>Ga0066710_100000913_pt1 | contig 20204 bp, 10 predicted proteins | sample GraSoiAngelo_159_FD_79666 | JGI IMG/M metagenome (GOLD analysis project Ga0066710, IMG submission 79666) | Grasslands soil microbial communities from the Angelo Coastal Reserve, California, USA - 14_1009_16_40cm | ecosystem: Environmental > Terrestrial > Soil > Grasslands | place: USA...
AGCCGCCGGGTGGTCTCGGTGTAGAGGCGCGCGTGATCGATCGCGACGGCGGCCTGGGCGGCCAGCGACGCCAGGATGAGCTGGCTCTCGGGCGTGACGATGCCCGGCGACGTGCGGTTCATGGCGAAGGCGCCGAGCACGCGGTCGCCGATGGCGATCGGATGGGCGAGGACGAAGCGGAGGCCGTGAGCGACCAGCAGCTCGCGCGACGTGAAGCGCGCATCGCTCTCGATGTCGGCCCAGAGGATCGGCTCGCGGTGCTCGACGACCCAACCGACGCCGCCCTCGCCCGCGGCCAGATCCCGGCTCAATCCGGCGTCGATGATGGGCGGAGCCAGGCTCACCGATCGGCGCAACCGTCGCGTGGCGGGATCGACGACCCAGACGTTCATGACCGGCACGTCGAAGAATCGCGCGACCGCGGTGGCGACGTTGCGGAGCACTTCGTCCATCTGCAGCGAGGAGGAGATCTGACGGTTGACCTCCTCCAGCGCGCGGATGCGATCGCCGAAATCGCGCGACCGCGTGTACAGTCGCGCATTCTGGATCGCGATGGCCGCGTGATCGGCCAGGCGCTGCAGCACCGCTTCGTCACGGTCGGTGAACGGCCGCGCCGTGCGGTTGTTGACGCTCACCAGCCCTTCGACGCGATCGCCGATCGTGATCGGCACGGCCAGCTCGCTCACGATCCCCTCGACCTGCACCACCGCCACCAGCTCCGGCGACTTCCGGAAGCGCGTGTCTTCCAGCCAGCTCTCGGTGCGGAACGGCCGGCCGGTGGCGATGACGCGTCCCGAGACGCCACGATCGGGCGTCAGCGGAAACCCGGCGTAGGCCTCGTAGCGCGTGCCCACCCAATAGCGGAACGTGAATCGGTCGAGCTGAGGATCATCGCGCAACGCCACCCGCGCCATGTCGCTGCCCGACAGCTCCTGGGCACCCTCGGCGACCCGCTGGAGCACGGTGTCGACGTCGAGGGACTCGTTGATCGTCCGCGCCAGCACCGCCACCACCTCGGCCTCGCGCCGCCGCTGCTCGGCTTCCTCGTGGAGCCGAGCGTTGTCGAGCGCGAGCGCTGCCTGATCGGCGATGCCGCGCAGGCGTTCGACCTCCACCGGCGAGAACTCGCGCACGGCCGGATCAGCGAGCGTCAGGGCGCCGATCGTCCGCCCCTTCACCCTGAGCGGCACGGAGAGGAAGGCCCGGTTGCCCGAGATCTCGACGATGCGGCGAATCTCATCACTGAGCACGACCGTCGGGTCGTTGAGGATGTCGGCGGATGCGGCCGGCTCGCCGCCGGCGACCGCGCGCCCGGCCACGCCGTTACCGGAAGGCAACACGTTGCCGGGGATGAACGTCCCCGTCGTCCCGCCTTCCGCGACGGCGAACAGTCCGCCGTCGGCGCGCAGCAGGTGCAACCCCGTGGTGGCGACGCCAAAGAGCGCGGGGACGTTCTCGACGATGCGAGTGCAGACCTCCCGCGAGTCGAGTGTCTCCGTCAGCGCGCGAGCCAGCAGGGCCAGCTCCACCGCGTACCGGCGGCCGCGCTCGGCGTCCTCGTGCAGGCGCGCGTTCTCCAGGGCGAGCGCGGCCTGGTCGGCGAACGCCTGCGCCAGACGCACCTCGCGGTCCGAGAACTCGTGGGCGACGGTATCGGAGATGAACAAGACACCGGTCGTGCGGTCCTTGCTGCGCAGCGGCACCGCGAGGACGGATCCATGGACATTGGCGTCGATCCGGCCGCGGAGGTCGTCGTCGAAGACGACGTCGGGGTCACTGAGAATCTCGCGCGACCATACGGGCCGTCCCGCCTCGATCGCGCGCGCGGCCAGGCCGGTGCCGGGCGCCTGGACGTGGCCCACCTGGTGGGCGCCGCGGCCGCCCCAGGCGATGACGACCAGGCTGCCGTCGGGTTGGATGAGACGGAGGCCGGCCGAGCGCACACGGAAGAGCGTGAGCACGCTGTCGACGATGCGCTCACCGACCGCCGACACCTCCAGCCGCTCGGTGAAGGTACGAGCGACCCGCGCCAGCTCCTCGGCCTCGCGGCGCCCTTGCTCGGTCTCCTCGTAGAGCCGCGCGTTCTCGAGCGCGATCGCGGCCTGCGTGGCGAGGTGGCCGAGCGCACCGAGATCCTCGTCGCCGAACGCCGGAGCCGTCTCTCCGGAGCGAAACATGCCGACCACGCCGAGGGCCCGATCGCGAATGACCAGGGGCTGGACGATGGCGTGCCGGGTGCCCAGCCTGACGAACTCGGGCCGCGCGTACGGCGAGGCCGGATAGTCGTTCACGAGGCGGCCGCGGCGCTCGTGGGCACAGGAGCCGACGAGGCCGACGTTGAACGGGATCCGCTGATCGATGGACGCGCCCTCGCTCCACGCGCTCGGCACCAGCGTCGCGCCATCGGGCTCGACGAGATAGATCACACCCTCGGCGCCGAAGAGACGGCTGGCCCGCTCCACGATCAGCGCGAGCAGGCGACCGAGATCCAACTCGGCGGCCAGCTCGCGCTCGATCGCGGCGAGCGTTTCGATGTGGGCCCGGCGCGCGGTCTCCAGCGAGAAGAGCCGCGCGTTCTCGAGCGCCAACGCCGCCTGGTCGGCGAAGGCCTCGGTCAGACGGATGTCGGCCTCGTCGAAGCTCCGCCCGGCCCGGTCGCCGATGCCGAGCGCGCCGATGACCCGGTCGTGCACGATGAGCGGCACCGTGAGCGCGGCGCGATAGCCGGCGGCCTCGATACGGGCGCGGGCGTCGTCACGCAGCTCGATCCGCGGGTCGTTCAAGACGTCCGGCGTGACGACCGGCCGCCGGTCGCGGATGGCGACGCCACAGGCGCCCGTGCCCTCGGCGAAGACGATTTGCCGGAAGCGCGTACCGACGGCGCCGGACACCGCCATCGCCTCGACGTCCCCCGTCTCCGGTAACAGCCGGTACACGGCGGCGGCGCGCACCTCCAGGAGCGTGCACACGCTGTCGGTGATGCGCTGGGCGACGACGTCGGAGTCGAGTGTGGCCGACAGCAACCGTTCGACGTCGGCCAGCGCCGCCATGCGCCGGGCGTGGCGATTGGCCTCACGGTAGAGGCGGGCGTGCTCGAGGGCGATGGCCGCTTGCCCGGCGAAGGCTTCGGCCAGCTCCTGGTCGCGAGCGGTGAAGCGGCGGCGGGCTCGGAACGCGAGGGCCCCGATCACGCGATCGCCGACCCGCAACGGGACGCCGAGGTAGTGGGTGTAGCCGAGCTGGCGCTCGCGCTCGCGGTGCTCGACGAACATGTCGCTGATGGTGCCCGCCTCGACCATCATCGTGCGCCCCTCGGCCACCACCTTGCCGCTGAAGCTCTCGCCGATCTTGACCCGCTGGCGAACCATCGTCTCTGCCGCGGTGCCGGCGAGCCCGGCCAGGACGAGGGTGTCGCCTTCGACGAGACGGAAGCCGGCGTTGTCGACCGCGAGCAGGCGTGCGGCTTCTTCGGCGATCGCGCTGAGGAGCGCGTCGGTCGGCTCCTCGGCGCCGATCCGGGTGTTGATGTCGAGGAGCGCGGCGAGCTGATCGCGACGCGCCTTCTCCTCGAGGAACAGGCGCGCGTTGTCGATGGCGATGGCGGCGTAGTTGGCCAGCGACTGGAGGAGATCGAGCTCCTCGGCGCCATAGTCGTGACGCTCGCGCACGCCGGTCGAGAGCACGCCCAGGACGCGGTCACCGATCATCACCGGCACGCCCGCGACCGACACCGAGCCCTCGGCACGCAATCGCTCGACGTTGCGCATGCGTGGATCGTGGATCGCATCGATGACCGTCAACGGGCGGCGCGTGGCCGCCACCATGCCCACCAGTCCCTCGCCCAGCGGCAGCCGCGTCACCCCGACGACGCTCGACGGGGCGCCGGCGCTGGCGCGAAGGCTCAGGTGCCTGCCGTCGTCCTCGAGCAGCCACAACCGTGAGGTGCTGGAGTGGAAGATCCACACGCCCGCGTCGACGACGCGCTGGAGCACCTCGTCGAGCGCCAGCGTGCCCGTGAGCGTCTGGGCCAGTCGCGTGAGGCTCTCGAGGCGCCGGCCCTTCTGCTCGGTCTCGGCGCGCAGCGAGGCCTGAGCGACGGCGGCGTCGATCAAGAGGGCGACCGTTTCCAGCGAGCGGGCCGGGTCGTTCCCGACGACCTGGTCGTCGGTGAAGAGCAGCAGGAGGCCACCCCACGCGGCGTCGCGCACCTGGATGGGAATGGCGATCTGCGTCCGGTAGCCGAAGACCGACTCCTCGACCGGCGTGGTGATGAACTGACCCGCCTGAATGGCCTCGCCGAGCTCGGTGCCGTCGAGCGGTCGTGACGCGAAGGCTTCCAGGCGCTCGGTCGGCAGCCCGCGCTGCGCCACGAGCACCATTCGCCCGCCACGAGCCTCCAGGCGATAGACGATGGCGGCGGCCGCGCCGGCGAGGTCGCGAACGACGTCGAGTGCCCCACCCAGTGCGGACGACAGATCGTCGGCGCGATCCATCGCGCGCGTGATGGCGTGAAACGCCTCGCGCTCCTGCGTGTGCTCCTGGCGCGTCCACGACGGCTGCCGGCCTCGCGCCTGGGCCCGCGTCAGCATCAAACCCACTCCGACGATCGCCAGCGCCGCCGCCGCCCACGAGCCGACGATCCACGACACCAGGCGGCGCTGCTCGGCGCGCAGATCACTGGAAGGCACGAGCGTCCACAGCCCCTCCCGCTCGCTCAGCGGGCGCGTGATCCACGCTTCGCCGTTGACGTGGAGCGCGCCACCCAGGGTGGCCGACGCCCAGCCGGCGGTGGGAAGGTCGGCCCGGGTAGCCGCCATCAGACGATCGCCGGAGAGTGCGACGACGATGGGGCGCGAGGGCACCGCCGCCACGATCTGCTCCAGTCGATCGAAGCGGCGGCCGACGATGGCGACGCCGGCCCGGCTCACCGGCGCCGCCGCGAGCAGGTAGGGCTGGCCGCCGATGGTACGGATGAGCGTGGTGGCAACCGCCGGCGCGGCCACGTCGACGCTCTTCAAGCGCGGCAGCGCCGGCACCTGGACGAGCAGGGCGCCCGACGCATCAGTGATGAGCAGCAGATCGCCGACACGGTCGCCGGTCACCGAGAGGATGCGCGGCGATGCCCCACGGGCCAGCGTCGCCCAGTCACCCTTGACCACGCCTTCGATGACCGCGGGATCGCCGGCGAGAAGCCGGGCTTCGCGGAGCAGCGCGTGCTGGGCTTCGCCGAGGACGGCGCGCGTGGCGCCGACGGCGTCGGCCACGCGAGTTTCATGGCGCGCGTGCGCCTGCTCGAGCACCACGATGCCGGCGAGCGTCCAGAGAGCGGCCAGGACAGCCAGAACGACCCCGAGCCGAGGTGCAAGCCCGAGGCGCCGGCGGCCCGTCAGCGGCGTTCCCCGACCCGGTGAAGCTTGAGGAGGTTCGTCGTCCCCGTCACCCACATCGGCGAGCCCGAGATGATCACGAGCACGTCGTTCATCCTGACCGAGCCGTCGCCCAGCAGCGTCGCTTCGACCTCTTCGATCATCTCGTCGGTCGTCTCCACCTTGCGAATCAGGCGCGACGAGACGCCCCACGAGAGCGCCAGGCGCCGCTGGACCTCGACGAACGGGGTGAGTGCGATGATCGGCACGTCGGGCCGCTCCTGCGAGATGAGTCGCGCCGAGAATCCGGACTGGGTGAACGCGACGATCGCGCGCACCCCCAGGACTCGAGCGGCCGCCGCGGCGGCGTCAGAGATGGCTTCCGGAAAGCCCACGCCGACGCGCTCCTGGCGCCGCCAGCGGATCTCCGACTTCATCGCCGCCCGCTCGGCGCGCTCGGCGATGCGGGCCATCACCGAGGCCGCCTCCACCGGGTAGCGCCCGGTCGCCGTCTCCGCCGAGAGCATGATCGCGTCGGCGCCGTCGAAGATCGCGGTCGAGACGTCGGAGACCTCGGCTCGCGTCGGGCGCAAGTGCGTGACCATCGACTCGAGCATCTGGGTGGCCACGATGACGGGCACCTTGGCCGCGCGCGCCTGGCGGATGACTTCCTTCTGGATGTGCGGCACTTCCTCGAGCGGCACGTCCACGCCGAGGTCGCCGCGCGCCACCATCACGGCGTCGACCATGGTGAGGATGCCGGGGAGGTTGGCGACGATCTCCTGGCGCTCGAGCTTGGCGACGATGGGCAAGTCGGCGCCCTGGTCGCGCAGGTATTTCCTCACCTCGCCGATGTCAGCGGCCGACCGCACGAACGAGATGGCCACGAAGTCGATCCCCTGGCGAATGCCGAAGCGGAGATCTTCGCGGTCCTTGTCCGTCATGCACGAGACGGGCAGCGGCACGCCCGGGAACGAGATGCCCTTGTGGTCGCTGATGCGCCCGCCGGCCACGACCCGGCAGCGCACGGCATCGGCGGTCGTTTCGTCCACGCGGAGCTGGATCATGCCGTCGTCCATCCAGACCTCGTCGCCCGCTTTGAGCTGGCCGAGATACTCGGGATGGGTGACGCTGGCGCCGTCGGGCGTGCCGACGGTAGGGCGCGCGAACAGCGAGAACACCCGGCCCGGCTCGAGATCGACACGCCCGCCCCCGGCCGGCCCGAACGTGCCGAGCCGGATCTTCGGGCCCTGCAGATCCTGCAGGATGGCGATCGGGCGGCCCCAACGCTCCTCTCCGAGCCGGATCTGGCGAATCACCTCGGCGTGCTCGCCGTGGGTGCCGTGAGAGAAGTTCACGCGCGCCACGTCCATACCGGCGGCAACGAGGCGATCGAGGAGCGCGGCGCTACTGCTGGCGGGCCCGATGGTGCAGACGATCTTGGTGCGGCGCATGCTGCTAACCCCTTATCAGAGGCGGCGCCTCTTCCCCGCTCACGCGGGGTCTCAACGCGGTCTCCAGGAATTGTCCGGTGAAGGACTTCGCGGCCTGACGCGCCACGGATTCCGGTGTGCCGGTCGCCATCACGCGGCCGCCTTCGTCGCCGCCCTCGGGGCCGAGGTCGATGACCCAGTCGGCCGTTTTGATCACGTCGAGGTTGTGCTCGATGATCGTGACCGTGTTGCCCTGATCGACCAGCCGGTTGAGGACCTCGAGCAGCTTCTGAATGTCCGCGAAGTGCAGTCCCGTCGTCGGCTCGTCGAGAATGTAGAGCGTCCGGCCGGTCGCTCGGCGCGACAGCTCGGTCGCCAGCTTCACCCGCTGGGCCTCGCCGCCCGACAGCGTGGTGGCCGACTGCCCCAGGCGGATGTAGTCGAGGCCCACGTCGTCGAGGGTCACGAGCTTGGACTTGATCACGGGGACGGCGTCGAAGAACCCGCGCGCCTCCCGCACGGTCATGTCGAGGACCTCGGCGATCGACTTGCCCTTGTAGCGGACGTCGAGCGTCTCGCGGTTGTAGCGCTTGCCCTTGCACACGTCGCAGGTGACGTAGACGTCGGGCAGGAAGTGCATCTCGATCTTCACGAGGCCGTCGCCCTGACAGGCCTCGCAGCGGCCGCCTTTGACGTTGAACGAGAAGCGGCCGGGCTGGTAGCCCCGCATCCGCGCTTCCGGCGTCCGCGCGAACAGCGTGCGGATGAACGTGAACACGCCGGTGTAGGTCGCCGGGTTCGAGCGTGGCGTGCGCCCGATCGGCGACTGGTCGATGTCGATGACCTTGTCGAGGTGCTGGGCCCCCTCGATGCGGTCGTGGGCGCCCGGGCGATCCTGGGCGCGATGGAGCATCGAGGCGAGGCCGCGGTAGAGGATGTCGTTCACCAGCGTGGACTTGCCGGACCCGGAGACGCCGGTCACGCACGTGAACGTCCCGAGCGGGATCTTCACGGGCATGCCCTTCAGATTGTGCTCGCGGGGATTGTGGATCGTCAGCGCGGGGCCGTGACCCTTCCGGCGCTCGGCGGGAATGGGGATCGCCAGCGCGCCCGAGAGGTAGCGGCCGGTGAGCGACGCCGGGTTGGCCATGACCTCGTCCGGCGTCCCGAGCGCGACCAGGTGCCCGCCCAGCTCGCCCGCTCCGGGTCCGAGATCGATCACGAAGTCGGCGGAGCGGATCGTCTCCTCGTCGTGCTCGACGACGAGGACCGTATTGCCGAGGTCGCGCAGCCGCTTCAGGGTTTCAAGGAGGCGGCGGTTGTCCCGCTGGTGGAGGCCGATCGACGGCTCGTCCAGTATATAAAGGACGCCGACCAGGCTGGAGCCGATCTGGGTGGCCAGCCGGATGCGCTGGCCCTCGCCGCCCGACAGCGTCCCCGCCGGCCGATCGAGCGTGAGGTAATCGAGCCCGACGTCGCGCAGGAAGCCCAGGCGCTCGCGGATCTCCTTCAGCACGCGGCGCGCGATCACCATCTCGCGCTCGGAGAGCGTGAGGCTCGTGAAGAACGCCGACGCCTCCTTGATCGTGAAGCGCACGACCTCCGCGATCGAGCAATCACCGATCTTGAGCCCGAGCGACTCCGGGCGCAGCCGCGATCCCTGGCAGCCCGGGCACGGCCGCTCGGCCATGAACGGCTCGACTTCGCGCCGGACGTCCTCCGACTCGGTCTCGCGGTAGCGCCGCTCGAGCACGGCGACGACGCCTTCGAAGCCGCCATCCTCGTCGCCGTGGAGAATGATCTCGCGCACCGGCTTCTTGATTGACTTCCACGGCGTATCGAGCGCGAACTTGTAGCGCTTGGCCAGGACGGCCAGCGTCTGCTTGAAATAGGGCGACTCGCGACCTGCCCACGGCGCCAGCGCCCCCTGCTTCAGCGAGCGCTCGGGATTCGGCACCAGGCGCTCGGGATCGATCTCCCAGCGACTGCCGATCCCCGAGCACGTCTCGCAGGCGCCATAGGGGCTGTTGAACGAGAACATGCGCGGCGAGACTTCCGGCAGCGAAATGCCGCAGTCGGCGCAGGCCAGGCGCTCGGAGAACAGCATGGGCTCGGCGGTTGGACCGTTGGACGACGCCCGTGATTGTTTCGCCGGGGGGCGCGTTCCGCTTTCTTTGGCTGGGGGGACCATGCTGCTCCCCCCAGACCCCCCGATTCGCGTGGCGGCGATACTACCGTCGCCGTCTCCGAGGGGTTCGACCTGGACGACGCCGTCGGCGAGGCGGAGCGCGGTCTCCAGCGAGTCGGCCAGACGGCTGCCGACGTTCTCACGGACGACGAGGCGGTCGACGACGACCTCGATCGTGTGCTTGCGGTTCTTGTCCAGCTCGATCTCTTCGCCCAGCTCGTGAATGGACCCGTTCACCCGCACGCGCGAGTAGCCCTGGCGACGCAGATCGAAGAAGAGCTTCTTGTACTCGCCCTTGCGCCCGCGGATGACCGGCGCCAGCACGAGCAGCCGGGTGCCGGACGGCTGGCCCAGGACGCGATCGACCATCTGCTGGACGGTCTGAGCCGAGATGACCCGTCCGCACGACGGGCAGTGCGGAATGCCGATGCGCGCGAACAGCACGCGGAGGTAGTCGTAGATCTCGGTGACGGTGCCCACGGTGGAGCGGGGGTTCTTCGACGTCGTCTTCTGCTCGATCGAGATCGCCGGTGACAGCCCCTCGATGGAGTCGACCTCCGGCTTCTCCATCTGCTCGAGGAACTGGCGCGCGTAGGCCGAGAGCGACTCCACGTAGCGGCGCTGGCCCTCGGCGTAGATGGTGTCGAAGGCGAGCGAGGACTTGCCCGAGCCCGACAGTCCGGTAATGACGACGAGCTGGTCACGCGGGATTTCGAGGTCGATGTTCTTGAGGTTGTGCTCCCGAGCACCACGGATCACGATCCGATCGCTGGCCATAGCCTGTCTAGTATAAAGGACGTTTCGCTGCACAACCGGCGAGTGACGGATAGAAGTCGATCGGTCCGCCATGGGCGCTCCGGCAGGAGCATCACCGGAGCGGCCACAGCCATTGCGGGTCCACCCCCTGGTCCACGACGACCCGCCTCCGACGGCCCCTGACTCCATTCAGCCACCGTCGTGCAGGACCGGGAGTAACGCTCACGGCAGTAAGCAGACTCCCCGCGACAACTCCTCGCGCATCGCGCGGACTGATTTCATACGGATGTAGAAGATCAGGTCGCAGAGGTTGCCCCCGGTGATCTCGGGGCGCGCAACTTCCCCACCCATTCCGGCGTGGATGTAGTCGGCCAACTGCTGATCGGTCCAGTAGGCCATCTCGTCGAAATTGGGCAAGCCCAGGGCGCCGTAGCCGTTGTATCCGCGCAAGAGCACGAAGCTCGGCCGAGCAGGACCCCCGGTGATCGTCCCGTTCGTGTAGATGCTCTTGCCGTTGACCCAGGCGTTGAAGTCGTTGTTCAGGAAGCTCCGGTACGTCGGATCTCCGGGGAGCAACCGGCGCCACGCGCTGACACCGAGCGAACCGAAGCCCGACGTGATCATCCTGGCCTCGGTGGACGATACGGCGATCGCCCAGGAGTAGTGGCCCCCGGCGTCGACGACGATGGAGAGCGGCCCCTGGTAGAGCGGGCCGGTCCCAGCCGCGCGCTGGCGCACTGTCGTGCCGTCGGGTGACAACCGCCAGATCTCGGAGACGCCCTGGCCCACCGAAAAGGCCACGAAGATGTCGCCGATCGGGCCCATCGTGCCCGCGCGGTCGACGTCGAGCCAGATCCAGGTGTCCAGCGTCGAGCCGAACGACAGCCCGAGCTGTGTGTAGGCGCCCGTGGCCTTGCTGAGTCGGTGGACCGTCTTCGTCGAGCTCTGGGCGATCACGAGATCACCCTGAGGATCGACGCGCACGACCATTGGCTGGCTGACCCCAGGAGAAGCCGGCAGCGTGCCGACGAGACCGGTGCCAGCCTCGATCTCTCGCACGGCGCCCGGGCTCCCGTTATCCGCGACGTAGAGATCGCCGTTCGCCGCGAATGCCACGCTAGTCGGCATGTTGAACTGACTCAGCAAGCGAGGCCCATCGACGTGGCCCGACACCAGCGGCGTCCCGGCGTGCGTTGTCACCGAGACGGGTGTTGCCGACAGGTCCACCCGCGCGATGCGATGGTTGAGACTGTCCGCCACGTACAGCACGCTCGCGTTCGCTGGATCCACCGCGAGATCAGTCGGTCCGTTGAACAGGAGGCCGCCCTCGAAGCTCCCTATCGTGACCTTGTTGGCAGCCACGATCTGAGCGGTGGAGACCGTCGCCACGCCCCCAGGGTTGAGCGGGTCCTGCAGAGGGACGACGTCGCGGCGCGTGACGGGGCCGGCCAATGTCGTGACCGTGCCGTCGGCCTCGAGCAGGAATAGCCGCCCAGCCAGGTCGATCCCGTACCAGTCATTCGTTCCAGGCTTCTGGGCGTAGGTGGAGTACGGACTCACGAATGCGTCGTTGCGTGGCCCGTCGTAATTCACGTGCCTCGTCACCCCGTCCACCGAGTGGACGGCGTCGGCGATGATCTGATCGTACTTCCAGCCGACCGTAACGGAGCCGTCGGCCTTCCGCACGAACATCGGGAGCTCTTCGTAGAGATCGTGGATCTGGTGCTCCACCGGTTCTATGAACCACTGATTCCAGTCGCGCCCCGTTACCGACCCTGCCCACGAGGGTGATGTCTTCGTCACCCACGGCACTGCAACCGGCCGCGGCGCCGGATAAGGCACCGTGTCGCAGCCCGGCGAGAATGCCCAGGGCAGCCCATCTGGGAAATGCGTGTAGGGGCATACCTGCACGCGTGGCTCGGGTGCCGGTGGCGGAGGCGGCGCCGGTACAGGCGCCGGCAGAGGCGGCGGTGGTGGTGACGGCGCCGGTGCCGGCGGTGGTGGTGGCGGCGGAGCAGGCGCTGGGTTCTGCACGGTCACCTGCTTGGTCGTCGTGGTTACGGCGCCAGCCGTGGACACGCGCTGCGCCCGAACGAAGTGACGGCCGTTCGCGACGGTTGTCGTGTCCCACGAGAACGTACATGGCGTCTTCGGCAGGGTCTTGCATCGCTGCTTGACGACACCGTCGATCACCACGCGCATCTCGCCCAGGTTACTGAGAGTGTCTGTTCGAGCTGTGGCGGTAACGGTACCAATTGCCGGTGATGGAACGTCGAGGAAGACGGTGACCTGCGCTGCTGAAGCCGCTGAGGCCAGCGCCGGTACCAGGGTGATAGCGAGGACGAGCTTCCAGGTGATTCCGCCGCGAACTTCGACCATGGGCGCCCCCTTAGGACTGCCGCGTCGTTTGAAATGCTGTCCGCCGTGGGGGACACCCGAGCTTGTTCACGGCGAACGCGACAGTCCCGCGAAGCTATACCAATCGAGGATGTGGCGCAAATCGGTGGTGCCCGGCCGAGAACTGTGCACCGGCGCCGGAGAATCTCAATCATGAGCGGCCGGCGACTATCCAGCCCGCCGTCGCTGCCAGCGGCGCAGCCACCAGCGCGGGGTACTCCGCCAGTACCGGCGCCAGCCATGAGCCAGCGATGGCGGTCACGGCAATCGCGGACGTGCCGGTGACCGAGGCGACGAGCCGCGCATGCGCCGGAACATCGACCAACGTGGGGCCGAGGCCGGCCGCCGCGAGGCCGAATCCCAGCATGAGCACGTTCCACGGCGTCGCCGGCACGAGTGCGAGCGCCGCCGCAGCGAGCACGACTCCCACGCGCAGCGCCCGCGCGTTGCGTGTCGCGCGGCGGTCGGGATACCAGGCCACCGCGGCGCGATCGGCAAGGGCCGTCGCCGCCGTCGCCAGCAGCCCGACGATCGCGACCACGGTGAGGACACCGAGCGTCGATCCCCAGACGCCCGACGCCGCCACCGACGGGAGCCGCACGAATGCCGCGGAGGCTGGTGCGCCGAGCGCTAGATCCGGCCCGACGTCGGCGCCGTACACGCCCCAGCAGACCGCGACGAGCACGATGCCGAGGGCGAGCGCCGGCCACGCGACGCGGGAGCTCGCCGCAGTCGTCGCGGTCGACGGCGCCAGCAACACGGCTCCCCCGCCCACGAGCGTCAGCGCGGCGCCGGTGGCGACGAGCAGTCCGCCGAACGCGCCGTGCGCCGTCGCGTCGGCCCACGCCACGCCCGAGGGCGGAGCGCCAGGCACGCGGCGTCCAGATTCGAAGCGCACGCCGGCACCAGCCGGCAGCAGCACCTGATCACCCGACTGCAGCGCCAGCGAGTCGCCCGGGGCCAGAAGCCGCTCGTGTGCGGCGGGCCCGCCGCCGTCGTCGGCCACGACGCGCACGATCGCCGCCGTCGTGGCGGTAATCCGTTGAGCCTCGGGCAGCATCACGCTCGTCGGCGCCACGAGCGTGCGCCCCGGCTCCACCCAGGGACTGCGCTCGGTGAACGCAACGAGCGGCCGCGAGGCGAGCCGACTCCAGGCCCGCCATGGGGTGACGCTGGTCGCGACGGCGACCGCGACGAGCACGATGGCGAGGAGGGCGACCGACGCGATGAACATCCGCGGGCGCCAACGCACGTCGGGCAGCCACGCGAGCGCGACGGCGACGGGCGCGGTCAACGCGAGGGCGTGCCAGCGCTCTCCACCGACCCCACGCGCGACGTCGCCAACGATGGCGAAGTTCGCCCAGACCATCAGCACAACGGCGGCCGTGAGAAGACCAGCCGTCAGGGGCCGCGGGAGCGCTGGAACGTCGGGCCGGCGGACGAGACTGGCGAATCGCGGCGCGATCACGGCGGCCATCGCCACGAGCGGCGCGGCGGGAGCAGCGGTGAAGACCTGCGTGGCGAGTGGAACGACGAGAGCGGGTGACGCGCACAGCAGGAGCGAACGAACATCGCCCGGCGGGCCGAGGACGGTCGCGACGGCGGGAGCAAGGACGATCGCGTACCACCACGTGAGGCTGACGCCGGCAACGCGGATAGAGCCGGCACTCGCCGGAAGGACGGTGAGCAGGGCGCCGACGATCAGGAGGGCGGGCAAGAGCACGACCGCGACACGGCGGCTCGCCATTGGCTCCAGGCGCGAGTATAGCAGCGGGGCCGGCGAACTCTGGAGTTTCCTCGGCGTCCTGTATGCTATGCGCGCATCGACGAGAACGCGACGTCAGGAGGAGGAATGACCGGCCACACGATCGAGCGCGTCATGGTGATCACGGCGCATCCCGACGACTCCGAGTTCGGCGCCGCCGGCACGATCGCCCTTCACGTGAAGGAGGGCCGCGAGGTCACCTACGTCATCGCCACCAACGGGAACAAGGGCTCGAGCGATCGCACGATGATGCCCGAGCGCCTGGCCGGGATCCGTGAGGCCGAGCAGCGCAACGCCGCCCGCGTGCTCGGCGTCGAGCGCGTCGAGTTCCTCGGCTACGAGGACGGGGAACTGGAAGATACCCGCGATCTCCGCCGCGATGTCACGCGCCAGATTCGCAGGTGGCGGCCCGACCTCGTCATCACGATGCAGCCGCTGCGCACGAAGAACCTGTACGCGTCGCACCGCGACCACCGGACGGTGGCCAGCGTCGCCCTCGACTGCATCTATCCTCTCGCGCGCGACCACATGGCCTTCGCCGAGCTGATGCCCGAGTACGAGCCGCACAAGGTCCGCGAGGTCAACCTGATGCAGTGGGACGATGCCGACCTCGTCGTCGACATCTCCGAGGTGATGGACGTGAAGCTCAAGGCGCTCGCGTGCCACCAGAGCCAGTTCAAGGACTTCGCGGGGCTGGAAAAGCGCATTCGCGAGCGGGCGGCCACCCTCGGCAAGCCCAAGGGGTATGCGTTTGCGGAGGCGTTCGATCGGATCGTTATGCCGATCTGACGGCATCGCCGTTGCACTCACCCCCGGTTCTGCTCTAGAACGCTGACGAGGAGCGTCATGGCTGAACGCGACCCGATGACGGCAACGACGCTGACGGAGGTGCTGGGCCGCCGGACCGCCCTCGACCCGACCCGGCCGTACTTCCATCTCTACGGGGAGACGGTCACGTATGGCCGGCTGTGGGAGCAGAGCGCCCGCTACGCCGGCGCGCTGCGGGCCAGCGGCGTGAGGCCGGGCGACAAGGTCGCCCTCATCTATCCTTCGTGCGCCGAGTTCTTCGCGACGTTCCTGGGCGCGCTGCGGCTGGGCGCCGTCCCGGTGCCGCTCTATCCGACGCTTGGCGTCGAGCCGACCGCCAACATCCTCAACGACTCCGAGAGCGTGGCCGTCGCCACCATCGGCTGGTTCCGCAAGAGCGTGGACGAGAGCCTGATGTCGGCGCCGGGCGTGCGGGCCGTGCTGGAGCCGCCGGACCTCGAGACGGGAACGCCCCTCGACGATCCCGCCGACGCCGGACCCGACGACATCGCCTTCATTCAGTACACCTCGGGCTCGACCGGCCATCCGCGGGGCGTGGTACTCACCCATCGCAACGTGGTCAGCACGTGCCACACGATGGCCGAGGCCGCCGGGCTCACCGCCGACGATCGCGTCGTGTCGTGGCTGCCGCTCTATCACGACATGGGGCTGATCGGCTGCGCGTTCACGCCGCCGCTCGCCGGCACCCCGATCTGGCTGTTGCCGCCCGACCTGCGCAATCCGCGCGAGTGGCTCCAACTGATCACGGACGTCCGCGCGACGTTCACAGTGTCGCCGGACTTCGGCTACCGTAATTGCGTCCGCAACGTCCACGACACGTCGGGCCTCGACCTGAGCAGCCTGCGGGCCGCGTTGTCGGGCGCCGAGCCGGTGAGGCGCTCCACCATCGAAGGCTTCGAGCAACACTTCGGGCTGAAGCAGATCATCGCGCCCTGCTACGGGCTGGCCGAGGCGACGCTCGCCGTCGCCATCTGGCCGATCGGCATGCCCGTGCGCACGGACCCCACCGGACGCTTCGTCGCCGTGGGCCGTCCATGCCGCGGCGTCGCCGTCCAGATCGCGGCGCCTCGGGAAGAATCAACGACGACGAACGCAGCCGCTTCGCACCCAGAACAGGCCACCCACGCTTCACTCCTGCCTCGCGCTCCGTTTGATATCGGCGAGATCTGCGTGAAAAGCCCCGGGGTGATGCGCGGCTACTACAACAACCCGGAGGCGACGGCCAGGGTGCTCACCGCCGACGGCTGGCTCCGCACCGGCGATCTCGGCTTCCTCGATCGCGACGGCTTCCTCTACGTCTCGGGACGGCTGAAGGACCTCATGATCCTGGGCGGCGCCAATGTCGTGCCCTCGGACATCGAGGACATCGTCGACGAGGTGCCGGGCGTCCGCTACTCGGCGGCCGTCGGTCTCGAGAGCGAGCGCACCGGGACGCAGCGTCTTCACGTGATCGCCGAGGTGCGCGACGAGAGCGCGAAGCCCGACGCGTGCCATCAACTCGTGGCCGAGATCGTCCGACGCGTGCACCACCAGCGGGGCCACCGCCCCGCCCGCGTGCTGCTGGTGCGCTCCGGCACGATCCCGAAGACGTCGAGCGGCAAGATTCAGCGCTCGCGCCTCGGCGAGTTGATCGAGAGCGGCGCACTCGAGGATCGCCTCGTCCACGCCGCCGGCGAGTAGATGGGCGACGCGTGATTCGGTGAGCGAGCCGATGAAGGTCGGCTGCCATCTGCCGGTCTACGGCCCGGCCGCCACCCGCCCGATCATCCTCGGGTTCGCCCGGCGCATGGAGTCGCTCGGCTTCGACTCTCTGTGGGTGAGCGACCACGTCGTCATCCCGTGGACGATCCGCTCACGCTATCCGTACAGTCCCACCGGCGAGTTCCCGCTGCCGCCGGCCACGCCGTTTCTCGAGCCGTTGACCACGCTCGCCGTCGTGACCGGCGCCACCGAGCGCATCGCGCTCGGCACCACCGTCCTCGTGCTCGCCCATCGTCATCCCGTGCTGCTCGCCAAGATGCTGGCGACGCTCGACCAGCTCAGTGGTGGGCGCGTGATCCTGGGGGCCGGCGTGGGGTGGATGAAGGAGGAGATCGAGCTGTTCGGCGTCGATCACAAACGGCGCGGCGCATGGAGCGACGAAGCGCTGCAGGTGCTGCGCGCGTGCTGGCGCGAGCCGCGGCCGCGGTTCGCCGGCACGTTCTTCCGCTTCGACGAGCTGGCCGTCGAGCCCAAGCCGGTGCGCGGCGACATCCCGATCTGGATCGGCGGCGACACGCCGGCTGCGCTCCGCCGCGTGGCCGAGCACGGCGACGGATGGCACGTGGCGTTTCCGACGCCTCAGTCGCTCGCCGCTGCGTTGCCCGGCCTGCACGAGGCCTGTCGCCGGGCCGGGCGCGACCCGGCCAGCATCGCCCTGAGCGCGCGCGTGGGACTGGCCGCGAAGCGACCCGCCGACGAGGTGCTGGCCGAGTTGAAAGCGCTGCGCGACCTCGGGGTCAGCCACGTGATCCTGGAGTCGCGCGCGCGTGATCTCGACGAGATGGCCGCGCTCTACGAGAAGTTCGCGCGCGAGGTCAGACCCCGGCTCTGAGCCGGGCTAGAGCTTCGCGCCCGACTTCTGCCAGTCGTCGAGGAACTTCTTGAGCCCGATGTCGGTCAGCGGATGCTTGATCAACTGCTCGAGCACGCTGAACGGCAGCGTCGCCACGTGGGCGCCCGCCTTGGCGGCGTCGATCACGTGCAGCGGATTGCGGATGGACGCGGCCAGCACCTGCGTTTTGAGGCCCTGCACCCGGTAGATCTCGCAAATGTCACGAACCAGGTCCATGCCCACGTGCGCGATGTCGTCGAGGCGGCCAAGGAACGGGCTGATGTAGAACGCGCCGGCCTTGGCGCTGAGCAACGCCTGCGTCGCCGAGAAGCAGAGCGTCTGGTTGACGCGGATGCCCTGGCCCGTGAGGTACTTCACCGCCTTGAGGCCATCCTTGGTGAGCGGGCACTTCACGACGACGTTTTGCGCGATCTGGGCCAGCTCCTCGCCTTCCTTGACCATGCCCTCGAAGTCAGTGGCGACGACCTCGAGGCTGACGTCGCCGGGCACGAGGGCGCAGATCTCCTCGACGTGCGGGCGGAACGGCCGCTTCTCCTTGGCGATGAGGGTGGGGTTGGTCGTCACGCCGTCGACGACGCCGAGCGCCACGCCTTCCTTGATCTCGTTCACGTTCGCCGTGTCGAGGAAGATCTTCATGCTCCGGTGCCCTCCTTCACGAAGCTCGCTCGATGTGCACCCGCGTCCCGGCGCGGACTTTCTTGAAGACGATCGCGTCACCGTCGATCCGGCCGAGGACGTTCACCGGGCTGGCCGGACGGATCTCGTCGCCCTGGCTGGCCGGCGTCGGACCGAAGAAGATGCAGAACGCCTTGCCGGGCGGCCAGTAGCCGAGGTCGCCCATGTCCACGGTGGCCCGCGGCGACTCCGCGGCGATCGTGATCCCGATGCCGAAGTAGATCTCGTCGCCCCACGTCTCCGCCTTCGCCTCGATCGGCAACGCGTCCCAGATCGCGGTGGCGGTCTTCGACGCGTCGAGCTGCGCCGTCGCCGTGACCGCGCCGGCCGTGAGGCGAATCGTGCGGGAAGCGGGCGCTGGCGTCATCGAGGCCCAGCGTAGTCGCCGGTGCGGGGCCCGTCAAGAAGTGTGTCAGTCGATCTTGCGATAGCGATCGAGCACCGCGGTCAGCGTCTCGCGATCGGGCACGGTGGACCATCCGCGACCTTCCACGGAGAGCGACGCGGCGCAGGTCGCCACGGCGGCGGCCTGCCACGGGTCGTCGTCGAACTGATAGGAGACCAGGAAGGCGGCGGCGAACACGTCGCCGGCGCCGGTGGGATCCACTTCGCGTGCCGGCCGCGGCCTGATCTCGTAACGCTCGCCGTTGACGTAGAGGAGCGCGCCGGCCGCTCCGGCGGTCACCGCGGCGACCGGAAGGCGCTGGATCCACTCCAGCATCTGCGCCTCCTGGCCGAGGACGTCCTCGTCGGACACGAAGAGTCCCTGCAAGCGGCCGAGCAGCGCGCGCGACGGCTCCCAGCGCCGGCCATGCACGTCGCCGTCGGGACCCGTCACACGCAGCCACCCCTGCCCGGCGGCGGCCAGCGTGGCGTCGCCGAAGACACCGGCGATCGCGGGATCGACGTCGTCGAGCACCGGCGCCAGCAGCACGAGACGTGCATCGCGCCAGTCGTCGGGGACGTCGGCCGGGGTCAGCGACCGCGCGGCGATGGGTCGTCGCATCGTGCGATGGCTCCCGTCGATGCGATGCTCGAAGCGCGTCGTGGCGGGCGCGTCGACCGTCACCACCTCGATCTGCGACGGCAGGAGGTCGAGCGGAAAATCATCTCCGTGGCTGGTGAGGATCCCGACGCTCAGCCCGAGCCGGTGCGCGGTGAGGGCGGCGTACAGGGCGGCTCCGCCCGGCCGGACGTCAGTGCCGAAGCGGTCGAGGGTGACGTGGCCGACGGCGACGAAGTCGGGCGCGGCCATGACGGCTCAGAGCGGCAGGGATTTGGCGATGATCTCGCGCATGATCTCGCTGGTGCCGCCGCCGATGGTCATGAGCCGCGCGTCGCGGGCGAAGCGCTCGATCGGATACTCGCGCATGTAGCCGTACCCGCCGTGGAGCTGCACGCAGTCGTAGGCGATGCGGTTCACCATCTCGGCCGTGAACAGCTTGACCATGGAGATCTCGCGGACGGCGTCCTCGCCCGCCTCGTACTTGAGGCAGGCCGAATACGTGAGCGCCCGCCCGGCTTCGAGCTGCGTGGCGCAGTCAGCCAGCTTGTGGCGCACCACCTGCTTGTCGGACAGCGGCGCGCCGAAGGCGTGGCGCTCGCGGACGTAGGCCATCGTGTCGTCGAGGGCGCGCTCGGCCATCCCGATGGCGTGCAGGCCGGCCACCAGGCGCTCGCGCTGGAAGACGCGCATCACCTCGTAGAAGCCCACGCCCTCGCGGCCGAGAAGATTTTCCGCCGGCACCCGCATGTCCTGAAACGCCAGCTCGGCGGTGTCGGAGGCCCGCATGCCCATCTTGTCGAGCGTCCGGCCCACCGTGAATCCCGGCGTGCCGCGCTCGACCAGGAACATCGAGATGCCGCGGTGGCGCTTGTCGGCGCTGCCCGCCTCGACGCGGGCGGCCACGAAGAACACGTCGGCGGTGGCGCCGTTGGTGATGAACATCTTGGAGCCGTTGAGCACGTAGTGATCGCCGTCACGTACGGCGCGCGTGCGGATGGCCGCGACGTCGCTGCCGCCGCCGGGCTCGGTCACCGCGATGGCGGTGAGCAGCTCGCCCCGGCACATCGCCGGCAGGTACTTCGCCTTGAGGGCCTCGCTCCCCGTCCAGTAGAGATGGGGCGACGCCATGTCGCAGTGGACGCCCACGGCCATCGCGAACGAGCCCGAGCGCGAGCG
>Ga0066710_100000914_pt1 | contig 20200 bp, 16 predicted proteins | sample GraSoiAngelo_159_FD_79666 | JGI IMG/M metagenome (GOLD analysis project Ga0066710, IMG submission 79666) | Grasslands soil microbial communities from the Angelo Coastal Reserve, California, USA - 14_1009_16_40cm | ecosystem: Environmental > Terrestrial > Soil > Grasslands | place: USA...
AAGGGAATGTGGCGACCTCAGCCATCTTGTGCTCGTCGTTCGCCGGCTGCTCGTCGAGTTTTAACGTCATGGGCGGGGGATCCAGTAGCGGCGCAACTGCCGTCGCGAATTGCGCAGCCGTATTCGTTCCTCCCATCTTTATCCAGTCCTGGGGCGGCGTAACAATCCCCCAAACATTCCCCGGATTTTCCAATTCAACGCCAACTTGCTGCAATTCCCGCGAACTAGGAGATGTGTGAACCGATCGCACTCTTGCGCGCACTGCCGGGGGCTTGGGCTCAATTTCTAATCCCACCACCTGCAGCGTAACCCACGATCCAACGCCGTAATCGTGCCGCGAGGGATACCGGCACCCATGCAGATTCACGCTCGTCGAGACCGTTCTTTCTACGAATGGCTCGCCCACGCTGTTCTGACCGAAGACAATCAGCGGGACGGACCGCTCGATGCGCGTGCTGCGCCGCGCGTCTTCCCCCACGGAATTGCGAGGAGTATCAATCAGAGACGATTGGCTCACGTCTGCTCCAAATAGATAGCGATCCTGTTCCCCATAGCTCCACGAGACTTTCGTCAGGCAGGGACATCTTTTCCGCAGGGAAGCACACTCGATTTGAGCATGCACCGCCTCCCGGCGCATTGATGCGCCGTTTGCCTCCCAGAGAGGCCCACGCGGCAAATGGTAGCCGAAGCTTGCTCCGTTGTCGATATTTCCTTGGATGATTTTGCGTCTCGAGGATGCCAACCCCCCCGTGATCATCCTCGAACGCGAGCAAACGCATAATGCGCCGCACCGAGAATCAAGCGACGCCCCATCACTCGCAGTGCTCAAACCAAGCAAGTCAACGAACGCGGGTAGGACACACAAGAACCAAATCGAGATGTCCGGCTTGGGCTTCGGCGCAGTCTAAAATCTCTCAGTAAAACGCCGCCCCGCCGTCGACGTTGATGGACTGGCCGGTGATCGCGCTGGACTGCTCCGAGCACAGGAACAGCGCGGCGCGCGCAATCTCCTGTGCCGTCTGGGCGCGGCCCTGCAGCAGACCGTTCAGAAAGTTGGCCAATTGTTCGTCCTCGTGTACACCCATTTTCTTCGCCAGCACGGCACCCAGATCCTTGGACATTTGCGTCTCCGTCACCGGGCCTGGGCAGATGGCATTTACGCGCACGCCCTTCGGCGCCCCTTCCGCGGCCGTGACGCGCGTCAACCCCAGCATCCCCGCCTTTGCCGCGGCATAACCCGAGCCCCATGCGAAGGCCGCCTTAGCCGAGAGGCTTGAGATGTTTAAGATCACGCCGGACTGCCGCGCGTACATTTCCGGCAGCACTAGTTTCGACAACAGAAACGCGGCTCGAAGATGAACGGCAATCACATTGTCGAAATCCGCCAGCGGATAATCTTCCACCGGAGCAACGGGGCCATAATGCCCCGCATTGTTCACCAGGATGTCGATCCTGCCGAACTTTTCTCGGGCTGCCGCCACGGCTTCGGCAGAATCAGCCTCACGCGATAAGTCCCCCGTGGCGTATCCAGCCCGTCCCCCACCCTTGGAGATCTCCGCCGTCGTGGAATCGAGTTGCTCCCTCGTGCGCGCCGTAAGAAACACGGCCGCCCCTTCTCGCGCAAACAGATGAGCGATGGCGCGGCCAATGCCCCTGCCCGAACCAGTGATGAGTGCAACCCGATCTTTGAGCAGCATAAGGATCACGAGAATAGAGGGAAGGCAGCGTCGAGGCAAGCCACCGCGGTCCCCGGCCTGCTCCCAACGCGCTGGCCAAGAACTGTACCTCAGTCCAGGTGCAATTCTCCAAGCGCGAATCTAATATGGCTTTACGGTTTTCTCCTAGGTGGTATTTCAGGTATTTTTTTGATGTGCCGTATTTTGTGTATTCGCTAAACTGGTTAAACGCACCCCGGCGTCTCGATCCCTGCTTAGCCCAGTCTGAATTCAATCTCGAGGTTAACGCTCATGCGGCGATTTCCATTTTTATGGTCAATCACAGTCATACTCGCGGCGTTCTTTTTCGCGGGGTGTGGCGGCTACACGAGCACCGGTACCGTAAATGGGAACGGGCCGGTTGCCCCCTACATCACCACGCAGCCTGCCAATCAAACTGTGACTGCCGGGCAGACCGCCGCCTTCAGCGTCGCCGCTACGGGAACCGCACCTATCACTTACCAGTCGCAGAGAAACGGCGCCGACATCACCCGCGCCATATCATCGAGCTACACAACTCCCGTCACCACCACGGCCGACAGCGGCGAGATGTTTCGCGTCACCGTCAGCAACACCGCCGGAAATGTGACCAGCAATTCCGCCCTGCTCACGGTCAACCCTGGCACTACCAATTCCACCGTAGACGTCATCACCTATCACTACGACAACGGCCGCTCCGGCCAGAACCTCAATGAAACAACGCTGACTCCCGTGAATGTGAATTCCACGCAGTTCGGGAAGAAGGGCGAATTCACCGTCGATGGCAAAGTCGATGCCCAGCCGCTGTATCTCTCCGAGGTCACCGTTGGCGGGCAAAAGAAGAATGTTCTTTATGTCGCGACCGAGCACGGCTCCGTCTACGCCTTCGACGCCGACTCCATCAGCGGAACGACTTCCACGTTCCTGTGGAAGACCTCTACGCTGGGCAGCGGCGAAACCACCAGCGATACTCGTGGCTGCGGCCAGGTCTCCCCGGAGATTGGCATTACCGCGACGCCGGTCATCGATCGCCCGCGCAATGCCATTTATGTCGTGGCCATGTCGAAAAACGTCAGCGGAAGTTACTTCCAACGCTTGCACGCGCTGAACTTGTCCACCGGCGCAGAGCTTTTCGGCGGTCCAGAGACCATCACGGCAACCTATCCTGGCACGGGCGACAACAGCTCCGGCGGAAACGTGGTCTTTGATCCGAAACAGTACAAGGAGCGGCCTGGGCTTCTCGAGATCAACGGAACGATTTACACCACGTGGTCTTCCCATTGCGACATTCGTCCCTACACCTCGTGGGTCATGGCCTTCAGCGCGGACACGCTCGCCGAAACCGGCGTCTTGAATCTGGTGCCGAATGGCAGTGAAGGCGGCATCTGGATGGCAGGCACGGCGCCCGCGGCCGATGCGGCTGGCAATGTGTTCTTCATCATGGGCAACGGTGATTTCGACACCACCCTGAACGCCAGCGGTTTTCCCGCGAATGGTAATTGTGGCAACTGCTTCGTCAAGCTTTCCACTTCCGGAGGCCTGAAACTTGTCGATTACTTCACGCCGCACAACACCGTGGCCGAATCGAACGCCGACCAGGATTTCGGTTCAGGTGGAGGAATCCTGCTGGTGGACGTCACGGATTCGGGCGGGAAGACCCGCCATCTCTCCGTGGGGGCCGGCAAAGACGCCCTCATTTATGTAGTGGATCGTGATTCCATGGGCAAGTTCAGCGCCAGCACGGATCAGATCTATCAGGAGATTTCCGGCCAGTTGGGTGGCGCCGTCTTCTCCATGCCCGCCTTTTTCAACAATACCGTCTACTACGGAGCGGTGGGCGACGCTCTGAAGGCCTTCCCAGTGGCTAGCGCGAAACTCGCGAGCGCTCCTTCGTCGCAATCCACGCATCATTTCGGATATCCCGGGACGACGCCGAGCGTCTCTGCCAACGGAACCACCAACGGAATCGTCTGGGCCATCGAGAATAGCGGAGCCATTCTTTTTGCGTATGACCCCAGCGATCTCACGAGGGAGCTCTACAACTCCAATCAGGCCGCCGGTAACCGCGACCACTTCAGCGGCAACAAGTTCATCACCCCCGTGGTCGTCAACGGAAAAGTCTACGTGGGCACGCCAACGAGCGTCGCCGTCTTCGGTTTGTTGCCGTAGCAATTCGACGTTTTCCGCGCGTGCCGACAGGAGGTCTAACCGGCTCCGCTGGTTTGCGCTTTGAATTTCGCCAGCGCGGTGACGCCAAATGCCTCCCGCATCTCTCTTTGAATTTCGTCCGTGAGCGCGTTGATTCTCTGCACTCCCGGCCCGCCCGGTCCCACGCGATACCGGAGCTGCCGTTGTCCGGCGGGCGTCTCTATGATTTGCAGAACGACATCGGCGATTTCCTGTGGATTGGCCCGCGAGCTTCCAATTTTGGCTTTCAGGTTTTCGGGAACTTGCGCCATTTCACCGTATCCGGTCTTTCGGCCGGGGTCTTCTCCTTTTTCGACCTTTTCAATGATCGGCGTGGCTTACGCGCCAGGCTCGACTACCACGGAGTCGATTCCCAACGAGGCCAGTTCGTAACGGTACACTTCCGCGAGCGCTTCCATCGCAAACTTGCTCGCGCAATACAGTCCCATGCCGGGAATCGCCAAGCGTCCCGCTCCGCTGCTCACGTGCAGCAGCAATCCGCTCTTCTGGCGTTTCATGGCCGGAAGAACAGCTCGATTCATCCGCAACACGCCGAAAAAATTCGTGTCAAACTGCCGCTGGGCCTGCGCCAGCGTCACGGACTCCGCCAGGTCCATAATCCCGTAACCCGCGTTGTTCGCCGGCACGTCGATGCGGCCGCACTTCGCTGCCACTTCGCTCACGACACGTTCTACCGAGGCGTCATTCGTGACGTCGAGTTCCAGGGCATGCAAGGGGAGGGATTCGCGCTCCGCAAGTTCCGCGATTTCACGCGCCGCTTGTGCATTGCGGCCGTTCACGTTGCGCATCGTGGCGAAGACCTGATGGTTTTTGCGCGCCAACGTTTCCGCAATCAATCTCCCGAAGCCGCTGCTTGCGCCGGTGATAAGAACAACTTGTTGTGAGCTAAGCATGGGGTAAGAGAATAGTGAGGAAGAGCGCGAACGTAAATAGGGCTGATGGTTTTCGAGCTTGCACGACTAAGAAAAGCGAAAGGGCAGCGAAACGATACAGCGCGTCATCCTGGCTGGCCTAGCGCACTCAAACAGAGACCGCCCGCTGAAAGCGAATCAACCTTACCCGTTGGTCTTCAACTTGCCGAGTATGTGATGAACGAATTCTGAAATCTCATCCTGGTTGAAGGTGTCGCGGTGCACCGGCTTGTGGCCGATAGCGCGATACGCCAGCCGCTTCGTCGATTGCTTCACGAAGTCAAAGACCACCGTGCCTTCGCGGAAGCGAATATTCTGGTAACTGACTTCCGGCGGCCCCCCGCCCCACGATTCCCAGCATCCATAAGGACCGCAAACAAGGCCCGGGTAGCCGCCCGGGTATACACGTTCGACGGTCACGTCGTGCCGCCGCACGGCGACGTGATAGTCCACCAGAAACTCCGCGTCTCGCGGGTCGCTGACTTGCCGCAATCCCTTGGACGACAGCGTCTGCTCGATTGCCGTGCGGATGCGCTGGCGAACGATTTCGTGGTTGGCGCCGGGTTCGCGCGCGACGGTTTCTCCACGCGAAATCACGTCCCGCGACACAACCGGACGCCGGTCCGCGTCCTTGGGCGGCGCGCTGGGCTTCCAGGCCCAGGTGCTCCCCTTCCGCACGAGGATGTCCGGATCGCGAATCACGGTGACGCGATCGTCGCAACCGGCGAGCAACAACCCGCAAACCAAAATCGCAGCCGCCAGAAGCGGCCATCTTCCAATGCCAGTCATCCGATACCTCATCAGAGCGTCCTCCAAAGCGGACACCGTCCCTGCCAATATTGAACCCTGAACTGTTGGAAGAGTTGCGGCGGTCCAGCGATGCACGTGAGCCGGTCAGAAAGGGCCAGGAGCGATTCCGTGCGGCTGAAGTTGGCTAGCGCAGTATCAGGCGCGCGGAGCGTTCCAATCGGAGGGAGGAAAAACAACCGGCCAGAACTTAGCGTTCGGCTGATCGAACTCGAAGGCCACGGAATAAAATTCCGTTGAGGTATCATCCACGCGGACGACTCGGCAATTTTGTTTCACATTGTTCTGCGGGTTCACGAGACGCATGGGCTGGCCGACGTGCACATGCAATTTCATTTTCAGCAGGCCGCCGTGAGCGTTCACTGCCAGCGTCAACGCTTCTTCCTTCCGTGGCTTGCGCTCGACGTCTTCGGCGATCACCGTGACCTTCATCTGCAGCATCACGCGCTCGCTTCGCCGGCGATTTATCGGATTGCTCGGACTGCCCAAGCTTTCTCCCAAGATCAAGTCCGCCAGCCCGCCGGACTCCTAAGAAACCGGAAAAGGGAACCTGGTTTCTGAGATGAATCTTACCTTAATTGAAGGTATTGGGACGCTGCCAGTGGGCCAGCCGTTACCGAAAAGGTAGGGCATCACACCGGCCGCGCGGCTCTAGTGCTGGCGGGAACCGAGTATGGCTTCGAGTCGCGCTTTCACCGCTGGCCATTCGGAATCGATAATGCTGAAATAAACCGTGTGCCGGATGCGCCCGCTCGCCGTAATCATGTGGTTCCGGAAAATGCCTTCTTCCGTTGCGCCGATTCGCAAGATCGCCGCGCGCGAGCGCTCGTTCAACGAATCCGTCTTTAGCTCCACACGCATGCAGCCCAGCGTTTCGAAAGCGTGCCTAAGCAACAGGTATTTGGCCTCCGTATTCATGGCCGTGCGCTGCCACTGGCAAGCCACCCACGTCCAGCCAATCTCCACGCGATGATGCGTACGGTCGATGTTTCCGTACCGCGTGCTCCCGATCGCCCGGCCTGTCGCTTTCTCAACGATCGCGAAAGGCAGGGACACTCCTCGGTCTTGCTCCCCGAGAGCCGTCTCGATATAAGCAGCCATTTCTTCCTCTGTTCGAACCGGTGTGGGAATCCAGCGCCACAATTCCTCGTCTAGCCCAATCTCGGCGAGCCCCGCCAGGTGCACCTTCGCCAACGGCTCGAGCCGTACGTGCATGCCTTGCAGCTTCACCGGGGAGACGACCATCTCTCGAGCCATGATGGGCGTATCTTAGGGTTGCCCGCGGTGGTTCCGCGAGCGCCAATTTGGACATGCATAGAGAACTTTCTCCGAATGCGCGGAGCACTAGACAAACAAGCGCCGCTAGGCGTAGTAGGAGGCCAGCATGGATCTTCCCTTTACCGGGCAGTATTCGCCGCTTCTGCAGATCCGCGAAAATCTCCACACTAGGGAAGCATCGAGCCAGCCGTACCCGGCCTCCCGGTTGAGAGTTTCCAAGGCATCTTCTGAAGAAAGCGCATGCCGGTAAGGACGATCCGTGGTGAGGGCATCGTAGATGTCTGCAATTTGCAAAATCCGCGCCATCAGCGGAATTTCATATCCGCGGAGACCATCGGGATATCCACTCCCGTCCATTCGCTCATGGTGATGCCGAATCACCGGCAGGATGTGACGCAGCGCCTTCAGCGGCGCGCAGATGTTCTCCCCAATGGCGGGATGTTGCCTCACGATCGCGGTTTCTTCCGCGTTCAGCGCCCCGCGTTTGAAGAGAATCTCATCCGGTACGGCTACTTTTCCGACATCGTGAAGCAAGCACGCGATCCGCAGCTCTTGGAGGTCTTCTTCCGGCAAGTCCAGACTCATCCCCAGTTGCACGGCGTATTTTACGATCCGGTCCGAGTGCCCGGTCATGAGCGAGCTTTTCGCTTCAATGCTGCGCGCCAGCGAAAGCACCACCGACTTGGCCTGCTCATCGATGTAACCTTTCAGCCGCAAGAGAGACTCCACACGGCTTAGCGCTTCCGCGAGCGAACTGCAAGATCCCCAGAAGTCGGCGGCACCGGCTTCGCGTCCACGGGCCGCGTCCGTGGGATCCGATGACAGCTTGATCAACACAATGGGGATTTGCTGATTGAGCAGGTTACCCTTCATACGGCGGCAGAGCTCGAAGCTATTAACATCCGGCAGTGTGTCATGCAGTAGGACGAGATCAGGCTGAAGCTTGAGACACTCTGCGAGAGCAGATTGTCCGTCCTCGGCCGTAAATACTTCGTAGTTCTGATTGTGCAGGAATGACTTCCAAGAATCGCGGCGCGCCGAAGCAACATCTACGAGCAAAATGACTGAGATCATAAATCCCTCGTCATTCCTCTGCGCGCCATGGGAATTGGATACACTACTCCCCGCGCGAGAGATGGGGCTTTGCCAAGGATCGGAGGTGCCTACGATTTCCAAGCCCTGACTTCGGAGGATGCTGCCTCCGCTTCCCGGGGACGAGAAGGAATGAGGCGGCTTGGCAGGGTTATATTATGCTTATGGACTGCCAAAACGGGCGCTCACATAAGTGACTAAGAATTCGGGTCTTGCGGCGCGGTTGGCAGGGAAGTGCGCCGAGCGCTAGGAATAATTTTCATGGTGCTCGCGATGTTTACCTGGTGCTTTTACATGTTCTCACTTCCTTTCGGTCCCTCTTCGCCATTTACAACACAATCTAGGCGAGAGCTACACAAATTAAGGAGACTGCTTGCTGCCGGTTGCCGTGGCCTTGCTCCTGCGCACGGATCCGCGACGGCCGTGGAATGCCGGGAGTGAAGAGAATGGCATACTAGGGAAACGGGATGCGGGCGGAGCGCGCCGTGAGGTATGATAGAGTCTCCTGAAATTAACTCACTAGGGTGACGATGCCGACTGCAACGAATGGAAAAGTATTGCTGAGGGTAAGGCCGCGGGGCTTCTGCGCGGGCGTAGTGCGCGCGGTGGATATCGTCGAATTGGCGCTCGAGGCCTACGGCGCGCCCGTCTATGTTCACCACGAAATCGTCCACAACACTTACGTAGTCGAGCAGTTACGCCGGCGCGGCGCGATCTTTGTCGAAACCATCGAGGAAGTACCACACGGCGCGGTACTGGTTTTCAGCGCTCATGGCGTTCCGCCGACGGTCCGCGAGGAAGCCAAATCCCGCGAGCTGAAAGTGATTGACGCCACCTGCCCGCTGGTGACCAAGGTGCACCTCGAGGCGCTAAAGTTTGCGCGCGAAAGGCGCACCATTATTCTGATTGGTCATCGAGACCATCAGGAGATCGTCGGCACCTCGGGTGAAGCGCCGGACCGCACTATCGTGGTGGACTCCGTCGCCGCCGTGGATGCTCTCGAAGTCGCTGATCCGGGAAAACTCTCGTTCCTCACGCAAACGACACTCAGTCTTTATGACACGCAAGAAATTGTGGCGCGGCTGCGCCAGAAATTCCCATTCATCCAAGGGCCGGCGAGCGACGATATTTGCTACGCCACGCAAAACCGCCAGGAAGCGGTCGAGCAGGTGGCCAAAGACGTGGATCTGATCCTCGTGGTGGGTTCGCCGAACAGTTCGAATTCCAACCGCCTCGTGGAAGTCGCCCAGCGCAGCGGCGTCAAAGCCCAACTGATCGATTCCGCAAAGGACATCGATGTGAGTTGGCTCGAAGGCGTTTCGCGCGTGGGCTTGACCGCGGGCGCGTCCGCTCCGGAAGTCCTTGTGGAGCAAGTGAGCGAACGGCTGGCGGAGTTCGGCTTCACGGATCAGCGCGACCTGGATTTGATCCGCGAGGACGTGCGCTTTACGCTGCCGCCGGAATTAGCGACCATCGCGTCGGCGCCGCGCCGCTAGAGAGTCTCGAGTGCCCGGCAGGGGAGCGCGCAGTGCGTGGCCGGAATGATTTGCCATTGGTGCCCTGGCGCGGTAGACGGGAAATACAAGATTAAGGAGCCAGACCTTGGCGGTCAAAATCGTCAGTCAGCCGAAGAAGATTGCCTTGATTGGCGCGCCCTCGAGCGCTGCGGCATTTTCCATGGGAAGCGAGAAATCACCGGCGGCCTTGCGGGCGGCGGGACTCGCGGAAAAGTTGCAGGGCGTCGGCTATGAAGTCGTGGATTATGGCGACTGCGCTCCGCGCCTCTTCGCCAACGACGATGAACACCGGCGCGCCCGCAACCTGACTGAAATCGTCGCCGGCCTGAACGATCTGAAGGCGCGCGCCGAACCCGCGTTGAAAAGCGGCGCGCTGGCACTGGTCCTGGGGGGCGACTGTGCGCAGGTCATTGGCTTGCTTACCGGCGCGCGGCGCTACTACAAGCATGTGAATCTTCTGTGGTTCGATCGCGACGCCGATCTGAATACTCCCGCGAGCACTCCCTCCGGCCGCATCGACGGAATGGTTGTGGCCCACATCATCGGCAAGGGCGCGCCAGAGCTGGTGCGTTTCTGGAGCGAGGCGCCGCTGGTGCGCGAGCCCGACGTGACGCTCTTCGGACTCGAAAGGCTCGATCCACCGGAGCAGGAGTTCCTCGCTAAATCGCCAATGCGGCATAACTATGCCGCCGACATCCCGTTCAAGGGCGGCAGCAAAGCGGCGCACGAAGCGCTCGCCCAAGTGCACGCCGATGCGCGCGAATTCGTTCTCCATCTCGATGTCGATGTCATCGCGCAGGAAGATTTCCCCGCGGTGAACGTGCCGGGCAGCGGCGGATTGCGCTTTGGCGAGGTCCGCGCCTCCTTCATGGAGTTTGTGAAACACAAGAACCTGCTGGGTCTCGATGTGGCGCAGTACAATCCCGACAAAGATCCCGAAGGCAGCTCGGCAAAGAAACTCGTTGAGTTGCTGGTCGAAGCGCTTTCCGCGCGCCTCGAAGCGTTGACCGCGCCGGCAGCAGAGTCCGTCGCCGGTCCGGAAGAAGTGTCCTCTTCAGGAACGACCGCGTAGTCCTTCCGCATTTCGTTTGCAACCACAAAAAACTGGCGGGCCGTCTAGGAAGCGGCGGTGGCGCGCTTGCGCAGATAGCGCGCCAGGCCGAGGAAGGAAAGATTCAGGCCGGCGCTGAAGGCGTAGTGTGCGGCTTCATCGGCCGGGAGATGCTCGGAGATTTCGGCATATGTGGCGGACATGAAGGAATCCGTCGCGGCGGCATCGCTCGCGGCGGTACGCAGGATTTCCGCGGTGAGCGCAGCCCAGCGATGCAGCCGTTCGCGGAACAACGAGATGTGCTCGGAAGGATTCTCGGAATATCCGAAGTGTGTGAGAAAGAGCCGCGCCGGTTTGCGCTCCAGGATGGCGGCGAAGGAAGTATCCCAGATGCCGAGATCGATGTCCGGCGGAGGAGTAGCGGGCATGACGAAGGAATTTCCCTCCATGCGCACGCCTGCCGTATCGCCGACGAAGGCGACTCCTGCCGTCTTGTCGAAGTAACTGACGTGGTGCGAAGCGTGGCCCGGTGTGTAGACAACCTCAACTTGGCGCGAGCCGAGCTTGAGATTTTCACCACCATCCAGGATGCGCAAATTCTCCACCGGAACGGGAAGAGTTTCGCCGAACAGGCGCTGCAGTTCGTTGGGCCAGAGGCGCTGGGCGCTGGCAAGAAGCTTGGACGGGTCAATCACGTGCGGCGCGCCAATTCTGTGGACATACACAGCGAGGCGGGGGTTCTTGCGGACCAGCGCCCCCGTGGCACCGGCGTGGTCCAGGTGGATGTGCGTAAGGAGAATGGCGTCGAGATCGCCCACGCCGATGCCGCGGGCTTGGAGCCGTCGGTGCAAAGTCTCGAGCGTGGAGCCCGGACCGGGGTCGACAACGGTGCGGTGACCGTCCGATTCCAGAAGTCCGGCGGCAATGGAACGCGGACGCCCCATCCAAAGATTGTCGAGCGTGGTGATGGAGTCCATAAGAAGAGAAGTGTAGCGCAGGAAGGGAAAGTTGGCAGTCGGCAGTGGAGAGAGTATAAGGAAACCGTGACGCCTGAGTTGCGCCCGGCGGTGACTCGTGCTAGTGGACATCCTCCTCTCCCTAAAAGGAAGAGGATTCCTACCGCCTCCCACTGGTTCTGCGGGACGGCTTCGGTGGGTTCCTCCCACAGCGCCCTTACTTCAGGCGAGGACCACGAAGAGGCTTCACTTTTGGGCTGCCCGCCCATAGGTCTTTTGGACGGAGAGAAGTTTAGGACAAGGCAGCCAAGAAATCAAAGAGGGCTTTATATCCCCGGCCTAAAACGCCGAGGCTTTACGGCCCACGCAGGGTAAGGCCGTGCGGCCAAGCACCTGCCCGCGAACCGAGGAAGTGGTTGCACCGAAAGCGAATTGTGGAATAACCTTACTGCGCCGCGTCCTTTTGCTTCTTCAGATTCTCCATTGGTCTGGACAGGGGTGTGGGGAAATGTGGGCGCCTGCCGAGGGAGAAGCAACAAGTTCAAAGCTGCGATACGCACAACGGGGCCCGCCAAGAGCAGCTAGCGGTCGCAGGCGGGCGCGTAAACCAAACGGGATTAGATGGATAAAGCTCGGAGGAAAGAGATGCGCAATTGGTGTGCAGCATTCGCGATGGGCGCGCTTTTGGCTTCGCCGCTGTCCGCTCAGCAGAACAGCGGGGCAGGCGACGATACCGCGAACGCCGCTCGGAAGAGCGTGGCTTCCAGCAAGGCGGCGGGGAGCGGCAAGGCGCTAGCGACGAAGGACGTATTCGCGTTGCCTGCGATGCCGCGGCCGACCCCCTTCCCAGGACCGGCGGCCGCCGCTGCGGACACGCGCCCACCAGGCACGCTCGTTCCCCGGTATGAGATCTCGGGAATGTACGACTACATGAACTTCGCGCCCGGCGATCCTTTCACGAATTTCAACAGCCATGGTGGGCGGGGTTCGTTCACCTACAACGCTTCAAAGTGGCTGGGACTTACCGGGGAGTTCGGCGGCTACCGGTTCGAGCGAAACCTCTTCCCGCTCACGGGAAGCAGCGCGCCGGTGAGCGGTGGTTTCCTTACCTATCTCTTTGGTCCGCGGCTGAATTGGCGCAAGTTCGATTACTTCGTTCCGTTCGCTGAATTCCTTGTTGGCGGCGCTAGCGGGGGCACGGAACTGATCGGCACGACGAACCAGAGCGCGTTTGCGACGGCCGCTGGCGGCGGCGTCGACATGGTTCTGACAAAGAACCTCGCCTGGCGCGTGGCGCAGTTGGATTACCTCATGACCAGTTTCTCGGGTCCCGCGGTCGCCGCCACTGCGCGGCAGAATAACTTCCGCGCCGGCACGGGCTTGGTGCTGCGGTTGGGGATTCCGAATCCGCCGCCTCTGCCGAACCACCCTCCGGTGGCGGCGTGCTCGGTAAGCCCGGCTTCGGTGTATGCCGGTTCGGGCGACAGCGTGGCTGTGCGCGTGAACGCCAGCGACCCGGATAATGATCCATTGACCTACAGCTATACGGGGACGGGCGGCGCAGTGGAGGGCACCGGCCCGGAGGCGCGCTGGAATTCGTCCGGTGTGGGCGTTGGTTCCTACACCGTTACCGCGAAAATGGATGACGGAAAAGGCGGGTCGGCCTCGTGCGCGGTGGACATTAAGGTACAGGAAAAGCCCAATCATCCGCCGACCGCGGCACTTTCCACCGAACGCAGCCCGATTCTGCCGGGCGAGCGTACTGGCGTCACTTGCAACGGCAGCGACCCGGACAACGATCCGCTGACCTACAGCTACACGACCACCGGCGGACAGATCGTGGGGAGCGGTTCGAATGTGCAGTTTGATGCGACGGGCCTCCAGCCCGGGAGCTACAGCGTAAAGTGTGCGGTGAATGACGGCCGCGGCGGCACCGCTGATGCTTCCGGCAACGTGGAAGTGAAGGAGCCCCCGCAGATCAAGCAACTGGAAGCCAAGCTGGCGCTGCACAGCATTTACTTCCCGACGGCCCAGCCCACGGTCGCGAAGCCCACGGGCGGTTTGATGGCCAGCCAGGCAGCGACACTCGATACGCTGGCGAGCGACTTTCTCGAGTATCTGAAGTATCGGCCCGACGCCCACTTGATTCTCGAAGGCCACGCCGACATTCGCGGAGCCAAAGACTACAACGTTAAACTCTCCGAGCGACGCGTGGAACGCACCAAGACCTACCTCGTAGAGAAGGGCGTACTCGCGGACCATCTCGAGACGCGGGCGTTTGGCTTTGAGAAAAACATGACCTCCGAAGAGGTAAAGAAGCTCATCGAAGCCGATCCTGACATCACCCCGGCGGAAAAGCAGAAGATCCTGAAAAACCTTCTGACCGTGCGCTTGGCCAACAACCGGCGCGTCGACGTCACTCTGAGCACCACCGGTGAACAGTCCGTTCGCCGCTTCCCCTTCAGTGCCAAGGATGCCTTGACGCTGCTCAGCAGGGGCGGCGGTGAAACACCCAAGAAGAAAACGTCAGCTCCGGCCCCCGCGAAAAAGGCCAAACCGTAGGTACCTGGCGACCTTGGGACACTTCGATGAAGCGATCTCTCGCGTGCAGCAAGCCTACCTTTTCGATCCGCTTGCACTCGAACTAGGGAGCAGCAGAAGAGTACGCTGCGAAGAAAGAGAGGACGCGGCGGCGGAATTCCTCGGGCTGGAAACCCAGCGCGGCGGTGTGGAAGGCGCCGGTGACGACCCAGAGTTGTTTGGGGCCGCGAGCGGCGGCGTAAATCATTTCCGAATGGCGGCAGGGGAGCGCTTCATCTTTTTCGTCGCAAATGAGGAGAACGGGAAACGTCCGGGCCGTGACGGCTTTTTCCGGCGAAACTTCCGCAACGGGAAATCCAGCAAGTTTTTCGTCGCGATAGAGCAGCGTCCAGGTGAAAGGGGCGAAAAGAGTCTTGCCGAGCCAGGGATATTTTCGCAGACCGGCGTAGTCATAGGCCGCCTCGCGGACATTGGCGAAGGGAGATTCGGCAACGACGGCTTCAATGCGCGGGTCGGCAGCCGCGGATTGCAGCACGATGCCGGCGCCCATGGATTCGCCGAGAGCAAAGAGATGCAACGGAGTGCGAGTAGAAGGGGTGATCCCCAGAAAATTGGGCGGCTCTTTGAATTGCGCGCGGATTCGCCGGTTATCATTTTCGGAAGCCAGCAGGGCGTCGATGACGGCGCGCGTGTCGTTGCCTTCGAGCCAGCCGTAGGTGGCCATGGGACCGCCGCTGGCGCCGTGAGCGCGGGCGTCCATCATAACGACACTGTACCCGGCACGCAGCAGGAATTCGGACTGGCCAATGACTCCCACGCGGTTGTCGGCGACGCCGTGGAAGAGGAGGACCCAATTCCCATTGGGATTTTTGGGGCGGACTTTCCAGCCTCGGAGAAGCGCTCCGTCCCGTGCGCGAACGTCGAAATCCTCGCGGCTTGCCCCGGTGGCGGCGAAGGAAGCGTCGGCTTCGCGGATGAGGTCGGGGGTAAGGTCGCGGCGGATGGGATGGAGGAACGCCGGGCCGGCGAGCCATCCGGCTACAGCCGCCAGGAGCGGCGGGAACAGCAATAAGATCGGAGCGATGCGGATAAGTCGCCGGCGCATACCTATTTTGGTGCCCGTAAAGGATACGAGAAAGCAGTTCGCCTAGTTCAAGTAGTGCTTGAGGAATGGAAGGGCTCCGCGCCCCAGCACCCCGTTGTGACGGCAAAAGTGCGCAAACTATTGAAAGGAAAGCGAATGCTAAGCCGCGCCCCTGCTCAGTCCCAAGGCAGTGGCGGGCCAAGGAGCTCCAACCCACAAGCGTGATATAAACCAAGATCGGTCGAGTAAGTGGTGCCCCCTCGTTTATCGCGTTCGGCGAAGAACGCTTCCATTTTTCCTGCCGGCGCGTATGCGATTAACACTCTGCCGGGTGTATTGCCCACTATAAGGTGGAGGTCGGCTCCCAGCGGCACCGTCTGAAATCGGGAGATTCCATCCTTGGACCTCGGGAGGTTCCCCACGCGTGGGCATTCGGAGTTGTGACGGATTTGCGCGTGGGGGATTGAGTGGGTTATTAGGAGAGGAAGCGCCATAAATCGGGAGCGCGTGGACCGGGCAGTTCTTTCAGAATTACTTTGAAGTTGTGACGGCCTTGGGGGCGAGGGAGGAGGCGCGTTGTTCGGCTCGGCGTTCTTGTTCGATGTGCTGGGTGCAATCGGCAATTTCGTCGTCGATGGCCTTGATTTCGCTGGCGAGATGAAAGTTTTGAGGATCCTTCGCGTAGGTCTCGAATAGCGCGTTTCTCTTGGTTTTCAAGTCGTCGCGTTTCTTCTTCCAAACACCTGCTGTAGCTAGCATGGGTTTAACCTCAGGACTAGTGTGCGCCTTTTTGTGGTTTTCGGATAGGGGCATGGACCAAAGTGTTTGGGTTCATGCACGGGCGAGTCTCTGAGACGGTGATGCGAGATTAGACAGAAAGGCGGACAGCCCCTTCGGCAAGCTCCCTTCGGCTACACTCAGGCAGGCAGGGCAAGCCCTTCGAGGCTGGGGGTAAACAGAAGTGGCTGTGCCAGCAAAGCTGAAGAGCGGGCCGTGTGAGAGGAGGGCGCAAAGTTCGATCGCTCTGCACGGGCGGGAAAGGCAGGGCGGACTGATCCTTCTGCTTCGCCCAGGACAAGAGTCCGCGCCTCGACAGCAAAGCCCTGTGGGCTGAAATCCTGCCAAGCCAGGGCGCAATGTATTGCGCCGCTACAAGCCAAAAAAAGCTAGGAGCGGAAGAGGACGGATTCACGCTGGAACATTTTGATGGCTAGGAAGAGCGCGACGGCGGCGTAGACGCACGTTGACGAAAAGATGATGGCGATGTAGTTCCAGTGGTAAGTGCCGGTGACGAGCTCCTTGCAGAGGAGGCTGACGTTCAGAATGGGGATGAGGGAAAGTTTCGGGGTGAGCTCCACGCCTGGAAGCATGGCGGCAATGGCGGGGAAGATCACGACGAAAGTCATCGGCGTTAGGTAGCTCTGCGCCTCCTTGTAGGTCTTGGCGAAAAGCGCGATGGTCATCAAGGTGGCGGAGAACAGCACGGCAACGGGAAGGGCCATGAGAAAGACGGAAATCACCGTCTTGGGGCCGAGCTGAAGGAGAAATTCGGCAGCAGCGGCGCGCCCGCCGGCAGATTGTGAGGTGTAGTGACCCAGGACGGAGAACGAAACACCCATCGACAAAACGGAGAGAGCGGCTGTGCCCAGTGCCGCCGTAAGGATCAGAAAAAACTTGCCGAGGACAAGATGCATGCGGGAGATGGGGCTGGAAAGAATGGTTTCCATGGTGCCGCGTTCCTTTTCGCCGGCGGTCAGGTCCATGGCGGGATACATCGCGCCGGTCATGCAGAGAAGGATGACCATATAGCCGATGATGCCGCCGAAAGCGGCGCCGCTGACTTTTTCCGGAGGCGCGACATTTTCTCTGTTGACCTCAAACGGTTTGAGCACGGTTTCCGCGAGGTTTTTCGCAGCAAGACGCTCCTTCACCACTTTGTCGCGATATTCCTTCATGTATGTTTCGATCTTGTCCGTTGCAAATTCAGATTTCATTTCTCCTTGATAGTTGAAAATTTTGACGGTGTCTGATTTTTGCTGAGCCACATGGGCTTCGAAACCAGAGGGAATCTCCACGGCGGCGCGGATCTCTTTGTTGATGATCTGGTCTTTCCACCCAGGTGTCTCCGGGACAATTTCGATCTTGTCGAGCTTCTTCAGTCCATCGACAACGGCAGGAGAATCTTCGCCACCGCGAAGCATGACTTTGGGGACTTCTTCCTTGGCCTTGCCTACGAGGACGACAGCGAGCGAGCCAAAGCCGACGCTAAGGACGGGGAAGAGCAAGAGAGGCACGAGTATCGTAGAGATGACCGTGCGGCGGTCGCGAAGAGCTTCGGTAAGTTCCTTGCGATAGACAATGCCGACGTTGCGCAGGGACATGTCAGTTGGCCTCCTCGGCGACGTAGTGAGGCGTGACGACTTTGACGAAGATTTCTTCGAGTTCGTGCTCGGCGTATTGGTCGCGAAGCTGTGCGAGGGACCCTTCGACAAGGAGTTTACCGGAGTGAATGATACCGATGGTGTCGCAGAGCTTTTCGACCTCACTCATGATGTGGGTGGAAAAGATGACGGTTTTGCCGCTGTTCCGGCACTCGCGGATAAAGGCAGTGATGGTGCGGGCGGTCATGATGTCGAGGCCGTTGGTGGGCTCGTCGAAGATCATGACCTGTGGATCGTGGACCAGGGTGCGGGCGATGGAAGTTTTCTGCATCATGCCGGTGGAAAGCTTGTCGCAGCGGCGATCGCGGAAGCTGTTCATGTCCAGACGATTGAAGATATCGTCGACGCGCCTTTTCAAAGTGGCTTCGTCTAACCCATTGAGGCGGCCAAAGTATTCGACAAATTCCTGGGCGGTGAGTCTGCGGTAGAGAGCCGTGGCGGTGGAGAGGAAGCCAACTTTAGAGCGGACTTTTTCCGGTTGCTCAACGACGTCGTGGCCGCAGACGATAGCTGTGCCGTCCGAGGGCTCAAGAATCGTAGCGAGCATGCGGAGTGTGGTGGTTTTGCCGGCGCCGTTGGCGCCGAGAAGGCCGTAAATCTTGCCGGGTTGGCAAGTAAAGCTAACGTTGTCTACGGCGCGAATTTCACCGCGCTTCTTGTCCTGGAAGCGCTTGGACAGGCCGCGAGCTTCGATCATCGAAGGACCCCTAGCTGGGAGTTCGAAAGACAGGGCACAGAGCATTCCGATTCTACTACGCAGTGGGCAGGGAAATGTTGCAGCGAGGGCCTAGGGAACGAGTGAAAAGAAAAACAAGGCCGATGGCCGCCCAATCCGGAGGTCCCGAAAAAGCGGAATTGCCCGTAAGAGTTCAGCCTTTGTGACAGACCGGGCACTGCTTGGCATCAAACCTGTCAGGCGTGACGCGGAACATATTATTGCACTGGATGCAGACGCGGTGGATGACCGGACTTACGACCGCGCCGGGCTGGGGTGATTTGTTCACGCCGCCCGAAGGTGGAGCGGCCGTTTTCCCAGGAATATTCTCAGCGGACATGCACGGATTCTAGCACGCCGAGTTCCTTCGACCATAGCGAGTCGACGGCATCCCGGGGATGCAAAAGACGCATCCGCTAGAGGAGAGAGATGCTCGATCCGAGGATAGGTGAAGAGAGTGAGCCGTGCGCAGGATAAACAACGCCTCGAAGGAATCTAGAGAAAGCCGCGCTGCTCTTGCTAGAATGAAGTATCTTGGCGCCTTCCTGACAGGGGTCAAGCAAGCCACGGACAAGTAAGAGAAACGCTGCGACGGAGGGATGTGTCCTTGTGCCTTGGCGAGTGTGAAGTGCGGGACCGCCGAGAGTAGGAAAACATGGATCGCAGGCTGCGAAATCGAATCTTGCTCTACCTGCTGCTGGCGGGAGTGCTGGCGTACGTGCTGGTGGAATTGAGCGGGCGAAAGCCGGTGCCGAAGATTTCGGCAGTGACGCCGATGCGGGAAAACCTGGTCTCGTCCATCAGCAGCAATGGGAAGGTGGAGCCCATCACGCCTTTCGTGATGCGGGCGCAACTGGATACGTTCGTGGAAAAGGTGCGCGCGACGGAGGGACAGACCCTCAGGAAAGGGCAAGTGATTCTGGAATTGGATGTAAAGGATGCGGCGGCGAAGCTCTCCGAGGCGAAGGGCAAGCTCCTGCGGGCGCAGGACGATTTGCGGGCAGCCAAGGCCGGCGGCAGAACGGACGAGGCCGCCAGAGTTGCGGGCGACCTGGCAAAAGCACAGGCGGAGCGCGATCGGCTGCAGAAGAATCACGAAGTGCTCGAGCGGCTGATCGCGCGGCAAGCCGCGACCCAGGAGGAGCTCGCGGCGAATGACCTGGCTTTGACTAAAGCGCAAACGGAAGTGACGCGGCTGGCGGCGGCGAAACGGGAATTTGAACAGGGCGTGAAGCTGGACACGGATCAAGCAGCGCTGCACGTCGAGCAGATCCAAAACGAAGTGGCGGCACTCGATGAAAAGGTTCAGCAAGGACGAATTGCCGCGCCGGCGGACGGAACGCTCTACTCGCTGCCGGTGAAAGCCGGGGATTACGTCAAGCTGGGGGAGCTGCTGGCGGAAATGGCGGATCTGCACAAGGTGCGCGTGCGTGCGTTCATCGATGAACCCGAGCTCGGCGCGCTGGAAGCGAATGAGCCGGTGAAGATCACCTGGGACGCACTGCCGAGCAAAGCGTGGGTGGGAAAGACGGAGATCATCCCGAAGCAGGTGGTGCCGCACGGGGCGCGAAGCGTGGGCGAACTGCTTTGCGCCGTCAATAACGACAAGCTGGAACTGCTGCCGAATATCAACGTGAACGTGCGCATCAATTCGCGGGAACGGATCGGCGTGTTGTCTGTACCGCGGGGCGCGGTGGCGGCGGAAGGCGGAAGGCGCTACGTGTTTGTGGTGAAAAGGAACCAGCTCAGCGTGAGCAAATCGACGCTCGAGAAACGCGAGATTCACGTAGGTATAGCGGACGCCACCAACTACGAAGTTGTGAGCGGCCTCCAAGAGGGGGAGCTGGTGGCATTGCCCGGAGACGTTGATTTACGTGATGGGATGACCGTCACCGTCATTACCAC
>Ga0066710_100000916_pt1 | contig 20176 bp, 15 predicted proteins | sample GraSoiAngelo_159_FD_79666 | JGI IMG/M metagenome (GOLD analysis project Ga0066710, IMG submission 79666) | Grasslands soil microbial communities from the Angelo Coastal Reserve, California, USA - 14_1009_16_40cm | ecosystem: Environmental > Terrestrial > Soil > Grasslands | place: USA...
CCAAGGGCGGGAGCTTCGTCGACCGGGTGCTCGCGCAGGCGCGCCGGGGCGAGCGGCTGCGCGTCGTCGCCGACCAGGTGACGGCGCCCACCTGGGCGCGGGACGTCGCGGCGGCTCTGGCGCGGCTCCTCCCGCGTCTCCTCCACGGCGAGGCGCCGGCCGCCGTCTACCACATGACCAACGCGGGGGCGTGCTCGTGGCACGAGTTCGCGCGCGTCGCCCTGGAGCTGGCGGGGGTGGAGACGGCGGTCGAGCCGATCACGACCGCCGAGCTCGGGGCGCGCGCGCCGCGGCCGGCCTACTCGGTGCTCGCCAACAGCCGCCTGGCGGCGCTCGGAGAGCCGCCGCTGCGGTCGTGGCGGGAGGCGCTCGCCGCGTACTTGGCGGCGGCGGAAGAGGCGTAGAGCCTCCCAAGAGGGCCACTGAGCCGGTGCGCAGACGCGACCCTCGACCTTGCCCGGCCCGAAGGAGCTGCGGTACGCTGTCCGACGGGGTTTCATGCTCAGCCGCCTCGTCCCCCTGAAGGTGCACCAGTACGCGGCCTTGGGGGTCCAGAACTGGTGGATGCTCACGGCACCGGAGCCCGTGCGGAACTACGTCGCCTACCGACTCGCCCCGCATCGCGAGCGCATCGATCACGCTCGCATCGGTCCGGTATTCATGACCTACAGCGTGACGCGACGCTGCAACTTGCAGTGCCGGTTCTGCATCGTCGGCGACGTGCTGAACAAGGGGGGCGTCCGCGCCGACGATGCCACCCTCGACGACACCCGGCGGATCTTCTCGCATCCCGTCGCGCGGCGTTGCCTGTACGTCATGCTCACCGGCGGCGAGCCGCTTCTGAACGCTGACCTCGTCTCGATCTGTCGATTCATCAAGTCAGCGCGTCACATCGTGAGCGTGAACACGAACGCGCTCTTGCTCCCGAGGCTCTTGGACGCCCTCGTCGCGGCAGGCATCGACATGCTGAACGTCTCGCACTACGACGAGAACGCCGAGGCGCTGGAGGAGATCCTGCCGCTCGCCGCCGCCCGGATCTACACCAAGCTCCTCAAGGTCATCGGCGAGGACGAGGTGCGCGAGCCGGAGCAGCTCGAGGCCGTCCTCGAGCTCGCGCGGCGGAGCAAGTGCCCGCGGGTCTTCTTCCAGAACACGTACCCGCACGTCGACGGCCTCGCCCGCGCGCGGACGCTCTCCGTGCCCTTCGAGCGCCATGGCACCGAGAAGTGTCCGGTCACGGACGAGACCGCGGGCTACATCCGAGTGCGCGAGGAGCTCACGCGCCGCTACGCGGACGTCCACGTCGACTGGCCGGCACCGGTGATCACACGTGGACCGCTCCCGCGCAAGACATGCCGCATGCCGTGGTACCTGTTCGCGGTCGACGGACAGGGTCGCCTCGCGCTCTGCAGCAGCCACGCCTCGTGCACGGGGCCGAGCATCTTCGACCTGCCTGCCGCCGACGTGCTCAACACCGAGCCCTGGATCACCGTACGTCGTGGCCTGCTCGACGCCAACGCAGCTGCGCCGGCGCTGTGCCGCGGCTGCTACACGCTCACGGACCGCTGGCGTTCCGACATGTAGGGTCCTCGCGACGGTTGCCGTGTTCGCGGGGGGCCGCTCCGTAGTTTGACATGGGCCCTCGTCGAGGGCTTGGGCGGGGCGTCAGTCGGCTACCTTCCCCACCGCCAGCAACGACATGCCGAACGGGGGACGCAGCCGGCGCTCGACGCGCAGCAGCGGCACGAGCCGGTCGCTCACCCGGGCCTGGATGCCGGGCACGCTCCGCCGCCTCAGCACCCGCGCGTTCAGGTACCACGCCGGCACCCCGAGGACATTGAAGTAGCTCACGTGCTCGACCGCGAAGCCCGCCGTGCCGAGCTTCTCGGCGATCTCCCTCCGGGTGTAGCGCCGGTGGTGCCCGATCGCCTTGTCGATCGTGCCGTAGAGCCCGCGGAGCGCGGGGATGATGAGGACCAGGCGTCCGCCGGGCACGAGCGCGTCGTGCAGGGTGTGCAGCGCGGCGGCATCGTCCGCGATGTGCTCGAGGACGTTCGCGCACACCACCGTGTCGAAGCTCCGCCGGGGAAGGCCGTCGTCGCCGGCCGTGGCCAGGTCGAGCAGGCGCACCTCGACGTTCGGCTTGTCGGCGTACGTGCGCTGAAGCAGCTCGACGTACTGGGGGTCGATGTCAGTCGCCACCAACGCCTCGCGGGTTGCGAGGTAGCGCGTCATGACCCCGGTCCCCGAGCCGACCTCGAGGACGCGGCGGCCGACATACGGCCGCATGAGCTCCCACAGAAAGCCGGTGTAGCGCCGGAGCGCCTCGACGCGGCGGAGCGTCGTGAACCCTTCGTCCTCGCGCCCGATGTCGGGCCAGATCGCGAAGCGGAGGATGGTGAGCAGGGCCGAGGCGGCGTCCTTCCACCCGATCTTCTTCCCCTCCGAGTACTGCCGGCCGTGGTACGAGATCGGCACCTCGTAGATGCGGCAGCGGAGCCGCGCGACCTTAGCGGTGAGCTCGGGCTCGAGCCCGAAGCGGTTCGACCGGATGGGGATCTGCTTCAGGATATCGGCGCGGAAGACCTTGTAGCAGGTCTCCATGTCGGTGAGGTTCAGGTTCGTGCAAACGTTGGAGACCAGGGTGAGGATGCGGTTCGCCACCGTGTGCCAGAAGAGGAGGACGCGGCGCGGGCTGCCCGCGAAGCGGGACCCGTAGACCACGTCGGCGTGGCCGTCGAGGATCGGCTGGATCAGGCGCGGGTACTCCCCCGGGTCGTACTCGAGGTCGGCGTCCTGGATGACGGCGATCTCCCCGGTGATGTGGCCGGCCGCCGTGCGCACGGCCGCTCCCTTGCCCTGGTTGCGCTCGTGGAAGAGGACGACCAGGCGGTTCCCGGGCGTTTCGGGCGTCGCGGCGCGGATCTCCTGCAGCACCTCGCGCGTGCCGTCGGTCGAGCAGTCGTCGACCACGATGATCTCCTTCGGGACCGGCACCGCTATGACCCGGTCGAGGAGCGCCCGCAGCGTACCCGCCTCGTTGTAGACGGGGACCAGCACGGAGAGGCGCGGGCGAGGCCCCATCGGCGCCCGATTCTCGCAAACCGTGGTCTCGGCCTCAAGTCGCGGCGGCTTGCAGCGGGTCGCCGGAGACGCCGTGATCTCGCTACGCGGCCCGGGCCTCGGGCAGCGCCGGGGCGGGTGCGGACCGGGCCGGCCGCCGCCTGCGCAACGCCTTCCACGCCATCCGCAGCGTCACTTTGATCCCTTCCACGCCGAGGAAGGGGAAGGTGAGCGGGATCAGGCAGACGTAGAGGAAGAGGGCGAGGCGCTTCATGCGCCGTGCGATCACCCACCCCAGGATCGGTTTGAACACCTCGGGCGAGCGCACGTAGACGGGCGTGATCTTGGCCAGCGTCTCCGCCAGCTCCTTGTGCGGGTGCTTCAGTATCGACTCGTGGTGGTACCCCGATATCCCGCGGCGAACCTTCTCCTGCCCTTCCTCGTCGAGGTAGCCCATCTGTACGGCCATGTCGTGCAGCTTCGTCTTCGGGAACGGATAGAAGATGTACGCAGACGACTGCGTCGGTTTGATCTTGTCGAGCATGTGGAGGGTCTTGAACATCTGCTCGGGGGTCTCGCCCGGGTTACCATAGATGCAAGACACCTGAAGCCCGATCCCCGCGTCCTTGATGAGCCGCGCGGAGCGGTCGATCAGTTCGTCGGGCATCGGACGCTCCATGTAGTAGCGGCGGATGTCCGGATCGCCCGAGTCGACGCCCATGAAGATCGTCGCGCAGTTGGCCGCCTTCATCGCCTTCACGAGGCGTGGCTTGATCGTCGTCGGGTAGCCGAAGCAGTACCAGGGGAGGTTCACCTCCTTGCGGTACACCTCGCAGAACTCCTCGACCCAGTGTGGGTCGGTGGTGAAGTTGTCGTCGTGCACGGACACGAAGCTGACGTCGTACTTCGCGAGGTTCTGCTTGAACTCGGCGATGACGTTCGGGATCGAGCGCTTGCGCAGGAAATCGCCCTTGCCTTTGAAGATCTCCCGCTGGTAGTGGATGTTGCAGAAGGTGCACTTGAAGGGGCAGCCCCGGCCGGTAAAGATCTCCAAGTTGTCCTTGAAACAGCCATACTCCCACCACAGCTGCTTCTCGGGAAAAGGGAACGTGTCCAAGTCGTTCTCGAGCGCCCCCATCTCGTTGCGGTAGATCTCGCCGTCCTTCTTGACCCAGATGGTCGGGATGTCAGTGTAGTCCTGCCCCCGCTCCATACGGTTGACGAGCTCCAGGAGGGCGATCTCGCCCTCACCGGTACAGACCATGTCCACATGCGGGTTCGCGAGGATGTAGTCGGGGAGCGCCTGCGCGTGGTGGCCGCCGACGATGATCGGCACGCTGATCTTCTGCTTCAGCTGCTCGGCCATCTTGCAGGTGAAAGGGTAGAGGTTGGTGAGAGACCCCATCGCGATCAGATCGGGCCGGAAGGCGATGGCACGCTCGAGGAGCTGCTCGTGCCGGTTCAGCCACGCGAGGTGCGGTGCCTTCAGGAAGAGGTTGTCATCGAGACCGGGATCGAAGATCAGGTCGATGTCGTGCCCATGGTGCTTGAGCATCGACATGAGATAGCCGACCCCCAGATTCTCGATGCCGCGATAGTAGAAGAGTACACGCACCCCGGTCTGTATCCTACGCTTCCGCTCCAGTTGGTCAAGGTGGTTCTTCCGTGATCCCCTCCCTGAGCGCCTCGACCGGCACCGGCACGTCGAGGAGCGGTCCTGGCGGGACCCAGACCTTGACCCATCAGGTGGGCGCGCCGCTGGCCCGCGCCACGGCGAAGAGCCGGTTCTCCAACCCGGTCCAGCGGGCCACCTGGAAGAGACCGCTCAGCCCGAGCCGCATCGCCGGGCTGAGCGTAAGGCGACGCAGGTCGGTCAGCTCGCGCTGGAGGTGCACCACCTCGAGCTCGGCCCGAACGAGGACGCGCTCGAGCGTGAGGGGCGTGAAGTAGAGAAAATGCTGGTCGACGTAGAACCTCTCGAGCGGCCCGGTGAACCGACCGGACGTGAGGCGGTACAGCGCACCCGCTACCACGTCGAGGATGCTCCGCTGGTTGGGCGTCGAGACGCCCACCACGCCCCCCGGTGCCACGCACCGGCGAACGGCCGCGAGTAGCGCTACAGGGTCGCGCGCGTGCTCGATGATGTCCCACATGGTGATCGCGTCGAAGCTCCGGCCATCGGCCGAGAACTGGGCGAAATCGCCGGTCTGGACGTCGAGCCCGAAGCGCTCGCGCGCGTGCCGCGTCGCCTCGGCGCACTCGTCTATGCCGAAGGGTGCCCAGCCCCGCCGCCGGGCGACGGCGAGGAAGAGGCCCGTCCCGCAGCCGATGTCGAGCAGCGTCCCGGGGGGGCGGAAGCGCCCGAGCACGTCGAGCCAGCGCTCGTAGAGCTGGACGAGCGGGTTGGTGGGCGAGTCCTCGTAGCAGAACCCGTAGTAGCTCCGGAGCTCGGGGACCGACCCCTCACCGGTGGTGTAGAGCTGGCTGAACATGGCCCGGATCTCCTCCTCGCTCGGGAGCGGCGAGAGGTAGACCTGAGCGCACGCCTCACAGGCGAAGATCGAGAACCGCGGGAGGCGATAGAGGCGGCGGGCGGCGGTGGCGCCGCAGACGGGACACGCTGGATGCATGGTCGGGGGCTAGGTATAGATCGCCCAGGCGACCGCGGCGAGGTAGGCGGCCAGGTTCACCTGCATCGGACGGTCGAAGAGGAGGACGCGCTCGGGCTGCCCGCCCGCGCCCTGCCTGTGCACGAGGTAGGTGTACCGAAGGAGCCCGAAGAGCACGAAGGGTACCGTGAATTTGAGACGGTCGGTACCGAACTTCTGGGTCGTCTCCGGCGCCACCGTGTAGAGCGCGTAGGCGAGAACCGTGCAGGCCGAGAGCACGGTGACGAGCTGGTCCACCATGGGTGTGGTGTACTCGGCGAGGATGGGCCGGTGGCGGCCCGCGTCGGCACCCAGCGCGACGAGCTCGGCGCGGCGCTTGGAGAGCGCCAGGAAGAGCGAGAGGAAAAGCGTACAGAGATAGAGCCAGTTCGAGATCGGCACGGCGACCGCCTCGGCGCCGGCCACCACGCGCAGGAGGAAGCCGGCTGCCACGGCGAAGATGTCGACCAGGACGAGGTTCTTCAGCACCGCGCTGTAGAGCCCCTGGAGGGCGAGGTAAGCGAGCGCCACCAGAAGGAACCGTGCCCCGATGGCCGCCGAGAGGGCGAGGCCGGCGAGCGCAATGACGAGGCTCATCAGGCCCGCGACGGAGACTGGGAGCTCGCCCGCGGCGACGGGCCGCCGCCGTTTCTCCGGGTGGAGCCGATCCCTCTCCCGGTCAACGATGTCGTTCGCCAGATAGCCCGCGCTCGCGAGCGCCGAGAAGGCGGCGATCCCGAGCAGCGCAGGGAGCAGGGACTCGGGGTGCGTGACCTTCTGGGCGAAGATCGGCGCCGCGAGGAGGGCCGCGTTCTTGATCCACTGGGTCGGGCGCAGCGCCGCCGCGACCGCACGCACACGCGAGCGGCCGGGCGCCAGGAGGCCGGCCGCCTCGCGGGCGCCGGCGGTCATGCGGGGCGCGCCGCCGGGGCTGCGGCCACCCGCGGCGCCGGGCGGTCCCCGCGGTACTGCTCGAAGAGGCGGCCCCACTCGGTCCGGCCGAATGCGCGGATGCGGCGCCGTCCGATGGTCGGGTACCAGAGCCAGTCATGGTAGACGTTCGAGGCGAAGGGCGCCCACACGACGAGGGGCGAGTGGAGCGCGATCCGCTCGAGGAAGCGGAGCGGCCCCCGCCGGAGCATCTGGTCACCCCAGATGACCAGGCTCCGCCGGGTGCGGAATCCCAGGTTGAGGCCCGCCACGTCCGCGCCCACGACCTCGATCCGGCGCGGATCCGCCGTTCCCAGCCCACGCTCCTGGCAGAGGCGCAGATAGGGGATGTCGAGCGGCTCGAAGCCCATGATCTTGGCGGCGATCGCGTCGATCGCCACGCTGTCCGCGCTCGCGAGCAGCAGGTTCGCGACCACCGGGACCATCGTGCGCGGCCCGGCACCGTCGCCGCACACCGTGCCGTCCATCACGGCGAACCTGCCCGGGTGCAGCTCGCGCTCCATGTACACGAGGTCGACGAGCACCTCGTGGATGTACTTGTGCGCGTAGTGGCGTACCTCCTTGAGGAGCCCCCCGAAGGCGTTCTTGATCGCGCCCGTCGTCACCGAGTGGCCGTGCGTCTTCACGGTCGGGAGGTGGAGGATCTGCTTGCCGGGATACATCCGCGGGATCTCGATCCCCTCGGGGAAGATCTCGTTGAGGCGTAGGAGCGGGCTCGCGAAGCGGTAGGTCATCCACTCGACCTCGGTGAGCGGCGTGAACCGGAGGCCATGCTGGGCGAGCACGCCTTCCCAGAGATTGTTGCGGCACCCGTTCACCGGCTCGGTCACCACCGTGCGGTTCTCCACCGGGAGCAGGCGGTCGCGCCTGAAGCCGTCCTCGAGCAGGGTCCGCACCACCCCGTCGAGCTGCCAGGGTTGGCTCGAGCACGCCGGGAAGTACTTCGTCCACGAGAGGTTCAGCTTTAGGAGCGTCTCGCGGGTAGGGTCGAGCGTGGGGCGGTACTCGGCGAGACGCATGACGCGGCCGATGTCGGCCAACACGGTTTCGGGCCGGGTGCGGAGGATCGCAACCAGGGCGCGCGCCATCGGCGCATTCTCGCAAGCCGCGCGGCACGGCTCAAGCTTCGGGGCCCCCCCGGGAGGGCGGTCGTGCCGGCCCAGGGATCCCGTCTCCAGGGAGCGATGTCAGAGCAACTTGTCGTCGAAGCACCCGTAGCGCCACCTCGGCCTTCTGCATCAGCAGGAGCCGGAGCACTGCGTGGAGAACGATGAGAGCTGACGGGTGGGCGCTTCGTTAGCAGGAAGGATCAGCTCCCAGACCCGGGGGCTCTTGCATTCGAGGGGTCGGGAACCCCGAGGTGAAATGGCGACTCGTCCAGATGCCCCCACAGGTTGACGTCGAGCCCGTTCAGCCGGGCCAGTAGATGCACGCCGGCCGCAGCGAGCGCGACTCCGAGCAGCACCCGAAACGGGCGAGGACACTCACGGCCCCAGAGGACGAACACGTACGCGCCGAGCACGCTCGTCGCGGCCGCGCCGTAGCTGAAGAGATCCCAGTCGGCGAACGGGCCGAACACCGGGTCCATAGCGATTACGTAGGCGAGATACGAGAGGACGAGAAGGGAGAGAAACGCCGCGCGCTCGTCCCACCGGCGCCGCGCGACCACCCACCCGCCGGCGACCAGGAGGAGCAGGACACCGACGCCGTCCACCAGGAGGAGCGTGTGCCCCACCTCCGCAGCGTGGACGGTGCTCAGCATGAAGCTGAGCGGCAGCGTGTCGCCCGACCAGCCCGGCCGGTAACCCCAGCTAGCCTGCGTCGCGACCTTGGCGAGGAAGGCGCGCCAGGCGAACGGATAGCCGAACCCCGGCACAGTCGCCACACCCGCGACGGCTACCGACACGGCGCCTGCGACGGCAAGCCTTGACCACCCGCCGGGGCGGCGCGCAGTCACCCACGCGATGACCAGCAACGAGGGGCCGAGCAGGACGAGGCCGATGTACCAAAAGGGTCCGGCAGCAGCGAGGAGAAACGGCCATACCGGGTGCCGCTGGCCCGCGAGTACGCCGAGCGCTGTCCAGACGTAAAGCGCCGTCACGAGCAACGCGACCGGATAGACGTCGGTGTAACCGAGGGTGATCTGCAGGACGCCGAAGGCGCTCCAGGCGAGAAGGGTGATCGCAGCGGCCTCGCCGCGGGTGTGTCCGAGGAGGCGGGCGCAGCCCGCGAGTGCCGCGAGAGCGGTCGCGGCGAGGAGGGTATTCGCGCCGCGAATGAAGGTAACGGGCTGTATCCACGGGCGGACGAGGGCGGCGAGCTTCGAGAGAAACCAGACCGTGAGGTACCAACGGACGTTGCGGTACCACGCCCCTTCGCTGACCCACTTCACGAAGTAGGCGGCGTCGAACCACGCGGGCGGCGTCGGGTGTGTGACACCCAACGCGAGCAGGACGAACTCCCCGCACATGGTGGCGGCCACCGTGCGCCAGCCGAGCCGCCCGAGCGGTCGGTTCGCTGCCGGAAGCCGCCAGACGAGCGTAGTCACTAGCGGGAGCGCGACAAGCAGCGCGGCGCCCACCCACGGCAGCGCTGGATGGCGGTCGAGATGGGCGTAGCTCCACGTCATCGGCAGCCCCGGCTGGACGAAATGGACGCCTAGGTGCACCGTGAGCCCGACCGCAAGTAACAGCACAACCGGCGTGCAGGAGGCTCTCATCCAACGACTCCGTCCCTGCATCGGCGGCCTAGGGGGTTCTGTTGACATTGTCAATGACCGTTGGGATATGTCGATCATGGTTAGCGAGGCTCCACCTGAGGTGAAAATGAGAGAGGATTATGCGGGAGGGGCTTATGCGGCGACCTTCGCGGGCTGAAGGGTAACGTTGTACCCGAGGGCCTGGATTTGGCGGACGAGCGTGTGGTGTTCGCGGGAGTGGCGCCGGGTAAAATAGTCGGGGCCGAGCTCGTGGTAGGGTTGGCGGCGAGTGAGGATGTGGTAGGCGGCCACGGCGATCGAATGCGCGACGGCGACCGTAGCACCCCGGCGGCCGCGGAGACCGGCGTATTGGGCGGCGAGGTACGTAGCCCTGCACCGCCCCCCGGCCTTGGCGGCCTCGTTCAGGTGGGTGGGAGCCACTTGGAGCCCTTGCGCGTCGTCCCGCGGCCGTGTTTGCCGGCCGACTCGTTGTTCCCGGGGCGCATGCGGGCTGGTCACCTCGATCTCGGCCGAGAGCGCGGCAATCGCTTCATCGAGGAATTCGAGCTTGGCGAGGATCGTCCCGACGAGGAGGGCGTGGTGGGCCCCGAAGCGACCGCGGAGTGCCTCACGCAACTGGGGGATCTTCTTGCGGAGAGGGCCCTTGGCGAGGTCGGCGAGGAGCGCGGGATCGCGCGTGCCTTCCACCAACGCCTGAAGCATCGCGCGGCCGGAGACGCCGAGCACGTCGGAGGCGACCGACAACAGCTTGATGCCAGTGTCTTTCTTATCCAGGCGCTGCGACTCGCGGGTCCGCTCCTCGATCTGCGCCTTGCCGTAGCGATGAGATTGCGCAGCTCGCGGATCGCCTTGGGCGGCACGAAGGACAGCCGCACCAGCCCGTGCTCGAGCAGTCGTCCTCGAGCACATAGTACTTAAGAACGGCGATCGGCACCAACGCATGAAACATCTGATTACCGGCGGTTCGGGTTTTCTGGGCAACCTCATTGCGCGACGGCTGCACGCGCGCGGCGAGCGCGTCCGCATCCTCGACATTTGGGAAGACCCGTCGCGGCCCAAGGAAATTGAATTCGCAAACTGCGACATCCGGGATGCCGAGGGCGTCGCGCGGGCGATGGGCGGCATCGAAGTCGTCCACCATAACGTCGCGCTCGTACCGCTAACGAAGGCAGGTGGGGATTTCCGGGCGGTAAACATCGAAGGCTCGCGCATTGCCGCCGAGCAAGCCGCCCGGGCGGGCGTCAAGACGTTCATTCACATGAGTTCCAGCGCGATCTTCGGCGCACCAAAAGAATGCCCGATCGCGAACGACTCGCCCACGAAGCCCGTCGAGATTTATGGCCGTACCAAGCTCGCCGGCGAGCTGGCCGTGCGCGACGTTTGCGAGCGCAGCCGCACACCGCTCATCGTAATCCGCCCGCGGACCATTCTCGGCGAAGGCCGGCTCGGCATTTTCCAAATCCTGTTCCAATGGATTCAGGAGAACCGGAAGATTTATGTCATCGGCGACGGCAATCAGAAGTTTCAGTTCGTCCACGCGCACGACTTGATGGACGCCTACCTGCTCGCGATGGATCTGGGCAAACCCGGTATCTACAACGTCGGCACCGACCGCTTTGGCACCTTGCGCGAGGCGCTCGAACACGTGATCGCTCACGCGAGGTCCGCTTCGCGCGTCGCCTGTCTGCCGCCCGCGCTGAGCATCAACGCGCTGCGTGTGCTCGACTGGCTGCGCCTCAGCCCGCTCGCGCCCTGGCATTATCTGACCTACCACAAGGCGTTTTATTTTGACGTACAACCTCTGCTCGACCTCGGCTGGAAGCCGCGCTACTCGAACAACGAAATGTTCTGCGAGAGCTACGACTGGTTCTTGGAACACAAAGACCGGCTCGTCGCCGAAGCCGCCACCTCGCCCCACCGCAGCGTGGTCAAGCAACGGCTGCTCGGCCTGCTGAAGACGTTTTCCTGAGTCTCACTCGCGTTGGGAAGTTTCCTGGCCAACTCTCTCTGCGCCGCCGCTACCTCTTTGCCACCGTCCTAATCACTCGAAAGGCGCTCTGAACAAGGCACACGCCGCGACCGTGTCCTTGTGTGCACGTCGATACCAGCGCATCGTTCGATCAGTGTCTCCATCCCCTCCTCTCTCCCCCTGTCGTCCGGAGGAGCCTCATCTCACGGAGTCTGAGGTTCGTGCTCGTACCGACAGTCTCGGATGCCCGAGGCTCCCCCCTCCTACTCAGAAACGGGCTCGCTGGCACCAAGGCGGGCCGACTGGCGGTAGCCCCATCTACGCTTCGCACGCGCCTCCCCGGCGTGGTATCCGAAGGTCCGCGTGTCTACGCGCAGGCTCGCGGTCGTGACGGGGGTCCCCGGCTGGCTCGGAACGCCGCTCGCCGAGGCGCTCGTCCGCGGTGCCCGCTTCCGTGCCATCTCGACCGAACCCTGGCGCGTGCGCGCCATCACCCAGCCGGGCGTCGACCCGTCGCCCGTCGAGCGGCTCGGCGAGGACATCGAGATCGTCCGCGCCGACCTGCGCGACGCCCGTGCCGTTGCGGACATCTGCCGCGGTGCCGACGTGGTCTTCCACGCAGCGGGCATCATCCACCCGCGCCGCGTGCAGGAGCTGTACGACATCAACGTCGCCGGCACGCAGAACATCCTCGCCTCCGCCGTCGCGGCGCGGTCGAAGCGCTTCGTCCTCGTCAGCTCGAACTCGCCGGCGGGCTTGAACGAGACGGCTGCGCGCCTGATGAGCGAAGACGACCCGCCGCGCCCCTACCTCAACTACGGCCTGTCGAAGCTGCAGGCTGAGTGGCGGGTCAACGACATGCACCGCGCCGGGCGCATCGAAGGGGTCATCGTCCGTCCGTGCTGGTTCTACGGCCCGAACCAGCCGCTCCGGCAGACGCGCTTCTTCAAGATGATCAAGGGAGGCCACCCGGTCATCTTCGGCCGCGGCGACAACCTCCGGAGCATGAGCTACATCGACAACACGGTGCAGGGAATGCTCCTCGCCGCGCACCTCGAGAAGGCCGCGGGGCGCACGTACTGGATCACCGACCGCCGCCCGTACTCGTTCATCGAGATCATCGAGACGGTCGCGAAGGTCCTCGGCGTACAGGTGCGCCCGCGTTACCTGCCGCGGTTCGGCTCGGACGTGGCGCGGCTCGTCGATTCGCTTCTCCAGATGGGCGGCTTCTACAGCCAGGACGTGCATGTCGCCGGCGAGCTAGCCGCCTCGATCGCCGTCTCGATCGACGCTGCGCGCCGCGATCTCGGCTACGACCCCGAGATCGAGCTCGAGGAGGGGATGCGCCGCAGCATCGCGTGGTGCCGCGCGCAGGGGATCGACATCTGAGTGGCGACGGGGCGGCACGCGCAGGTCACGGGCGGCAGCGGGTACTTCGGGTGTCTGCTCGTTGCGGAGCTGCTCGGCGCGGCTGGGAGGTCGCCCTCTTCGACCTCGTCGACGTGCCCGACCGCCCGCGCGAGGTGCGCTATTTCCGCAGCGATATGCGCGACCCGGATGCGATCGAGCGCGCGTGCGAGGGGATCGACATCGTCCACCACAACGTCGCCCAGGTGCCGCTCGCGAAGGATCGGCACCTGTTCGAGAGCGTGAACGTGGGCGGCGCCGAGAACCTGCTCGGCGCCTGCGCGCGCCGGAGTGTCGGCAAGGTCGTCCTCGTCTCCTCGAGCGCCGTCTTCGGCGTCCCGCCGCGCAACCCCGTCGGCGACGCGGTCGAGCCCCGGCCCCGAGAGGCGTACGGCCACGCCAAGCTCGAGGCCGAGCGCGTCGCGCGGCGCTTCGTCGAGCGCGAGCGGCTCGACGTCACCATCGTGCGGCCGCGAACGATCCTGGGCCACGGCCGGCTTGGCGTGTTCCAGATCCTCTTCGAGTGGGTCCGGCGCGGAAAGCCTGTCTGGGTCCTCGGCCGCGGCGACAACCGTTACCAGTTTGTCCACGCCGACGACCTGGCGGAGGCGTGCATCCGCGCCGGCGAGCTGCCGGGGCCCGACACCTTCAACGTTGGCGCCGAGCGCTTCGGGACCAATGCGCGAGGCGCTCGAGGCACTCGTGCAGCACGCGGGCACCGGCAGCCGCGTGCGCTCGCTCCCGGCGCGGCTCGTGATCCCGGCGATGGAGGCGACCAGCGCGCTCGGCCTCTCGCCGCTCGGCGCGTACCACTCGCTTATGTACGGCCGCGAGATGTTCTTCGACCTCTCGCACGCCAAGGCGAAGCTGGGCTGGACGCCGCGCTGGTCGAACGAAGAGATGTTCGTACAGTCATACGACTGGTACGTGGCGCACCGCGACGAGGTCCTCGCGCGCTCCGACGCCTCGCGACACCGCTCGCCGGTCAAGCAGGGCATCTTGGGGCTTTTGGAGTACCTTCCCTGACGGGGTCCTCGCGGTGCCGGCATGCCCGCTTCTGCTAGTCCTGAAACGTTTACCCCTGGGTCTCCATCGGCTGGGTAGGTACGGCAAGACGCGATGCGCCCCCCGCGCGCCGCGCCGTCGCCGCAACGTATGCCCAGCGGGACGGCGGCAGGAGATGGCCGGCGAGCCGCTCCGCACGGGCCAGCGCCCGGCGTGTTCCCGAGACACGCCCGAGGACGGGGAGTCCGAAGCGGTAGTGCAGCAGCATGCGGCGGAGTGGCAGCGGCTGGCGCGTCTGGACATCGACGTCGACGAGCGGCAGCGCGCCGAGGAGACGCGCGATGTACGCCGTGCCCGAGCGCCGCGAACCGGCCTCGGCGGCGACCAGCCGGCTCTGGAGCTGGACGATCGGGTTCCGGCCGTTGGGCTCGAGCAGGCATAGGCGGCCGCCGGGCGCCAGCACGCGCGTCGCCTCCGCGAGCACGCGCTCGGGCGCCGGGACGTGGTGCAGGAGGTCGCGGATGAAGACCGTCCCGAAGCAGGCGTCACGGAAGGAGAGGGCAGTGGCTTCGGCGGCGGCGAAGCGCACCCCCGGCAGCTGCGCCGCCGCGAAGCGGAGCTTCGAGGCGTAGAGATCCACCCCCACGCACGGGGCGCGCCGGACGAGGCGGACGAGGTTGTTACCCTCGCCGCAGCCGACCTCGAGGCACGGCCCGACCGCCGTCTCGAGGAACGGCGCGAGGAGATCGTCCTCGGTCTCGGCGAAGCCCGGCCCGCCGGTGGTCCAGCGGAATCGCTCCGCGTCCGCGTGCTCGAAGTAGCGGCGCTGGACCTCGGCGCGTCGTGCGGCGGCGTCGAGCAGGGGCGTCGGGCTAGCGGACGTAGTTCGGGTTCACGTCCGTGAACACGGTGGCGGCCCGCGGCGCCCGGAAGCCCCGGTGCCGGCGGATGTAGTCGATCTGGTAGACCTTGTAGAAGTAGAGGATCAGCACGTCGGTGTTCTTCACCCTGAAGAAGGTGAGGATCGCCTTCGCGGTCTGCAGGGGCCGCTTCAGCGCCGCGGCGGTGCCGGCCAGGATGTGGCGCATGTTCCGGCGCGTGATCAGGGAGAGGTAGTTGCGGTGGAAGTTCGCGTTCTGCACCTGGCGCCGGTTGCGCAGGAGCTGATTCCCGGTGAAGTTGACCTTCATCACGGGCTCGGTGGTGTTGACGAAGTCCCACTCAAGCTCCTCGCACCTGGCCTCATCGACCCAGCCGTTCTGCACCGCGATCTCGTAGAGCTCGGTGCCCGGGAGCGGCGTCGCGATGGTCACGTGGAGGAAGTTCGGGCGGATGCGCTTCACGAGCCTGACGCTCTGCTCCACGTCCTCCTCGTGCTCCTCGGGCAGCCCGACCATCATGGTGGCGAAGGTACGGATGCCAACCGCCCGCGTCATGTCGAAGGCCTTGATGATGATGTCGCGCGTGATCCCCTTCTTCATCCCCTTCAGCACACGCGGCGAGCCGCTCTCGACCCCGTAGTCAACCTGCACGCAGCCCGCCTCCTTCATCGCCTGCAGCAGGGAGACGTTCACCGAGGTGACCCGCGTCTCGCAGCCCCAGGCGAGGCCGGTGCGCTTGATCTCCTTGCAGAACTCGTAGACCCAGCGCTGGTTCAGCGTGAAGGTGTCGTCCATGAAGTAGATGCTGTCGAACTGGAACTGGCGCCGGGCCTCCTCGATCTCCTCCATGACGTTGGCGACGCTCCGCCGCCGGACCGAGCGCCCGAAGAGGATATGCGTGTCGCAGAAGGTGCAGTGGGCGTTGCAACCGCGGCTGGTGAAGGAGGTGAGCGTCCCGTTGCAGAGATAGCTCCTGATGTGGCCGGGCGGCGTCAGGTACTTCTCCTTGCGCAGGAGGTGGCGGGCCGGGTGCGGGAGCTTGTCGATGTCGTCGAGCAGCGACGTGGGTGGGTTCTTGACGATGCACCCGTCGTCGCCTCGCCACATGATGCCGGTGACGTCCCGGTAGTCGCGCTGGTCGCGGATACGCCGGCAGACCTCGAGCGCGCTCATCTCGCCCTCGCCGTAGACCGCGAAGTCGAGTCCGAGGCGCCGCGCGGCACGATCCCCGACCGCCGAGGAGAGATGTGCCCCGCCGCCGAAGAGGATGGCCTTCGGACACACCTCCTGCATGCGCGCGACCCACTGGCAAGTGAGCTTGAACTCGGTGGTGAGGAAGGAGACGCCGATCATGTGGGGCTGGAAGCGGCGCAGCTCGTCCATCACCGCGTCGGTCGACTCGTAGAGGGTGTCGAAGACGCGAACATCGAAGCCGTCCCGCAGGAGCGTCGAGGCGACGTAGAGGATGCCGAGCGGCATCACCGAGTTGGAGGCGATCTTCGGAGAGCGGATATAGATTAGGAAGACCTTCATCGTGGCGCCGCCCCCACCTCGCGAACCCCCGGTACGATCGACAGTACCATAGGCCTTTCACCGTCGTCTAGTCGGGTTCAGGGCCGCACGCCCACGGCCATCATCTCGCCGCTGCCGCACCTCCATGGCCGGGCGCGGAGGCGCTCGGGCAGGGCGTGCGGGAGAGCCCCCGACCCGCACGCGCGGGGTGACGATCCCCACGAGGCGCGGCTCCGCCCAACCCGCCAAATCGCTCCGCTCGCCGGCCTGGGTATCGGCGGCCGTGTGAAACGCAAGCACGACCTCCTTGCCGCCGAACTCGGTGAGGTCGATCTCCGCCTCGCGCCACGCCCGCTGCGCGGGTTTTCGCTGTGGGTCAACGGTCGCGGAGAATAGCATTCGTGCACTTCCTCCCGTCTCCACGGCCACCGCGAACGTCACCGCTGCCGGTGAGAACGAGACCCACTCGTCCGGGTTGAGCCCGTAGCCGAAGTCGAGGCGAGCCTGCGGGGGAATGCGGAGAGAGAACGCGATCGTGCTCTCTCCTTTCACGGCGGGACGCTGATAGAGCACCCGCCGGAACGGCCACAGCGCCTGCCCGGCCGTCTCCGTCCGCGCTGCGCCATGCAGGACCTGGGTGGCCCCTGCCCTCGTCACGCTCACCGTGGCCTGGTCAACCACGCCCACGAGGTCGACCAGGGGCGGCGGAGCCGGCTCGCGGCGCTCGAGGCCGCAGAAGACCGCTCCCCAGGGCTGCGGCGGCGTGAACGTCCGCGCGATGTGGTAGTGATCGACGAGGTAGGCGAACAGATCCGGAAAGTTCTCGCGAAAGCGGCGGAGATGGGCGTACTGCGAGACGCTGTAGATAATCGTGCCGGCTCGAGTGGCCTCGAGGTCGGCGATGAGACGGGCGTCCGTGTCCTCGGTGGGCCGCACCGGCCAGAAGTAGTAGCTGCTGAGGCCAGCCGTGCGCCGAGCGAAGAACTGGATCAGCGGATGGTACGGGATCACCGGCAGCGGATCGGCGGGGCCTGTCCTCGCGGCGACGTACCCGAGGAGGTCGGCGAGCACCCCGGCCTCCTCGCGCTTCAGCCACACCGTTCCCGCGGCGGTCGGGACGGGCGTAGCGAAGGCGCGGCGGAGGTCGCGCGTGATGCGGAGCGTGCCGAGAAGTGCCAGCAGCGTCGCGAGCGTCGCCGCTCCCAGCACTGCGCGCCGGGCGCGGGTCCCGAGCCGGCTCGCCCCGAGGTCGAGGAGGAGTCCCGCGAGAAGCAGGGTGGGGTGGTAGAGCACCAGCAGGTGAAGCCAATCGCGCGGCGGGCTGAAGGCCGCCAGCGACGCGGCCGCGTAGATGACGAGCAACGCGGCCCCAGCCCGTTTGCGCCGGCCCGCGGGGGGCAAGGGCGAAGACCCCCAGCTGCGCGCCAGCGCGAGCCCGGCCAGCGGTACCGCCGCGTAGGGGAGGAAGAAGACCAGCTTGATCGCGAGGTCGCAGAGCGGCGTGCCACGAAAGAGTGGACTGGTCGTGATGCGGTCCCAGTAGAGCGTCACCAGCACGGACGGGGCGTACTCGCCGAGGTGGGCGCGCAGGAGGGGGTCCTGGTGGAAGAGGGGCCTCAGATTCGGTAGCCGGAGGTAATCGAACTGCACGAAACCCCGGAAGGCCGTGCGCACCGCCTGGTCGAACAGGGAGGGGAGCGCACCCGCGGCCGCGAAGAGCGCGAGCGTCGGGAGGAGCACCGCACAGACCCCGGCAGCAAACGCAGCGCCCATCACGACGCGCCGTTCGCCCCCCAGCAAGAGGAGGGCGATGCCGAGGCCGAGCGTGCCAGCCCCGCCGACGTCCTGCTTTGCGAGCAAGGCGACGCCGGCGGCGATGCCGGCGAGGGCCGCCGGAACCGGCGAGACGCGCCCGAGCGCCGCGCACACGAGGGCGTAGCCCAGGCCCGTGAAGAAGCCGGCGCAACTCGCATAATGGTAGAAGAGCCAGTGGGGAAAGGCCCAGAGCCTGCAGGACAGGAAGGCGAGCCCGACCAGGAGCGCGGTCCAGCGCGTCATCGCACCACGCGCCAGGAGGTAGAGGAACGCCGTCAACGCGGACGACATCACGGCCATCGTGGCACGGGCGGCGGTGAACGAGTCGCCGGTCAGGCGGAACACGCCGGCGAGAAGGTAGAAGGCGGCGGGGCCAGGGAGCGGCATGACGATGTCGCGGTACGGGACCTTGCCCCGATTGATCTCGGCAGCGGTCTGCGCCAGCAGGCCCTCGTCGCTGTAGAAGGCGCCGCGGTCGAAGATGGCCAGCTGCAAGAGCAGCGCGGCTACGAAGAGGGCCGCAGCGAGGGCGGCGTCCGTTCGTGACGGGGATGCAGACGGCTCCATCCCGCCCTCTCAGGATGGCGGCGGCACCGGCACGACGAGGCGAGGGAGCGCCCAGCCAGCTGTCTCGAGCGTTTCCGCCTCGCGCCGCTCGCAGCTCACCGCGAACTGGAACCGCACTGCCTGGCCGGCAAAGCGCTCCAGCGGAACGTCGACGTCCACCCAGCGCCGATCGGCGACATTCCGCTGCGGGTCGAGCGTCTTCGAGAAGAGGACCTCACCCCTCGCCGCAATCGCGAACGTCACCGAGGAGGCCGGATAGCCGACCCAGTGCCCGGGATGTACCACGACGGCCGTGCGCAGTCGGGCCCCGGGAGGCACCTGGAGGGTAAGGTCTAGGACCGTGCGCCTGCCACCCGCGAGCGGGCGGAGCGCGAGCACGGGCTGAAATGGCCAGCGCCCCTCGGCGAGGTAGGCCGCACGCTCCGCTCCGCGCACTGGGCGCGACGTCGTGTCCGGACCCTCGATGCGGACCTCGCCGTCAGCGAGCGGCACCGGGGTGCCCTCGGGCGCTTCTCCCCGGCGGCGCAACGCGGCGAGGACGTAACCCCAAGGATCGGGACTGAAGATCCGGTCAATCTCAAACCTGTCGACCAGGTAGTCGAAGATCGGCTGAGCATAGCGCTCGAATGGCGGGAACTGCGGCCACTGTGTCAGGCTGTAGATCACGACCGGGGTACCGGCGGCCTCCATGGCGTCGATGATCTGCCGGTCGCGGGCGGGGTGATCCTTGACCGGCCAGACCACATAGCTCGAACGATGAGGCGCGCGACGCTCGGCGAGAAACGAAATCAGCGGAAAGTAGGGCAGCACGACCACCGTCTCCCCGGGCGAGGCATGGGCCTGGATGTAACTCACCGTCTCGGCGAGCAGCTCGGCCTCGGCGGGCTTGACACGGATGCCACCGCGGGCGCCCCCGAGTCGGGCGGGGTGCTCCGTGCGAAGGCGCCAAAGCAGGCGGCCACTGTAGACGACCGCTGGGACGCCGAGTCCCAGCGCGATGATCACGAGCAGGGCGGCACGCCATCGGCGCCCGCGTGCGAAGGCGGCGGCGTACACGACGAGGAGGCCGAGGAAGGGCCAGTAGAGGATCGCAACGTGCACGTAGTCGCGCGGCTTGTTCAGCGACAGCAGCAACGCCGCTGCGAAGGCGAAGAGCGTGAGCTCAGCGAGGAAGCCGGCCCGTTGCTCCCGGTCGTGCAGGGCCGCGCGCGCCCACCAGAGGCGCAAGGCACCAGCGAGAACGAACAGGTATGGCCCGTAGAAAAACAGTTTGATCCCGACGTCCCACAGCGCGGTCTCGGTGTAGAGCCGGCTCGCACGCAACGCCTCCCAGTCCACGGTGAAGAGGATGGGTGGCGCATACACTACGTGGGCATAGGTATCGCGCAGCGCGGGATCCTGGCCGAGGAGCGGGAGGATCGGCGGCAGCGAGGGGTAGTCGAAGGTGGCCATGCCGGCGAGATGCGTCCAAAAGGTCTGCCGGAGCATCTCGGTCAGCAGGCCCTGGAGACCGAAGTGGAGCGCCGTGAGCGCCCCCAGGACGAGGGGCGGGCCGTCGAGGCAGGCAAAGAGGCCGAGCGGCCGGAGCGGCCGCGCAGGAGCCGTGCGTGTGTGCACGAGCGACACGACGTTCATGGCC
>Ga0066710_100000917_pt1 | contig 20168 bp, 24 predicted proteins | sample GraSoiAngelo_159_FD_79666 | JGI IMG/M metagenome (GOLD analysis project Ga0066710, IMG submission 79666) | Grasslands soil microbial communities from the Angelo Coastal Reserve, California, USA - 14_1009_16_40cm | ecosystem: Environmental > Terrestrial > Soil > Grasslands | place: USA...
AGGTCCTCGGTGCTCATGATTCACCCCAAGGTAGTAGGCCGCGGGTGACGATCACTTCGGTCCGGTGCGGCTCAGGTTCGGTTGGCAACGTATTCGGCGTAGCGGCGAGCGCCGCTCGGCGCAAAGTGCGTGAGGTCGGAGTCGCGCACCGCAACGATTCCGACGAAGCAGTTACCGGCGTCGGGGGGCTGACACACGGCACGTACTGCACGTACACGCCGTTGATGACCACCGGTACACCGCCGTCGAGGAACCGTTGGCCGTATTTCGTCGCCACCGCCTGGTAGAGCGGCATCAGCGGGTTGTTCGCCAACGCAGTGCCAACCGGACCGGGCATCGGCACCCACAGCGCAGGAATCCCGCGCCCGGCGAGGATCGACGCGGCGACGTCGAGATCTTGCCTGAAGACGTCGACGACCGAACCGCGTCCCAAGGCGCAGGGCGTGCTCAAGATGCCGGAATCAGTGAGTCAGTCGAACGTCGCGACGACGTTCGACTGCACCGGCTTGGGAGGTTTGTCTCGTGCCGACGCGGCGGCCGGAGTGAGCGCGAGCGCAACGAGCGCCAGCAAGACGAGCGCGAGCACGCCGAGACGTCGGGCGCGACGGGTCATCGCGGCCGGCGCCCCCATGCCTGCACGATCCGCGGCAGGCTGACCACCGACGTGTCCAAGCTGGCGAAGGCGTACAGCTCGTCGACGGTCGCGGCGAGCTCGTCGCCCGTGGCGAGCTCGGCCGCCAGCACGGCGTCCGCGATTGCCTCGAGCGTGATCGGCGCGATCAGCTTCATCTCCCCCGCGAACCCAGCGGGCTGTACCACGTGCATGCCGAGCGCGGTGAGACCGGTTGCCCGCAGCAGCCCGGGAAGGCGCGGGCCGATGTTGGGGTCGCACCCGCGGGCCTGTACCGACTCGGTGTACCAGTCGACGTAGCGCCAAAACGCGGCTGAGTAGGGGTCGCAGAAGTGTCCGGTGAAGTCGATGTCCTCGACGACGAGCGCTCCACCGGGCGCGAGCCGCGCGCAGAGGTTCGACAGCGCCTCTGTTGGGTCCGGAAGATGCGTGAGCAGGAACCGGGCATAGACGACGTCGAACTCTTCGCCGGGCGCGCCCGGGTCCATGACATTCTCGAGGCGGAACTGGACGTTGGAGAGCCCGGCATCAAGGGCATCCGCGCGCGCGAGCTCGAGCTTCGTCTCGTCGAGGTCGGTGCCGACGACCGACCCGGCCAGCAGCTGCCGGGCCAGGGCCAGCGTGACGTCACCGCCACCACACCCGACGTCGAGACAGCGCGCCGCGGCATCGATTCCGACACGAGCGAAGAGCTCACTGGTCGTAGGCCACATCACGCGGGCAAGCACGCGCAGTCGCTCGCGACCTTCCAAGCCACCGCGAATCACGTACGTCGGGGTTGTCACGTCGCCTCCCCGCAACCAAAGCGCAATGCTAGAGGCGAGCGCCCGCGAGGCGGGTACCCCGCCGAGCAGTGAGCCGTAACGCCGTCCGAGGAGTGGGCGGCCCGGCGCCGAAGGCGCCGAGAGCGGAAAGCTAGAGCCGCATGCACTGGATGTCGGCGCCGGACTACTGGCTCAGTCGCCTTGTGTTCGGGCGGGCGCTCGCACTCGTCTACCTCGTCGCCTTCGTCAGCGCCGCGTTCCAGTTTCCGGCGCTGCTCGGCGAGCGCGGGCTCGTGCCCGCACGACGGTTTCTCGCGGCCGTCCCGTTCAAGCGGGCACCCACGCTCTTTCACTTGCGCTATTCGGACCGTCTCGCGAAGTTCGCCGCGTGGCTCGGCGCCACTCTGGCGCTGGCGGTTCTCAGCGGCGTGGTCGAGCACGCGCCGTTGGGCGTCACGATGCTCGTGTGGTTCGGCCTCTGGGTGCTCTACCTGTCGTTCGTGAACGCCGGGCAGCCCTTCTTCGGCTTCGTGTGGGAGACGTTGCTCCTCGAAACCGGATTCGTCGCCATCTTTCTCGGCAACCGCACGACTTCCCCACCCATCTTGACGATCTATCTGCTGCGCTGGGTGTTGTTCCGTCTCGAAGTCGGCGCCGGACTCATCAAGGTTCGTCACGACCCCGCGTGGCGAAACCTCACCGCGCTCTACTACCACCACGAGACGCAGCCGCTCCCGAACCCACTGAGCTGGTACTTCCATCACCTGCCCAAGTCGCTCCACAAGGCGGAAGTCGCCGCCAACCACGTCGCGCAGCTGCTCGTCCCCTTTCTCTTGTTCGCTCCCCAACCGGTCGCGGGCATTGCCGGGATCATCGTCATCGCCACGCAGGCCTGGCTCATGCTCAGCGGAAACTTCGCGTGGCTCAACCTCTTGACGTTGACGTTGGCGATCTCGGCTTTGCCCAACGACTTCTTGCATCATGTGATCCCGGTCTCGTCACCGGCGCTGCACGATCCTCCCGCCTGGTTTGGTGCGCTGGTCATCGCGGTCATGGCATTGGTCGCCGTCTTGAGTTATCAGGTTGTCCGCAACATGGCGTCGCGTCGCCAGATCATGAACGCGAGCTTCGATCCGCTCCATCTCGTCAATACCTACGGCCTCTTCGGTGACATCACCCGCGACCGTCACGAGGTCATCATCGAGGGCACCGACGAGTCCGACGTCACGCCGAGCACTGCGTGGAAGGAGTACGAGTTCAAGGCGAAGCCCGGCGATCCGGCGCGCCGCCCGATCCAAGTCGCCCCGTACCATCTGCGGCTCGATTGGGTCATGTGGTTTGCGGCGCTCTCCCCCGCCTACGCCGAGCGCTGGTTCGTCCCCTTCGTCGCGAAACTGCTCGAGAACGATCGGGCCACGCTGCGGCTGCTGCGACGGAACCCGTTCTCCGCGGCGCCGCCCGCGTTCGTACGCGCCCAGCTCTACCGCTACCGCTTCACGGACCCTCGCCAGAAACGCGCCACGGGGAATTGGTGGACGCGTGAACTGCTCGGCGAATATCTCCCACCGATGGCCCTCGCCCGCTCTCGCGGCGCCGAGCCCGACGTCGACGCATGGACGGCGCCATGAAAATCGTCTCCCTCATCCCCTCCGCGACCGAGATCGTGTTCGCGCTCGGTCTCGGAGACCAGCTCGCCGGGGTCACGTTCGAGTGCGACTACCCGCCCGCAGCTCGCTCCAAGCCGGCCGTGTCGAGCAGCGCGCTCACTGCCGCCGAGCTCACGACTCCTCGCGGCATCGACGACGCGGTTGCCGCGAAGGTCGCGGCCGGCGAGCCCCTGTACGCCTTGGACGCGGCCCGCATCGCGACGATCCAGCCCGACCTCATCCTTGCGCAAGACCTCTGTCGCGTCTGTGCCGTCCCGTCGGGCGCGGTCGAGGCCGCGCTCGATGTCCTCGGCTGTCGCGCGGACGTGATCTCGCTCGATCCGTCCACCCTCGACGACGTCATCGACTGCATCGGCGTCGTCGGCGACGCGACGGGGACAGCGGACACCGCCCGCTCGCTCATGGACCGCCTCCGCGAACGGCTCGACACCGTGCGCGACACGGTCCGCGGGAGGTCCCGGCCCCGCACGCTCGCGCTGGAGTGGTCTGATCCGCCGTTCAGCGGCGGCCACTGGGTACCCGAGATGATCGCGTCTGCCGGCGGGGAACCCGTTCTTTCCGTGACAGGCGTCCCGTCGCGCCGTCTCACCTGGGACGAGATCGCGAGCGAGACGACCGACGCCGTCGTTTTCATGCCGTGCGGTTACGGCCTCGAAGAGGCGGTGCACGAAGGACAACGCCTCCTCGCGCAACCGGAGTTGGCGGACGTGCGTCACCTCTACGCGGTCGATGCCACCGCGTACTTCTCGCGGCCGGGCCCGCGGCTCGTCGACGGTGTGGAGATCCTGGCCGCCGCGCTGCACCCCGAGGCGGTACCGCCCACTTCACCCGCGGCGCTGCGCGTACTCCGATAGCGTTCTACCTCGAGCGGAACGGGACCAGCGGCAGGGTCCCGCCCCCGCCGTGGTGCGACGCCCCCGGGACGATGCTTTCGGGGGCGTCGTCGCGACGAGCCGGTCAGACCGTGGCGGGAACCGCTGTGCGTGGAAGCTGCAGCTCGACCGGCACCGGATGGCGAAACAGGTTCGACGCGTTCTCCCACGTGACCTTGCGCACCTCGTCGTCGTTCAATCCGCTCAGGCCACGGCGCGCGTTGTCCTGCGTGTCGGGCCACGTCGAGTCCGCGTGGGGATAGTCGCTCTCCAACATGATGTGGTCGGAACCCAGCCGGTCGCGCATCGCGAACGTCGGCGGCAGATCGATGGTGCAGAACCAGAAGTTCCGTCGCATGGCGTCGATCGGGGTGAGGTTCGGATCTCTCCACGCGCTGTAGCCCGAGGCGGAGTGGGTCATCACCCACTCGAGCCGGTCCATCAACATCGTCGCCCACCCGAGGCCACCTTCGGAGAACGCAATGTCGAGCTGCGGGAACCGCAACGGAATCTGCGCCCACAACCAGTCTGCCGCGGTCGCCAGCGGATTCGCCGTGAACAGCGTGCTGTACAGCTCGAGCGGCGCACGGGGCGAGCGCGCGGCCGACCAGCGCGAGGAACCACAGTGGAGGCACACGACCGTGTTCGTCTCCTCACACGCTCGCAGCAGCGGATCCCAGTGGTCGGTGTGCATCGACGGCAGCCCGAGGTCGATCGGATTCTCGAGAAAGCTCACCGCCTTGAAGCCGCGCTCGGCGTTGCGCCGAATCTCGTCGGCGGCGATGTCCGGGTCGGACAACCACGGGATCTGTAGCGGGATCATGCGATCCGGGTTCTTGCCCGCCCATTCGTCGAGGTGCCAGTCGTTCCACGCCCTCGAGCACGCGAGCCCGAGCTCTTGGTCCTTGCTCTGCGAAAACACCACTCCCGCGAAACCCGCGAGCAAGGACGGGAAGCACAGCGACGCGTAGACCCCGTCGAGATCCATGTCGGCAACGCGCGCGTCGCTGTCCCAGCAACCGGTGCGCATCTCGTCGAAACGGCTCGGCTCGGTGTTCCACTGGTCCTTCGGCCGGCCCGCGACCGCGTTCAAACCGATCTGCGGGTACAGAACCTCCTCGTAGAGCCACATCTCCTGGCCTCGGTCGTTCTCGACGACGCGTGGCGCCGCCGCGATGAGGTCCGCCGGCATCCTCCCCTCGAAGAGGTGGCGGGGCTCGATCACGTGGTCATCAACGGAGATGATCGTGTACTCGCGTTGCCGCGGCTCCGGGTCGGGTAGTAGGCCAACCGATCTCGTCTCGCTGATCCGCTGCTCGTTCCACGGGTGGGTGGGTTCGCGCACAGTAGGCATGCCGGCTCCTTCACGCCCCCAACTCTTCAGCCGCGGGGGCACTTCGGGAAGCAACGGTAGCGGCGGAACGGAGGCGCCGCGGGCGTTGACGGCGGGCGTGCCGCCTCAGGCGGCCGTCGCGCGTCCGACCGACATGTAGCCCCATGCCTTCGGACCCTTGAGGTAGAAGTTCCGCACGTGCTCGATCGAGAACCCGGCATCGGCGATCAGCGCGGCGATGTCGCGGTTGAGATGGCAACCACCCGCGAGGCGCCTCTGCATCCCGGTAAATCGGTCCTGGGTGTGCGCAACCTTGGCGTCCGGAGACCGGCCGTGCTCCGCGAAGTGAAATGACGCGCCCGGCTTCAAGACGCGGCGAAGCTCGACCAGCGCGCCCCCGATATCGGGGATCGTGCACAACGTCATCGTCGAGAGCGCAGCGTCGAAGCGGTCGTCGGGCAAGGCGAGATGGGCCCCGTCGAGGCCCGCGACCTGGACCGGGACGGACGTCACCGCGATCCGCTTCGCGGCGAGCTTCGTCGCGGTCCCGGAAGGCTCGACGGCCCATACGCCGGTGACGGCATCAGCGAGGTACGGGAGATTCAGCCCCGACCCGAAGCCCACCTCGACGACGTCGCCGTGCAACCCTTCGCAGGCTTCCTCCCGAATCTTCCCGAACATCTTCGTGCCGAGCATGACATTCGTGACCCGGGGCACGATCTGTTCGTCGTAGAACCCCATGATCAGGAGCGTATGCGAGTCCGCGTCGCGAGCACGGAGAAGGGGTCGACGATCACGGCATCGACCGTTGCGGTCTCGACGTCGTAGACGAATCCCGATACCGGCAGGTCGGGTGGGAGCGACCGCGGCCGGCGGACCCGCTCGACGTCTTCGGCGACCGACCCGCGGAGGTCTCCAATCGGGTCGAAGTCGATCGCCACCGCCGACACGTCGGCGCCGAGTTTCGCGGCGGCGTGCGCGCGCAGCTCGCCGTTGCCAAAGGCGGCGACCCGGCAATCGGTGTGGTGGACGACGATGACCTCGGTGACGTCCGCCTCGCTCCACGCGACGACGAGCGAGCGGATCGTGTCGGGTGAGACGCGGCCTCCGGCGTTCCGGAGCAGGTAGAGGTCCGAGGCCGGGATGCTGAGCGCCTTGGCCACGTCGACTCGTGGATCCATGCACGTCACCACGGCGAACCGGGGCCGCTCGGGTGCCGGGGGTTGGGCGGAACCGGGCGCGCGGTAGAGCCGCCGCAGGGAGTCGGCCGAAATCATCCCGCTTTGGGCCTCCTGCTCGCCGAGCAGTCAGCGGCCAACGCAGTCGCCGGCCGGACAGTACCGCGGTCACCGGCACCGGGCGGCTCGTGCGGTATCGGCGATTGCGGCGGCTGCGAGACTTTGCTCGGACATGCGGGGGATTTGGGCCGTTTGGGGGAAGGGGCACGACCCGTGCGGGACGAGGCACAGGCGCGTCGGGGCTGGTTCCAGAAGCTGCGGGGCTCGTCGTGGGAGGCGATCGCCGCGGTCGCGGTGCCGCTCATCATCCACGGGTTGACCACACGCGGCGCGCCGCCGCAACAGAACGTCGCGAAGTAGCGTCGCCCCGCATGCGAGCACCCAACATCGTGCTGATCATGGCGGATCAGCACCGCGCGGACCTGATGGGATGCGCGGGCAACCCGGGAGTGTTGTCACCGAATCTCGACCGGCTCGCGGTTTCCGGACTGCGGTTCTCCCGCGTCAACTGCCAAGGGCCGTTGTGCATGCCCGCACGCGCGTCGTTCCTGACGGAGCGCTATGTGCGCGACCACGGCGTGTACACCAACTGGGCCGAGGTGACAGCCGGCACGCCGACGTATCTCCACGCGCTCCGCGACGCCGGTTACCACACCGTGATGATCGGTAAGGCGCACCTCACTCGTGACGAACACCGTCCCGCGAGCCACATCGACGATCTCGCCTCACACTTGCACGAGCGCGGCTTCGCCGAGGTGCACGAGACCGGCGACAAGTTCAACATCCGGCCGCCGAACGCCTACATCGACCACCTCTCGGAGCGCGGGCTCCTCGCGGCGTACGAGCAACACATCGCCGACCGCAGTTACCAAGGTGAGCAGGAGAGCGGACGCGGCGCGACGAAATGCATCCCGATGTGGGACTCGACGCCGTCACCGCTCCCACTCGAGTCGTACATCGACGCGTGGCACGGGGATTACGCCGCGCGCTGGTTCGAGCGCCACGACGGCGACGAGCCCTTCTTCGCCTTTGTTGGCTTTCCGGGTCCGCATGACCCATGGGACGCGCCCGCAGCTGCAGTCGATCGCTACGACGGCGTCGACGTGTCGATGCCGGCGTCGACCAAGCGTCCGGACCGCGACGGCACTGGGCGTTACGGCGGGCTACTCAGCGCATTCCTGCATCTCTCCGACACCGACACCGTGACCGACGACGCCATCCGCGGCATGCGTCGCGCGTACAGCGCGAATGTGAGCGTGATCGACGACGCCGTCGGACGGATCGTGGCGGCGCTCGAGCAGCGCGGGTGGCTCGACGACACCTGGATCATCTACACGAGCGACCACGGCGAAATGGGCGGCGACCATGGGTTGATGTCGAAGTGCGTGCTGTACGCGCCAGCAGTGCGCGTTCCGCTCATCATCCGTCCGCCGCAGGGTGGTGCGGGTCGGGTCGTCGATGCGCTCGTCGAGCACATCGACGTCCCCGCGACGATTCGCGACATCGCGGCTGCTCCCGCAGTTCCCGAAAGCGAAGGCCGCTCGCTCCTGGGCTACGCCGACGGCGCCGACCCCGACCCACGCCCGCTGTCGGTGAGCGAGAACTGGGGTTTCGCCGCCTTCGAGACCGACCGGTTCAAGCTCGTCGTCGACGAGGACGCGTCGGAGCCGTGCCAGCTCTTCGACCTCGATGCCGATCCGAACGAGGACGAGAACCAGCTCGCGGTTCCGGCGTACAAGGCGATCGCGGAGAAGCTCATGGAGACGACGGTGCGGCCGTTCTTTGCGAGGCCGCCCGCGCGTCCGCACCCGAGCATCTTCACTCCCTGAGGCGGGTTCGGCTACGGGTGTGACGGCGCGGGTGGGGCGCCATCGACCTCGAAGAACAGGTCGTCCGCGTAACACCACCACCAGTCCTCGCCGGGTTCGTACGAGCGAATGAGCGGATGGTCGTGGTGCGCCTGCCAATGCGCGGTCGCGTGCCGGTTCGGCGAGTTGTCACAGCAGCCCACGTGACCACAATGCATGCACAACCGGAGATGAACCCACCAGCCCCCGATGCGCAGGCAGTCCTCACAGCCTTCGCTCGAGGGCGTCACGTCGGCGACGCTTCCCAGGTGCGTGCACGTATCGGCCATCACACGCCTGCACTCATCGTCTCGAGCGCCTCGCGGTCCCAGCGCGTGAGCTCGGCGGCTGCTTCGTATGTGCTTTGGAAGAAGTCGAGTAGCAGCGCGTCGGGATCCTCGGCGGTTCGCACGGCGCCGTAGGGCAGGATGAACTCGGCGAGCTCGGTGTCGTAGTAGGCCGCGTCAGGCTCGACGGACCACTCGGCGAAGCCGTCCGGCTGCGGATACGCGTATGAGTAGAACGCGCCTTCGTCGCTGCCGCCCGGCCAGAATCCGCAGCTCGACACCTCGTGGCTGTATGCGAGCTGCTGCACCCAGTCCGGGCAGTTGGGGACGCCACCGGGATGCTTGGGCGCGGGCCGGCCGGAGAACCGGGTGGTGGCAAGGTCGGCGCCGCCCCAGAAGAACTGCACCGGGCTCGCCTTGCCGATGAACCGGCCGCGGAACTCGAACATGACGCGATGGGCTTGCTGCAGGGCGAGCCAGAACCGGTGCGCGGCGTCAGCGTCGTACGAGCGATGGAGCTCGTCTTCCGGAAACGGGATGGCCACCGCGACCTCAACCGGCTTGGGATAGATCCGTACAGCCACGTCGAGATCGTCGAGGACCGCCATGGTCGCGGCGTAGAACTCGGCAACGGACTGGGGCGCGAGCGGGATCCTCCGGCGCTGCCCCTCCGACGTGCGGAACTCGAGGCCGTGATCGACGAAGTCGAACTCGATCTCCAGGGCGCGCGGGCCGGCGGGCATCACCGACGTCGTGAGCCCTCGCGCCGACAGGTAGAGCGGCACCTGCCACCAGTGGTTCAGCATCGGCTCCAGCGCGAGCCGAACCTTGCCGACGATCTGAAACCACATGGGCAACGTCGCGCGCGTGTCCTCCCACGCGGAAAGTGTGAGCTCGGGCCACGCGCTCGAGCCATCGCGACGCACAACCCGCATGGTACGACCGGCACCGAACGAATGCGCCTACGCTGCCGCCCGTGCGCGCCGTGCAGTGCGACATGGTGGACCCGGCGTTTCCGGCGTCGCTCGTCGAACTCCCAGAGCCCGAACTTCCCGGACCGGCCTGGGCGCGCGTGGAGGTCAGCGTCGGCGGAATCTGCGGGAGCGACCTGCACATCTTCGCTCACAACACCGGTCCGTCCCCGACGCTCATGGGTGTCGCCGGCGCATTCCCGTTCGTCTTCGGTCACGAGATCGCCGGCCGCGTGATCGAGGCGGGGCCGGACTGCCCGGTCGCCGTCGGGACGCGGGTCGCGGTCGATCCCTGTATCCCGTGTGGGCCTCGCGGCATCGAGCCACCGTGCGCCAACTGCGCACGCGGCTGGACGTCGTCGTGTCTCAACCTCGACAGCCGCGTCCTCAGCAGCGGCCGTTCGCTCGGCTTCACCCAGGACCTCGGCGGCGGGTGGGCGGAGCAAGTGCTCGCGCACACGTCGATGCTGCATGCACTACCCGATGCGGTCCCCGACCGCGGCGCGAGCTTGCACGAGCCGGTGTCGATCGCCTGCCACGGCATCCTGCGCGCGCCACCCCGCGCCGGCGACCCGACGCTGGTCGTCGGCGCCGGGATCATCGGGCTCGCCAGCGTGGCCGCGCTCAAGGGACTCTTTCCCACGTGTCCCGTCACGGTGCTTGCCCGGCACGCGCACCAGGCGGAAGCCGCCGCCGCGTGCGGCGCCGACCATGTCGTGCGCGGTGGCGCGGGCATCGCGCATTACGAGGAGCTCAGTGAGATCGCCGGCGGCCGCGTCGTGGGCACCAAGACCGACGTGATGTTGATGGGCGGGTTTCCGTACGTCATCGAGGCCGTCGGTGCACCCCAGTCGGTGACGGAGGCGCTGCGCGCGGTCGCGCACCGCGGGACCGTGTTGCTCCTCGGGGCAGCCGGCGTGAGCGAAGTCGACCTGACCCCGGTCTGGTACAAGGAGGCAGCGCTCGTCGGGTCGATCGATCACACCGTCGACGCCGGCGCCGCCCCCGGACTGGCCGGCGGGCCGGAGCGACATTCCGTCGACCGCGCCCTCGACGTCCTCGCGGCCGGGCTCCTGCCCGATGATGTCGTCGTCACGCACGAGTTCCCGCTCGAGGCGTACCGCGATGCAGTCAGCACGGCGATCGATCGCGGCAACTCACACGCGATCAAGGTCGTGTTCCGTCCCTGAGTGATTCGAGAGCCCAACATGCCGGATCGGGTCTTGACAGGTCTCGACGGACGTGTGGCGGTCGTCACCGGCGCCGGACGAATGCGCTCGATCGGTCGCCCGATCGCAGTTGAGCTCGCGCGCGCCGGCTGCGACGTCGTCGTCACCGGAACCGGCCGCAACCCCGACAACTATCCCGACGACGAGCAAGCGGCGGGCTGGCGCGACATCGACTCCGTCGCCGACGAGATCCGCTCGGTCGGGCGCAAGGCGCTGCCGGTCGTCAGCGATGTCGGCAATCCCGAGGCAGTCGACAACCTGGCCGATCTCGTCACCGACGAATTCGGCCGCGTCGACATCATCGTGAACAACGCGAGTTACGCGCGCGGCGCGGACCGCGTCCCGGTGATCGATCTCGATCCCGATCTCTGGCGCCGCATCATCGACGTGAACCTGAACGGCACCTTCTACATGAGCCGCGCGTTCGGTCGTCGTTTGGTCGAGCAGGGCGACGGCGGCAGCATCGTCAACATCTCGTCGATCGCGGGCAAGATCATGGCCGCGAGCACCGCCGCCTACTCGGCGTCGAAGGCCGCGATTCACGCACTCACGTGCGCGATGTCCGGGGAGGTGGCGCGCGCGGGGGTTCGCGTGAATGCCATCTGCCCGGGGGTCATCGACACCTTTCGCTTGGACGACGTCGGTCGGGGCGAGGCCTGGGACCGTCTCGTCGAGCGCGTTCCGCTCGGCCGTGCCGGAACCGGCGAGGACATCGCCTGGATGGTGCTCTACCTCTGCTCCGACCAAGGCTCGTGGATCAGCGGTCAGCTGCTCACCGTCGACGGCGGCATGTTGCCGGGCCAGTAACACCGGAAGCGACCGCGTCACGACACGAGACCGAGCAACCGCTGCACCCGATCGTCGTCGGCGCCTAGGTAGCGGGTCAGGACACCGACGACGCGGTCGACGTCGAATGTCCGCATCGCCACCATATCTTCGAGGTCGGCCCAGTCGCGCGTTCGATTGAAGAACGCTTTGAAGACCGCGAGATCTGTGCAGGAGAGAAACGGCAGCTCGACGCCCGCGAACAGTTCCAGGCGCGCGCGTTCGGCGAGCTGCTCGTGGAACTCGCTGGTGTTCAAGAAGACATCGATCGGAGTTTCGTCCCACCACAGTCGAGCTTGACCATCCCGCTCGAGGATCTCGACGTCGCTCGCTGCCGTTGTGACCTGGCGCGGCAGCGCGTCGATCACGGCGCGAGCACGCGCGGCATCAACGAAGATGTTCACGTCGATATCGATGGTGCCGCGAGCGCGTTCGGTGCACCACGCAAGCGCCAGCGCGCCGCCGAACGCGTGCGGCAGGCGCACCGCGTCGAACGCGTCGTGGATAGCGAGGATCTTGTCCGCGAGTCCGGTCATCGTGGTGGGAACGGTGGAAACTCGAGCGTGCGCGCGTGATGAGCAGGAAAGCGCGACGCGAGGTCGAGGACCGTGAAGAGTTCTTCACCGCGCGCCGTGCGATCAGGTTCGGCAACGCTCGGGATCAGTTCGATCTCGAGCTCGAACCCCGCGGCCCTCACGATGCGATCGAGGGTGTCAACGCCGGGCACCTTGCGGCCTCGTTCGTAGGCCGCCAGGGTGGAGTGCGAGGTCCCCGCGCGGGCTGCCAGCACCCGCAGCGGGAGGTGAGCTCGCCGCCGGATGGCTCGCAAGATGGCAGTCGTCTCCACGGTGTCCCTATGGTATCTGATCGGATACCACGGGCTCCTGGAATCAGCCTCCTGAACGGGCGGCGTCGACCACCGCGCGGGTCGAATCATGGGCCCGCCGGGCGGCTTCCTCCACTGGCAGCGCCTGGTGATCGGCTGAGAGGATCTCGACCGACAACGGGACGTCGGTGCCCGCCTCGTCGAGCAGGCGGATGTAGCCCCCGATGTCGAAGCTGCCCTCTCCCGGATACCGCCGGCGCAACAGCGTGTCCTCCATCAAGTCGCCTTCCATGGTCGCATCGGCGTCGTCGAGTTGGACCATGAAAATGCGTTTGGCGTGTTCACGTAACGCCGCGTCGTCCTTTGCGCCACGGAAGTGGTGCCAGGTGTCGGCGTTGATGCCGCCGTTGGCGCGACCCGCATCGGTCGCGATCGCGCCCGCCGTGGCCGCGTCGGGAATGCCCGTCCACGGCATGAACTCGAGCGCGACGAGCAGTCCGTGTTCGGCCGCGCGGTCGCACAGTCCCGCGAACCGTTCGACCACGACGTCGTGCGGCGGTAGATCTTCCGGCGCGGCCAACTCCCCGACCGACACGACGCGCGGTTCGAAGGCGTCGGCCATCGCCCAGGCGAGCGTCTCGAGTTGGCGCGCGTTCGTCGCCCGTTCCGTATCGTCGGGGTCGGCCGACCAGTCCCACAGAAATTCGATCTCGCCGAGCGTCACGCCGTAGTTGTCCAGGATGGCTCGCATGTCCGCATCGTTCAGCCCCGCGGCGCGCTCGATGTCGTACGCCGCGGTGAGGTAGCCGATCCCCTGGAACCCGGCGGCGGCGGCTGCCGCGACGCGTTCTTCGAAGCCGAAACGCGGAGGGTCGAAGGGACCGGCACCGTGCAACGTGTAGTGACTGACGACGAGATCGTTGCGGGTGAGCGAGGCCACGGCGGCTCCTTTCAGTTGATGCGCGGAAGGACCTTGGCCGCGAACAGCTCGAGGCTCTCCCACGCGAGTTCGGGTGACAGACCAGCCATCAGCGGGTGCAGGATGAGCTTGGCTGCTGGATCGAGCCGCTCCGCGTAGGCGACGCACTCGTCGGGCGTGAGCACCGCGTAGAGCCCGTGGGCGCGCAACGAGTCCGCGTCGGCAATGGGCTCGTAGGGATGCGCGCCCTCGACCGTGCTCGCCCACGTGCCGTACGAGTTCATCTCGTGCAGGGCGTGCGGAGCGATCTCTGCCCACGCGCGGTCGGGGTCCTCAGTGACGTGCACGAACAGCGCGCCCTCGGGCTTCGTGAGGTTCGGCGCCTTGCCCAGACGTCCGCATTCGGTCGTGTAGAGGTCATAGAGCCGGGGGTCGGGACCGGTCGGCATGAAGCCATCCGCCATGCGGGCGGCGCGCCGCGCGGCTCGCGGTGTCCCGCCGCCCAACAGCACCGGCGGGCGCGGCCGTTGCACGGGCGGCGGCGTCACGCGCCCCGAGCGACCGTCCGCGTCGAACGGCTCGCCGGTGAGAGCACGCGTGAAGAGCTCCACCTTTTGCTCGAAGATTGCAGCGCGGTCCTCGAAGTCGACGCCGAACATCCGAAACTCGGCGGGCACGTAACCCGCGACACAGAGCACCTCGATCCGTCCACCCGAGACATGGTCCAGGACGATGACGTCTTCCGCGGTCAGGATCGGGTCGCGCAAGGTCAGGAGGACGGCCGCGATACGCAGGCGCGCGTGCTGGGTGCGGGCCGCGACCGCCCCGGCGAAGACGAGGGGTGACGGCAGGTAGCCGTCGTCCACTCCGTGGTGGTCCGAAAGGATGACCTGCTCCACACGGTGGTCGTCGGCCCAGGCACACTGCTCGAGCGCCGCTGCGTAGAGCTCGGGTGCGGGCGTGCCGAACGCGGGCGCACGAAGGTCGTACCGGACGACCCAGGGTGTGGCCACTAGCTCAACGACAGGCTGACGTGGACGGAGTCGCGGCCCGGGATCGAACGCGCGAGCAACGCCAGGCCTTCGTCGATGCGGTCGAGGTCGACGACGTCCCCGACGAGGATCGAACGATCGACCCGGTCGGAAGTCAGCAGCTGCACTGCGGCGCGCATCGATGCCGGCGTGTAGCCCGCGCCGCCGACCACCGTCAGCTGCTTGAACACCAGCAGGTCGGAGATGAATCCGTCGACCGGCGCGAAGTGCTTGAGGCCCGCGAGCACGACCCGTCCCGAGGTGCGCGTGAGGGCGAGCGCGAGCGGCACGGTGCTCGTCGCGACCGCGGCGATGTCCATGACGACGTCGGCCATGCGGCCGCCCGTCAGCTCCGCGACACGCGCCACCGGATCCTCGTTCTCGACGTCGATGGTCACGCTCGCGCCGAGCGCGCGGGCCACCTCGAACCGGATGCCATCACTCGACGTCCCGGTCACGATGACCTGGCCCGCCCCGGCGGCGGCCGCGGCCATGACGACCGCGAGCCCCTGATGCCCGGGGCCCTCGACGACGACGGTGTCACCGAGTGTGACGCCACCCCGCTGTACCCAGTTCACCGCGTTCGCGAGCGGCTCGAACATCGTGAGCTCGGCCGCGGGAATGTCGTCGGGAACGCGATGCAGGTTCGTGCGCGGGAACAGGACCATGCGTTCGCCGTAGCCGCCGAACAAGCCCGGCCCCTCGTCCGCGGAGAACGTGTAGCCGTACAGCTGCATGGCCGTGCAGTCCGGTGAAGCGCTCCGGCAGGCCGCGCACTCGCCACAGCGCAGGATCTCGTCCACACAGACGCGGTCACCCTCGTGCAGTCCCCATACCGCTTCGGCTTCGGGGGTGATCTCGAGGATGCGACCCACGGTCTCGTGGCCGGGAACGACCGGGAACACCTCGCCGGGCACGCCAACGCCGCCGTGGTACTGGCCGAGGTCAGACCCGCACAGGCCCACCGCTTCGACGGCGAGCACCGCGCCGCCGGGGGGTGGTTCCGGTTCCTTGAAGTCACGCACCTCGTGGGTGCCATCACCGTTGAACACTGCGGCGCGCACCGTCACGTTCGCTCTCCCCTCGCCGACCGTGAGAATCTGGCCGCCAGGATCATCCCACTTCACGATGAGGGGGCGCCCGGTGCGCGCAGTTCGACCAAGCGGCGAGGGCGTCGCCGTCGTCGACGTCCCCGAGCCCGATGCCGGCGGAGGCTCCCTCGTCAATGTCCGCTCGGCGAGCATCTGCGGCAGCGACCTGCACATGTTGGAGCTGCAGTTCTTCTCCGGGACCTTTGGTCACGAGTTCGCGGGCGCGCTCGACGACGGAACGCCGGTGGCGATCGAGCCGAGCGTTCCGTGCGGTGCCTGCGACCAATGCCTCTCGGGCGCGTCGCATCTGTGCCGTACGGGCGCGGACCGCTTCCCGGGTGTGGCCGTCGACGGCGGAATGGCCGAACGCATCCGCGTACCGGCCGCCTCACTCGTTCCGTTGCCCGCGGGGTTGACCGTCGCCAACGCGTGCCTCGTCGAACCCCTCGCCGTCGCGATGCACGGGCTGCGCGTCGCCGGCGTTGCCGGTGACGAAGCGATCGCGGTCGTCGGCGCCGGCGGCATCGGGTTGTTCGCCGCGGCCGCCGCGGTAGCCTCCGGCAGCGACGTTGCCGTGGAGGCACGGCACGACATGCAGCGTGCCGCCGCCGAGCGTCTCGGCGCGAGTGTGACGCCCGACGGCGAATACGACATCGTGATCGAGGCAGCCGGGACCGAGAGCGCGCTCGCGCGTGCCGTCGAGCTGTGCCGGCCGGGTGGCGTCGTGTTGTTCCTGTCGACGCACTGGGTCCCGATCACCTTGCCGGGCATCCCGAGCGCGATGAAGGAACTGCGCTACCAATGGAGCTACACGTACGGAACGCACGGCGGCGGTCGTGACGTCGATGCGGCCGCCATGTTGCTCGCGCGGAACCCCGAGATCGCGGCGACGCTCGTCACGCATCGGTTCCCGCTCGAAGACGCGCCCGAGGCGTTCCGCGTCGCGGGCGATCGCGCGCACGGCGCGATCAAAGTCGTGATCGACATCGAGTGATCGACCTCGGACTCGCCGGGAAGCGCGCTCTCGTCACCGGCTCGGGCATCGGGATCGGGCGCGGCATTGCCCAATGGCTCGCGCGCGCGGGCTGCGATGTCATGCTCGCCGACAAGGACAGCACCGCCCTCGAAGACGCTGCCGCCGAAGTGCGGCGCGAAGGCACACGCGTCGTCCCGGTCACGTGCGACCTCCGAGATCCCGTCAAGGTCCGCACCCTCGTCGCCACCGCCGTCGACCAGCTCGGCGCGCTGGAAGTCGCGGTGAACAACGTCGGGTCGCTCGCCGGCCGCCCGACGTCTGCCTTCGTCGATGCCGACGACGACTATCTGCGCGACGTCGTCGAGCAGAACCTGTTCGTGACGATGTGGTGTTGTCACGCCGAGGCGCGCGCGATGGTCGACGCGGCCACGCCCGGCGTCATCGTGAACGTGAGCTCAGGTGAATCGACGCGTCCGGCCCTCGGGCTCGCGCCCTACGGCGCGGCGAAAGCGGCGATCAACCACCTGACCCAGACGCTGGCCGTCGAGCTCGCGCCGCAGGGCATCCGCGTCGTCGCCGTCGCACCAGGGACGACCCTCACGCCGACCGTGCGCGCGGCCCTCTCCGACGAACAAGTGACCGCGCTCGAAGCCGCGCATCCGCTCGGTCGCCTCACCGAGCCCGAAGACCTCGGCCGTCTCGTGGTTGCGCTCGCGTCCGACCTCGGCCGCGCCGTCACCGGCCAGCTCGTGCTCGGAGACAACGGCGCCCATCTCGCGCGCAACCGCCCGCGGCTGTGAGAGCAGTTATGTGTTCGCCGCCTTCGCGGCCAGCCACGCCTTCGCCGTCTCACCGAACTTGACCGGGTTGTAGACGTCTTCCTCGTACGACCACTGGTTGTTGCCCGCGTACTCGAGGATTGTGATGTTGTGCGCCTGGTAGACCTCGCCGTCGCCGGGGTCGTCGAAACGGTTCTCGATCCGGCAGACCCACCATCCCCGCGCTTCGTCGCAGATGCACCACGCGTGGGGGAACGACGTCATCGCCGAGTTCGGGTACTCCGCCATCGTCGCCGTGATCCACTGCTTGATCTCGTCACGCCCGCGGAACTCGCCGAAATGGTGCTCCACGTACTGCGCGTCGTCGGTGAAGAGGTCCGCCCACTGGCCCCAGTCGCCGCTCGCCGCCGCCGCGGCCGCCACCTGCTGATAGTGCTCGTGCGCCGCTTCGAGCTCGGCACGCGTCCAGTGCCCCATGTCGCCTCCGCTGCCGCGATCGTGTGCGTTCGGTCCACCCGCTAGGCGGATCGACAATACGCCGAGCATGCCCATGGCACCGGTGGACGGCTGCCAAGCTGGAGCCATGCGCATGCTTCGAGCCCTGGTATTGGTCGCCGCCGTCGCGGCGACGGCGGTTGTCGGTCCGCCGGTGACAGCCGTTGCCGCGGGCGCCGCGACCGTGAAGTACCCGAACCTGGTCGGCACGTGGACCGGGACATACCGCTTCCCGAGTGGCACCGATACGGCGATCGACAGTCACGAGACGCTCGTGATCGACAAGCAGGACAGGGAACTGCTGTGGGGCCACGACCAATACATCGACAAGGGCCAAGCCGTCCGCATCCCGCTGCGCGGATCGATCGGCGTCGACCGCAAGAGCTTCGGGCTCGCCGAGACGAGCGGCCTCTTCCTCGGGCGCATCGTGAGCAAGAAGGTGGTCGAGATCCGCTTCTTCCGCACCGATGACAAGTACACGTCTTTCGCCGCTCGCCTCAAACGAACGCCGACGTGACGCGGTGCAGCAGCTACGGCACTGGAGTCGTTGCGCTGGGCAGCCCTCGATCCGGGTCAGTTAGTGGGCGAGTGTCCCGTCCTTCGGCATCGCGAACGCGATCGAATTGCCATCGGGATCCTTGATCATGATGGTGTCGACACGGTCGTTGCGCGCCGGCTTTGCTCCTGGAGCGAGCCCTGATGTGTGGAGCCGCTGCGCGATTTCGTCGATGTCGCTCACAATCAGCGTGCAAGAGCCTTGACCGGCTCGCTCAGGGGCCGAGTAGACCTGCAGACCGCCGCCGCGTTCAAGCTGCCATTCGACGACTTCGGGCATCGGCTGGTTGCCGGGGCCAAGCAGCTTCTCGTACCAGCTTGACGCGGCCGCCAGATCTCGAACGGCGAGGCTTGCGAGTGCATTGGTAATACTCATGCGTTCTCGTTACCCACGCGGATTCCGCCCAGAACGGTGGTGATGGGCGGCCGCCTGAACAGCCGCAGAACTTGGGTGCCGGGTCGGTCAATGCAGCGGTTCGAGCTCGCTGGGGTCGATACCGAGATAACGCTCGAGGTTGCGGTGCATGTTGAGGATGCGGCATTCCTCGCTCGACAACGTGAGATGCGTGAGCCCCGGCTGGCGCATGCCGCGCTGGGCGGTCTGGAGGATCGCGATGTCCTGCGCGATGACGCCAGTACCGGGCGCGTCAGCCGGCACGACGACTTCGATCGGCCGTGTGCGCGGCGCGTCCGCCGACGGCGCCCGGTAGAAGGTGTACGTGAAGAGCTCGGAATGGTCGGGGTCGGGTCCCGGCCGGCCGATGAGCACATTGAGCATCTCGCCCCAGACGAGCACCGTCGCGTTCGGGAACACGTTGTACTGCGCGAGCCGGAGGATCTGCTCGCTCGTGAAGCGCGAGAGGTCGGTGCCGAGCGTTGCGTGGTGATGGCGGATCTTCTGCGCGATGACGTCGAGGATGGTCACGCCCTCTGGTACCGGCGGCATCGGACAGCGCTGCGCGTAGGCGGGGCCCATGCGCCCACCCTGGGTGTCGACGAACGAGTCCCACACGACTTGATCGCTCACGTCGCGGCCGAGGCGCGGGCTCGGAATGCCGTACTGCTGGTACGACGCACCGTGGTGGTGCCACAACCGCTGCGGCGTGTTGATGTCGTCGATCGACCCCAGCATCTCGGGGTGGATGCCTTGCACGTGATAGGTCTCGCCGAAGCCGTCGGTGATCACTTTCCAGTTGCAATCCGACAGCGTGCGCGTCACAACCGCGCACCGGAACTCGTCGAGGTCGGCCCAGGCCGCGTCCGCGGGGATTCCTTCGAGGTAGTCGAGCAGCGGCATCGCCTCGGCGTCGAGGTTGACGAAGACGAGCCTCGCCCACTCGCCCACCTGCACCGGGAAGAGCGGATAGTCGTCGTTGGCGACGCCGCCGAACCACCGGCGTGAGGGGATCTCGCGCAGCCGGCCACGGAGGTCCCACGTCCAGTGGTGCCAGGGGCACTGGATCTCGGTCAGCCCCTCGCCCTCGCCTTGACAGATGGAGTTGCCGCGGTGGCGGCACACGTTCTGGAACGCGCGCAATGCACCGTCGTCGGCGCGCACGATCAGGACGGAGTACGGCCCCGCGCGGTACTCGTAGTAGTCACCGGGCTCGGCGACGTGGTCGACCGTGCACGCGATCTGCCAGACGCGCGGCCACATGCGCTCGTGCTCGAGCGCGGCGAACCCGGGCGAGAGGTAGCGCGACTTCGGGATGCGCGTCGGCTCGGTGGCGGCGCGGCCCGCGGCGGCCGCGGTGATCGCGGTGCCGACGGGCGCGTCTTCGCTGCGGGCCTGGCCAATCGCATCGAGCACCATGGGGCAGCTCCTCTCAGTA
>Ga0066710_100000918_pt1 | contig 20167 bp, 22 predicted proteins | sample GraSoiAngelo_159_FD_79666 | JGI IMG/M metagenome (GOLD analysis project Ga0066710, IMG submission 79666) | Grasslands soil microbial communities from the Angelo Coastal Reserve, California, USA - 14_1009_16_40cm | ecosystem: Environmental > Terrestrial > Soil > Grasslands | place: USA...
GACGAACCCGAGGAAGCCGCCGACCAAACCGTAGAAGACGACCGCTTCAGTCAGCGCGAACCCGAGCCACATGATGCCCTGCAGCTCACCACGGAGCTCGGGCTGCCGCGCAACCGACTGGATCATCGAGGCAAACACCGTGCCGATGCCGATGCCGGCACCGAGAGAGCCCAGCCCCATACCGAGACCGAAGCCCAGCGCCTGCCCGGCCTTGACCACACTGCCCGACGTTGCTGCAAGCAGATGAATCACGTGCTCCTCCTTAGTGCTCTGGCTCGATCGCCGAGCCGATGTAGATGGCGGTGAGGGCCGCGAAGATAAACGCCTGGATCGTCACGACGATCGCGACCTCGAAGCCGTAGAAGGCGATTCCGATGAGGAACGAGATCGGCACCGCGATATAGAACGTGATGCCGGAGAGAATGAAGATCAGGCCAATCGAGATCAGGATCAGCATGTGGCCGGCGAGCATGTTCGCGTAGAGACGGACGCTCAGGCTGACGACGCGGAAGATGTGAGAGATCGTCTCGAGGAACGCCATCGGCACGATCATCGCCTTCGGCACGCCCGCGGGAATGAAGCTCTTGAAGTACTTCAACCCATTCCAGCGAAAGCCCTCCACGTGCGTGAAAACGACGCTGAAGACCGCGAGGACGAGTGTGACCGAGAGCTGCGAGGCGACGGCGTAGATGCCCCATGCCGGTAGGGCTACACCGCCAACGTGGAACTTGTCGTTCGTCAACGGGAGCGGGAGAAAGCTGATCAGATTGGCAATCCAGATAAAGAGGAAGAGCGACGCCACGTAGGGGAACCAGCGGCCAATCGCCTTCGACGGCAACCCTTGTTCCGCGATCTGGGTTTGCACGACGTCATAGATGCTCTCGCCGACCGTCTGGCGCGAGCCTGGGTCGACGCGAAGGCGGAGCCGCATGAAGCCGATTCCAAAGGCGATCGTCAGCAGTGAGGCGAGCGCCAGATAGGCCACGGCCTTGTTGATGGACATGTCGAAGGGCCCAATGTGAATCGAGACCCAGGGGTCAAGCCGGAACTCGTCTGCTGGATTGAAATCGCTGGAGCCGGCAAACGCAGCCGACGGCGCGACCAGCACGAGGAGCACCACGCCTGCAAGTGCCCTCCTCAACGTCATCGGTCCGCTCCGAAGTACGACGCGAGCGAGACGATCAACTCGAACGTGTAGGCAGCTATGTAGGTAAGCGCCGCTGCCACTCCCACCGGCTTGTTCGCCAGAGTGATTGCGATCAGGACGATCATCACCCCGATCACCCGGAAGCTCATGGCAACCGCCGTGAGTCCAGACATGGCGAGGTGATCGAGCCCGAGCGGCAACCGTGCGAGCGAGAACGCCACCACTTCGCCCGCGGCCCAGACGGCGGCTGCGACCCCCCAGCCGGCAAGCGGCCACCCGGCCGCGAGGAAGATCGGAAGCGTGACGAGAATGACCAGGCTGCCCGCGGCTGTCGGGGCGCGGCGACTCGGCATCGGTCGAGGCGTGGAAAGGAGGCCTTTCATGATCCCCGGAAATAGCCTCGATAACGACGATATGTCGTGACGACGCCCCCGGGCACGCCCACCACGGCACCACCAAGCGCCCCGTAGCTCCAGTGTCCGGCGGCCCAGCCGATCAGCGAACCGACCCCTATCGACGCTGCCGTCGTCGCAACCAGCAGACCGCCCGCCCCGGCAGGGTTGAACGTGGGGCGCGGAGACGGCTCCATCGCGCGGGAGCATACCAGTCTGGCGATCCGAGTTTGTAACAGCGAAAACACCGTAGACATGCTGATTTCTCCGAAGTTCGTTACGCTACTAGGATAGCGCGCGTGGAGCGCCTCGTGCTCGTTCACGGCAGCGTCACGGGCGGGCGCCCGACCTGGACGGCACAGCGCTCCGGCCTTCGCCACCGGTTCGACCTGGTGGTGCTCGAACGACCGGGGTTCCCACCCAGCCCGCCGGTGGAGCGCGTCGACTTCGATCATCACGCGCAACTGCTCCTTGGGCAGTTGCGCTCTGGAGACCACGTCGTCGGGCACTCGTACGGTGGTGTGATCGCGCTGATCGCGGCTGGAAGCTCCCCGCATCTGGTCCGGTCGCTGACCGTGATCGAGCCACCGTGTACCCGTGTCGCAGCCGGACACCCCGCCGTCGACCGCTTCGCGGAGGACGGTCGCCGGTGGTGGGCCGAAGGGCCGCGGGATGACCCCGAGGCGTTCTTACGCGGGTTCCTGCGGTACGTCGGCTCCGACTTCGATCCGCCTTCGCCGCTGTCACCGGAGCTCGAGCAGGGCGCGCGCACCTTGACGGTCGAGCGCGGGCCATGGGAGGCCGACATCCCGCTGACGGCACTTGCTTCCGCCCGCATGCCCATGCTCGTCGTTTCCGGCGCGCATCACGCCGCGTTCGACGCGATCTGCGACGTGCTCGAGGAACGGCTGCACGGCGAGCGCCTCGTCCTTCCCGGCTACGGACACGCCCCGCAGCGCCATCCCGACTTCAACGACGCGCTGGCGTCCTTCGTCGAGCGCGCCGCGGCACGTCGCCGCGAGCTTGCTGACCGAGCCGACTCGGTCGACCCTCGATGTCGGTGAAGACGAAGGTGACGGTGCCCTGCGGACGGGCCTCGCTCACGCGCTCCGGCGTTCTTTCCTGCCCGGCGCCGCTGCGTCCCTCTTGCCCACCCGCCGCCGGACGCGCGGGTTCGCGAGCTTGACGATCTCCAGCAGATAGACGATGTAGACCGAGAAGGCCAGCGCAGCCGCGGCGATGCCCGCCACGGCGACGGTGCCCCACGTGTGCCAGTGACCGCCCTCGCGGAAAGCCACGAAACGGGTCGCGAGCGCCGCAGCCGCCAGCGTCGCGCACCACGCCCACATCGTCACGGCCGCCCGTCGCTGCGAGAACCCGATGTTGACGAAGCGGTGGTGGAGGTGACTGCGATCGGCCGCGTAGACGGGGACGCCGTACTTCATCCGCTTCGCCACGACGAACGACGTGTCGATGATCGGCACGGCGAGAACGACGAGCGGCAGGAACAGGACGACGGTCGACGCCGTTTTGAGCAGCCCGGCCACGGCAACGCTCGCGAGCGTGTAGCCGAGCACGAGCGCCCCCGAGTCGCCCATGAAGATCCGCGCCGGGAAGAAGTTGTGGCGGAGGAAGCCGACGCACGCCCCGGCGACGACCGCCGAGAGGATGGCGGCGTCGAACTTGTCGAGCGAGAGCGCGAGGACGGCGAACGTCCCACCCGCGATGGCGCACACGCCGGAGGCGAGCCCGTCCAAGCCGTCGAGGAAGTTGACCATGTTCATGACCGCGACGATCCAGACGACGGTGATCGGGACGCCGACCCAGGAGGGGAGATCGACCGCCCCGATAAACGGGAACGTGAAGTGGTCGACCCAGACGCCGAAGGTCGTCGGGATCGCGGCCGCCAGCACCTGCCCGGCGAGCTTCGGCGCCGGCGCGAGGCCGCGGAAGTCGTCTACCGCGCCGACGATGCACGCGACTGCCGCGCCGATGACGACGCCGCGCATCTCGCCGGTCAGGTTGAGGAAGGCGAGCGCCGGCACGAGGATGCCGAGGAAGATGGCGAGCCCTCCGAGTCGCGGGATCGGCCGGCGGTTGAGGCGCCGCCCGTCGGGCTGGTCGACGACGCCGAGCAGACGCGCCATGCCGCCGACGGCGGGCGTCAGGAGGACGACGATCCCGAGCGCGATCGCCGCTCCGTAGAGCACCTCGGGGTGGTCCCGGAGGTCCTGGAGCATCAGTGCCTCGGGCGGTGGCGATCTCGCGCCGCTGGAGCGCGAGACGCAAGCCAGTCAAGGACGCACGGAGCGCCCGTATCGGTGTATACGGACGCGACCGAGGACGATGGATGGCGCCGCGGATCGCGTTCCAGCGGAGCCCTGATTGCTGCCGTCCGGGGCACTTAGCCGCTACTTCGTCCCGTAGAGGCGATCGCCTGCGTCGCCCAGGCCCGGGACGATGTAGCCCTTTTCGTTGAGCGCACGATCGACCGACGCAACGACGATCGAGACGTCGGGATGCTCCGCGTGGATCCGCGCGATCCCCTCCGGCGCGGCGATCAGCGCGATCAGCCGAACCGACGTCGCGCCGGCCGCCTTTACGGTCGCGACCGCCGCCGCGGTCGAGTTCCCGGTGGCGAGCATCGGGTCGAGCAGGATCACGTCCCGGTCGGCGATGTCGTTCGGCAGCTTGACGTAGTACTCGACGGGCTGGAGCGTCTCCTCGTTCCGGTAGAGGCCGATGAACCCGACGCGTGCGCCGGGGATGAGCGACAGGACGCCGTCGAGCATCCCCACACCCGCGCGCAGGATGGGGCAGATCGCGACCTTCTTGCCGGAGATCCGCCGCGCGGTCATGTGCTCGAGCGGCGTCTCGATCTCCACCTGCTCGTCGGCGAGGTCCTTCGTCGCCTCGTACGTGAGCAACAACGTCAGCTCGTTGACGAGCTGCCGGAACATCTGCGTCGTCGTCGTCACGTCACGGAGCAGGCCCAGCTTGTGCTGCACGAGTGGATGTCCGACCTCGACGACCGTCCCGGCCGTCGAGCTCGGACTAAGAGAGTCCTGCTCGAGCATGGGTCCTAGGCTTTCCCGACGTAGGTGGGAAACCCGGAGAACCCCGGATACAGGGGACGCTTCTCGCAGAGGGCTTCGCTCCGCGTGCGCAGGCTTGCGAGATCGGCGTTGTCGGAGAGCGCTCCGGCGATGATGCGCCCGACCTCGCGGAAATCCTCCTCGTCGAACCCGCGCATCGTCGCCGCCGGTGTGCCGAGCCGCAGGCCGGACGCAACCGTCGGCGGCCGCTCGTCGAAGGGAACCGTGTTGCGGTTCGCTGTCACCTTGACCTCGTGGAGGCGCTCCTCCGCGTCCTTGCCCGTCCAGTCGCTCGCGCGCAGATCGAGCTGCAGCAGATGCGTGTCGGTTCCGCCCGTGAGAACGTCCAGCCCCCCGGCGATCAGCTCCTCCGACAGCGCGTCGGCGTTCGCCCGAATCTGGCGCTGATACTCCGCGAACGGCTCGCCGGCGGCGACGTGGAAGCACGTTGCCTTCGCGGCGATGACGTGCTGCAGCGGACCGCCCTGCATGCCCGGGAATACCGCGCGGTCGACCGCCTGCGCGTGCTCCTCCCGGCAGAGGACGAAGCCGGCGCGGGGGCCGGCGAGCGTCTTGTGCGTCGTCGACGTGACGAAATCGCAGTCCTTGACCGGATTCGGATGCAGACCCGCCGCCACCAGCCCGGCGAAATGCGCCATGTCGCACCAGAGCAGCGCACCAACCTCGTCGGCGATACGGCGGAACTCCCACGTCTCCACGGTGCGCGGGTACGCGGAGCCGCCGCAGAGAATCACCCGCGGCCTGTGCTCACGCGCGAGCTCGAGCACCTCGTCGTAGTCGACGAGGCTCGTCTCGCGCGAGACGCCGTAGTGGACGATCGTGTACAGCCGCCCCGAGAAGTTGACCTTCAGACCGTGCGTCAGGTGGCCGCCGTGGTCGAGGCGGAGCGAGAGCACGGTGTCGCCCGGCTGGAGCGCGGCGAGATACACGGCCATGTTCGCCTGGGCTCCCGCGTGCGGCTGCACGTTGGCGTGCTCCGCGCCGAACAGCGCCTTCGCGCGGTCGATCGCCAGCTGCTCGATCTCGTCGACGATCTCGCAGCCGCCGTAGTAGCGCTTGCCCGGGTAACCCTCCGCGTACTTGTTCGTCGGGACGCTGCCGACGGCCTCGAGCACGGCGGGCCACGTGAAGTTCTCCGAGGCGATCAGCTCGATCTGCCCGCGCTGGCGGTCGAGCTCACGGCCGAGCAGCGCAGCGATTTCGGGGTCGAGCGTGGTGAGCCCTGCCGTGCGCAGGGTCGCGAGCGTCTCGGCGGCGACTGCCATCGCCGGGATCGTAGTCCTTGGGTCAGACCCGGGTCAGACCTTCGGGTCTGACCCAGCCTTTGGCGGCCCTAGTACAAGCGCTCGACCGAGATGCGGGCGTCGCGCCGGAGGTCGATGCGTCCGCGGTCGATGCCCGGACCGCCGTTGATGATGTCCCGCACTCCGTCCCGCGCGATGAGCGTGTCCCTGCCGGGCCCGCCGAGCAGCACGTCGTGACCAGGCCCGCCGACGAGGAAGTCGCGTCCGCGGCCGCCCTCGATGCGGTCGTCACCGGGCCCGCCGTACACGACGTCGTTGCCGGCCCCGGCGATGACGATGTCGTTGCCCGGGCCTGCGTAGATGACGTCGTTGCCGCCGAGACCGAAGATGAGGTCGGCGCCGCCGAGCCCGCAGATCACGTCGGGTCCGGGCGTTCCGCGCAACGTGTCAGGACCTGTGGTGCCGGTGATCGTGCAGTGGACGATCCGCCCGCTCGGGCTGCGTGGCAGCGCCGCGGTGCCGAAGGACGAATCGTTGCTGGCCGTCGTTCCGCCGGTCGTCGAGACGACGACCCGGAAGTGATAACGGCGCCCAGGCTCGAGCCCTGAGAGCCCGACCGACACGCCGACGTCGCTCGAGGTTGGCGTGAGGTTCGCCGGGTTGGTGCGCAGACCGTACGACGCCGTGTGCCCGTACTCGATCCAGTACGTCCCGGCCAGACCGAACGTGTTGACCCTGCCGGAGACCGTCGCCGACGAGGTCGAGATCTGCGTGACGGGGCCCGTCCGTGCGGTCGGGGGGCCGAGCGTCTTGAATGTCGCGTCCGCCCCGCGGGTCGTGCCGCGCGAGCTGAAGGCGACGAGCCGGAAATGGTAGGTCGTCGCAGCGTTGAGCTTGCGGGCGGTGTCGGCGACGCTCACCGCAACCGTGCCGTTACCGACGTTGTGGTTCTCCGTCCTCGCGCCGTAGCTCGTGCTCGTTCCGTACTCGAAATACCAGGTGGTCGTGTGGCCGTTCGGGTTGACCGTTCCGTTCATCACTGCCGAGCTGGCGTCGACCAGGGACGCGACACCCGTCGTGACGGTTGGCGCCGACGAGGTTCTGAACGACGCGTCAGCGCCGCGCACCGTGCCGGCGTCGCTCTGGCCGACGATGCGGTAGTGGTAGCTCGTGCCGATCTTGAGCCCGGTCAGCGTCGCCGAGACGGCCTTGTCGGTCGTCTCGAAGCCGGCCGACTGGGGCGCCGTCTTCGAGCCGTACGCCGTGCTCGTCCCGTACTCGAACCACACCGTCGAGGCGCGCCCGCGAGGGTTGATCGTTCCCGTGACGACGGCGGTGGTGGCGGTCACCGACTGGGCGGGGCCCGTCATGACCGAGGGCGCCGCGTCCGTCGTGAAGGTCCGGTCCGCCCCACGCGTCGTGCCGGCACTGCTCGAGCCAACCAGCCTGAAGTGGTAGGTAACACCTGCCTCGAGGTTCTGCACGAGCATCGAGACGTTCAGCGCCGACGTGCCCGAGCCGGCGTTCTCGGTCGGCGTCTTCGTCCCGTAGCCGGTGGTCTTCCCGTACTCGAAGTACCACGATGTCTGGAGCCCGTTCGGGTCGACCGTCCCGTGAAGGGCCGCCTTGAACGGCCCGATCTGATCGGCTCCACCCGTGACCACGGTCGGCGGCGCGCTCGGCGCCGTCGTCGTCAGGATCCCGTCGCCGCCACGGGCGGTCCCGCTCGCGTTCGTCGCGACGACGCGGTAGTGGTAGGTGGTGCCGGCCGCGAGCGACGCCAGCGTCACGGAGACCGGGACGGTCGACGTCCCCGACCCGGCGTTGGCGGACGACGTCTTCTTGCCGTAGCCGGTCGTCGTGCCGTACTCGACGTACCAGGTGGTCGATTCGCCGCCCGGATTCACGCTCCCGGACACGCCCGCCGTGCTGTTCGTGACCGTCGAGACGGGGCCGGTGCTCGCCGTAGGAGCCGAAAGCGTTGCCGCTCCGCCGACGGCGGCGATCGCAAGGACCGCCAGCACCGGTGCGATCAGGGCCAGACGTCTCATGGCGCCGACGAGGCTATGCCGAAGCCGTTAGCCGACGGTCGCCACGGGGTAAGAATTGTGTGAGTTTGAACAAACTTAACCGCGTTGCATGGCGGCAACGGCCGTCGCGGGATTTCCTGCGCCCACGCGCAATACCCGCGGCTTTTCCCCGGTCATGTCGACCACAGTTGACGGCACCCCCGGGAGCTCCCCGCCGTCGACGACGACCGCCGAACCGGCCCGAAGAGGCGCTGGAACCTGCTCGACGGAGCGCGCCTCGGGGCCACCGGGCAGGTTGGCACTCGTGGCGGCGACGGCGCCGACCGCCCGAACGACGTCGGCCGCAGAGCCCGCCAGGGTCGGCACGCGGATACCGATCGCAGATGGGTCGTCGCCGCAGAGCCACGCGAAGCGGCAGGCGGGGTTGGGTACGACGAGCGTGTACGGCCCGGGCAGAAGCGCGGCGACCGCGTCGCGCAGCCCGCCCTGCAGCTCCGGGAGCCGCTGGAAAAGCGCGCCGAGGCTCGACGCGACGAGCGCCGTGGGCTGACGTACTTCCCGCCCTTTGAGCCTGTAGAGGGCGTCGCGACCGTCGACCGTGTCTGCCGTGGCCGCGAGGCCGTAGACCGTGTCCGTGGGAAGGACGACAACCTCGCCCGCGCGCAGCGCCGCGATTGCGCGCGTGACGACCTCCTCGTCGGCCCTCACGTCCTTCCCTCGACGACGCGGTCGCGCCCTGCGAGATCCTTGGTGACGCGCACGCTCGAATAGCCGAGCCCGTCGAGCAGCGACGCGACGTCGGCCGCTGCGCCGTCGGCCACTTCGAGGGCGAGCGCCCCGCCGACCACGAGGACATCTCGCGCGTCACGAGCAACCTGCTCGGTGACGCCGTTGGCGAAGAGCGCCTCGACCGGCTCCCACTCGCGCACCTCGGGCGCCAGAGACTCGCGATCGGAAGCGGGCACGTACGGCGGGTTCGAGACGACGACGTCCCAGGGGCCGGCGGGGAGCCCGTCGAGGGCGTCGCGAAGCTCGAGTTGCACGGCGAGGCCACAGCGCTCCGCGTTCTCACGAGCCAGGGACAACGCGTCGGCCGACGCGTCGATGCCGGTGACGCTGGCACCGGGATGCTCGTCGGCGACCGCGAGCGCGATCGCGCCGGAGCCAGTGCCTACGTCGAGCACTCGCGGCTCCATCCGGCCATCCAACAGCGCCAGCACGCGCTTGACGACGACCTCGGTCTCGGGGCGCGGGATCAGCGCCCGTCTGTCGACCGTGAGGAGCAACCGGCGGAACCCCCACTCCCCGAGCACGTACTGCAGCGGCTCCCGGCCCGCGCGCCGGTCGGCGACCGCGGCGAGGGCGGCCAGCTCGGACTCCGTCAGCCGGCGCGAGCCCATCACCTGGAGCTCGGACCGCGTCAGCCCCAGAACGTGGCTCACGAGCAACTCGGCGTCCGTCTGCGGGGTCTCGACGCCGTTCGCGCCCAGCAGCGCCGTCAAGCGGCGCAGAACGGGACGCAGCGCGTCGCTGGGCGCAGCGGCGTCAGACCGCGGCCGCTTCGAGGGCACGTCGCTGCTCCTCGGCCTGGAGCGCCTCGGTGTACTCGTCGAGATCGCCCCCGAGGATCTGCTCGAGACGGTGGGTCGTGAGCTTGATGCGATGGTCGGTGAGCCTGTTCTCGGGGAAGTTGTAGGTCCGGATCTTCTCGGCTCGCTCACCGCTTCCGACCTGTGCCTTGCGCTGCGCCGCGAGCTCGGCCTGCTGCTTCTCGCGCTCGAGCTCGTAGAGCCGCGCCCGGAGGACGCGCATTGCCTTGTCGCGGTTCTGCAGCTGTGACCGCTCGTCCTGCATCGCCACGATCGTGTTCGTCGGCAAGTGCGTGATACGGACGGCCGAGTCGGTCGTGTTGACGCTCTGACCGCCGGGACCTGTCGAGCGGTAGACGTCGATCTTGAGGTCCTTCTCGTCGATGTGGACGTCGACGTCCTCGACCTCCGGCATCACGGCGACCGTGGCGGTCGACGTATGAATGCGTCCCTGCGACTCCGTCTCCGGCACGCGCTGCACGCGGTGCGTGCCGCCTTCGTACTTGAAGACCGAGTACGCGCCTTCGCCCTTGATCGCGAAGACGACGTCCTTGTACCCCCCGCCCTCGTTCTCGTTCGCCGAGAGAACCTCGACCTTGTAGCCGCGGCGCTCGGCGTACCGCGCGAGCATGCGGTAGACGTCGCCCGCCCAGAGGCCCGCCTCGTCTCCGCCGACGCCGGGTCGGATCTCCACGATGACGTCCTTCGAGTCCGCCGGGTCCCTCTCCACGAGTGACAGCCTGAGCTCGTTCTCCAGCCTCGCCAGCTCCTCCTCGAGCTCGGCGGCCATCGTCGCCAGCTCGGGATCGCCTCTCGCGGCGGTCAGGTCGGCCTGCGCCTGCCGCCACTCCTGGGCGAGGCGATACGCGCCTTCGAGCTCCTTTCGCCGCCGGCCGACGTCGGCCACTTCGCGGTAGTCGTTGTAGACGGCAGGGTCGGCCATGCGCTCCTCGATCTCGTGGTAGGAGCGCTCGAGCTCGTCGACGAGTGGCTCGATGCCGGCCATGCCGTCGATTGTAGGGGCCGCGTTCGAAGCGGCCCCAGAGTTACTCGGCCAGTGCCGCGTCGAGCGTGATCTCGGGCACGCCGGCCAGCGCCTTCGAGACCGGGCAGCCTTCCTTGGCACCCTCCGCCTTGGCGAGAAAGCCGGCCTCGTCGATGTCCGGGACCCGGCCCCGCACCCGGAGTGCCACCTTCGTGATGCCGGTACCGGGGACGAACGTCACGGTGGCGGACGTGTCGAGCCGGTCCGGCGGCGTGCCGTCCTGCGCGAGCGCGTGCGAGAGCGCCATCGAGTAGCACGAGGCGTGCGCGGCCGCAATCAACTCCTCGGGGCTCGTCCTGCCGGAAGGGTCCTCGGCGCGAGACGCCCATGTCACGTCGAGCGGGCCGAACGCCCCGCTGCCGACGCGGTCGATCGAGCCCCGTCCCTCCATCAGCGAGCCGCGCCAGGTCACCTCTGCAGTGCGATCCGTCGCCATCACTCCTCCTCCAGTGTCGCGTCGATGGTCACCGTGGCGCTCGCCTTGATCAGCGTCGAGAACGGACAGCCCTCGTCCGCAGCGGCGACCGCTTTCGCGAATCCTTCCCGATCGGCTCCGGGGACGAACCCGCGCGCCGTGATCGTCGAGTCGACGACGAGGTGGCCGCGCCCTTCTACCTCGTCCATCGTGACCGTGCAGCGGACGACGAGCCGATCCGGGGGCGTGCCTGCGCTCGCGAGCTCGCTCGCGAGTCCCATGGCAAAGCAGCCGCCGTGCGCCGCCGCGAGGAGCTCCTCGGGACTGGTCTTCCCTTCGGCGGCTCCGATCCGGGTCGGCAGCGAGTAGCCGAGGTCACTGAACGCACCGGAGGTGGCGGCGCTGATCCGCCCCGACCCGCGCGCGACATTGCCCTCCCAGACGACGTCCGCCTCTCTGACTATGCGCGGCATGGGCTATCTAGGCCATCACTTCCACGCGGACGGGCTGCGTTCGCGATTCCTCGCGCTCGAGGACGTCCTTGAGCGCATTGATCGAGACCTCGATCTGGTCGAGCGTCGGCTGGCGCGTCGTCAACCGCTGCAGCCAGAGACCGGGCGCGAGCAGCACACGAAGCGCCCGGCTCCGCGGATGCTTGCCCGCGAAGCGGATCAGCTCGTAGGCGATGCCGGCGATCACCGGGAGAAGCAGGATGCGGCTCGCGACCAGCCAGTACCAGTGCGGCCGGCCGACGAGCGCGAACACGAAGACGCCGACGACCATCACCCATAGCAAAAACGCGGTTCCGCAACGTGGGTGAATCAAGCTGTAGCGTTGCACGGTCGGCGGGGTGAGCTCCTCCCCGGCCTCGAGCGCGTTGATCGCCTTGTGCTCGGCTGCGTGGTACTGGAAGACGCGCCGCAGGTCGGGCAGCAACCCGATCAGCGCCACGTACGTGACGAGCACGCCGACGCGGATCAGCCCCTCGACGATCACGAACCAGCCGGTGCCCTTGACTCCGATCCAGTCCGTGAGCAGCGCCGGCCCGACCTTGAAGAGCGCCACGGCGAACCCGATCGAGATCACGAACGAGACGGCGATCGTCGTCTTCGAGATCTCCGTCTGCACCTCACCCTTGTCGTTCTCCTCGCGGGAGGCGACGTTGGCGGAGATGGCAAGCGCCCGGAACCCGATCGCCAGCGACTCGCCCAGCGCGATCACGCCGCGGACGATCGGCAGGCGCCATACCCGGCGCTTCTGCATCGGCGAGGCGATGTCGCGGACGACGCGCTCGATGGCGCCGTCCGGTCGCCGGACCGCGACGGCCCAGCTGGACGGGCTGCGCATCATCACGCCTTCGAGGACCGCTTGCCCGCCGATCACGTCAGGACCTCGAGGGGGGCGCGGGGCCTACCCGCGCTTCGCGCCGCCGGCCTTCTCGAGCCGGCGCTGGAAGCGCTCCACCCGACCGCCGGTGTCGACGAGCTTCTGCTTGCCCGTGTAGAACGGATGGCAGGCAGAGCAGATCTCGACGTGGAGCTCCGCTTTCGTCGAGCGGGTGACGAACTCGTTTCCGCAGGAGCAGTGCACCGTCGCGAACACGTAGTCGGGATGGATGTCAGCCTTCATCGCCGAGCCAGGATACCAGAGGCGATCTGGGCCGAGACGTTGCCTCCCGAGACGACGGCTCCAACCTTGCGCGGCTCGACCTGTCCGGTGAGGAGCGGCGCGAGCGCAGTCGCGGCCGCCGGCTCGCAGGCGAGCTTGGCGCGCTCGTAGAGCCAGCGGAACGCATCCTCGATCGCCTCCTCGCCGACGAGCATGCTCGTGGCGCGCTGTTCCCGCAGGGTGGCAAGGGCGAGCTCGCCGGCGAACGGGGCCGAAAGCCCGTCCGCGATCGACGCGGGCGTGACGGGAACGGAGTGCCCCGCGGCGAGCCCGTCGTGCACGGCGGTCGAGAGCTCTGGCTCCACGGCGACGACCCGGACGCGATCCCCGATGGCGGCGGCCACGCCCGAGACGAGCCCGCCGCCCCCCGTCGCTACGAGCACGGTCTCGAGCTCGGGCGCGTCCTCGAGCAGCTCGAGACCGACCGTGCCTTGACCGGCGATCACGAGCGGATCGTCGAACGGATGGACGAGCGTGCGGCCGCTCTCGTCGATCAGCTCGTGCAGCCGGTCGAAGGCACCGGCAGGGTCGGCCGCCTCGAGGTCGACGGCCGCCCCGTACGAGCGCGTCGCGGCGATCTTGGTCTCGCTCGCCCCCGTCCACATGACGACGAGGCAGTCCACGCCTTCTCGCGCAGCGCCCCAGGCGAGCGCCTGCGCGTGGTTCCCGGCGGAGATTCCGATCACCCCGCGAGCCTTCTCGTCTGCCGAGAGCGAGGAGAGCTTGTTGAGGACGCCGCGGACCTTGAACGAGCCGGTCTTCTGGAAGAGCTCCGCCTTGAGCACTACGTCGCCGAGGCTCGAGGCCCCGAGGGTCGGGGTGCGATGAACGCGGCCGCGTATCGCCTCCGCCGCCCGCAGGACGTCGTCTCGCGTGACGGTCGCGGCCACGGCCCGACTCTACCGGCGCGGGGTTTCGGTACGCTTCCGGGCGCACATCGAGAGCGAGTACCGGGGGCGCACGCCTCCTCTACCCGTTCGTTTCAGGGTGAGAGGAGGTGTTTTTCATATGGCAACCGGAACCGTGAAGTGGTTCAACGACGCGAAGGGCTACGGCTTCATCTCGCCTGACGACGGTGGCAAGGACCTGTTCGTGCATCACTCGAACATCCTGGGCGAGGGCTTCAAGTCGCTCGTCGAGAACGCGAAGGTCGAGTTCGAGTCCCGCGAGGGCCAGAAAGGCCCCGAGGCGATCAACGTCCAGCCTGTCTAGAGGCGGGACTTGTCCTGACCCGTCTTTGGTGGGCGAGATTAGGAGAGCGGGTCAGACCAAAGGTCTGACCCCTCGCCCTACGTCAGCGAGTACTCCGGGCCCGACCCGCCCTCCGGCGGGGTGAGGCGACCGCCCTTGGCGCTGATCGCGCCGCACTGGACGCAGTTCGAGGGCGTCATCTGCACGGTCACCGTTCCGTCGCCGTCCGAGCGGCCCATCTCGTAGACCTGCGCGGGGCACATCCACGCCCACGCCTCGGCGACGTCGCGTGGCACGCGGTTGCGGATCCGCAGGTGGTTGGGCTGATCGTCGCGCGTGCGGTTCCCCGACGCGAACACCGACGAAAGCTTGTCGAACGTCAGCTTGCCGTCGGCGGGCGGGTAGCTCCGCGCGCGCCCGGTGCGCATGAGCGTGGCGGCGGCGTTCGGGTGCGTGGGAAAGTCCTTCGGCGGGAGATGTCCCTTCGACACGATCATCGCGCTCGCGAGCGCGCCGCCGACGAAGAAACCGCGGTCGAAGACCTGGCGCATGTTGCGCACCTCGTCGAGGTCGGGCCAGACCCAGCTGGACCGCAGCGCCTCGTCGTAGCGGTCGAGCGCACCGAGCCTGGTCGGAGTCTCGCCCGGCTGCAGCGTCTCGAAGACGGCCTCGGCGGCGAGCATGCCCGACTCGACCGCGTAGTGGATCCCCTTCAGCCGCGGCACGTTGACGAGGCCTGCGCCCTCGCCGACCAGCACGAGGCCGGGCGCGTTGAACCGCGACGGAGCCGAGAGCAGCCCGCCCTCGGTGATCGTCTTGGCGCCCCAGGCGATTCGCTCACCGCCGGCGAGGATCTTCAGGAGCTTCGGGTGGGTCTTGAACTCCTGCAGCAGGTCGTGCGCCGAGAGCTCGACATCTCTGTACTCGAGACCGACGACGAATCCGAGCGAGACCATGTCTTCGCCCATGGGGTAGACGAACGAGCCGCCGAACTCGCCGTACCTGGCCGACTTCCGGAGCGGCCAGCCCATGGTGTGGATGACCTTGTGCAGCGGGCGTGGCACCTTCCAGACCTCCTTCACCCCGAGCGCCCAGATCTGCGGGTTCCGCCCGTGGAGGCCGAAGTGGTCGATCGCGGCGGTCGTCAGGTGGCCCTGCGTCCCCTCGGCGAGCACCGTCACCTTCGCGACGACGTCCGTCCCCGGCTCGAAATTCGGAAGCGGCTTGCCGTCGCGCCCGCGTCCCTTGTCGCCCGTTCTCACGCCGACGACGCGGCCGTGCTGGACGAGGAGGCGCTCGGCGCTCGTCTCCGGCAGGATCGCCGTCCCGGCGCTTTCCGCCTGCTCCCCGAGGAAGCGTGCGAGCTGAGAGGCGGACACGATCCAGTTGCCGTGGTTCCGCATCGTCGGTGGCGGTGGGATGCGCCACGCCCCGCGCGCGGTGAGGACGTACACGGCCTCGCCGTGCACCTTCCCGTAGTTGGGAATGTCCTCCATGAGGAGGCGGTCCTTGAACAGACGGCGGAGCGCACGCGGGTTCACGACCGCGCCGGAGAGGATGTGCGAGCCGGGCTGCTTGCCCTTCTCGATGACGGCAACCGGAACGTCGCCGAGCCGTTCCGCAACCTCCGGGTTTTCCTCGAGCAGCTGCCCCAGCCGGATCGCGCAGGCGAGGCCGCCGGGCCCCGCTCCGACGATCACCACGCCCACCTCGATCCGATCGGACGCCGCGGACGACGACGCGGCGACGACTTCGCCGCTCGCGAACGGCGGCGGGTACTGCTCCGGCGCTACTCCCGCGCGCTTGCGGCTCATGCGTTGCGAGCCCGCACGAGCTCGGTCAGCTTGGGCAGGATCTGCTCGACGTCGCCGATCACCGCCACGTCGGCGAAATCGAAGATGGGGGCGTTCGGATCCTTGTTGATCGCGACGATCGTGCCCGAGCTCTGCATGCCGACCTTGTGCTGGATGGCGCCGGAGATGCCGCACGCCACGTAGAGCTTCGGGCTGACCGACTTCCCTGTCTGGCCGACCTGCGCCGAGTACGGATACCAGCCGGCGTCCACGACCGCGCGCGTCGCCGCGACCGCGCCGCCGAGCTCCTTCGCCAGCGCCTCGCAGAGCGCGAAGTTGTCGGGCTTGCCGAGACCACGACCGCCGGCGACGATCACGTCGGCGTCCTCGATGGACGGGCCGGATGCCTCCTCGTGCGCCTGCTCGAGCATGCGCGCCTGCGTCGAGAAGTCCTCGAACGTGGCGGAGAACGACTCGACGGTCGCGTCCCCCGACGACTCCGGCGCCTCGAAGGCACCCGAGCGGACGAGCCCGAAGCGCGGCGCGCCCACCCACGTCACGTCGGCGATGACCGTGTCTCCGAGCGCGGGTCGCACGCCGACGAGCTCCTCGCCTTCGAGCCGCAGATCGGTGAGGTCCCAGTTGAGACCTGCTCCGAGACGCGAAGCGAGCCCTGCGGCCACGTCGGCGGCGAGCACGGACGCTGCGAAGAGGACCGTGTCGGCACCGCTCTGCGCGACGAGCGCGGCGAGGGCGTCGACGCGCGGCTGTGGCAGCGGCGAGGCGAGGGCCGGATCGTCGCAGACGTAGACCTGGCCGCCCGCCGACGCCCCGACCTCGCCGACACCCGAGCCGAGCACGACTCCGGCTGCGTCGAGGCCGATCGCTCTCGCCCTGGCGAGCACGCCGAGCCCGCCCTTCTCCAGCTCGCCCTCGTGGTGCTCGAGAAAGACGAGCGCCGTCACAGCAGCTTCCTCTCGGCGAGGTAGGCGACGATCTTCTCGGCGGCGTTGCCGTTGTCCTCGATCCGTACCTGGTCGCCGCGTGGCGCGGGCGGCGTGAGAGTAAGCACCTTCGTCCGTGAGCCCGCCTCGCCTGCTGCCGCGGCGTCGACGCCGAGATCGGCGAGTGAGAGCGTCTCGGCCGGCTTCGACTTCGCGCCCATGATCCCCTTGAGCGACGGATACCTGGGCTCGTTGATCGCGTCCGAGACAGCGACGACAGCGGGCAACGGGGCGGCGATGACGTCGTAACCGAACTCCGTCTGCCGCTTGCCGATCAGCTCGCCGCCCTCGAGCTTCAGGTTGGCGACCTGCGAGATCAGCGGGCGCCGCAGGCGATCGGCGACCGCCGCCCACAGCACTGCACCGTCGGCGTCGGACGACGCTTGGCCGAAGAGCACGAGGTCGGCCGACTCGCGCTCGAGCGCCGCCGCGAGCAGCGCCGTCGTCGCGAGCAGATCCGAGCCCGCGGCACCGTCGTCGCTGACCAGTACCGCCCGGTCTGCCCCCATCGCGAGCGCCTTGCGCAGGGCCTCCATCGCCTTCGGGGGGCCGAGCGAGAGCACGGTGACCTCGCCCTCGTGTGCCTCCTTCAGGCGGAGCGCCTCCTCGACGGCGTTCACGTCGGTGGGATTGAGCGTGCTCTCGCCCGACCGGTCGAGGCGGAACGTCGCGGGATCGAGCCGCTTGTGCGCGCTCGCGTCGGGCACCACCTTCGCGCAGACGGCGATCTTCATCGCCGGGGACTCTAACGACGGTGCTCCGCGGGTCGGCAGGTGAACCCGTAGTGTCGAACGGGCCGATGTCCGCTGCTCTCCCCCCGCTTCCGCCGCACGCCTGGCTGCGCATCGACGCCGTGCAGCGCCTGCTTCCAAGAGGGGTCGAGCGGGTGCTCGAGATCGGCGCCGGGCAGGGGTCGGTGGGAGTCCTCCTCGCCCGTCGCTACGCCTACGTCGGGCTCGAGCCCGACGCGAGCTCCTTCGCGGTGGCGGTGCGGCGGATCACCAGGGGGCAGGTGGTGTGCAGCGACGACCAGAGCTACGAGCCGGATCAGCCGTTCGACCTCGTCTGTGCGTTCGAGGTGCTCGAGCACCTCGAGGACGACCGCGGAGCGCTCGAGCGCTGGCAGCGCTTTGTACGGCCTGGAGGCTGGGTGCTGGTCAGCGTCCCGCAAGGGCGCCGCCGCATGGGCGCCGCCGATCGCCGAGCCGGCCACCTGCGCCGCTACGACAGGGCGGATCTGGAGGACGTGCTCGCGCGCGCCGGCCTCACCGAGATCGCCGTGGTGGCGTACGGCTTCCCGCTCGGCAACGCGCTCGAGCTGGGTCGGAACGTCCTGGCGAGCCGGTCACCGGGGACGGGCAGCGAGCGGGAGCGGACGTCGGCGAGCGGCCGCTGGCTGCAGCCTCCGGATGCCGCGGCGCGCGCCACCCACCTCTTCGCGCTGCCGTTCCGGTTGCTGCAGCGGCCGTTCGCGGGCACGTCGCTCGGCACCGGCCTCGTGGCGCGGGCCAGGCGTGCGGATTAGACGACGACGGCGCCGCGGAGGAAGTCGACGATGCTGGAGGTCGGCGCACCCGGCGTGAAGATCTCCGCCACGCCGAGTGCCTTGAGCTCGTTCGCGTCGGCCCCCGGAATCGTGCCGCCGACCACGACGAGGACGTCGTCGGCGCCGTTCTCGCGCAGCCCGTCGAGGATCCGAGGCACGAGCGTCATGTGGGCGCCCGAGAGGATGGAGATGCCGACGGCGTCCGCGTCCTCCTGGATCGCGGTCTCGACGATCTGCTCGGGCGTCTGGTGCAGACCCGTGTAGATGACCTCCATGCCCGCATCGCGGAGCGCACGTGCGATGATCTTTGCGCCGCGATCATGACCGTCGAGCCCGGGCTTCGCGATGACCACGCGGATCTTGCGGCTCACGAGCGGCAAGTATATGGCGGTGCAGATGACCGTGATCGGATCGTCTCCGGCCTGGCCGAACCCCGGCGGCGCCCATTCCGGCTATCTGTTCGAGTCGTACGGCCGCACCCTCCTCGTCGACTGCGGGCCGGGCGTTCTGCCCCGGCTGCGCGAGCGCGAGGCGTGGCCGCACGTCGATGCGATCGCGATCACGCACTTTCATCTCGACCACTGGGGCGACCTCGTGCCGTGGGTCTGGGGCAGCTTCTACCTGCGCTCGAACGGCGAGGGGCCAGGCCATCCGGACCTCTGGGTGCACCCTGGCGGCCGTGAGCACCTCGAAATCCTCGGCCGGCGCCTGGGCTTCCCGGACATGTTCGAGCGCGCCTTCGTCATGCACGAATACGAAAACGAGAGGACATTTGCCGCAGCCGGCTTCGACGTCACTGCCGTGCGGCTGCCGCACTACACGCTCGAGACCTACGGCTTCCGCGTGTCCGCGGAGGGGCAGACGGTCGCCTATTCCGGCGACTCCGCCCCAAGCGAGCGATTGACGGCGCTCGCCCGTGACGCCGATCTCTTCGTCTGCGAGGCGACGCTGTTCAACGGCGCGGCCGATGGCCAGCCGCGCGGACATCTGTCGGCGGAGGAGGCGATCCACGCCTACGAGGCGTCGAACGCCCGCCGCCTCCTGCTCACGCACCGACCGAGCGAGCTGGAGACACCCGAGGGCATCGAGCTCGCCTACGACGGGCTCGTCCTCACGCTGCCGTAGCTTCGAACGACTTCAGAAGACAGGCGTCTCGCGCCAGATGCCCCAGACGTCGCGGAACGTGTCGCAGATCTCGCCCATCGTCACGTAGTCGCGGCTGGCGTCGACGAGCAGCGGCATCAGATTGACGTCGTCGCGGCCGGCGGCGTCGTGAAGCGCGGCCAGCCTGGCCTCGACCGCAGCGGCGTCGCGTCGCGCGCGCACGTCCTCCACACGGTCGATCTGCTTCTGCTCGAGGGCAGGGTCGATCTTCAAGATCGCGATCTCGCCGTCCTCCTGCCGATAGCGGTTGACGCCGACGATCACCCGCTGTCCCGCCTCGACCTCCGACTGGTAGCGGAAGGAGGCCTCGGCGATCTCGCGCTGGAAGAAGTTCTGCTCGATCGCCGCGACGACGCCGCCGAGCTCGTCGATGCGGCGGAAGTAGTCGTACGCCTGGCGCTCGAGCTCGTCGGTCAGCCACTCCAGGTAGAAGGAGCCACCGAGCGGGTCTATCGTGTTGACGACGCCCGTCTCGTGCGCGATCACCTGCTGCGTGCGCAGCGCGAGCCGGACGGCGTCCTCGGTCGGGAGCGCCAACGCCTCGTCGAACGAGTTCGTGTGCAGCGACTGGGTGCCGCCGAGGACCGCAGCCAGCGCCTCGATCGCAGTGCGGACGATGTTCACGTCCGGCTGCTGCGCCGTCAGCGAGACACCGGCGGTCTGCGTGTGGAAGCGCATCAAGAGCGACCGTTCGCTCTTCGCCCCGTAGCGGTCGCGCAGCACCGTCGCCCAGATCCGCCGAGCCGCCCGGTACTTCGCGATCTCCTCGAAGAAGTCGAGATGCGCGTTGAAGAAGAAGGAGAGCCGGGGAGCGAAGTCGTCC
>Ga0066710_100000919_pt1 | contig 20157 bp, 22 predicted proteins | sample GraSoiAngelo_159_FD_79666 | JGI IMG/M metagenome (GOLD analysis project Ga0066710, IMG submission 79666) | Grasslands soil microbial communities from the Angelo Coastal Reserve, California, USA - 14_1009_16_40cm | ecosystem: Environmental > Terrestrial > Soil > Grasslands | place: USA...
CCTCTGTGCACTCGTGGTCGGTACGGCACAAATTCCGAACCATGCACACCCATGCATCTCCATATGATTTTTCGGCACTTCAGACGATTCGAGGATTACCAGAGTCGGCACAATCCTGCGTCGGACCAGCCTGGATGAGTTGCCGCAGCTGCTGAATGTTTTGCAAGGCAGCATGTCACTGGTGGCCCTCGACCGGAGATGCCTTTTATCGTGGATCAATACGCGGAGAGGCACAATGAGACTGCAAGTAAAGCCCGGGTTGACGGGACTCTGACAGCTCATTGGATATCGAGCCTGCCTTATTCATGAAAATGTAGAGTACGATCTCTACTATATTCAGCACCGTAATTTATTTATGGACTTGGCTATCCTGCTGTACACGTTGATTTTTGCTATGCGCGGGTTTTGAAAGTTGTTATTAGCCAGCCACGTTATAGGCTGCTTCATAAGAGGCCTTATCGTGCAGGGGCACAATCAATGAGTGAAGCTAGAGATATAGGTATAACCGAACTCGATCGTTTGCCGACGGTGCGCCCGTCGGACAACGGATCGCGGAACGGAGATCATGGTGCAGCACTACCTACTCTCTCTCCCATGGCAGTCCTGGATCTCTTCTGGACCCAGAGGCGTTTCATCCTGCGTCATGTTTTTGCCGCCCTCCTGATTTTTACCGTTGTGGCGTTTGTGCTGCCCAAACACTACACGGCTACAACACGGCTTATGCCGCCGGGCTACGGCGCGAACTCAGAAATGGCCCTGGCTCTGCCTGCCCTGAGCGAACATGAGAGAGGAGGAGGCGGCGGTGGTGTCATGGGATTGGCCAGCCAGCTCCTGGGCATGAACACGTCTGGCGAGCTCTTTGTCGGCGTCGTCCAGAGCTGGACGGTTGAAGATCGAGTCATTAACCGACTTGGATTGATGAATGTTTACTGGGACAAGTACCTGGAGGATGCACGGAAGCATCTGGAGAGCAATACCAGCATCTCGATCGGCTCCCGGACTGGCATCATTAGCATCTCGGTCACAGACAAGAAGCCAGACCGGGCCGCCGCCATTGCAAAGGCGTATGTCACCGAACTGAACCAGGTGCTGGCGGAGGTAAACACATCATCGGCGCATCGGGAGCGCATCTTTCTCGAGGAGCGCCTGCAGGAGATTAAACAACGGTCGGAGGCAGATGCGAAAGAATTCGCTCTCTTCGCCAGCGAGAATGCGGCGGTCGATATTCCCAGTCAAGCCAAAGCCATGGTGGCGGCTGGAGCGGAACTTCAATCGCAGTTCATTGTGGCCCAATCCGAACTGAAAGGGCTGCAACAGATATATACCGCCGGCAATGCCCGAGTGAGAGCTGCGCAAGCACGTGTCGATGAACTGCGACGGCAAGTTGATAAGTTCGGCGGAAAAGACGTGGATCCGGCGAAAGACGCATCTCTAGCCCACACTGAGCTCTATCCCTCAGTGCGGCAATTACCTCTTTTGGGAATAAGGTATCTGGATCTTTACCGCCGTACAAAAGTTGACGACGCAGTGTTCGAATTGCTCACGAAAGAGTACGAAATTGCAAAGATTCAGGAAGCCAGGGAAGTTCCTACAGCGGAAGTGCTCGACTCCGCGACCGTACCGGAAAAGAAATCCTCTCCCCATCGCCTCTTGATCATGTTGGCCGGAACGCTGATGGGACTTGTGATTACCTGTGCCTATCTTGTCGGCGGTGTGGTCTGGGCATTTACCGATGACAGCGATCGCAGGAAGGTATTTGCTCGAGAGGTGTACTCAACTTGTCGTGCTTATGTCATAAGCATACCGTTCCTTAAGAAACTGAAAGCGAGATCTAACGACATTGTCGCTTGGAATGGACGGTCAGCGAATGACTCACCTGACTAGTTGGTTGACGGTGCTTCCGCCATCTCTACGGGGAGTGACGCGCTGCCTATGAAGCGCCTCTTGAGGGACAGCCTGCTCGTACGCAACACGTTTTGGATGATGGGAGGGAACGGAGTTCGTCTTTTTCTCCAAGCCATTTACTTCCTTATCATCGCACGCGCCTTGGGGGCACGGGAGTATGGTGCGTTCATAGGTACCGTATCCCTCGTGGCCTTGGTGGTGCCGTTTTCCAGTTGGGGTACGGGTTTTCTCCTCGTCAAGGAAACCACCCGCGACCGAGGCCAGTTCGCCCGCTATTGGGGGACTGCGCTCTCTATGACGGCGTTTTCAGGATGCGTTCTGCTTGGCGGCATACTCCTGGTCGCCCGCGCGGTATGGGGAATCTCCGTGCCGCTTGGAATAGTGCTTCTTGTTGGGATTTCCGATGCGATTATGGTACGAATTGTCGACCTAGCCAACCAGGCTTTCATGGCCGTTGAAGTTCTCCGAAAGAGCGCCCAACTCTACGTCGTTTTGAGCGCCGCCCGAACACTGGCAGCTGTGTACTTGAGTTTTGCTGTGCACAACACCACTGCCGAGTCGTGGGCCTTGTTATATCTCCTCAGCGCCGTAGCGGCCGCAACCTACGGTGTGGTGGAAGTCACTCGGGCGCTCGGCCTTCCTACCCTGGGTGTCCACATTTCTCGTCCAGAACTCAAGGAAGGGTTCTATTTCTCCGTTTGTCAGTCGTCGCAGACGATCTACAACGACATAGACAAAACGATGCTTGTCCGATTTGGGGGGCTGGAAGCAACCGGAATCTATGGTGCGGCTTATCGCATCGTCGACGTTTGTATTGCTCCACTAGGCTCCCTGGTGGCGGCGGCATATCCCAGATTCTTTCGCCATGGTGAAAATGGCATTGCCGGAAGCATTGGCTTTGCCAAGAAGCTTCTACCTTACTCTGCCGCCTATGGACTACTGGCAGCCATCCTCCTGGCCGTGGCTTCCCCGCTGTTGCCTCTTCTGCTTGGCAAGGGTTTTGCCACTGCGATGATAGCCTTGCAGTGGCTTTCGCCGCTGATCTTTATCAAGTCAATTCATTACTTCCTTGCGGATTCGCTTTCAGGAGCAGGGCATCAGGGCCCCAGGACTGCCGTTCAGCTTGGAGTCGTTGGAATCAACGTGCTATTAAACTTGTGGTTAATCCCCACCTATTCGTGGCGAGGAGCAGCTTGGGCGAGCATCGCGTCCGACGGGGCACTTGCGGTTGGGCTATTCGCAACAATTGCAGTGTTGAAACGGAAGAGCATGCCAGAAACCATTCTCGGTGCTGATTCGAGCGCCATGTTGTGACAACTGTGTTGGGAAACACACTTCCGGTGTCAGGCGGGGCTGGTAACGGGGAGAAAGCGTTCGTCGTTATTGTTCTGCTTCTTTCCATGGGGGCCTTCTTGAATCTGGACGTGACGGGCCCGATCGAGGCCCAGATCGAGACCCAGAATACGGGAATGCTGGGAATGCAGGTTCTTTGGTCGTTCCTTTATGTAATCATGTTCGGATACTACTCAGGCAGTTGTGTAAGGCCACTACGCAACCTCCGGGTCGTCTCTCCTCTTTTCCTTCTGCTTGGAATTACCTTTTTTTCAATACTATGGTCGCAGGATGCGTGGCTGACATTTCGTCGCTCTATAGCCTTGGCTCTCACTCTTGTCTTCGGCGTCTACTTCGCCTCCCGTTTCAAGCTAAGGGAGCAGTTTCGGCTCTTGGCATGGGCCTTTTTTGCCTGCATTATTTTCAGCCTCTTTTCTGAGTTGCTGGGCCTGAACCCCGACGTTAGAACTCCAGGCTGGAATGGAGTTTTTTTTAACAAAGTCGAGTTCGGCCGCAATATGGCATTGAGTGCCTTGGTCTTTTTGTTCTGGGGGAAGGTTGACCCTGAGCACAAGGCGCTGGCCCGGGCAGGGTTCGTGGCGTCGACGGTTCTGGTATTTCCTGCCCGGGACATGACATCTCTACTCGTTCTCGCTTTCTCGCTTATGCTGCTGCCATATTTGCACTTGGCCTTACGCAGGAGCTGGTTGTGGGCGACTGGCGGTATGGTGTCACTGTTGGTGTCGGGAATATTTTTCGTTTCTTATGCCGCAACGAATCTCGAAAAACTTACAGGATGGTTCGGGAAGGACCCTACGTTGACGGGCCGCGTGCCGCTGTGGATCCTGTCCACTGCGATGGCCCTTCGACGCCCGTGGCTTGGCTACGGCTTCAATGCATTCTGGCTCCCAAACGAAACCTACACGCACAGGATTTGGCAGCTATTACACTGGATGCCTCCGCATGCTCACAACGGTATTTTGGAGCTTTGGCTCGAATTGGGAATTGTTGGCACTGGTCTCTTCCTGGCGGTGTTTGTCTATTACGTTGCGAAGGCTGTGAATTTTCTGCGCCAAACCTCCGATCCGGCGGCTGCATGGCCCCTTGTTTTTCTCGTTTTTCTATTTCTTGCAAGCTTAACCGAATCGGAATTTCTTGGAAGCAATAGCGTGACCTTCATCCTTTATGTGGCGGTTGCTGCAACTGTTTGTACCAAGGCAAGGAGTGCACCTGTGGGAAACAGACTCGCCACACACGAGGAAGGCTATGCCTGATTTAGCGTGTCCCAGGGAAAAAGAGGTCGTTCTGACTTATGCCGAACCTCTTCTGGCCCGGTCAATGACGTTCGTCCGGACACAAGCAGAAGGGCTCACGCGCTTTTCTACGTACTACATCGCCCCGCACTATCAACGAGACGGCCTTGCGCTTCCCAAGGAACGGGTCGTCGTGATGCGGAGCGGACAGGGTGTAATTTCCCGTTTGACGGAAGTTCCGTTCAAGCTCCTGGGGGTGGCTCCGGTTTATACGCGACGACTTAGGAAACTCCGACCTGCGCTGCTGCACGCGCACTTCGGGTTCTCGGGCCTCCGCGCCCTGCCTTTGGCTCGCACCTTGGGCATTCCCCTAGTGGTGACCTTCCAGGGCTGTGATGCAACGACGTACGACGAATTCCTGCGAGCCGACAGTCTCTACTCTGTTCGCACCTATGTCCGGCGGCGCAAGGTCCTCGATGTAGGAGCGAGCCTACTGATCGCTGTCTCGAATTTCATTCGTGACGAGATGATCAGGCAGGGATTCTCGGCGAACAAAATTGTGGTGCATTACGTCGGTGTGGATACCGAGCTCTTTCGTCCTGAACCCGGGGTGAAGCGAGAGCCCATCGTGTTGTTCACGGGGCGGTTGGTAGAAAAGAAGGGCTGTGAGTATTTGATCCGGGCCATGGCCAAGGTGCAGTCCGCGTCACCTCACGTGGAGTTGGTAATGATCGGCGACGGTCCGCTTCGGCCGGAATTGGAGCGGTTAGCCGGCCAGAGTCTTCGCAAGTTTCGGTTTCTGGGTTTCCAGCCTCCTGAGGTGGTCAAACACTGGATGAGCCGTGCGCAATTGTTTGGCGCGCCCAGTATCCGCGCACGATCTGGCGAGGCCGAGGGCTATCCCAACGCTTTTGCGGAGGCCCAAGCCATGAGGCTTCCTGTCGTGAGCTTTGCATCGGACGGCGTAAGGGAGGCCGTCGTGCATGGCGAGACCGGGTTTCTGGCTCCCGAGAGCGACACGGATGCGCTTGCTCACCAACTGCAGAGACTGTGCGCTGACGAGTTCCTTTGCGCTCGAATGGGAGAGGCAGCCAGAAGGCGCATAAGCACAGAATTCAACCTCCGGACCCAAACCAGAAAGCTCGAAGAGTTGTACATGCGGGTGCTAGGAAAGGATGCAACGCAGCTGACTTCCCATATGCGCGTCGAGCCAGACAATGAACAACGATTCGAAGAAGCTCTGGATTCCCAAAGGTGATCCGAAACTCCTTTACGACTTCTTGCCGGGTGACACATCGCGTCAGACGCACGCCCTGAGGGAGGCTTTGCGAGCCCTGGATCAACTTGCTCCCTTCGATAGGGCCATCACTCTGCTGGATTTGGGCTGCGGCGCGGGATCCAGCTATGACGCTTTCTGCACAAGCGAGCGTGCCATTCGGTGGATAGGACTGGACATATTGGATTCACAAGAGGTGATACTCCGGCCCAAAAGAAACCTTCCCTTTTGTGCATACAATGGAGTGCAGGTTCCGCTGGCGGACCAATCAGTCGACATCGTCTACTCCCGGCAGGTGTTCGAGCACGTGAGGCATCCTAAGGTGTTGATCGAAGAAATCCATCGGGTGCTGAAGAAGGACGGTTTTTTTGTCGGCTCTACGTCTCACCTCGAACCGTTTCACTCGCGCAGTTATTGGAATTACACACCCTATGGCTTTTGCGAACTTCTCCGAGATGCTGGTTTTCGATCCATACTCGTGCGCCCAGGCATCGACTCTTTGACTCTCATAGGTCGTCGCTGGCTCCACTATCTGAGACTCGATGCTCTTTTCGAACCCTTCTTTACTGTCGAGTCTCCAGCTAACCTATTCCTCGAAGCCGCTTTGCGCGTTCTCAGACAGCCCACAGAGCGACGCAATGCGTTTAAACTACTTTTTGCCGGCCAGTTCTGCTTTTTCGCTCGAAAGCACTCCGACCACGAATTGGTCGTCCACAAACCCGAAGGTGCAACAATGCTGGGAAGCGAGTCCCGGTAATGAGTCGGGTCATTAAGTCGCTCCGCGACGCCCATTGATCGAGTGGCGCTTCTGCGCTTAATAGCGGCAATGAGCATCTATACACCATTTCAAAGATGTTTTAGACCACGCCGCCTGCGCGCGTTCTATCGGCTCTTGGGCGTAAACGAGAGCACCCGTGTGTTGGACCTCGGCGGGGGAGCATTCTTCTGGGACCTGGCCCTTTCCATAGGACTTCCTCTTCCCCAGGTCACGGTGCTCAATATCCGTCCACCTGGAGATGAGGCGCGAAGCTTTTTACGCTGGATCGTTGCCGATGCCCGCGCTAGCCAGCTCCCGGATAACTCCTTTGATCTGGTATTCAGCAATTCGCTCGTTGAACACCTAGGGGATTTAAAGAGCCAGAAACTCTTCGCCGACGAGGTACGCCGACTTGCGCCAAGATACTTTGTACAGACTCCCGACAGGCTATGCCCCGTGGAGCCGCACTTCGTCACGCCGTTTGTTCATTGGCTACCGAGAGACGTCCAGCGGCGTCTGATTCGCAACTTCACATTCTGGGGCTTACGCACGCGACCCTCCCAGTCCTACTGTAACCACATAAGCGAGGAGATCGCATTGCTCTCCAAGCGAGAAATGAAGCAGCTTTTCCCTGATGCCAAGGTGCTGTCGGAGCGATTCGCCGGGGTTCCCAAGTCGCTGATTGCGGTAAAGGCGGGCGCTCCGGTTCCTCCACTTAGTGAAGCAGCCGGTTCGCCACTCTCAATCGGCCATCTCGGTGCATAAGGATCGCTTTCTGTCAGAACCTCTACCAACGGTGCTCTAGTGAGGATACCGTCAGGTCCGGCCCGACGACGGCGAGAATCCCGCGCAGTGTCCGGCACAATCTTCAGGGCCTGTGAATCGAACGTCAGAACGGCGCGAGAGTGACCTGCAGGACTGCCTCATTGAATAGTGCAACCTCTCGCGTCTCAGTATGAAGCGCGTGACCATATTTCAAGCGGTTGTTAAGCAGTACAACGCGCCTTTCTTTGAGCAATTGCACGCGGCGCTATGCAAAGATGATGTCGAATTACAGGTGGTGTACAGCGCGCCAAACGCTGTTGAGATCAGGCGGTCAGACTGTGTCGATCTCCCCATCGAGTATGGCCGGCGCGTGCCGGCGCTGTGGTTCCTCAATCGTCGCTTAATTCTGCAGCGGGCATGGGAATACATCGCCAATTCGGATTTGCTCATCATTGAGCAGGCGAATAAGTACCTTTGGAACCATCCTTTGCTCGCGGCTTCTCGCCTGCGGTTGAGGCAGGTAGCCTTCTGGGGACACGGCGCGAACCGGCAAGAGAGGCGCCCGGTTGTTTCGGAGTGGTACAAGCGCAAAACGCTGAACGCCGTCGATTGGTGGTTTGCCTATACTGGGGGAACCGTGCAGTACCTTGTGCAGCATGGCGTTCCAGCCGACAAGATCACAAATGTGCAAAATGCGGTCGACACAAGGTCGCTGAGGGGAGCTTCTATCCGAGTCAGTCGGAACGATTGCTATGAGTTCCGACGCCGTTTGGGAATCGATCATACGGCTCCAGTTGGCGCATACTGCGGCATGTTGGAACCAGCTAAACTGGGTTTCATCTTCGAAATCCTGAGTCACATCAAGGCGAGCCTGCCTGAATTCCATTACATTATCGCGGGCGCGGGAACTGCCGAGCGGCAGGTCGAAGATTTCGCGTCCCGGAACGCATGGGTCCATTGGGTAGGGCCAAAGTTCGGCGACGAGAAAGCCTTGTTCCTGAATGCCGCCGACGCTGTGTTGATGGCTGGACCGCTGGGGCTCGTAATCCTCGATGCCTTTGCCGCGGGTTTACCTGTTTTCACGCTCGATATTCCGTCTCACGGTCCTGAGATCGAATATCTTGAAGACGACGTGAACGGCCTCCTGACGCCGCCGAACGCGATAGCGTGCAGCCGGGCCGTCGTCGAGACGCTGGGTACCGCGGAGAGGCTTCAGCGCTTGAAGAAAGGCGCCTGGCAGTCGGGTGGGCAGTATACGCTGGAAGCTATGGTTGACAACTTTCGGGCGGGCATCGTGCAGTGCTTGGCGCGGGAACATGGATACGTTGAACAATGAATCGGCGCGAAGAAGGAATGCAGCTCTATGATTGAGTACATTAAGAAAGACGGCGAGCTTCTCGCGATCATCGTATCTCCAGCCCCCCTGGATCCTGGAATTCAGTTCTTGACGCCGGACAGCTTTTCACAACAACTCGCGTGCATGCGTCATCCTGCAGGGAAGCTAATCGACCCGCACGTGCACAATCAGGTTACCCGCTCTGTGCACTACACCCAGGAGGTGTTGTTCCTGCGCAGCGGAAAGATGCGCGTGGACTTGTATGACACTTCGCGGAACTACGTCGAAAGCCGTGTTTTGGGCCCCGGAGACGTGATTCTGCTGGCCACGGGAGGGCACGGTTTCCAAATGCTGGAAGAAACGGAAATGATCGAGGTTAAGCAGGGGCCGTACGTGGGCGATCAGGACAAGACAAGGTTTCAGGGAGTTGCATCCGTTGAGGTGAGCGCCGATGGAGAACGTGGCTGAGTTCGTTCCCGTTAATGAGCCTTTGCTTGATGGCAACGAAAGGAAATACCTCAACCAGTGCATCGACACGGGTTGGATTTCTTCCGAGGGGCCATTTGTTCGCGAATTCGAGGAGCGGTTCGCTGTACGCGTACGCCGTAAGTACGGGGTGGCGGTCTCCAACGGATCGGCAGCTCTCGATGCTGCTGTGGTCGCGTTGGGATTGGGGAACGGTGATGAGGTTATCATGCCCGCCTTCACCATTATTTCATGCGCCGCAGCGGTCGTGCGCGCGGGTGCCACGCCGGTGTTGGTCGATAGTGATCCGGTTACTTGGAACATGGATGTGGGTCAGATTGAGTCTAGGATCACACCGCGCACCAAGGCGATCATGGTGGTACACATCTACGGTCTCCCAGTTGACATGGACGACGTTTTGGCCCTGGCAGACAAGTACGGGTTCAAGGTGATCGAGGATGCGGCCGAGGCGCATGGTCAGACGTATTGGGGAAAGCCCTGCGGCAGTTTCGGTGATGTAAGCACATTCAGTTTTTACCCGAACAAGCACGTAACCACCGGTGAAGGCGGCATGATCGTCACCGACGATCCGCAGATTGCGGAGAAATGCCGCGGGCTGCGCAATCTGTGCTTCAACTCGCGCAGGCGTTTCGTGCACGAGGCACTCGGCTGGAATTTACGGCTTACTAATCTGCAGGCTGCTCTTGGACTGGCACAGTTGGAACGGTTGGATGAGTTGCTGGCTCGCAAGCGCCGCATGGGTCGCTATTACACGGAATTACTCTTCGACATCAGTTGCTTGCAGTTGCCACAGCCCGATTGCAAATGCGCGACCAACATCTACTGGGTTTTCGGAGTGGTGCTCGACGATTCGGTGCCGTTTGAGGCGGATGAAGCCATGCGCCGGCTGGCGGGAAGCAGCATTGGCACGCGACCTTTCTTCTGGCCGATGCACGAACAGCCGGTCTTTCAACGTTTGGGCCTGTTTGGCAACGAGTCACATCCTGTTGCCGAGCGCCTCGCCCGTCGCGGGTTCTACCTGCCCAGCGGGGTGGCTCTGAGCAACGAGCAGATGGAGCGGGTTGTGAACCAGGTCAGGAAGCTGTTTGTATGAGTGTGTTCCACGGGTATGCCCAGTACTACGACCTGTTGTACCGAGACAAGGATTATCGGGCCGAAGCCGAGTACGTGCGCGACCTCATTCGGCGGCACTCCGCCCATGCGGATCGCATTCTCGAATTGGGCTGTGGCACCGGAGCGCACGCGCAAGAACTGGCGCGGCTTGGGTTCGGTGTCCATGGTGTGGACCTCAGTGTGGAGATGCTCGAACGCGCCGAAGAACGGCGCAAGTCTCTGCCCCGCAACATTGCGGAAAAACTCTCATTTGGTCCTGGCGATGTCCGGGTGCTCCGGTTACCAAATCGCTTCCCAGTGGTTATTGCACTCTTTCACGTCTTGAGTTACCAAACCACAAATAAGGAGTTGGACGCCGCCTTTGATACGGCTAGGCGTCACCTTGAAGCCGAAGGGATTTTCGTTTTTGATTGCTGGTATGGACCGGCTGTCCTTGCAAACCGTCCGGAAGTTCGCGTAAAGCGGTTGGCTGACAACGGGATCGCCGTAACCCGTCTTGCTGAGCCCGTGATGGAGCCCAGTGCCAATGTCGTGAACGTGAACTACACGGTTTTTATCAAAAGTGAAGCGACAGGTGTAATCGAAGACCTTCGCGAAGTCCATCGCATGAGGTACTTGTTTACGCCGGAGATCGAAGCTCTGGCCGGGAGACATGGGTTTGGTATCGCGGGAGCCTGGGCGTGGATGACGCAGGATGAGCCGAGCCTTGAGAACTGGGGTGCATGCTTTGCACTGCGATTGGCGTAGCGCTTCGGAGAGTGTTTCTGGTTTGTGAGTCAGCAAGAGGATTCTCGGATTGTAGACACTAATGTAGGTCACGTGATTCTGGGTGAGATCGCAACGATGAAGAGTGTGAAGGGTGCTGTGCTGAAGGCCGTCCCTTCCAACAACTGCAGGATCAGATGAGAATCGCGATCTATCTCGGGGACTTGTCTCCGCCGTCGGGTGGGGCCTTCACGTTCCAGGACGACGTCTTCCGTGTTCTCATGGAGGGTGACGGCGCACGACGGCACTCGCTGGTGATTTACAGTAACCTGTCACGTGAGCAAACAGCGCGGTACGACAGGGCGGATCTTCTCTGGGAACGTACGAGGGGCGAGCTGCCGCATCGACTGCGGCGCTGGATGTCGGCGTGCTCCGAGTTCCTGCCGTTCATCGCCAGCAGCGTGCATTATCGTGGATCGTTCGAAAGAAGCCTGCGTCGGCACAGGGTCGAGTTGGTATGGTTCCTGACACCGACATTCCATACCATCGAAGTTCCCTATGTGTACACGATTTGGGACCTGCAGCACAGAGTACAACCATGGTTTCCTGAAGTCGCATCATACGGACGCTGGCATTGCCGGGAGAGGTCTTTTGCGCGGGCCGTATCAAGGGCGGCGGCTGTGATCGTGCCGAATGCCGCCGGTCGCGAGGAGCTAGAGCGTTTTTATCACGTTCTGCCCGATAGGATTCATACCTTTCCACTTCCCACACCCTTTTTTTCGCTAGAGGAACCTGCGGACCGCAGTGAAGTGTTACGGAAGTATGGGCTGTCGGCCGGATATTTGTTTTACCCGGCTCAGTTTTGGCCACATAAGAACCATGTCAATCTGCTTGCCGCCCTTAAGTTACTTAAGGAGGAGTTCGGTTTGGTGCTTCCCTTGGTGTTAGCAGGAGCCGATAAGGGGAACAGAAAATACGTCAGGTCGTTGGTGAGTCAGTGGGAAATGGCTGATCAAGTGCATTTTCTCGGCTTTGTTCCCCGCGAGGACCTGGTCGGGCTATATCGGAACGCGCTGGCACTTACGTACCCTACGTTCTTCGGTCCTGAGAACCTCCCGCCCCTAGAAGCTTTCGGACTTGGTTGTCCCGTTATCGCGTCCCGCGTACGAGGAGCTGACGAGCAGTTGGGCGATGCTGCCCTTTTGGTCGATCCCACCGACGTAGAAGGTCTGGCTGGCGCAGTGTGGTCCCTATATCAGGATCAAGGGCTCCGAAAGCAATTGATTTGCAGAGGAAGGCAACGCGCCGCTCGCTGGACCGCCGAACACTTCGTCCAGAAAGTTCTCGCATTCATTGACGGGTTTGGGCGCGTGCGGCGTTGTTGGCCCACGGTCGTGTGAATCTGAGTTGCTACGAATTGTGACAGCATTCACCGATATCTTCGTTGGAAAGTGCCTCGAGGTATGTACAGGGTCTCGCGTGGTCGATGCCGACATGAAGTCAAGCTTGTTATCAACGAACATGGCGGCGGACCGGCTGCGCATAAGTGTTCTGCGAGTTTTTGTGGAGGGCGAGTTTTTGCTTGAGGCCGAGCGTGAGCACAACGAGAAAGGTCAGTCCTAGAGCACACATGCTTCACGAATACAAGCGCCGACAGATGGAATTCGAAGATCGCGAGTTCTGCCGATATAACCTTTCGCCCGTGAAAATGTCTGCTCCGTATAAATACTATTTTGACCGACAATGTGGGGTCGGGCTCGCTACATTGATCAAAGCCGATCTTAGCCAACCTGACGGGACGCTGATCTGCGGCGTTGGGGGCGGAGCTGATCTACAGTTCTGGATCGAGCACCTGCCTCTCGACCGTTGCCTTGCTCTCGATTTCTCGATCGAGGCGATACGGGCAACTCAGCGTCGACTCCGCAATCACTCAATTTCTAAGCTTGTGGAGTATTTGAAAGCCGACATCGAGTGCATCCCTCTGAAGGACAACTCGCTGGATCTAGTTATCGCCTCCCAGGTTTTACACCATACACTTGATCCAGCTAAAGCGTGCAAAGAGATGTTCCGCGTCGCGAGACGCGGCGTACTTCTCCTAGAGCCAGCCAATACTATGATGGTGTCCATGCTCAAGCGAATCGGGCTTGCTCGCGCGACAGAGGACGCAGGAAACGTTGTGCTGCGATTCCGGAGGTCAGATTTCGAGTCCTATCTTTATGGCTGCGATTGTTCGGTTCGCTATCGCACGTATCTGTTCTACGACCACCCGATCCTCGAAAGAAACCTTGGGCGCTACTTCAACTTTGCGGGCGGAATACCTGTGCTCAAGACGTTGTATTCACTGACTGACCACCTAATGTTTCCTTTGCGATCAAAATGTGCGGTTCTTCTGACAAAACGCCACAAAGCGGGACCGTAGATGCGGGTTGCGTTTGTAACAAACAGTTGATGGTTTTAGAGTTTCGACAAGCACTGGACTATGTCACGGGCGTTGTCGAATTACATTCGACTCTCTCGAACCTAACGAACAGTTTGCAGCGTACAACCGTGAGCGAATGAATCCCCGGCCCTATTCGGAGCAATCAACGAACAACGAAAGGCCTGGCGGCCGGCCGCGCTATCAACCGATACTTCCTATCCCCCTCAATGTTGAAGCCACTTAGTTCGTTCCGGGTTCTCCGCAGTAATATTCACGCAGTGGAGATCGACGACGTAATCGAGATCTTCGAGCAATGGATTTCCAGCCGAACCCATAGTCGGTATGTTGCTCTTTGTAACGTACATATGGTGATGGAGGCATACAATAACACATACTTTCACGGCGCACTTGCCTCCGCCGATCTCGTAGTGCCTGATGGGATGCCGCTGATTTGGGCGGGCCGCCGGCAGGGCCTTCAATTACTCAGGCGAGTGTACGGTCCGGATCTTTTTCTCGAGTTTTGTCAAAACACGGCAGCGAAAGGCTACCGACATTTTCTGTTCGGTGGACATCCCGGCGTTCCGGAGACCGTCGCTGCCAGACTGACACGAAGCTGTCCCGGAATTCAGATAGCGGGAACCTTCTCTCCGCCCTTTCGGGAACATACACGGGCAGAGCTTAGCGAAATGATCGCCCAGATCAATAACTCCGGTGCTGACGTACTCTGGGTGGCTCTCGGCTGTCCGAAACAAGAACTATGGATGTATGAGAACCGGGACCGCCTCAAAGTGCCGGTCATGGCGGGTGTGGGGCAAGCATTCGATCTTTACGCGGGGCGAGTACGACAAGCTCCGCGATGGACACGGGATAACGGGTTAGAGTGGGCGTTTCGCTTAATCAGCAACCCTCGTCGTTTGTGGCGCCGATACCTCGTTTACAATATGCAATTTCTCTGCTGCGTCGCACTTGACGGATTGGGCTTACTGGAATGCACGCAGCCTTTGGACAATTAAGGGACGGCACTAGCGGTTCTGTATTTCGTAGTTTCTACGTACCAACCGAACAAAATTCCCAACTTTACATCTCGCTAGAGTGAAATCATGAAACGGGCGCTGATCACAGGCATTACGGGGCAGGACGGTTCTTATTTGGCCGAACTGTTGCTGTCAAAAGGGTACGAAGTCCACGGCATTATTCGAAGGGCCAGCACCTTCAACACTCAGAGACTCGACCATATCTATGTAGACCCACACACCCCTGATGCACGGTTGTTTTTGCACTATGTCTACTTTGTAGCTGCGGGGGAGCTTAGCCATCTCATTTACAGGGTCCAGCCAGACGAGGTGTACCATTTGGGAGCACAGAGCCACGTGATGGTGAGTTTTGACAGTCCCGAATATACAGGCCAGACGACGGGGTTAGGGACAACGCGCATACTGGATGCCATTCGGCACAGTGGCATCAAGGCTCGTTTCTATCAAGCGAGTTCCTCTGAAATGTTTGGAGCGGCTCCACCTCCGCAGAACGAGGAGACCAAGTTCCATCCGCGTAGTCCGTATGGCGCAGCCAAGGTATACGGCTACTGGATGGCCGTCAATTACCGCGAGGCCTATGGTCTATACGCCTGCAACGGCATCCTGTTTAACCACGAGAGCCCGCGTCGCGGCGAAACGTTCGTGACCCGTAAGATCACCCGCGCTGTAGCGAATATTCTGGCGGGCCGACAGGACAGGTTGTATCTAGGAAACCTAGAAGCATCACGCGATTGGGGATACGCCCCGGAGTATGTGGAGGGTATGTGGCGCATCTTGCAGCAGGAATCAGCCGAAGACTTTGTCTTAGGAACAGGCGAGTGCCACAGCATCGAGGAATTTGCAGCGGAAGCATTCGGCTACGTGAGTCTTGATTGGCAAGAGTTCGTCGAGAGTGACCCGCGCTACATACGGCCGGCCGATGTGGATATCCTCATGGCGGACGCCAGCAAAGCCCGCACCAAACTCGGCTGGGAGGCGAAGATCAAGTTCCGGGAACTTGTTCGCATTATGGTTGATGCTGACATGGAATCTGTTGGCTTAAAGCCAACTGGAGAAGGCTTCCGCATTTTGGAAGAGAAATTCGGTACTTGGCACCAGTGGAATAATTCCGTGTCTACCAACCTGCGAGCCGTGGCGGGATCGGCGATAAGTTAAACCGCAGACGAGGACATGGATATGGATTCTTCTGCTCAAGCGATGTCCACAGCTGCGAGGATATATGTCGCGGGTCATCGCGGGTTGGTCGGTTCCGCGCTCGTGCGTACCTTGCAGAAAAACGGTTATCGCAACCTGATCCTGCGTACTCATGCCGACCTCGACTTGGCGGAGGGAGCCGCCGTCGCGCGGTTTCTCGCCTCGGAGCGCCCCGAATATGTACTAATAGCCGCCGCTAGAGTGGGCGGTATCCTGGCCAATAACACATACCCTGCTGACTTTATCCGTGAGAATCTTGCAATTCAGGGCAACATCATCCAGTATTCTTGGACCGCGGGTGTGAAACGGCTACTTTTCCTGGGGTCCAGTTGCATCTATCCCAGGCTAGCGCCCCAGCCGATCAAAGAGGAATATTTGCTTTCCGGCCCACTGGAGCCGACCAATCGACCGTATTCGGTGGCTAAGATCGCGGGCATCGAGATGTGCTGGTCCTATAACCGGCAGTATGGGACTCACTACCTGACGGCGATGCCAACCAATCTGTATGGTCCCGGCGATAAGTACGACCTCAATAATTCGCACGTCATTCCGGCGCTCATCCGCAAGATCGCTGAAGCCCACGAGCATGGCCACAACTCCATGACGCTGTGGGGTACGGGGACTCCCCGGCGTGAGTTTTTGTACAGCGAAGATATGGCTGAGGCATGCTTATTCCTTCTCAACTTACCGGACGAGCAGTTTGAGCCGTTAACAAATAGCCAGCAGGAGCCACCGCTCATCAACGTAGGTTGGGGAAAGGATGTGAGCATTCGCGAATTGGCTGCAATGATTGCCGAAGTGGTTGGATTCAAGGGTACCATCGTTATTGACACAAGCAAACCCGACGGTACGCCACGCAAATTATTGGACGTCTCGCGTTTGACACGCCTAGGCTGGAAACCATCGGTATCGCTGCGCCAAGGCCTCGAGCTAACCTACTCGGCATTCCGCCATGAACGCGCAGCTCTCCAACCGGCCTAAGCCGCGCTTAAAGATGCTGGACTGCAGTGGCCCACCGGCTCTGGCAGGAACTAGGGTGCCTGTGGAAACGCTACCTCCTGAACAACTCCGCGTTCTTGCCCGCTTAGGGTTGCAGCTCAGGGGCTGCACTGTTATCCTCTTTCACCCGATCACGGTGAAGGCCCCTCCTGGTAGTCGCGGAGGTCCTACCGGCGCCCAACCACTCTGACGTACACAGATGCCCCCAACCAAAATGGAAGTCGGTCAAGCAACGTGCAGGGGCAAGCGGGTTAGCAATGGTTTTCGTTTTTTGAGGTCAAAAAGGAAATCTCAGATAAAACTTCTCCTTACCTCGACACAGGGGAAGGCGAAATGAAACTCTCAGTCATTGGCGCAGGCTACGTAGGGCTCACCACTGCGGCTTGCTTGGCACAAATCGGCCACGACGTATTTTGTGGTGAAAGCGATCTCGAAAAACTGGCGAAATTGCAAAACGGAGAGATGCCGATTTTCGAACCGCGTCTCGAACCTTTCTCTCCAAGAGTTCCATTCCATTGTTGGGATGCAACCACGGCGTCCTTGCGTCACCTATTTTGTGGCTCAATGAAGCGTCTCCTCGATCGCTAACTGCTCCACAGTCTGAATTGCCCGTCCATTCTTCTGGACTTGAGCCGGAAAGTTTACCGGTTTTCGTCTGATGGGCTCTCTGTCTTTCTTCCATGCGAGCTCTTCACAGCTGATCGCATCGGGTGTAAATTTTGGAGTGCAGCAAGGTTCTCCTTTCGCAGTAGGGTGTGATGGTCACTTTCTTGACCGTCGCCTCTTTTCTGGTCTCTCTGACCGCATTCGTCATGCTGTGGATCGCCAACCTGAGCGGATCCCGGGCGAAGTGCGCAAGCAGGAGTGCTCATCTGGAAAGACCGGGGGTTCTCCTCTCCGTGGAGCAGGCGTTTGATCCCCTGTTCGCCATGCTCTGGGACGCACCCATTGCAGTGTTAAAAGTCTTGGACTCTGCAGGAGCAGCGGGCGTTTCACCTCGTCGGTTGCGTCTGATCTTCTCTGAGGCGGCTGGCCGCTTTCCGGAGATCTGCGAGGGCTGCACTTTTGCGCAATGGGTCCGCTTTCTTCAGGATATGGAACTCGTTGACTGCCGCGGCGGGAGAAGCGATCAGCGAGAGTGGAAGACGCTTACTCGCAGTGCTGCACGATGAACACACAAACAGTGTTGTGCAGTCGGGTTTTTCAGTGCATGTCCTCGGTCGCTAAGGTTGGTGGATTGCCGAGTGGCAGTCAGCGCACAGCGTAATAAGATTTTGCTCGAAGTCATCCCCGGATCGGCTCCGAAATTCTTTGTGATGGATCTGCAGGTTCTCAAGCTTACCGCAGTATTGGCACCCCCACCCGTCCCGCTGCAAGACGTCTAGGCAAAGCTGGCGGTAGGAATCCGGGTCGAGCCGCACGCGCGGGCGTTTCGATCGGATCGGGCTCATGAAGCCTTCTGGTTTGCGTGCGCCAGGAATCTATGCTTCTGCTCGCCGGGCAAGAACTTGAAAAACCGCGTTATCGCCTGCACCAATTGTTCCGGATTCCCATTGTCCAGGTTCGCTCCTGCCAGGAAGTCCGCACAGATCATTTCCAGACAGTAGCCGCGCGACTTGTCCGTTCCTAGCATCAGAGCCGCCGTCTCCAGTGCCTGCTCGATGACCGGGATCTGGCTCTCGTAGACCTTGAAGTAGATCAGCTCGTGTGGCTCTGTTTCCCGCCCGGTCAGTTCCTTCTCTACCTCCCGCCGGAACTCTTCCTTTGGCAGTGAGCGGGCCTTGTGCAACCAGGTTGCACAATCGAACCGCACCCTCCGCCCGCGCCAGCTTCGCCAAGTCCGTCCCTTTCGTCCAGCCCACTTCCTTCAGTTCCTTCCTGGCCTGGGGCGGCAGGTGTTCGTGGATCGACATCAGGTAATACGCCTTCCTTCTTGATTCCGGGAACCGCCTCTCCAGGAACTCGTCAAACGACTTCAGATTCTCGAGCCTCCAGTACTGTCCCGCCCGGACCTCGCACAGATACCGCCCCAAGTCGACAAACTTGGTGTCCCGCTCGGCCTCATTCCGCTGCTCCCAAGCCAGGATCTCGTCGATCTTGGTCAGCACGAAGAGGGCTCGCTTGCGATTGAGCTTGGGCAGCATCGGTGGATACCTAGTAAACAAGTTCGTCAAACAGACCAAGATCAACTCCGGGTTTACGCACGAGCGCGGCTTCGACCAAGTCGCGCTTATCGAGGCAGAGCCCAATGAAGAGGCAGGTGGTGCACGGGTTCTGGGGGAAGCGGATCCCGCTGTGGGCGGGGAAGTGGCCAGATTCAATCTGCCGGATTGTGCTCTCGACCAAGTGGCCGAATTCCTGGCGTTGGTCCTCGGAGATGGTGGAACGGAGGTACTGAACCTCGACCAGCCGTTTGCGGACGAAGACGACCTGGGCAACTTCAGAGATACCCGTGATCCAGCTATAACAGACCAGCTGGGGATCGAGCGCCAGCAATCCGTCGGGTTCCTCCGGGTAGCGGCTGGAGGTGGTCTTCCACTCCAGCAGACAGCGGGTGCCATCCAGCTGGCCGATGGCATCCACGTAGGCAACAAAGTCATTTCCGTTGGGAAGTGGCCGCTTGAACTTGATCTGCAAGTTTCGGCGGGGCTGACGAATGCGTACGCGGTCGTCCTGGACGAAGCGTTCGAGCAGCTGGATCCCTTGCTGCAACAGGAGATTCCACGTACCGTTGCCGGAATAGTTGAGATCGCTGTGTTGGTACGCACTCCATTCCCGGAACAGGACGGCGCCGGGATCTTCGCGCCGGAACAGGGCGGCTAGAGCCAACTCGAACACCCGACCGAACAGCAGGTTGGCCCGAGTGTCTTTCTCTTGCCACCCGTCGAGATAGCGATGACGATAGCGGCGCGGGCAGGTCAGGTACTGGCTGACTTGGGTGTAGCTGTAGATCATCAAGCGACCTCGGATTCGGGAGGATCGCCACTGGCGGTGGGCGAGAGTTCCTGCCAGCGACTAAGTGGCGCAAATCCGTCGAGGTTGAGGACGGAGATGCCATGCACGATGGCATGACTCACTTTCAGCACGCCCTGTAGGCCGACCAGCGCCTGGTCATCGATTTCATCTTTTCCCAGCAGCTCGATGTCGTACCCGAAATCGCGCAGGAACCAGGTCAGTTTCCACATCGCTCTGGCCGTGCAGGCAAGACGGCCAGTTATCAAGCAACCAGCGAGATGCTTGGGTTCGAGAACTGCGAAGCGGATCTGGTAATACGGTTTCTGCGCGTGCCAGCGATACTGCGCTCGCTCAACCCGGACGAGGAACAGCCCATTGGGAACGGAGTCAATGGCCGACCGATCTACAGGACGGAGGCTCTCGAAATAGCGCCTCATGCAGCATCTTCTTTCGGTGACAAATAACTGTTGAGCTGGCAGAGCAGAGCGTTGCGGTCTTTTTCAGCCCAGTCGGCGAGATGAACTACAAAAGCTTCGACCTGCTCACGCTTCGCTTCACGCAGAGTTTTGACTCCGCAATAATCCGTGGCGTAGGACTTCACTAGGTTGGGATCGAGCTGATGCTGGCG
>Ga0066710_100000920_pt1 | contig 20148 bp, 20 predicted proteins | sample GraSoiAngelo_159_FD_79666 | JGI IMG/M metagenome (GOLD analysis project Ga0066710, IMG submission 79666) | Grasslands soil microbial communities from the Angelo Coastal Reserve, California, USA - 14_1009_16_40cm | ecosystem: Environmental > Terrestrial > Soil > Grasslands | place: USA...
AACGACCACCCCTGGAGACCATGCTGTTCGCAGAGGCGCAGGAGATAAACACATCGCTCATCATCCGTACCGGCCGGCCAGGGCAATCGGCGATCCGTGTATCGGGAGACCGTCGCGACCCGGTGTTCGTCCGTCAAAACCCACGAGCGTATGCCGTGCCGGCCGAGGCTTCGGACGATCCCCAGCGCACGATAATCTCCACCAATAACCAGGGCGCCGCCTCCTGCGGCGCTCTGGCCGCGTTGCTTCAGTGATTCAACCGCGGATTGAACCGTACACACGTTCCACTCCAAGTGTTCCGACTAGCCGGTCTTGTAAGCAGCGGCACGCTCCCGAGTTGGAATGCACACGCGCCTTGTTTCATCTTGAAGCACACTGCGGGCGAGAGCGCGCCCCGCATAGCCTGTGCCCGAGACGAAGCGCATCAACGGTCCAAAACTCCAAGCCGCGGGCGCTCCGAGAAAATGAAGACCTGGGACCGAAGATTCGAGTCCTCGGGCAAGTTCGGGGTAGCCGCCCGTGCAACGCAGGCGCCTCAGCAAATCCCGCGAAAGGAACGAGTAACGCCGGACATCCACACGGTAGCCGGTTGCCAGCACCACATGATGCACTGAACGCGCCGACCCATCGCTCAGCCTAACGTGCAGCAGGTCTTCCGCTGCGACCGCAGAGTCGATGACGCGTCCGGTGGTGATGCGCACGTCTTGAAACCTAGGACGCAGCCATGCTGCTCCGGCGGGAGGAATAGACCGGGCGGCTATTCTGAGTTGCAGCGGGAGCGGAATGCGTCTGAACCAGTCGGGTCTGGCAACAATCTGGTTGAGTCCAGGCGGTCCGACGTCTGTCGGCGGGAAAAAGAGCGTCCGCAGCGGATTCCTGGGATGACGAAGCAGACTACGGCGATGAAGCCAGCGGATGTTCGGGGCTCGGGTCACGAGCTCCACGAGGGCGCCGGCCTCATGCAGCAGCGCCGCCGATTCAATCGCGCTCTGCCCGCCACCCACAACGATCACGCGCCTGCCGGCGAATTGATTGAAATCACGGTGATCGGACGAATGGGACGCGAACTCGGGCGGAACATGATCGAAAGTAGGAGGCCGGTGCGCAAACGGAGCGATGCCCGCCGCAACAACTACGCGCCGGGCGTGGAGGGCGTCGCCATCCTCCAGTAGTATGCGGAATCTCGAATTCACCCGGTCGATTCGGACAACCCGCCGTTCGTCCAAATCCGGCGCCACCTGCTGCTGGAACCACAGTCCATAATGGATAAACTGGTCGAGCCGTATCGGCCGTTCCGCGTGTATGCCGTGCGTCCGGTGATAACGGTCTAACGTCAAATGCGCTTCGGGATCCGAGATGTGCGAGGCGTCCCATTCCGAGCGCAGCAGCATGCCGGCCGGCATATTGTTCTTCCAGAATTGCAAAGCCGTGCCGAGAACCCGAGTATCGACATTGGCGGCTTTAAGATGCGCCGCCGCTGCCAAACCGTAGGGTCCTGCGCCGATGATGATGACTTGATCTTCTGATAGCGCCATTTGCGGCTCCTCAAAAGTTGGCGGCTTTTAGCGATTCAACAGAGTGCAAAGCGACAGCGTCCTGAAGCTCATAAACAACACGCCCATTTTCCAGCGAGGCATATGCCACTACAGCGCGTTCGCTCGATGGCCCTGAAACCCGCAATCCGGGGCCATCGTTGACAATGTGCATTTCTCGCCTTTGCCTCCACCAGAGATTCACCTCGGCGGGCGGCGCCACCCACACTCCCAGCTCAGCGCGGATCGCTGTGAGGTGTTCCAATAATTGCCGGTACAAGCCGAAGCGTTCTTCCGGCAGGATGTAGTCGGGATGGATGTTGAAGCTCAACAACCCGTGCCTTTCCAGGACCAGTTCCATTTGTTTTCTCCACAATTCAATCGAGCGGCGCCGAAGTATGTTGAACAACGCATAATCCTGTGTTGTTGTCAGCGGCAATTCGAGGATGTCCCCGATGAAGTAGGGCATCACCGTGCAGCAACCTCCGCGCTGTGGCTCCAGGTGAGCAGAATTCGGAACAGACATGTCGTAGGAGAAGTCGAGGCAATCGAACCAGTCCACATTCCGATACATCACCGGCGACCGGAATCCGGCGGCGCCGTACTGTTTTGCATAGCGGTTGATGCGTTCGGCTTGCCTGAGAAACTCATCTCGATCGCCGAAAAGATCGCCTTTATGGTTGAGCCCATGCACATTGATTTCGCAACCTCTGGACCGAATCGACTCCAGGAATGACGCCGGAACCGAGTACCTTTTTTCCGGAACGATCTGGAAGGCCGATTTAATGCCAAAGGAGGCGTCGAGATCGGCGAGGCGTACAGAGAAATCTCTTCCGGCTTCAGTCTCGACGTCGTGGGTGACAATCGCGCATGCGGTGCACCCTTTGGGCCAAAACCACACGAACGGCAGCTTCCGAACGGGATAGCATTGGAGCGACAGACTCACCATCTGGTCAAAAATGTTCTCGACCGTTCGATCCACGGGCCAGCTTGGGAAAGCGATCCGATTCCAACCGTTCAGGTAGATCCTCTGCAAATGCTTGCGCACGGCAACCGGCATGAAAGGCCGGACTGCGTAATACGCCTTTCCTGCAAGCGACCATACAGGGTTCGGCCACGGCGAGCCGTTGGCCTCGCTTTTCACGTATCGCTCATAACGAAGGTTGTCCACCACTTCGGCAGGATCGAAAGGCAGAACGGCATTGCCGTATTGCAACGTGACGTCCGATAGCACGTCATACAGATCATCCTTCGCCTCCTCGCACAACCTTCCTGAGGACGTTCGGCCAAAGCAAACGGCCTCTTCGCCGATCCGGAAGAAGCCCGCGCGGGCCGATAATCCGCCGGCGACCTCGAAATCGACGTAGGTTTTGGGGCATCGGAAATGTTCGGCTAATACGTTCATGTAAGTCACCCGCTATCCAACGTGGCGGTAAAGAACCGATCCCAGCGCTGTGAAAACAGGATCCGGAAGCGCGGCAAACAAAGATTTGACCTTTCCTGGAATTCCAGTGGGGGACACGCTGTGTGACGCGGCGGGATGCCGGTAATAAGTCAGAGCAGACCGTTGCGCCCCAAAATGGTCCTTGAATGCAATCAGGCCGGGAGTGGCGTGATCGCTGCGGCCTAGGTCGAATTCGGATGCGCCGGCGCGTATGGCGTCCTGGATCGTTCGCCAAAGGAGCAGCACGTTGGGGCCAAGAGGATTGAATCTCGAATCGGAGCAGCCGTATTTATAAGTAACCGTGTTCTTGAAAGACAGCGTGATGATGCTGGCGACGGGCGTATCCTCCATCGACAGCAGTTTGATCTTCAGCTTCTCTCCCAGACAGTCCATCAAATTCCGGAACCAGGACAAAGGCTGCGGCGGGATCTGATGACGGCGGCGTGTCAGCAGGAGCAGGCGATAGAATCGGCGAAGAAGGTCCTCGGATCTGCCTTCTTCGTAGCGGAACGGTTCGCGCTCACTCCGCGCAATTTTTCTCTGCACGCAGCTCTTATGAAGATTCCGGAAGACGTTCTCCTCGCCTGCGGTCAGATCAAGCCTGTGAATGAATGCGCTATGGCTCTCATGGAGGCCTGCCCCTTGCGGAGCGTACGCGTTACGGTCGGCGAGAGGCCGTATCTCAACATATTTGCAGCCGCTCTCTGTCGCGTCATTTTTGGCAGCGGCCAGTAATTCGCACAGCTCGTCCCCGCCGGCGGCGAGGGGCTGGCAGTGATCGGAAAAGGGTAGCGACACGAGCCGCTGTCCGGTCAGGCGGCTTTTGATCTTGCAAAAAGGTATGCCGCTCTGCCATCCGTCATCCTTGGATGGCGCCGTGTACGCCACAGGCTCGTAGCCATAAGTCCGGTGTAGCGCCCGGAGCCACTCGGGAGTGTGAAAAATACCGGCGTCGCGATGGGTTTGAATGAACGCTTGCCAGCGCTGGTCGGTTGTGGGATCGATGCGATAGATCCTCATGCGCTTTTTACCGTTGATGACAAAGCTGCGGCTTGCGCGATCTTCATCTCGTTTGATGACACGATCGCGCTCAGGATGTCGGATCGGAAGACACTCTCGAGGATCCGGATATTCGGCATGACACAGTGTCCACCGATGATTCCCGGTGCATATTTGAAGGCCGGGAAAAAAGGGACTTCTTCATAGAAGGAGACAATCTGGCTGTAGTCGACGTGCAGTTGGTCACAGTACCTTTCGACTTCCTGCGCCCAGGCGATCAGCAGGCCGAAATAGGTCGTTTCCGTTAGCTTCGCCAACTCCGCAGCTTCCGGCGAAGACACCACCTTCGTCCTCATTCCGAGCGATTCAAAGTGTTCCGAAGCTCGAGCGGCGGATTCGCGATCGATGCCTCCGATGTACTTCCTATACCGAAGGAGGTCCTGTTTCATCTTGTCGTGCTTGCCGCGGACGGGACTGTAAGCAAGACATGTGCGGGTCAGCCCGTGGATCGCGCGCGTCGTTCCGGGCGCCACGGTGCTGTTGATGATGGCCAGGACCGGGCAGTATCGTTTGATGTACTCGACGGAGGCGCGGACAAACTCGCCCGAGAATGGAAAACATATGAGGAGGATGCGGGCTGTGACGTTAGCCGGCGCCGGTTCGAGATCGATCCCAATGGCCGAATACCTCCTCCTGACCAATTCCAGGAGCGGCTTGCCGACTTCTCCCACTCCGATTACGATCGCCTCATAAAAGGGCATGGCTTCTCCTTTTCAATCTGGCAGCAACGAATCGACCAAACGGAAGTAAACCTCTCGCTGTTGTCCCCAGTTGTAGGTCTCAAAAAACTGGACTGCCTTGGAAGCCAGCCGCCGCGCCGCACCGGGGTTGCCGTGCAACCACAGAATGTGTGATGCCAATTCAGCGTCGTTTCCGGGTTGGAAATACACGACTGCGGTCTCGTCGAAGTACGCTTGAATCGTGCGAAGCCGGGTTACAATCACCGGTATTCCTAACGCGACGTATTCCAATAGCTTTGTTGGCAGTACGTATTCGGTAAAGGCGTCGGCGGCGTAGGGGATGACTCCCGCGGCTGCTTCCTTCAGGATTGCGGGAAGTTGCTCGACGGGTACGCCCTGTTTGAATTCGACGCAATCCGCTACGCCGAGTTCTTGAACCAATCCGAAAAGGCGCGGCACGTCCTCGCCGGCGCCCACGATTTGAAATTGAATGTCCGGAATCTTCGTCCGGCAACGGGCAACCGCACGAAGGGCCACGTCCAGCCCGGCCCGCCGGGGAATCGAACCGTGGTAGATGAGCCGAAACGGACTCGGTGGAGCGCCGAAGACGTCATTCCACGCGGCGCCGCGCACGAAGATCCGGGGATCGGGAACATTCAACACAATGGAGAACTTGTCCCGGGGATTTCCGTGCTTAGTCAGGACATCGAGATGAGGCTCGTGGACGGCGATTGCCTTGTCCGCAAATGCGACGCTGCGCTTTTCGACCCAGATGATGAAACGGACGGCCCACCGGTGACTCGAACCGAATTTTGCTACGTATAGTTCAGGCGTCAGATCGTGAATGTCGAGGATGATCTTGGAGCCAAACAGCTTCGGAACCAGTGCGGCAAACACTAGAAAATCCGGTATGGTGTGGGCCTGCACAATGTCGTATCGTTCGCGCAAATGCAGGAGGGCCATCTTCAGGAAGAAGTAACAAAAGAGGCGCAGGTAGGCCGCCAGGTGCAACACGGGACTCTTGCCGAAATATTTGCCCTTCGGAACGTAAAACAACCGGACTCCGTCGAGGCTAGTCACGTTGTTCACCCCGTTTCCGAGGCAAATGCAGTCCACGGCGTCTCCTCTTTCGACAAGGGCCTCGGCCTCGCGCCGTACTCGAGGATCGGTCGGATAGATGTTGCACACGAGCATGCATATCCGTGCCATTAGTCCCCCGCGATCGGAATCTCCATTACGCGATCTCCGGTCCATGGAATGTCTAGGAAGGTCCGCGCTCCACGCGAGGCCGCGGAGAACCCTCTCGCGGCGTTGTGAATTCTCAAGGTGAGATTTGGTTTTCCATATTCGGGGGGTTGGTAATCCAGAACCAGCCGCAGGCGCCCCCCGCTGAAATCCACTTGCCGGAAAGCCAGCGCCCGCCGGTGACGGAACCAGTCGGTGATCTGCAGCGCGGTGGCAAACCAGGCTCGTTCGGTCCTAAGAGCATCGAGCAAGCGGACGTAGAAGCCGCCCCAGAACCTTTCGGGCGCCAGGCTTCGGGTGTGCCACAGAATCGTCAGGACGCCGCCATACGCAGCGGCGTTGTTTGTCAGCAATTCGCATTTTTCCCACGCCTGGCTCTCTGACAGACCGAGACGCCCGGAGTAAAAGAGCGCGGTGTCCTGAATGTGCATCGGGAGTTCGAGAAGTCGCCGGGCCCCGATTGGCTGGAAAACTTGCGACGTTCCCGCGCGGTATCCCACGGCGTCGTTGTAGCCGGACGTGGAGTCGTACTCGAAACCCGCTTCTTCCAGTATTCGCGGAGAAGAAGCGTCGAAGCACAACCAATGCATGCGCACGCCCAGCCTCGATTTGCCGCTGGTCTCGGCGAGCCGGCGATGTTCTTCCCGGCCTTTGTCCGCGTCGTGCCATGCGTCGATTCCGTGGACGCCGGCTTCATGCCCCATCTCCGTGAGGTTCTGAACTAGTTCGCTCTGCTCGGTCACATCGTAGGCCGCCGCGCGTCGCTCCGCATGACGCCCGCGAACTTTCTGACCCGGCCGATTTTTGAACGGAATGAAGAAGAACGTCGCCTTCAGATCACGCTCCAGGTCGGCATACCTGCCGAAGTCTTCAAACCAGAAATCCTTGCAGAGTCCCAGGTGGACTCCGGGCAGCATTAATGCCGCCTTCCAGTTGTCGAGGCAGCGCCTCCATGGGATGTCGCGTTTCATCAGCCGCCACAGCGAACCCACGGAAGCCCGGCCGACAAAGCCCCACATCGTGTGGTCGAGTTTGTGATCGCGGATCCGCACGAAATCGACGTCATGCGTGAGGCAAACCATGAAACGGCGGCCGGGAGGGACGGCGGGAACCTCGACAAAGGGGATGCCGGCCTCGGCCATCCAATCGCGGAGCATCGAGATGTGAATGTCCAGCGTGGGCAGCAGCGCGTTGCGGCCGGGCTGCCCTGATGACAGCAGCAAGCCCACCTCTTGAAACAGGTCGTAACCGGCGCGCAACACTTTCACAGGCGGGTCACATGTTGTGGTCGCGGCCGCTGCTGAGCTTCCCCGCAAGCGCACCAGCGGCACGCCTCCGGAATCGAATGTGCATACTTTTCCGTAAACAGGAAAGACGACGTCGCGATATTCCAAATATGTTTCTTGAGTATCCGCGGGGTCTTTCGCAGCGCCGCCATTCAGGCCGGAGCTATAGATCACCAACAGGTTCGTCCTCACGCCGGTCAATCGAGGCGCCGTCGATACAACCACCGGATAGGTGCACACCGGCCGGTAGAACTCCCACGGCGTCTTGAACAACTCAAAGAACTCCCGCACAAGTTCCCTTTCCCCCTGGTTGCACGCAACGCCGATGACATTTCTTCCATCAGGCATTGGCCTATTCCTGGCGTCCGAGGGTCTCTTGAAACAACCGGCGCATTTGTTCGCGTCTCAGATAACGCACGAAGTCGTCCGGCACGACCCGCTTCTGTCGCGTGAGACTCGGAAAAAGATATCCGCAGAAGCACAACAGGCTGCCCAAAACATAGGGCCGCACCACCGCGCGGCGGATGCACTTGCCGGCCTCAAACAACACGTAGTAGCCGATGAAGTAATCTTCCATACCTCGTCGCAATCTGGCCCGCCAGACGCTGGCACCCGCCGTGCCGGTCGGCCTGTGGTGCAACACCTGGAGATCGGAAAAGGAGCGGACCTCCCATCCCTTCTGTCGCGCCATGAAGATGGCCACGGCATCTTCCCCTCCGTAGCGGAGCGGTATAAAACGGGCGCCGATGTCTTCGTAACACTGCCGCCGGAAGAACAGGACGGCGCCCGGGACACATTCTTCCGAACTGCCATACCGCTCGACGTAGTCCCCACTTTGATTTTCGAGGACTCGGCCTCCAGCAATTCCGAGACGTGGATAGGCCCTAAACTTGGAGAGAAGGTTCTCGAAATAACCGGCGCCGAAAGAAATATCGGCATCCGGGAAGCCGGCAAACTCAAAATTCATATGCCGGAGATACTCGTAGGCGTCGTTGATCGCTGAGACCTTCTGCGAGCAGACCCTCGCTCTGGAATTGGTCCGCCCGCTGAGGCGGATGAAGTCATGCCAGCTTGCGAAATCCATCACAACGTCGCCGGTGCGGTCGGTCGACCCGTCGTTGACAATGACCCAGATTTCAGGCGACACGGTTTGGCTGACGACGGATTGCAAAATTTTCGGGATATGAGTCTCCTCATTCTTAGCAGCCGTAATGAGCACGTACCTTTCGCCGTTCATAGTGTTTGTGTCGCGTATTCCGCTTCAATCGCAGGCACGCGCGAGAATGCGGCATGCCGGTCAAGCGAGAGGGCATAAAACAGGTACACAATCAAAACAGGTCCGATCTTGGCGACTAGATCGGTTTCAGTCATCGTTGAGATCAAAATGGCCGCAATCGCGGTGATGGCGCGCAGTACGAAACCTAACGAGAACGTCAGACACAGCTCCGAGAACCGGGCCAGCCACTTTAAGCTGTAACCCAGCAGCACCCAGAAAAGAACGAACATGCCTATGATGCGACGGCGGTCATTAAACATATCTAGACGATCCCTGAGTCAGGTGAATACCGCAATCCGGGTGATCAGAGCCCGGATCATTCCTTTCTCGTCTTCTCGGATAAAGCTGGTGCTGTACAGCAGGAGTGTCGCGGCGCACACGGAAGCCGGAACGAGGCTGTAGTACGCATAACCCGCTGCGCCGCGTAGCGCGTACACCGCAGCCATGAACCCCAACAGAAGCGTGGCTGCCACGAACAACCGGCCCCACTCCACGCGCACCACTGTTCTTTTCAATGCGAGCCTCATCACCGTCACGCCGGCGCCGACCGTGGTGATGATGTATACGGCAACTGCTCCGTACAGGCCCCAGCGCCAGACCAATAGATAGTTGAGTGCGACGCCCAGAACGGTGAAAGCCACGACGACGCTTCCGACCAGATCCGTCTTCTTCTCGAGGTAGAGCAGGGATTCGCCGATGTAGTAATCACCGCGGAACGCAAAGGCAGGCAACGCCAGCAAGATCACGAAATAAGCGGGACGAAATGCGGGAGGCGCGATGACGGGCAACAGAGCGCGCGCCGCAAACATAACGCCGCAGGCAACGAACACGAACGCGGTCATAAGGTACGTCAGTATCCGGGACACCGCCGCCCAGAGCGCACCGCCGCCGACATGGCCGTATACGAAAGGCTCGTAAGCCATCTCGAACGGCAGGATCAGCACCATCTCGGCGGCTTGCGCCATTTTCATTCCGAGAGAAAAGATGCCGGCGTCCTCCAGTCCGTTGAAATAGCTGACCGAGTACATAGCGGACGCCTGAGTCGCCAATCCCCCCGCTGACACGAGAATCAAGGGCAGACCGAAGCGCACTAAATGCAGCATCAGCGGCAACGAAAAACCCAATCGGATTTTCGTGCAGATCATCGCCAACAGAAATGCGGCGAGCGCGCCGTAGATAATGGCCTGCGCCAGCAGCGCGCCCTGAATACCCAGATGAAACACCCGAAGCAAAACCAGCGAAAGGACGATCAGCGAAACGGCGCTGGCAAGACTGGCAAGGGTGACTTTCAGGCCTTCGTGGCCGGCGCGGTAGTACGACAGCAGATGGACCGATAGACAATTAAAAAAGGCGCCCGCCGAGGTCAGAAGCACATAACCGAGGACGCGCTCCGAGTGCAGCACTCCCTTGAACAATGGCGACGCTAATAACGCGATGGCAGTGACGGCAAGAGCTCCAAGCAGGTTGATCGCGACGGATGTTCCCAGCAAAAGGCCAGTCCGGCCTTGGTTCTCATATTCCTTGGCGAACCGGACAAACGCGGTGCGGCTGCCGATCCCGATCACAATGACCATGATTTGGGCGGTCTGAAGCAAGACGGACAGCAAACCATAATCGCCAGTCGAAAGCGTGTGCGTATAGACGGGGATCAGCAAGAACGAAGCGGTCCGTGCACCGATCGTGCCGGCCGAATAGAAGCATGCGTTCTTTCCCAACGTCCTGAGGTTCATCGGCTCTCCCTGCCTGACGGCGTCTTTAGGAGTTCGGCCGCCACCGCAGGCGCCGTCTTGAGGAGAATACGCAGATCCAACCAGAACGACTGTCGCCGCGCATAAGCAATGTCGAGATGCATCATTTCCCGGAATGTCGTCCGGTTCTTCCCGCTGACCTGCCACAAGCCCGTCATACCGGGAACGGCGTCGAACCGGGCGGTTTGCCACCGTCTGTATGCGCGCGCTTCGTAGGGCATGCATGGGCGGGGGCCGACCAAGCTCATCTCGCCGCGAAGCACGTTGATTAATTGCGGCAACTCATCCACGGCCGAGCGGCGGATGATGTTGCCGAAGGGAATGATCCGCGGATCCCGCTGCGCATCCAGTTTCGTCAGGCAGGCGTCGGAATGGATCAAACTGTCCAGGTGACGTTGATGCATGCTGTTGTCGGTGTCATGGCGCATGGTGCGGAATTTCCACATATCGAATTCCACGCCATTACGCCCAATCCGCTTTTGCTTCAAGATGACCGGACCTGGAGAGACGGCTTTAATAATGATTGTGACAAGCAGCAACAGAGGTGAAAGGCACAGCAGCGCGATCGCAGCGCCCGCGATGTCGAGGGCCCTCTTCCAGCGCGGAATCGGATCGACAAGAAGACTGCGGGGCGCATCTTTACAAAGAATCAAAACCCCTTCCGGGTCGTTGTTCGACTCCGGTCCGGCAGACCGCTGAACCCGGCCTGCGCCGGAATCGGCGGATTCGCCGGGCAGCCAACGGCCCGGGTATGTATAGATCGTGCAAGGCGGCCGCGGGCCCGTCAGCATGAGGCTGATGTGTTGGACGAACGTGCGGGCGCCGCGCGACGAAGTGTAGGGCAGGAGCACGCCGAGGCGCTGCTCATCGAACCATCCTATCTCGTCGATTTGACGTTTCCTGCGGGCGAGAACACGAACGAGTTTCCGGATAAACGGAGTGTCTGCGGTTTCGAAGACCAGAAGCGAGAAGCTCTGCTCGTTCCGATCCGACCTCGTCCGCTCGCGCCGGAGCAGTCTGTGAAATTCCTCGCGAGATTGAACCCTGTCCACTCTTCCACCTGTTCACTAATCTGTGGCAATCGTTTCCAATTCCGGGCTGACCTCTATAGCCGTTCTTTGGCTGTAACGGAGAATGCGGGCTGGATTGCCGGCGACGATGGCATCAGCGGGCACATCTCGTGTAACGACACTACCCGCTCCCACGATGGCGTTTTCGCCGATCGTGACGTTAGAGAGAATGACGCTGCCGCTGCCGATCGAAGCTCCCTGCTTGACCAGAGTCGGTTGAACCGTCCAATCGGACTCTGTCTGAAGCTGGCCGTTGCCCTTCGCCGCTCTGGGATAGCGGTCGTTGATAAACACGACCTGATGCCCTACGAACACGCGGTCTTCGAGGGTGACGCCTTCACAGATGAAGCTGTGGCTTGAAATCTTGCAATCCGCTCCAATCTTTGCGCCTTTTTGTACTTCGACGAAGGCGCCGATCTTCGTTCGGCGTCCTATCTCGCAGCCGTACAGATTGACGAAGCTGTGAATCTTCACATCTTCGCCGAGCTTGACATCGCCGGCTATGCACTGACAGGCAGCGCTGTTTTGTCTGTCTTCCATCTGTCTGCTTTCCATAGGTCCAAACGGCTCCTCTCGATTTTCATGGATCGCTCGGCGGCTTCCAGCAGCTCCACGACCTGGAGTCCGGCATAACCGTGCGTGATGGGTTGTTCACCCGTCTGAATGCAGCGGACGAAATGTTTGCATGCGACTTCGAGCGCCTCAGTCTGATCCACTTTCGGGATCACCAGGTCGCCTGTACGGTATTCGACGAGCACCTTGTACCGGTCTTCGTTCTGGCGGAGATCGATGCCTTTGTCGAAAATCTTGACCTGATTTTCCGAGTCGAGGTGGTCGTATATGACCATCTTGCGGCTGCCGCCGATGAGCGTCCGTCGCAGTTTCACCGGAGATAGCCAGTTCAAATGAAAATGGGCGATCACGTTGTCTTCCAGTTCCACGTTGACGTACGCGATGCTCTCGCGTTTCCATCCGTTCCACCGGACCGGCGCGCTTCCGGCGGCCGTCACGCGGAGAACCGCCTTGTCGAGCAGGAAACTCATTATCGAAAAGTCGTGGGGGGCCAGATCCCAGAGCACGCTCACGTCGGGCTGGAACAGGCCAAGATTGAGACGCACGGAGTCGTAGTAATAGATGTCGCCCAGGTCTCCCGAATCGATGATTTCACGCAATTTGCGAACAGCGCCCGAATAGACGAATGTATGATCGACCATCAACACTTTGCCCCGCTTTTCAGCCATACGGATGAGTTCCGCCGCTTGCGTCGCGCTCGTCGTGATAGGTTTTTCGACGAACACGTGTTTATCGCTGGCCAGGCACGCTCTCGCCAGATCGAAGTGGGTGGAGATGGGCGTGGCTATCACGATGGCATCGATTGAATCGGATTCGACGAGCTCGAACGCTTCTGTGGTCAATTTCATCTCCGGGTTCAGATGCCGGACAGCCTGAAGTCTGTCGAGCTGCAGGTCGGCGGCGGCCGCCACCCGGCATTCCTTGAGCTTGCTGAGATTTCGAATCAGATTTGGACCCCAATATCCGCAACCGATCACGCCAACATTGATCATGTCCATATTCGTCTCCCTTGAATTTGTGTATCAGCCCGGGACGAGCGGCTCTTCGCCTTCAAAACATAGGACTGCATGTAAACATTGATCAGCTCCGTGACATACCCGATCTGACGCTCCTCGATTTCGGGATACATCGGCAGGGAGATGATGCGGGCGGCGTAACGCTCCGCCACGGGACACTCGCGCGATTTGAAGCGCGCAAAAGCGGGTGTGCGGTGAATGGGTGCAGGATAGTGAATTCCGGTTTGAACGCCGCAATCCCCTAAGTAGGCTTGCAGAGTATTGCGGTCGCCCGCCTCAATCCGGATCACGTAAAGGTGATAGACGCTCTCGACTCCGTGCGGCGCGAAGGGAGTAACCACGAATGGGGTCGACGAGAGCATCCGGTCATACAACCGCGCCCGTCGCCTCCGCGCTTCGTTGCGTTCATGTAGGTGTTTGAGCTTGACCTGGAGCACCGCGGCTTGCACGCTGTCGAGCCTGCTGTTATAGCCCACGACGTCGTGCTGGTATTTGACGATTCCCCCGTGGTCGCGAAGCCGCCGTATCGCGTTCGCAACGGCGTCGTCGTTCGTAACCACAGCGCCCGCGTCGCCACACGCTCCCAAGTTTTTAGCGGGATAAAAACTGAAGCATGCCGCGTCTCCCATGCTCCCTGCTCTAGCGCCGTGGTAACGGGCGCCGTGAGCTTGCGCCGCATCTTCAATTACTCTGAGCTCATGATTTGCCGCAATATCGAGTATGGGGCGCATGTCCGCCGGCTGGCCGTACAGATGAACCGGTATGATCGCCTTCGTGTGCTTGGTGATGCGGTCTTCGATCTGCTGGACGTCGATGTTGTAAGTCCTGACATCGACATCGACGAAGACCGGCGTTGCGCCGCAGTGGACGACGGCTTCGGCGGTGGCGACGAAACTGTTGGCCGGAATGATGACTTCGTCACCTTCCCCGATCTTCAGGGCCTTCAAAGCCAGGAGGAGGGCATCCGTGCCGTTGCCGACGCCGATGGCATGACGGACTTCGCAGAATTCCGCGAACGCTCTCTCGAAATTTTCAACCGCGGCGGCGCCGGTGAAAGCGGCGCTATCGAGGACTTCGTCCCAGACCCTGCGAAGGTCTTCGCGCAGGAGACGATGTTCGGTCTTGAGTTCCACGAAGGGGACTTTCATTGCTAAAGCCTCTGGTACAGCCGCTGTGGTATGGGAAACGTCCGTTTGTTCAACACCGCTCCGAAAACCCGCACGCCTGCAGCGTCCAGAGTTCCTTTGGCCGTTTGAGCGGCCTCACGCCTGGTCTTGTTTGCTTCCATGACCATGACGACGCCGTCGGCGATCCTGCCAAGAAGCGCGGCGTCGGCGTACGCATTGATGGGAGGGGCGTCGATGAGGATGTGCGCGAAGTGCTTCCGCAATTTCCAAATCCGTACTTGAAACTCTTCCAGGCTCGACCGCGTTTGCCAATCCCTGCCGGGCGGGCTGTATGACAAAAGGCACAGATTCGTACTGATTGACTCGGAAGTCTTTTCGGGTTCCTCTAAGTCGAAATACCGGCGCAATCCGGGAGAACGGAAATTCGCATCAACGACGCACACCGGACCGTCCAGATAATCGGCCATTATTGCCGCGGTTCGAGCGCACACGTAAGTGCATCCGCTTCCCCGTTCAACTGCGGAGAACAAGACAACCTGAGTTGCCGCATCCTCATTGGAGATAGAGAGGCGCTGGACGAGCTTGATCGTCTCGTCCCGGGTTTGCTCCCAAAGGTTGAACCCCCTCACCCGCCGCATTGAAGGAACGATTCTTGGGCCGATAACACGCTGGAGCCCAACACCGCTTACTCCATCAAGGAGAATCTCCAGATCAACAGTCATACAACGTTCTCCTCCCTCAAACCCGGACGCGTGAAGAGCCGTGTTTGAGGGAACGCGGCGAGCACCGGCACGTTCAAGAAGATCTCCACTTCGCCGGGCGTCCTGAAGGAATGATCCAGATAGTCCGCCGTCAACACGATCCCGATGCTGACCAGACAGCCCAGAAGCCACCCGAGCGAGAGATTCAGCGGCCAATTCGGGCTGATGGGGAAGGCCGCGGCCGTCGCCTGCTCCGCAACAGCGACGTTGACGATCCGCTGCCGGTCTAACGCTTCCGAAATCCGCGCTTCCTCTTGCTTGTGCGAGTAGAGAAGGTAGCCTTCTTCGGCAGCCTTGGCATCGCGGATCAAACCCTGCTGAACGATTTCGGTATTACTCAAACGGCGAGCCTGGCGGTGGTAAGTGGTCGCGCTTTGCGCCGTGGCCGCCACTCGCGCTTGCAACGCTGTAAGTTCCGTGCGAGCCTTCGCCAGTTCACCTTTCACCCATTCGTAGGCCGCGTCACGGTCCGTCGTTTCTTCGCGCGTGGGACTGCGCTCGGCGGCAGACAACGCCTGCCTGGTCTGGGCGATCTGCGCTTCAATTTCTTGAACCGGCCTGTATTCGGGTGTGTATTTGCTCAATAACTTCGCGCGCTCGTTCTCAAGGTCTAAGAGTTTGCTTTTCATCTGCTGCAGCAAGTATGGATTGTCGGAGACCCGCACCTGCGTGGTCAGACGTGGAGGCATGGAGGCGGCTTGCCGCTCCAGAATGGCAATGCGTTGCTTCGTCTCGGATATGGCCGCTTGAGTTCGTTGCAGATCGGCCTCGAAATCGTTCTGTTTCCGAATCGTGATCTCCTTTTCAAGGGGCGCGGCAGTTATTTGGTTTTCTTCGCCGAATTGGGCCAGGCGTTTTTCAGCCTCATCGAGCTTCAGGCGATACTGCTCGGTTTGATCTTGAAAAAACGTGAGAGTGCCCGGCAGACGGTGCACTTCCAGATGTTTTTCGAGGTAGAGACGTAAGAGGGTCCCCAGGACGGAGACGGATAGTTGGGGGTCGTTCGAGACGTAGGTCACCTTGATGAGCGTCGTCTTCTTGAGGGGTTCGACCTTGAGGTTCCGCTCGAGCGATTTTACTGCCCTCAGAACTTGCATCTCTTGGCCTGAAGCGGGCCGCTTTGCCTGTTCCGTCAGCGCGGCGAGCGCATTGCTCAGCCACGATTGCTTGAGCTGGTCAAGACGGTTCTCCACTACAACTTTTTCCAAAAGGTCGCGGCTGTTCAGGAGTTCCACTTCGGAATTCATGTCTGTTTCGTTCACGTCGGGCGGGAAGGCCAGTGGCGCCTTCGAATCAGGACTGACCACCGGATCGACGCGCTCGTGCTTCACGAGAATCTTGATATGCGCCTCATATTGAGGGGGCGTCAGCCACGTGACTAACAGAACACCAAGAAAGACGGCCAGAAACGACCCCACCAAAAGCCGGCGGCGCCGGAAGCCAATCGCCGCCCAATCGCGAAGAGGAGCCGAAGCCGGCAACGAGGGGAGCCTCGGTTTGTCGAATAATGTCAAATCGGCTTTTCCCATTGCTTCGCCCCGGCGCTAAAACGGCAGCGGGTTCAAATACATTCCCAAGCTCGGAGTCGGTATAAACCGGCTGATCTTTGAGAACGCCGTCTTTGGAACAAGGATCATGTCGCCTGAATGCAGCCGCACGTCCTCGGTGATGTCCTTACCGCTCAATATGCGTTTGATATCGACCTTCGTGACTTCCACCCATTGCTCCGACACACGACGGAACAACAGGACCTGCTTCTTGGATTTTTCGGCCGGCCCGCCGGCGATCTCAACCGCCTGGACCACAGTCGTGTCGCCGCGCAAATCGTATTTGCCGGGGTGAGCGACTTCACCGCCTACAATGAAGTAAGGCTTTTCGAATTCCTTGAGATCTATCGTGATGATGGGATCGCGCAAGATTTTGCTGTAGGCGGCCCGCACCGCTTCAATAATCTCGGGCGTGGTCCTGCCTTGCACCCGCACATCACCTGCGCCGCGCAGGTTGATAAACCCATCGGGCTGAAGTATGACTGTCTGGTTGAACTCAGGCGTTAGTGGGAAATTCAAATCCAGAATATCGCCCGGCTGGAGCCTATAGCGCGGATGAGGTTCCCGCAGCGCAGGCGCTTGAAACGCGGGGGCGGGAAGTGTCGTGGTGAACACGATCGCGATAGATAAGAGCGCCGAGAATCTCATTACAGGCCTTCCTCCACAGGTGCGGTTGACTATCTAACCGTATGCCGTGTCGGTGGACTCCGGTAGATAGGTAAAACCCGCAGAAGAATGGGGCAAGGACCCCGTGTACGTAGGCCTGCTTCCGCGCCCCATCAGCGGCAGGGGAAGCTCAGTTTGTAACTATTCAGCACAGCTGCTGCGGTGAGGCAATCGTTCGCCCTGCAGCGATGTGCTGGTTACCTCAGTTTTATGGGGTATTGACCTACCACCGTGGTGCATACTCACCCCAGTTGAAATTCCGCGACACCGGTGGTAACAGCGTCTATAGTTAAGTGATCCATCTCTGAACACGAAGGCAACACATGAAAACAAACGAAAAGCTGCATGAGGGCGTTCTCCCCATTTCAAAAGCCGGGAGCGGCGCGGCTTTGCTGCGGGAACTGGTCGCGCATCTGCGTCAAAACCGCTCCCAATTGCGCGAAGATTGGGCGCGGCGCATCCGCGAGGCTGCACTGCTGACGGCGATGAGCAAAGATGAGATTTTTTCCGAGGCAACCTCGGTGTATGACAACTACGTTGAGGTGCTGGAGACTGGCAATGTCGAGGCGCTGCAAGCCTATGCGCGCAATTTATCGGAACGGATTATCCCGCGTGGTGTGGAAACCCACGAATTGCTGGGGATCGTGTTGCTGTTACGCGATGTGCTCGCCCGCTCACTGTTCAAGAAATATCAGGGCGACTTCGACCTGCTCGACAAAGTGCTCGACGCTTACGAACCGGCGGCAAACCGCATCGCGAATACGGTCGGCGTCAGTTTCGTCGAGCAGCGGGAGCGCATTATCCGCCAGCAACAGGAAGCCATCCGCGAGTTGTCCACACCGGTGTTGCAGGTGAGGGAACGGCTGTTGATTCTGCCCATCATCGGCGCGATTGATGGCCAGCGGGCGCGGCAGTTGACAGAGCAATTGTTGCGCAGTATCCGCGCCAACCGCGCGAAGGTTGTCGTGGTGGACATTACCGGCGTGCCGTCCATCGACTCGGCTGTGGCGAATCACCTCGTGCAAACGGTCGAGGCGTCACGGCTGATGGGCGCCAACGTGATCGTCAGCGGCTTGGCGTCGGAAATAGCGCAAACGCTGGTGACCATCGGCGTGGACCTGAGCAAGATTAATGCCGTCGGCGATCTGCAGGGCGGCATCGAGGAAGCTGAACGCTTGCTTGGCTACAAGGTCATGACGGTCGATCAACCCAGAGAACCGGACGACAAGACTTAGGTAACGAACGATGCAGGTTCCTATCCTCAGACAGAGTGGCTACCTGATCGCCAGTATTCAGTCTGCGCTCTCCGACCAGGACCTGATCCGGCTTCGCGAGGACCTGGGCAACCAGGTCGGGGAATGCCGCTCGCGGGGTGTTGTCATCGATGCAACGCTGCTGGATCTTATCGATTCGTTCGCCACGCGCACGCTGAGGGGGATCGCCCACATGCTCCGATTGCGCGGCGCAGAGACCGTCATCGTCGGCATTCAGCCTTCAGTGGCGATTACGATGGTGCAGTTGGGTTTGACACTCGAAGGGATCGGCACGGCCCTGGACCTCGAGGCGGGTCTGGCCTATCTCGACCAGAAAACCAGGGGTAACCGCCGGTATGCCGAATGAAGAAACGGTGCTCATCGGGTCCTCGACGGACATCGTCGCGGCACGGCAAAAGGGTCGAACCATGGCTGCGGAATTGGGCTTCGACAGCGCGCAGGTGACCGCCGTCGCCGCAGCCATCTCCGAGGTTTCCCGTAACATCGTTGAATATGCAAAGTGCGGGGAAATCATCCTGCGGGTCGAGAACACCGGCGGCAGACGAGGCCTCTGCATCGTTGCGCGCGACCATGGACCCGGTATTGCGGATGTCGCGCAGGCAATGCAGTACGGTTACTCCTCACGTAAGGGACTGGGCGTGGGGCTGCCTGGCGCCAAATGGTTGATGGACGAATTCATCATCGAGTCGAGCGTAGGTATTGGAACCATCATCACGATGAAAAAGTGGTTGGACTAAGATGCGGAACAGCCAGGCTGTCTTGCGGCAGCCCCTCGATTGGGCCGTCGCCGTGCGCGCGTTGCCCGGTGAGGCGATGTGTGGAGACGCACACGTGGTCGAACCCACTTCGCAAGGCATGCTCTTGGCCGCAGTGGACGGGTTGGGCCACGGCGATGAAGCCGCAGCCGCAGCCGCAACCGCGATCGCCACTATCAAACGATATGCGAACCAGCCGCTCAGTTCGCTCATCCACAGTTGCCATGCGGCGCTCATGAAATCCCGCGGCGTGGTCATGACGCTGGCTACCATACACCCGTTCGAAAGGCGGCTCACCTGGCTCGGCGTCGGAAACGTTCTAGCAACCCTGTTGCGCGCCGGCGGCGAAACCACCCCCCGCGCGGAGTTCCTGCTACTGCGCAACGGCGTGGTCGGGTACCAACTTCCGCAACTGCAATGCCGCAAAACCGAGGTTGCGCCGGGTGATTTGTTGGTTCTGGCTACGGACGGCATCGGCGAAGGTTTCGTTAGGGACGTGGTGTACAATGATTCTCCGCAACAAATCGCCGACCGGATTCTGTCGCTCCACTTCCAAGGCCATGATGACGCGCTGGTGCTGGTCGCACGCTGGGTCGGGCATAGTCATGAATAGGCGAGTGAACAAACTGTCCCAACAATATGCCGCCGCGTTGCGGGACTACCTGGCCGTGCAACAAGAAGGGGTGTTGCAGCAGGCCCATGAGCTCGGCCGTGAAGCCATCGCGCTCGGTCTAGGCGTGTTTTACATAGCCGGTATCCATCAACAGGCGCTGGCCGCCTGCCTGCTGCCCCTGCTGTCGCCGGACGAAACGACGTGCAGGCTAAACGCCGCGCAAGCCTTTTTCCTGGAAGTGCTCTCTCCCTATGAAGCCAAGCATCTCGGCTTCCGCGGGGCCAACACTGCTCTTCAACGCCGTAACGACGAACTGGCCGCTCTCAACCTCAATCTGCGCGATCTCTCGACGCAGGTCCTGCACGTCCAGGAGGAGGAACGACGGCGCATCAGCCGGGAACTGCACGATCAGGTGGGTCAGGCCTTGACGGCAATCAGCATGAACCTGTCGATGCTCGAGCGCGCGTGCGGCCCCG
>Ga0066710_100000921_pt1 | contig 20136 bp, 18 predicted proteins | sample GraSoiAngelo_159_FD_79666 | JGI IMG/M metagenome (GOLD analysis project Ga0066710, IMG submission 79666) | Grasslands soil microbial communities from the Angelo Coastal Reserve, California, USA - 14_1009_16_40cm | ecosystem: Environmental > Terrestrial > Soil > Grasslands | place: USA...
AATAGGTGCTACAGGCAATTCCTCAACCTCCGTAGGGGCCGACCTATGTGTCGGCCCCGGGCGGACACGCAGGTCCGCCCTACCCTGCGAGAGGTGATGAAACCGGTCTAATCTTGCAACCCTGACGGCAATCGGGGCGACGCGAGAAGCCGTGCGAATTCGGTCCAGCGGCGCGCCGATGTCGCGGCTGCCCCGCCGCTGCGCCGCTCGACATAATCCTTCACGAGATCTTTTCCGAGATTGTAATTAATCACATAGCTGCGGTAGGTGTCGAAGAACCGCGTCCGCTGCTCGGCGCGCGGCGGCGACATCATCGCGTATTGAACGAGCCAGTCGACGGCTCCTTTGCGGTCGACCTCACCGTTCAGGTACTTCCTCGCCGCTTCGTTCCCGGCATAGGCAAGGCGATCGACGAGCGCCGCAACGCGCGTGTACGCGGCTGCCTGCGCCGGATCGAGACCCGCGGCCGGATACAGGACATCGCGCTCGAACGCCACTCGCTCGTCGCCGGGGAACGCGACGTCGATGCCGTAGTTCGCCGTGCCCTCTGCAATCAGCGATTGCGGCGAGAACAGCGGGTAGACGGTGAACTCGACCCATCCGCGGTCGCGAACCAGATGCTGCTCGAGCAGCGCGTTGTAGACGTGGTGCCCGGGATAACCTTCGTGGCACGCCAGATCGATTGCGCGATCGATGTAAATCGGCAGATCGGTATTCACCTGGATCACACTGCGGTAGCCACCCTGGTACCAGTTGTAGCCGCTCCACGGCTTGTTCTCGACGTACTCGACGGTGAAGCTCTCGGCCGCTGGAAGCGTCACGTGCTGGAGTGTCCTACGGCGGCACTCGGCTATGGCGCGATCGAAGACCGTAGACAGACGTTCAGGCGGGATGATGAATCGCGCCCGGAACGCGTCGTAGCGCTCGATCAGCGGTCCATCGCCCGGGAGGAGCTGACCGAGTTGGTCGAGCGCCGTCTGGAAGTACGGCGCGGGATGCACCGGGGCGACCGCATCGTAGAGGGCACGGGACTCCTCGTCGAACGTCATCTTCGCGCCTTCGAGCATCCGAACTCGCGCGTCGAGCGACTCGAGCTGCCTCCGCAGGTATTCGCGCCTGAGCGCGACGAGCTCGTCGGCGGCTGGATCGGAGCGCGCGGCGGCCAGCGCTGCGGCGATCTGTCGACCCTCGGCGCGAACCTCCGACAGCGGCAGCTTGCGCCGCTCAGCGTCGCTTTTCCATTCCGGCGGACCGTAGAACGCGTCGACGTAATCTGCATCGTGTTGGCCGACCGCGAGCACCAGCTTCACGTACCGTTCGGCCATCGTGTTCATCGGCAGTTCCGCGGCGCGTTGCGGCAGCGCGATGGCCGCCGTCGCGAAAAGCAAGACCACTGCCCGCATCGCCGGATGCTATCAAACGTACGCACCGAGATTGAATCGGCCGCGCGCGTGCAGGAGCGGCTTCCAGAGGTCGCCAAGCTTTGCCGCTCGCCCCGGAACGTTCTCGACCGTGAAATCCTCGATGCGAATTCCGCGCTCGACTTCCTTCCATGTCACCGGCGTCGACACCGTCGCTTCGGGTCGCGGCCGGACCGAGTAGATCGACGCGAGCGTGCTGCCCCATCGGTTCTGGTTGTAATCGACGAGCACGCGGCCGCGCGGCCGATTGGCGACGCGGTACTCGGCGGTGATGAGCGCCGGATGCCGCGAGGCCAACTCGTGCGCGAGCGCTTTCGCGAACGTCCACACCTGCTTCTGAACCGGTCCTCGCACGATCGGCACGTACACGTGCAGCCCCTTCGATCCGGTCGTCTTCACGAGCGACGGCATCTCGAGCGTCTCGAGGGCGCCGCGGACGACGAGGGCCGTTTCGAGCACGCGATCGAATGTCGCGCCGACGCCTGGATCGAGATCGAAGTGCAGATAGTCGGGGCGATCGACGTCATCACAGGTCGCATACCACTGATTCAGATCGATGCAGCCCAGATTGATCACCCACATCAGCGCCGCGCGATCCTGGATCATCGGGAAATCGATAATGTTCTCCGAGCCGTGATCGATCGAGCAGATTTCGATCCAGTCCGGACGGGGACTCGGCGCGCGCTTCATGAAGAAGAAATCGCCGGCGGCGCCGTGCGGATAGCGCTTCATGACCATCGCGCGATTGCGGATGTGGGGGAGCAGGACGTCCGCGACCGCCGCGTAATACTGCAGCAGATCGCCTTTCGTCAGGCCGAGCTCCGGCCAGAAGACCTTGCGGAGGTTCGTGAGGCGGACTTCCTTGCCGTCGATCGCCACGACTACGTTGTCGTCGTCGCGTGGAACGATCAGGCGCGTTCGGCCCATTTGATCGGCGGCAATTTCGGCGGTCGTACGCCGTGGAGCACGGCGCCGGCGACGGGCGCGTAATCCAGCTCGACGCCCTCGCGCGCGCGCCGCAGCAGCAGGCCGCCGCGGCTCATGTCGCCGCGCCCGACGAAATCGATCGGGAACCGAAGGCGCTCGCCGAAGATGGCGAGCAGCACCGACACGTACTTCGGCGACGCGATGCTGCCGAGCAGCACGACGTCGCAGTCCGGACCGATCTCGCGCAGGAGTGCGCGGGCGCTCTTTTCGAACGGCCGCCGATAGACGGCATTCGCCGGATCCACCTCCGCGTCGGCAAAGGCGCGCAGCGCGCGATGCGTCACGTACGTGTCCGGAGTGCGCAGCCCTGCGTTGGGCGTGATGACGTGCACGCCGCAGCCGACGATCGGATTGTCCGGGTCCGGCGGCGCCGCGAAGCGCATGGCGTACGTCTGCTTCCCGCGGAAGTACAAGCCGCTCACGAACGTGAACACGTCGCCGAGCATCGCGCCACGCCGCGACCGCAGGTCTCGGGCCAACGCGAACTCCGCGTTCGGCGACAACACCTGCCCCGCGCGCGTGCCGCCGCAGTTCGCGGGCGACAGAAGGAAAACCCTGGATCTGGTCATCTGGTCATCTGGTTATCTGGTCATTTAATTGGCTGATTGAAATAACGAGATTACCAGATGACCAAATGACCAGATTTGAGAAGAATCCAGTACACCACGATGAGCGGCGCGATGGCAACGAGCAGCACAGTGGCGACCACGCCGGTGACGAACAGCCAGTCCCCGCGCGTGGCTGCCCCGCCTTCAGCCGCGTGGCGTTCGAGCAGGGCGAAATTCTTCGCGTTCGACTTCCAGAACACGTCGGCCACGTCGCCGAAAACCGGCACGATGCCGATCACGATGTCGATCGCGACGTTCAGCACCATCCGGAGCTGGACGACGCGCGGCACGCGCATGTGATGCGCCTGCACGACGATCGCGCACGACATCAGCGCCGTCGTCAAATCGCCGACCCACGGCACGAGACCGATGAGCGCGTCCCAGCCGAACCGGATGCTCGTCCCCGGCACGCGGTACGCCTCGTCGAGCAGCCGCTGCATCGAGCGCAGGCTTTCCAGGCGTTTGCGAACGTTGACCGGCGATGGCGCGGCAAAGAACACAAAGAACTGCAAGGAAAACGCGTACCAGGAACTGATATGGCGCAGCCATTGCGCGCGGCATGCAGAACAAGCTCGCCACCACGGAGGACACAGGGGACACAGAGGAAAATCCCTTTCCGTGGGTGTTCTTTCCCCGTGTCCTCCGCGTCCCCCGTGGTGGCGAGGTCAGTCTGATCTTCAGAACCCCCACCGCAGCAGTACAGCGCCGACCGTGAAGCCGGCGCCGACCGAGGCGAGCAGGACGAGGTCTCCCTTCTTGAGACGTCCTGAGCACAGGGCGTCGTTCAGCGCGAGCGGAATCGTCGCTGCCGTGGTGTTGCCGAAGCGCTCGATGTTGATGATGACCTTGTCGGGATCGACCCCGAGCTTTTCGGTCGCCGACATGATGATGCGCCGGTTCGCCTGATGCGATACGAAGAGGTCGAGGTCGGCAGGTCGTAATCCGTTCCGCTCGAGCAGACGTTTGGAAATCTCTTCCGTCTTTCGCACGGCGAACTTGAACACCGTCTGGCCCTCCTGCTTCACATAGTGGAGCCGCTGGTCGACCGTGTCGTGTGACGACGGTTTGAGGCTGCCGCCGGCCGGCATGCAGAGCGCGGATCCGCCGCCGCCGTCGATTTCGTGCTCGAAATCGATGATCGCGCGGTCATCGGCCGCCGCCGCCGAGACGACCACCGCGCCGGCACCGTCGCCAAACAGCACACACGTCGCACGATCGCGATAATCGATGATGCTCGACATCACGTCGGCGCCCACGACCAGCGCATGATCGTGCGCGCCGCTAGCGACCAGCTGGCTGGCGGTCGTCAGCGAATACGTGAAGGCGGAACACGCGGCGCTCAGGTCGAATCCCCAGGCGTGACGCGCGCCGATCTTGTGCTGCACCAGGCAGGCGGTGCTCGGAAACATCATGTCCGGCGTCACGGTTCCGACGATGATGAGGTCGATGTCGTCGGGCGTCAGGCCGGCATTGGCGATGGCCGCGAGCGCGGCTTCCTTGCCGAGATCGGACGTGGCGACGCCGGGATCGACGATGTGGCGCTCGCGGATGCCGGTGCGCTGCAGAATCCATTCGTCGGTCGTATCGACCATCGTTTCGAGGTCGGCGTTCGTCAGCACGCGGGGGGGCACGTACGTCGCGAGCGACGCGATCGTCGTCGGACGTCCGCCACAACGCGTCGAAAGCCTGCTCACCACAATCGCGCATCCCTTCTGCGATCGTCGGGCGCGACAATGCCGAAGTAGTCGTACGCAAGCGGCGTCGCCACCCTGCCGCGCGGCGTGCGATCGAGAAAGCCGATTTGAATCAGGAACGGCTCGTAGATGTCCTCGATCGCGTCTTTCTCTTCGCTGATGGCGGCCGCGATCGTGTTGAGCCCGACAGGTCCGCCGCCGAACTTCTCGATGATCGTGCGGAGCAGTTTTCGATCGACTTCATCGAAGCCGTGTTCGTCGACTTCGAGCAGCTTCAGCCCGGCGTGGGCGACGTCGAGCGTGATCGTTCCACCCGCGCGAACCTCCGCGTAATCGCGCACACGGCGGAGAAGCCGGTTCGCAATCCGCGGCGTTCCGCGGGCGCGGCGAGCGAGCTCGGCGGCCGCGGCGTCGTCGATCGGCACACCGAGGATCTTCGCCGATCGCCGCACGATCTCCTCGATATCGGCCGGTGTGTAGAACTCGAGCCGGTGAACGATGCCAAAACGGGATCGCAGCGGCGACGTCAGCAGACCCGTGCGCGTCGTCGCGCCGATGAGCGTGAAGCGCTCGAGCCGCATCTTTACGGTGCGCGCGCTCGGCCCCTGACCGATGACGATGTCGACCTCGTAGTCCTCGAGCGCGGGATAGAGGATCTCCTCGACCACCGGTGACATACGGTGAATCTCGTCGATGAAAAGCACCTCACCGGCCGCGAGGTTCGTGACAATGCCGACCAGGTCGCCGGGTTTCTCGATCGCCGGTCCCGACGTGGCGCGAACCTGCACGCCAAGCTCGTTGGCGATCACGTACGCGAGCGTCGTTTTGCCCAGACCCGGCGGTCCATGCAGCAGCACGTGATCCATCGGCTCGGCGCGCTGCTTGGCGGCGGCGATCGCCACCTGCAGGTTTTCGCGAACGCGATCCTGGCCGATGTATTCGTCGAGCCGCCGCGGACGCAGTCCGGCTTCGTACTGCGCGTCTTCGTCGACGCGTGCCGCGGTGACCAGACGATCGTTGCTCATCATCCCCTGTCGTACGGGCCGACCGATGTGTCGGCCCGGGGCGGACACGCAGGTCCGCCCTTACCGTGAAAGTTCTCGCAGCGCCTGCTTGAGCGTACGCTCGAAGTCCGCGTCAGGTGCGGCCTTGACAGCCGAGACGGCGGCTTTTTCAGCGAGCGGCCGATGATACCCCAGGTTCAGGAGCGCCGAGACCACATCGTCGGCGATTGATTGTTCGGATCCGTCCGCTGCGGACGCGGCGCTCGCCGCCGCTTGCGCGCGCGGCAGCCGATCCTTCAACTCGAGCACGATCCGTTCGGACGTTTTCTTGCCGACACCGGGGATAGCGGTCAGCCGCGCGATGTCGCCGCGCTCGATCGCACGAATGAGCTCCTGCGGCTCGATGCCCGAAAGTACGGCGAGCGCGACTTTCGGTCCGATGCCGCTGACGCCAATGAGCCGTTCGAACAACTCCTGCTCGAGGAGCGTCGCGAAGCCATACAACAGCAGTGCATCTTCGCGGACGTGGGTGTGGATGCGAAGCGCGATGTCGCTGCCCCGCTCGCCGAGTCCGTAAAAAGTCGATAACGGCACGAACACGTCGTACCCGACGCCGTTCACGTCGACGATGATCCGGTTCGGGTGTTTCTCCGAGATATGTCCGCGAAGGTGCGCGATCACGTCCGGGCGGGGCGATACGTGCGCCAGCTCGTGGCTGCCCGCCGCGGCGGGACAGCGGCGGCGAGATCGGCCGCGGCATGTGAATGCACGTGGCAGATGGCGACGGCCAGCGCGTCGGCCGCGTCGTGCGGCGAGGGAACAGCCGGCAATCCGAGGATCAGCTTGACCATGTGCTGCACCTGATGCTTCTCGGCGCGGCCGTAGCCCACCACCGCCCGTTTGATCTCGGCGGGCGTGTACTCCATCACGGGTAAGCCGGCCTGAACCGCGGCGAGCATCGCGACGCCGCGGGCGTGCCCAAGCTTCAGCGCGCTGCGGACGTTGACGGCGTGAAACAGGGTCTCGATGGCGACCGAATCAGGACGGCACTCGGCGATGAGGACGGTCAAACGGCTGTGAATCTGGAACAGCTTGTCTGCGAAGGACGCGGAAGCGGGCGCAGTGATGGCGCCGCAGATCACGATGCGGTGGCGCGACCCGTCGGTCTCGACGCAACCGTAGCCGGTGCGCTCGGAACCGGGATCGATGCCGAAAATTTTCACGCGAGCGAGGCCTCGATCTCCTTTTCCGAGATGTCGAAGTTCGACGAGACGTTCTGTACGTCGTCGTGCTCCTCGAGCGATTCCATCAGCTTGACCATCTGCTGCGCGGGCTTGCCTTCGAGCTTCACGTAGTTCTGCGGAATCATCGTCACCTTGGCTGTCGCGGGCTCGATGCCGATCCGCTTCACCGCCTCGTGGACCGCCGGGAATGCGTCGGGCGTGCTGAACACTTCCCAGTTATCGTCGTCGTCCTGCAGGTCGTCGGCGCCCGCATCGAGCACCGCCGCCATCAGCTTCTCCTCGTCGGCCTTCGACTTCTCGACGACGATGTAGCCCTTCTTGTGAAACATCCAGGCAACGGCATTCGGCGCCGCCAGGTTGCCGGCGTGTTTTTCGAGCAGGTGACGAATCTCGCCGGCGGTCCGGTTCTTGTTGTCGGTCAGCACGTCGATGATCATCGCGGCGCCGCCGGGGCCGTACGCTTCGTATTGCGCCTCCTCGTACGAGACACCCGGCTCCTGTCCGGTGCCGCGACGGATGGCGCGGTCGATGTTCTCGCGCGGCATGTTGCTCGCCTTGGCTTCGGCAATGATGGTGCGCAGGCGAGGGTTCATGTCGGGATCGCCGCCGCCGGCTCGCGCCGCCACCGTCAATTCCTTGATGAGGCGCGTGAAAACCTTGCCGCGCTTCGCGTCGGCTGCACCCTTCTTGTGCTTGATCGAGGCCCACTTGGAATGGCCGGACATGAAAACCCCCGGAAAAACACGAAACTGGAGCGAAAATTCTACACCTTTTTCGCGAGGATTATCCAGACATCGGCGCGATCGTCCCACGGCCTGCCGCGGTAGTCGCCGAGCACCGCGTCGACGTTGAACCCGGCACGTTCCAATTGGCGCGTCATCTGCGGGACGGACAACGTTCGAAACGTGAGATCGAATCGATGTTCCGTTGTGCGAAGCCCGCGCCGCACCAGGTAGCGCTGTTCGAATATGGTCAGCCGCCGCCGTCGATCGTGGCGGACCGACTCGACGAGCGTGAGCCGCGCGCCGCCCGCGCGGCCGCGCAACTGCACGCGGTCCGTGTACTCCTGCCACTTCGGCACGTCGGGCACGAGGTCGATGCCGAATGTCCCGCGCGGCGGGAGAATACGCGCGACCGACGCGAGTGTCGACATCAGATCTGCGGGCCGAATCAGCGACTGCAGCACACCGTACGGCGCCAGCACCATCGAGAATGCGCGATCGCGGAACGGTAGCGCGCGGATATCGCCTCGCACAACACGCAATTGGTGAATTGGTGACTTGGTGAGTTGGTGAATCAAGCGCGCCAGCATCGGTGCGGATCGATCGATGCCGACGAGGTCGACGCCGGCGCGCGCGAGCGGCAGCGAGACGCGGCCGGTGCCGCACCCAAGTTCGAGGACGCGGCCTTTTGCCGATCGCGCGACGCGACGCCAGAAGGGCACATCGCGGCGTCCGAGCGTCCGCGCGTTCTCCCAGTCGTAGAACGGCGCGTATTCATCCCAACCGGTCCAGCCTTCGCTCATGAATGCCGGCGAAGGCTGCCCGCCGTAGCCTTGGCGAAGGCGGGCCGTTCGGTTGCCGAACGAGCTTCGGCTGGCAAGCCAGCCTTCCGCTTAATCGGAGACTGCGATTTCACCGGGGACAATGGGTCGAGTGCGCGGCAGGCGGCCCAGGCGAGCGAGGTTGCCGACAAAGCCGAGGATCGCGAGAAAGACGAGCAGCTTGATGCTGTCTCCGACCCGCGTTGTGGGAAGCACCTTCCACATCAGCCAGAGCGCCGGCTGCGCCCAGCACACCGCCCAGACGGAGCCATAAAAGTACCGGCGCTCGTGGCCTTCGTCTTTCGTCGACGGTTTGACACGCGGCAACCTGCCCAGCGCGCCGAGCAGCCAGATCGTACCGGCGATTGGAAAGTACGCGTAGCGGTACAGCTGCTTCAGCTCCCAGTGCCGCGTCACGATCGCGATCGCGAGCCCGGCGATGTTGAGCACGGCGAACGTGATTGTTTCGCTCCACGCCATCGTGTAGCAGACGCGCCGGTAGGGCGGGTTCGGTCGATCTTCGGTGAACCGGATGATGTACGGTTTGGGCTCGACGCCGGGCAGACGGCCGCGGAGTCCGGCGATGCCTGTGCCGACCAGGACCGCGCCGAGCCAGAGCACCATGCGGGCGTCGAATCCGCGCGCGAAGAGATCGAACGTCAGCGGTCCAGGCGCGATGAAGAACACGAAAATCCAGATTGGCCAGTGGTTGAACCGGTAATACAGCTTGTTGCGCTCGCGAATTTTCCGCTGCGACGCGTACTCGACCGGGATCGCGTTCACGGTTTCTTTTTCTTCCTCGCGCGTTTCGTGGATGAGTGCTTGGATGCCGAGGGACGCTTGGCGCCGGAGCGCCGAGTATAACTCGGCATCGGAATCTGCGGCGTGCCGCCCCAGATCCCCCGGCGGAACGCCTGCGCGTCGGCTTCGGCGCGCTTGAGCTCTTCGAGCCGCGAAAGCGGAAGCCGCGCCGACACGCGCGCGAGGCCTTCACGAACCATGATCGCGTTCACGCAGCGGCCGTCTTCGATCATCGCATACGCCAGACGGCGGTTGTACGCATCGAGCGCCGGCCCTTCCATCTCCAGCCGGATCCACCGGTGAAGGACGAGCCCCGTCAACCGCTCGCGTGCCTCGCGGCCGAACGGCGCCGCGGTGTCGAGGCCGTGGCTGATCTCCGGCGCGTCGATGCCGAGCAGCCGGACGCGGCCGAACGTCGACACCGTGATCGTGTCCCCGTCGAGAACGGCCGTCACGAGCACCGGATCTGATCGCGTAACGCGAGGAGATTGAGAAAACGTTTGCGTGGCGGCAACGGCCGCAGCGACGACTGTACGCAGAATCTGCATGCCCATCTCCGTTGGCGCGGGATTGCGCGTTGGTGCGAGAGGCGCTTTGCAAGAGCGTCGCCGGGATGTGGGGGGACGGAGGTTGCTGGCGGGGACGGAGGTCAGCCCGTGAACTTGTAGCCGAGGCCGTGGACGGTGACGATGTACGCTGGCGATTTCGGGTTGGCCTCGATCTTCTGCCGCAGGCCGGCGACGTGGACGTCCACGGTGCGCGTGAGTGGCATCTCGTCGTATCCCCATACCTTGGACAGCAGCTCGTCTCGCGACAGCGTCGCGCCGCGATGGGCGATGAAATGTCGCAGCAGCTTGAACTCGCGCGCCGACAGGTCGACGATTTTTCCGCCGCGCGTCACCTCCGCGCGGCGGAAGTCGACCACGACCTCGCCGAAGCGGTACGTGCCACCCGGTGCCTGGACCCCCGAGCGCCTGCGCCGCAGCAGCGCCTCGAGCCGCGCCATCAACTCGATTGTTTCGAACGGCTTCGTCAGGTAGTCATCGGCGCCAAGCTTGAGGCCGACGACGCGGTCGACGACCTGGCCGCGCGCGGTGAGCATGAGAATCGGCGTTGTGACGCCTCGCTGCCGCACCTCGCGGCACAGATCGAATCCGTTCAATCGCGGAAGCATCACGTCGAGGACGATGAGATCGTACGTGCCGCTCGACGCCTGCGCGAGTCCAGCATCGCCGTCGCTGGCGGTGTCGACCGCGTATCCTTCGCTCGCCAGCCGATCGCTCAGGGTCAGCCGCAGGCCGGCTTCGTCTTCGACGATCAGCACGCGCGGTGACACGGTCATGTTGCAGCCGGCAATTCCACGACCACGGTCGTCCCCTGCGCCGGACGGCTGTCCACGTGAATCCGTCCACGATGCGCATTGACCACGTGGGACACCACGCTCAGGCCGACACCGCTCCCGCGGACTTCGGCGTCGAGCGCTCGCCGGCCGCGGTAGAACGGCTTGAAGATGTGCGGCAGATCGTGTGCGTCGATTCCGAGACCACGGTCGGTTACGCGCACGCGCACGTTCGTAAGGTCGGCGTCGCACGCGACGTCGACACTCGATCCGCGCGGGCTGTATTTGACGGCGTTTCCGATGACGTTGCCGACGGCGGAGCGCAGCGCCTCGGCGTCGCCGACGACGCGCAATCGAGCGCCGTTTGTATGAACGTTGATCGTCACCTCGCGGTCGCGGGCGTCCGCCTCCACCCCGCTCACCGCCTGATGGACGACGTCGGCCAGATCGACCTCGGCGCGCGCTCGCGGCGGCGGCCCGGAGGCGATGCCCGCGAAGTCCAGTACGCGCTCGACCATCGCCGCGAGGCGCCGCCCTTCGGTCTCCACAAGCGATCCGTAGCGCCTTACCTGTGTCGCGTCGGCGACGACGCCATCCGCGAGATTCTCGCCGGCTGAACAGATCACGGCCAGCGGCGTCCGCAACTCGTGCGAGACCGCCGCAACGAATTCCATCTGCTGCCGCGCGAGCCGCTGTTGCCGCTGCGCCGACACGATGACGAGTACGAAGCTGGCCGCGAGCAGGCCGAGAACGCCCAGGCTGATGGCGAGATTACGCCGGCGCGACGCTGCCACGAGCGTCTCGAGCGATCCACTGCGATGCCGGGCGCGCAGCTGCCACTGGCCACCCTGGGCGCCGCGATCGACCAGGATGCGCCTCCCGTCAGCACTCCCGCGCCGGACGATCGTGAACGACATTTGGCGCTCACCGGTGCGGGACCGCGGCAGGAGCCCGGCTGGATCACCCGCGAACCGATCCAATTCGTCCATGTGCAGATCGAACAGTCCTGCAGTGACATCCGCCGATTGAGCATCGATCGGAGCGGGCGTCGAGCTGAACACCGGGCTGGTGGGATCGTCACGCCGAACGATGGTGACTACGTACTCCGACCGAGCGGCATCACCAAAATGTTTCGCGACGAGCGGCTCGAGCAGACCGTGAACGAGCCGCGCGCCGTCGAGCACGACCACAATCGCGCGAGCGAGCGCAGTCGGATCTGCGACGACAGTCGTCATTCCGCTGCTGACCGTGCGCTTCACGTGCGGCACCGTGACGATCACCGCCGGGATGCTGGCATTCATGACCCCGAGCAGGAGCACCGGCGGCGGAAACCCGCCGATCGTGGGAACGGAGGCGTGTCCGTGCGTCAGCGCCGCACGAACAGCCGCCGGCCACTCGCTCGCTTCGAGTGTCTGCCGGACCGGATCGAATCGGAGTGGCGGGCTGGCGGCATCGGTGCCTGCGTCCGCCAGGTACACCGCACTGACGATGTCCGATTGCAGCGTATTGGACTGCCAGCGCGCGTACGCGTCCGTCAGCGCCGCCGGCGGGTCCACGTCGAGCCGATCGCCATCGACGTGAAAGGCCGCGTAAATGCGTGTCAACTCGCCGTCGAACTCCTGCGCCAGCTCTGTGGCGCGCGCGCGCAGGCTCGCGCGCATGCGATCGCGCTCCGCCTCGCTGACGTCGCCGATCCACCGGTACTGCAACGGGGCGAGAACGGCGAGCAACACGAGCAGCGCGGCGGCGGTGACGAGCGGCCATGGGACGCGGCGCATCAATCCACTTTACCGCGAACACGCGTATGAACCTGGACGCTTTACATCTCTTACAAAACGATTGCCGAGAGATAACAACTTCGTGCGCCCGGGATCGTCATACTCGTTGATACGACGAACAGCGCAACCACGGAGGGCACGGATACGAACGGAACACACGGAAACTCAATGACCGTGATTTCCGTTTTCCACCGTGTCCTCGGTGGTAGTGCTTTTGATCAAACGAGGTGCAACGATGCAACGGCTACCCGCAGTGTTCTTTTCTCTGGCGATGGCGCTTGGCGGCTACGTGGCGCGCGCCGCGGGAGATACGAAGGCAGCGGAACTGATCGCGCAGGCGCGCGCCGCGCTCGGCGGCGACGGCAAGCTCTCGAACGTTCAGGGGCTCTCGTGCACCGGCACGGTCCAGCGCACGATGGGCGACCGGCAGATTGGGGGCGAGATCACGCTCGATCTGCAGCTGCCGGATAAATTCCTGCGCACCGACAGCATCAGTCCGATGGGCGACGCTGCGCTGGTCGTCACCGAGCAAGGTCTCAATGGCGACAAGGTGCTGCGGAGCACGAAGACTCTGAACACGCCGCCGGGCGCAATCATCCGGACGCCCCCGCCGCCGGCGCCTGGCAGCGAGGCTGAGGCGCAGATGTTGCGGAATTCGCGTGCCGAGCTCGCCCGCCTCACGCTCGCGTTCCTCGCGGCCGCGCCGCGGGCGATGCCAATCGAGCTCACCTACGCGGGTGAAGCCGAGTCGCCCGACGGAAAGGCAGATGTGATCGACGCGAAAGGGCCCGGCAGCTTCGCCGCGAAACTGTTTCTCGACAAGTCGAGCCACCGCCCGCTGCTGCTGATGTATCGCGGCGCCGCACCGGCCATGGCGATTCGGATGCAACGCAGCGACGGTCCGCCGCCGCCGCAGCAAACAGTGCCGACGCCTTCCGCGTCAGAACAGGTCGACATCACCATGTTTCTCGACGACTACCGGCCGGTCGACGGCATCATGCTGCCGCATCACATCACGCGCGCGATCGATGGTAAACCGAACGAGGAATGGACCTTCAAGACGATCAGGATCAATCCCGCGTTCAAACAGGACGCATTTGCTGCGAAGTAGGCGCGGCCACAGCGTAGGTAGGAAGATATGCGAACTATCGCCGCGTTTCTCATGGCGGTTTCTTGCGTAGCCGTGTCATCGGCGCAAACGACGGGTGGCGCTGCAACGCTGCGGATCACCGTCGTCGATCCGAGCGGCGCAGTGATCGTCGGGGCGCAAGTTGGCGTGACGCCGGTCGCGGGCGGAAACGCGGTTGCGCTCGACACCGGCGCCCGTGGCGACGCCGCGTTCACGACGCTTCAGCCAGGCCGCTACGCGATTCATGTCGACGCGGCAGGGTTCGAACCGCACGACAGCGACCTCCGTCTCAGAGCGGGAGAAACGCGGCGCGAAATCAAGCTCGCAATCGCGAAGCTCGCCGAAAGCGTCACCGTCACGCGCGATCCCCGCGAGCGAGGGTCCGATCCGCGCAGCGACGCGTTCGCCACGGTGCTCGGCCAGGCGGAGATCAACGAGCTGCCGGACGATCCCGACGAGATGGAGCGCATTCTCAAGGAGATGGCCGGACCGGGCGCGATCATGCGCGTGAACGGATTCCGCGGTGGAAAGCTGCCGCCCAAGGACCAAATTGCGCAAATTCGCTTCCACCGGAACATGTTCGCGGCCGATTCGCACGAGCCCGGGATGGTGTCCGTGGACATCATCACGAAGCCGGGTCTCGAGAACTGGCGCGCCTCGACCAATCTCGGCTTCAGAAGCGACGCGCTGAACGCGCGCAACGCCTTCGCGCCGGTGAAAGGCGACGAACGCACCGATCGCGTCGGCGTGTCCCTCGCCGGCCCCCTCTGGCGAAAACACACCTCGTTCTCGCTCTCGCTCGACGGCGTAAACGCCTTCGACACCAAAACCATCGTCGCCGCGCTGCCGTCGGGTTATTTCGCCGATTCGATTCGGAAGCCGAACGACACGGTGAACGTCTCCGCGCGCGTCGAGCACGCGCTGTCGCCGGCGCAGCAGCTTCGCATCGAGGCGCAGCGGAATCACACGTTCAACGACAACCTGGGCGCCGGTGACTTCGACCTGCCCGAACGCGCGTTCCACCAGCGTCGCGACGAATGGATCTTTCGCGCATCGATGGCCGGATCGATTCGAAAGGCGCTGTTCAACGATTTGCGCGTTCAGCTGCGCGGCGAGAACGTCACCACCGGCGCGCTCACCCAGGCGCCCGCCGTTCTCGTCCTGAACGCGTTCAACGCCGGCGGCGCGCAGATCGACGGCGGCCGCGGCAGCCTCGGCATCGACGTCGCCGACGATCTCGATATCGCCATCGGAAAGCATGCGCTCCGGACGGGCGTGCAGCTCGAAAGCGGCCGCTACCACAGCGACGAACGACGAAACGCGACCGGGACGTTCACCTTTGCCGACCTTGCGGCCTTTGTCGAACGCCGGCCGACGACGTACACGCAAAATATTGGAGATCCGCGCGTCCGCGTGGCACAGACGCAAACCGGGATCTATGTCCAGGACGACTATCGCGCCCGGAAGGAGCTGACCGTCAGCGGCGGCGTTCGCGGCGAATTCCAGTCGCACATCGGAGGCTTCCGCCTCGGCCCGCGCGGCGGCGTCGCGTGGTCGCCTTTCAAGAGCGGCAAGACGACTGTTCGCGCGGGCGGCGGGCTCTTCTTCGACTGGTTCGATGCGCTCAGTTACGAGCAGGCGATACAGCTCGATGGCACGCACCAGCAGATCGAGACGATCGTCCAGCCGGGATTTCCCGATGCGTCGTTGGGAGGTCGTGCCATTACGTTGCCGAACGGGCGAGTCCGCCTGGCGGACGATCTCAATCAGCCGCGGCTGACCGAAACGACCGCGGGCATCGAGCGCCAGTTGCCGGGCGCCGCACGGCTCAACGTGATGTATATCCACCGCCGCGGCTCGAACGAGCTGCGAGGCGTGAACGTCAACGCGCCCGGAGCGAACGGCGCGCGGCCGGATCCAACGGCCGGAACGATAACGGATATCCAGTCCACCGCCGCTTCATCCTTCGATGGCGTGAGCGTCAACTTCAATTACGTCAACCCGCAACGGCGCGTCTTCATGGCGGCGAACTATTTCGTGTCGCGATCGATCAACGAAGCCGACAGCCCGTTTGCTCTCGCGGCCGACCCGTCGAACCTTGCCGCCGAACGCGGGCCGGCGCTCCAGGACGCGCGGCACCGGTTCATGAGCTTCGTCAACGTTCCGCTGCTCGGTCGGAAACTGACGGTCGGCTCGTCGATCCGCGTGCAGTCCGCGCTCCCTTACAACATCACGACGGGACACGACGATAACGGCGACACGATCAGCAACGACCGTCCGGCAGGGGTCACGCGCAACAGCGGACGCGGGCGCGCGCTGGTCGACGTCAGCTCACGCGTGGCCTGGAAGATCGGATTCGGCGGCGCGGCGGCGCCGGGTCCCGGCGGACCGCAGATTCGGATTCTGCGTGGCGGAGCCGACTCGAATCCGCTGGGTGACATGCCGTCCGGCGACAACACGAAACGCTACGCGATCGAGGTGTACGCGCAGGCATTCAATCTGCTGAACCACACGAACGCGACGACCTTCAGCGGCGTCCTGACGTCCCCGTTTTTTGGCCAGCCCACGGCGGCGGCGGCGCCGCGACGCGTCGAACTCGGAACGCGGTTTACGTTCTAGGAACCACAAAGGACACAAAGGACACAAAGAAAAAAGGCAAATCCTTTGTGCTCTTTGTGGGCTTGTGGTTGAAAATCTCGTGTGCTTTGTGGTTCAAGACCGCAGCGCATACAAAGCGATTGCGACTGCGACCGCGACGTTCAGCGAATCGACATCCTCTGCTATCGGAATCCGAACGCGAACGTCGGCCGCGGATTCGACTTCGGGAGCGAGTCCGCTGCCTTCGGCGCCTGCCACAATTGCGACGCGCGAGCCGCGCGCGCGAACAGCGAAGGCGTTGAGCGGCTCCGCCGGCGGCCGTGCCGTCAGCGCCACGAGCGTGAACCCGGATTGCCGGAGCCGAGCGAGATCACCCGGCCAGGCGTCCGCGTACGCGAACGGCACGCGCAACACCGCAGCCATTGACGTGCGAATCGCTTTGCGGTACCACGGATCGGCGCAGGCGGGACTCAGAACGACGCCGCCGGCGCCGAATGCCGCGGCGTTGCGAAAGACGCCGCCAATATTGTCAGCGTTGCTGACGCCGTCGAGGACCACGAGGACGTCCGTGGTTGCGATCAGCTCCCCCACGCTGATCGGCGCCGGCCGTTCGACCAGCGCGACACAGCCGCGGTGGAGGTTGAATCCCGTGATGGCGCGAAAGTCGGCGGTCTCGCACAGGAAGATCGGCGGTGAAACGACGAGCCGTTCGAGCGCCGGAGACAGATCGCGGTAGGCGGCATCATTCACGAGGACCGAGCGGACGCGATACCTGGCATCCTCGAGCACGCGCCGGACGACGAAGCGGCCTTCGGCAACAAATAAGCCATGCGAGCGTGCGAGCTCCGGATCGCTGATGCTGCGATAGAGCGAGAGGCGCGGATCGTCAACGGTTGAAATCCTCTCGAGACCCATCGGACAACTATAGGAACCACAAAGCTCACGAAGACCACAAAGATTTTCTTCCTTTGTGAGCTTTGTGAGCTTTGTGGTTCCGATTGGGGTCCGGCAGTCAACCGATCCTTGGTGGTTCTCGTCTAACTGCCCGTATGCGACACCTGGCCCGGGATCTGCGTTACGCGTGGCGCGGCCTGATCCGATCGCCGCTCTTCACGATCGTCGCGCTGCTGTCGATCGCACTCGGCATCGGAGCAAACACGGCGATCTTCACGCTCGTCGACGAGGTGCTGCTGCGCAAGCTTCCGGTCGCCGACCCCGACCAGCTCGTCCTGTTCAACGGCGCGCGGAACCATTACGGCAACAACTCGGGCGGCAACATGCTGTCGTTCCCGATGTACGAGGACTTCCGCGACAACTTCGTGGACCTTGGGGGTGCCGCGGCGCGCGTCAGCCAGCCGGTTGAGAATCGCGCCCCCACGCCGAAGATCTTCTCGGGGATGTTCGCGCGGCGCCCGGTGGCGATGAACATCGGGGTGGACGGCCAGACCGAGCGCGTTCCCGGCGAACTGGTTACCGGGACGTATTTTCCGGTGCTCGGCATCGGCGCGGCAATCGGCCGTGTGATTACGCCGGAGGACGACCGCGAGCGAGGCGGCAGCTTCGTCGCAGTGCTGAGCTACGACTACTGGCGCACGCGGTTCGGCTCGGACCCGCTGGTCGTCGGCCGCCGCGTCACCATCAACAACTACCCCTTCACCATCATCGGCGTCTCACAGGCGGGATTCGACGGCGTCGACATCGGGTTCGCGCCGAAGCTGCGTGTGCCGGCGATGATGAAGGCGCAGATCACGCCGAACTGGGACGATCTCGACAATCGCCGCAGCCGGTGGGTCAACGTGTTCGGCCGCCTGACGCCGCCCGTCACGATGGAGCAGGCCAAATCGGCGCTGCAGCCGTTCTTCCACGGCATCCTCGAGGCAGAGGTGCGGGAGCCCGCGTTCAGCCGCACCAGCGCGTACACGCGCGAGCAGTTCCTGAAAGGTCAGGTCGACCTGCTCCCCGCGGCGCAGGGCCGCTCCCCGATCCGGCAGCAGCTGTCGCAGCCATTGTGGGTGCTGCTCGCGATCGTCGCCGGCGTTCTCTTGATCGCGTGCGCGAACGTCGCGAGCCTGCTCGTCGCCCGCGCCACGGCGCGGCAGAAAGAGATTGCCGTCCGCCTCGCGCTCGGCGCCGGCCGCGGCCGGATTGTCGGTCAACTGCTCGTCGAGAGCGTGGTGCTGGCGGCAGTCGGAGGCATCCTCGGCCTGGCCGTCGCGTCCGCGACGACGAAGTTTCTGCTGGGATACCTGCTCACAACCGACACGCCGCACGTGATCACAGGCGCGATCGACTATCGAGTGCTCGCGTTCAATTTTGCCCTGTCGCTCGCCACCGGCGTGCTATTCGGGCTGATGCCGGCGCTGCGGTCGACGAAACCGAATCTCGCCCGAACGCTCAAAGATCAGGTCGGTGCGGTCGTCGGCGGTTCCGGCGGCGTACGCCTCCGCAAGACGCTGGTCGTCGCGCAGGTGACGATCTCGGTCCTTCTGCTCGTCGGCGCGGGACTGTTCATCCGCAGCCTTCGCAACCTGCGGCAGCTCGATCTCGGGCTGCGCGCGACGAGCCTGGTCGCGTTCAACGTGAATCCCTACATCAGCGGCTACACGCCGGCGCGCGTGCCGCCGTTCTACAAGACGCTCGTCGAGCGGCTGCGTGCGCAGCCCGGCGTTTCCGACGTGGCATTCGCCAGCATGGGATTGCTCGAAGGCAACGAATGGGATTCGACGATGACGGTGGAGGGGTACGAGGCGAAGCGCGGCGAATCGCTGAATCCGTACTGCAATTCGGTGAGTCCCGACTATTTCAGAATCATGGGAACGCCAATCCTCCGGGGCCGTGAATTCGACGCGCGCGACGAAGGCGCCGCGCCCGATACCGGGCCCAACGGCCCACCCGATGGGCGCGGACGAGGGTACCGCTCGGCGGTCGTGAACGAGAGCTACGCGAAACGCTACTTTGGCGATCGCGATCCGATCGGCCGTCATATCGGATTCGGCGGCAACCCAGGTACGCCGACGCCGATCGAGATCGTCGGCGTCGTCAAGGACTCGAAGTACACCGGCGTCCGGGACGATATTCCGCAAACAGTGTTCTTTCCGCTCTACGAGGAACGGACGCCCTCGTCCATCGTTGTGTACGTGCGGGCGCGGGGTGAGCCGGCCGGAGCGCTCAGCGCGGCGCAACGCGTCGTGCACGATCTCGATCCGAATGTGCCCGCCTACAACGTGCGGACGCTCGAGCATCAGATCGATCAGTCGCTCCTGAACGATCGCCTGATCGCCACGCTTTCTACTGCCTTCGGTGTGCTGGCGACGCTGCTGGCGGTGGTCGGGCTGTACGGCGTCATGGCCTACACGGTGGCGCGACGTACGCGCGAAATCGGCGTCAGGATGGCGCTCGGCGCGCTCGAAGGGGACGTGGTCCGCCTCGTGATGCGCGAGGTGGTGATCCTCGTCAGCGCCGGCCTGGTCCTCGGCCTCACTGCGGCGTGGGCATTGGGCCGCCTCGTCCACGCGCAGCTGTACGGCGTCGAGGCGAGCGATCCGCTGACGATCGCCGCGGCCGCGGGCGTGCTCGCGACGGCCGCGCTCGTGGCCGGCTATATTCCGGCGTTCCGCGCGACGCGCGTCAATCCCGTGCTGGCGCTCAGGTACGAGTAGGGCGTCCGGCGCGGCCATGGGAAAATGGCCCGGTGAACAGGGCTATTGCGTGCGCGGCGGCAATCATCGTCGGAAACACGGCGGCGATGGCGGTCAAGGTGATGGGACAGGCGACGGAGCGTCCGCTCACGGGCGATTTGGACCATCCGGCGATCGAGTACTACATACGGCCGACCCACGACGAGGTCGCCGATCTGAATCGCCGCCTCGAAGGCGGTACGGCATCGATCGCATTCGACGAGTCCAGCGGCTATCTGCGAACGGTGCTCGACGCGCTGCACGTGCCCGTTCAGTCGCAGATGCTCGTGATGTCGAAAACGGGAATCCAGGC
>Ga0066710_100000922_pt1 | contig 20132 bp, 21 predicted proteins | sample GraSoiAngelo_159_FD_79666 | JGI IMG/M metagenome (GOLD analysis project Ga0066710, IMG submission 79666) | Grasslands soil microbial communities from the Angelo Coastal Reserve, California, USA - 14_1009_16_40cm | ecosystem: Environmental > Terrestrial > Soil > Grasslands | place: USA...
CCCGACCATGTCCTGCGCCTCGCCGAAGCGCTCGCCGGCTCGCGTCCCGACGAAATCGTCCTCGCCGACACGGTCGGTGTGGGGACACCCGGCCGCGTGGGTCGCCTCGTCGGGATGGTGGGCGGGCTCGGCCTGTCGGTCGGCGTCCATCTCCACAACACGCGCAACACGGGTCTCGCGAATGCCTACGCCGCCGTCGAGGCCGGCGCGTCGGTCCTCGACGCATCCGTCGGCGGGATCGGTGGCTGTCCGTTCGCGCCGCGCGCGACCGGCAACATCGCGACCGAGGACCTCGTCTATCTCCTGCACGGCGATGGGATCGAGACGGGCGTCGACCTGGCGGCGCTGATCGGCGTCGCCGAGTGGCTGGAGGGCGTGCTGGGCAGGCAACTCGAGGGTCAGGTCTATCGGGCCGGCACGTTCGCGCCGGTTGCCGCGTAGCGACGCGAAGGAGGAGAGGAATGGCGTACAGGCTGGGGGTCGACGTCGGGGGAACCTTCACCGACCTCTTTCTCGTCAGCGACGAGGCCGGCAGCGCGCAGCACCGTGTGAAGACCCCGTCGACGCCGAGCGACCCGTCCGAGGGCGTCCTCAACGGCGTCGCCCGCATTTGCGACGAGGCGGGGATCGAGGTCTCCGAGCTCCAGAACATCCTGCACGGGACGACCGTCGCGACGAACGCGGTGCTCGAGTCCAAGGGTGCCCGCGTCGGGCTGATCACGACCAAGGGCTTCAAGCAGATCCTGCACCTGGCGCGGTCCCAGACCCCCGGCCCCCTCGCGGGCTGGATCATCATGATCAAGCCGGACCCGCCCGCGTCGCTCGCGGACACGCGCGAGGCAACCGAGCGCATGGACGCCCAGGGTCACACCATCGTCCCGGTCGACGAGGCACAGGTCGAGTCGATCGTCCGCGACCTCGTCGACTCGGGCGTCGAGTCGCTCACGGTGGCGCTCATCAACTCGTACGTCAGCGGCGAGCACGAGCGCCAGATCGGCGCGATCATCGAGCGCTTGTACCCCGGCTTCCCGGTGACTCTGTCCTCCGACGTCCTGCCGGAGTTCCGCGAGTACGAGCGCGCGCTGACGGCCTGCATGAACTCGTACGTGCGCCCGACGGTCGCTACCTACGTCGAGAAGCTGCAGACCGCCCTCGGCGGGATCGGCGCCAAGGCAGACGTCAACATCCTGCGCTCGGACGCCGGCCTGATGACGACGCGCGAGGCCGCCCGCAACCCGATCTACGGCGTGCTCTCCGGGCCCTCCGGCGGCGTCGCCGGCGCGCTCTTCGTCGCGCGGCGGGCGGGCTTCGACGACATCCTCACGTTCGACATGGGGGGCACGTCGACGGATGTCGCGCTGTGCCAGCACGGCCAGCCGACGATCGGGCGCGAGACGACGATAGGACACTTCCGGATCAAGGTGCCCTCGGTGAACGTCCACACGGTGGGTGCCGGCGGCGGCTCGATCGCCCACGTGCCGCAGCTGACGAAGGCGCTCCGCGTCGGCCCGCAGTCGGCAGGCGCCGAGCCCGGTCCTGCCGCCTACGGGAAGGGCGGCGATGAGCCGAGCGTGACGGACGCGAACGTCGTGCTCGGGCACCTGCCACCGAGCCTGCTCGGCGGCGAGATGACCCTCGACGCCGACGCGGCGCGCACGGCCGTGCAGAAGATCGCGGACGCGATGGGCCTCGAGACAGCCGAGGAGGCAGCGGAGGGGATCATCGCCATCGTCAACGAGAACATGGCCGGCGCCCTCCGGCTCGTGTCCGTGCAGCGGGGCCACGATCCGCGTGACTTCGCGCTGGTTGCATACGGCGGCGCCGGGCCGCTGCACGCGAATGCGGTTGCGAAGCTGATGGGCTCGTTCCCGGTGATCGTGCCGCCGGCTCCCGGGCTGCTCTGCGCCATCGGCGATCTCGTCGCCGACTTCCGCGACGAGTTCGCGCAGACGTACATCCGCCTCGTCGCGCAGGCGAGCGGCGCCGAGGTGGCCGCGATCCTCGACGACCTCGGCACCCGCGCCCAGGAGTGGCTCGCCGCCGAGGGGATCGCGGAAAGCGGGCGCAGGATCTCGTACGTCGCGGACATGCGCTACCACCGGCAGGGATACGAGATCCCTGTCGCGATCCACCCGGACGAAGTGCGCGCGGACGGCCTCGCCGACCTGGAGGAGCGGTTCAACGGGCTGCACGAGCAGCTCTACGGGTTCCGCATGCCCGGAACTGCCTCCGAGATCGTCAATCTCCGCGCCGTCGGCTTCGGCGCCGTCCCCGAGCCGGAGCTCCGCTCGGGCGAGCCGGGCGGTGCGGACGCGTCCGGCGCGGTGGTCGACGAGCACGACGTCGTCTTCGACGGCAAGAAGGTGCGCACGAAGATCTACGACCGCGCCAGGCTCGAGCCGGGGGCCGAGATCGCCGGCCCGGCGATCGTCACCGAGTTCGACTCCACCACCGTCGTCCTGCCGGCCTACGAGGCCAAGGTGGACACGAACTACAACATCCTCATCAACCCGAGCGCATAGAAGGGAGGGCCGACATGGCAACCGATACCAGCGAGCTGCGGATCGCCGAGATCCCCGACATCGAGGTCGACCCGATCACGCTCGACATCATCGAAGGGGCGCTCAAGAACGCCCGTTTCGAGATGGACGCCGTGCTCTTCCGCTCGGCGATGAGCCCTGTCATCCGCGAGCAGCACGACGAGTTCCCGATGATCACCGACCCACGGGGCCGCATGGTCGTCGGTCAGTTCGGCGCGTACATCAACGAGATGATGGCCGAGTGGGACCGGGGCATCTACCCGGGCGACGTGATCCTCACGTCCGATCCGTTCAAGTGCTCTGCGTCGATCTCGCACACGAACGACTGGCTCGTGCTCGTGCCGATCTTCTACGACGACGAGCTCGTCGGCTGGTCGTCGCAGTTCGGCCACCAGATGGACGCCGGAGGCCCGCTCCCCGGCTCGTTGCCGACGGGTGCGAAGACGATCTTCGAAGAGGGGATCATCATCCCGCCGATCAAGATCATCGAGCGCGGCGTGCCCCAGGAGGACGTCCTCCGGCTCATCTTCAACAACGTCCGGCTGCCGGAGATGAACCGCGCCGACCTGTTCGCGATCGTCGCGGGCTGCCGTGCCGGCGAGCGGCGCGTGATCGAACTCTGCGACCGATTCGGCAAGAACATCTACCTCGCAGCGCTCCAGGCCCTGCTCGACCGCACGTACGAGGCGATGCGCTTCCTGATCTCCGTCGCGATCCCGGAGGAGCCGCAGACGTTCGTCGACTACGTCGACGACGACGGCCTCGGCAACGGCCCGTTCAAGATGCAGCTGACGATCTGGCGCGAGGGCGACCACGCCTTCTTCGACTGGTCGGGCACCGATCCGCAGGCCCTCGGCCCGATCAACTTCTACCTCTCCGAGGGCATGTTCAAGATGTTCATCGGGGTCTACCTGATCATGGTCAACGACCCCCAGATCCTCTTCAACGACGGCTTCTACCCGCTGCTCCACGTGGTGATGCCGAAGGGAAGCCTCCTCAACCCGCGCTTCCCTGCCGCCCTCGGCTGCCGCACCCACGCGCTGACCCGGCTCTTCGACGTGCTCGGCGGCGCGCTCTGCAAGCAGGCGCCCGAGCTGAACACGGCAGCCGGCTACGGCACGAGCCCGTACATGCTCTATTCGGGTTGGGACGGCGAGGGCGACTTCTTCTACGCCATGGAGATCCTCTACGGCGGCATCCCGGGCCGGCCGATCGGTGACGGGATGGACGGTCATTCGTGGTGGCCGCTGTTCGAGAACATCCCGACCGAGTACCTCGAGGCCTACTACCCGCTCCGGATCGACGGCTACACGACGGTGACCGACTCCGGCGGCGCCGGCCTGCACCGCGGCGGCAATGGCGTCGAGAAGCGGTACGTCTACCTCGAGCCGGGAGAGATCTCGATTCACGACGACCGCTGGCTGACGCCGCCGTGGGGCGTGCTGGGCGGTCTCCCCGGTCGGCGTTCGACGAAGCTGCTCAAGCGCGCGGACGGGTCGGAGCAGGTCCTTCCCTCCAAGTGCGACAACGTCGTCGTCGAGCCGGGCGACATGCTCGTCTACCGGACGGCGGGCGGAGGCGGCTGGAAGGACCGCCTCGACCGGCCGGCAGAGATCGTCGCCCGCGATGTCTCGTCCGGTCTCGTCTCGCGCGAGTTTGCGAGAGATGGATACGGCGTCGTGCTCGCCGACGACGGCTCGGTCGACGAATCCGCGACAGACGCCGAGCGTGCACGCCAGCGTGAAGAGCGCGGCGACGCGCCCGCGTTCGACTACGGGCCGCCGCTCGAGGAGGTGATCGCGGCCTGCAAGACCGAGACGGGGCTGGATGCGCCGCGGAAGGCCACGCCGCTCCGCTGGTCGCCGCTCGAGCCGGGCGAAGACGCACTCGGACGAGTCCGCGCCGGAGACGGGATCCCGGCACCGTGAGTCATCTCGAGGGGTTCGGCGGCCGCCAAGGCTTCGGCGCCCGGCCGGCCCTGCTCGTGGTCGACATGAGCCTCGGCTTCACGAGCCCCGACTCGCCGCTCCACTGCGAGCTGGGCGAGGCGATCGACGCGATCGCCAAGCTTCTCACCACTGTGCGTGCCCGCGACGTCCCCGTCGTCTACACGACGGTGTCCTACGGAGAGGTCGAGAAGGCAGCGGCGAAGGCGTTCATCGCCAAGGTGCCGATACTGCTCGCCCTCGAGGCGGGGAGCCACTTCACGGAAATCGACCCCCGGATCGCGCCGCTGCCGCACGAGCCGGTGCTCAACAAGCTCTTCGCCTCGGCGTTCTTCGGCACACCGCTGCACACCCTGCTGGCCGCACATGCGTGCGACTCGGTGGTGGTCACGGGCGCCTCGACGTCCGGCTGCGTTCGCGCGACCGCGGTGGACGTGCTGCAGCACGGCTACCGGCTCGTCGTCCCGCGCGAGGCGGTCGGCGATCGCAACCCGGCGGCGCACGAGCAGGCTCTCTACGACGTCGACGCGAAGTACGGCGACGTCGTCGCGCTCGGCGAGACCCTCGCCTGGCTCGAGACGATCGTCGCGCCGGATCAGGCCGAGGCGGCCGCGAGATGAGCATGACCGGTCGCCTGACGTGGCTTCGCATCCCCGACGAGGAGGAGCTGCCGCCGGAGATCATCGAGCTCTGGCGGCCGTCGCTCGAGAAGCTCGGGTTCGTCCCGAACGTGCTCCGTCTCTATGCGCTCCGCCCGAGCCGCCTGCTCGCGTGGAACGCGCACTACGAGGAGGCGATGCGGGGCGAGTCCGCACTCACGAAGGCAGAACGCGAGATGATCGCCGTCGTCGTCTCCGTCACGAACGACTGCGCCTACTGCATTGCCGCGCACTCGGCCGCGCTGCGAAAATTGACGAAGGACCCAGGGCTCGCGGATCAGATCGCAGCCGGCCATCGGGGAGCGAATGTCCCCGAGCGGATGAAGCGTGCGCTCGACTACGCCGTGAAGCTGACGCGCGCGCCCGCGAGCATGACCGAGGCCGATATCGAGGATCTCCGCGCTTCCGGCTGGCGGGACGAGGACGTGATGGACATCACCGAAGTGGCAGCGCTTTTCAACTTCTCGAACCGGATGGCCTCGGGGCTCGGCTGGGCGCCCAACCCCGAGTACGAAACGCTGGGGCGATAAGGTCGCGCCCGTGGCGCTGGATCCGGCACGCGTCGTCACACGCCTGAAGGAGCTGCGTGAGCTCACGGGCGACGAAAACGGCGCCCAGCGAGTGGCCTGGACGGACGTCTGGGCACGCGGGCGAACGTGGCTCGCGGAGTCGCTGTCCGACCTTCCGCTCGACGTCGAGCAGGACGAGGCTGGGAACGACTGGTACACGCTGCGGGGAACGTCGGAGCGCGCTGTGCTGCTCGGCGGCCACATGGACTCGGTCCCGAACGGGGGCTGGCTCGACGGCTGTCTCAACGTGCTCGGTGCCGCCGAGGTGCTGCGTCGCATCGCCGCGGAGGGCACGCCGCCGGTCACCGTACGTCTCGTGGACTGGGCCGACGAGGAAGGCGCGCGCTTCGGGCGGTCGCTGTTCGGCTCGTCAGCGGCGGCAGGTTCGATGCGCGACCAGGACGAGCTCGCACAGCTGGTCGACGGGGACGGCGTCAGCCTGCCGGACGCCGTCGGCGCGTTCGGGGTCGATCTCGACCGCGCGCCCGACGCCCGCCGGCAGCTCGAGGGCGCTGCCGCCTATCTCGAGCTGCACATCGAGCAGGGACCGGTGCTCGAGTCGCTGGACCTCCCGCTCGGTGTCGTGCTCGGCACCTTCGGTGTCGAGCGTCACCGGATCACCTGGCGCGGCCAGGCGGCACACGCCGGCTCCACGCCGATGGACAAGCGCAGGGACGCGCTCGCGGGCGCCGCGAAACTGGCCTTGGCGATCCGGGACATCGCGCGAGACACGGGCGGCGGAGCCGTCTGCACGAGCGGCGGCGTCGTCTGCCGCCCGGGAATCGTGACCTCGGTCGTCGAGACGGCGGAGCAGCTGCTCGACCAGAGGCATCTCGACGCGACGAAGCTCGCCTCGATGCTGCAGGCGACGAAGGAGGTGAGCGAGCAGTTCGCCGCCGAGGAGCATCTGGAGATGGACTGGGAACGGATCTGGTCGATCCAGCCGATCCTCTTCGACGAGAAGCTGCTCGGCTTCTGCGAGGAGGCGGTGCTCGAGGTGGCAGGCACGTCGCACCGTCTGCCGAGCGGGCCGCTGCACGACGCGGCCGAGGTCTCGCGGTCCGGCGTGCCGACGGTGATGCTGTTCGTGCAGAGCCTGCGGGGGTTGTCGCACACGAAGCTGGAGGACACGAGACCGGAGCACATCGAGCTCGCCGTGCAGGCCCTCGACGTCCTCGCCTCGAAGACGATCGACGCCGTGGCGGCGGATTGAGCTCGACGGGCCGTGCGCGCCGAGATGGCGCGCGAAGCCGCGTCGCTCTCGTCGCGGGGCTGGCCGTCGGCGGCTGCCTGACGTGGAACGTCTCCAACGTCGGCGCGGTCGCCGATCCTCTCTCGCACAGATACGGCACGTCGTTGGCGGTGATCGGCCTGCTCACGACGACGCTGTTCGTCTCCCACCTCGTCGCCCAGCTGCCGGCAGGGATGGCATCGGATCGCGTCGGCGCACGCTTCGTCGCGCTCGTGGCGATCGCGCTCGTCGCCGCCGGAAACCTGATCGTCCTGACGACGCCGACCGTCGCCGTCGCGGCACTCGGTCGCGCGGTCGCCGGCCTCGGCTCGGGCGGCGGTTTCGTGGCCGGCCTCGACCTCGTTCGCGCGGGCGGCGGCGGGCCCGTCTCGCAAGGGCTGTACGGCGGCGCGACCATGGCGGGCGGTGGGCTGGCGCTGATGTCCGTGCCGGCCCTGACCGACGCCACGAGCTGGCGCGCGCCGTTCTGGAGCGCGATCGCGCTTGCCGGAGCAGCCGTGATCCCGACGCTCGCCGCGCGCGGCCTGCCGCGTATCGGGCACGAGCGAAGCGCGCCCGTGCGGGACGCGCGGCTGCTGCCGCTGGGCGCGATTCAGGCGGCGACGTTCGGGCTCAGTGTGATCGCCGGCAACTGGGTGGTCACGCTGCTCGAACGGCAGGGCGCGAGCTCGTCGCTCGCCGGGGTCGCCGGCGGCATGACTCTGTTCGCGGGCATCCTCACGCGGCCGCTCGGCGGAGTCGTCGTTCGCATGCACAAGCAGCGCGTGCGTGCCGCGGTCGCAACCAGCCTCGTGGGCGGAGCCGCAGGCGCAGCTGCCCTTGCCGCCGGGGTGTCTGTCGGCGTGTCCGCCGTCGGCGCGCTGGCGCTCGGGCTCGCGGCGGGCCTTCCATTCGCGGCCGTTTTCGACGCGACGCTGCGGCTACGTCCGGACGCACCAGCGGCGGCAATCGGCGTCGTCAACGGCTGTGCCGTGCTGGCGATCCTCGTCGGCACGCCGCTGGCCGGGCTGGCGTTCTCGCTCCCCGGGGACGGCCGGATCGGCTTCGCCGTCATCGCAGCCCTGTGGGCGTCGGCGCTGCTCGTGCTCCGCCTCACGCCGATCGGCGCAGCGGCTGCGCGCCCCACCACTGCTCCCGAGCCGGGATAATCCAGACCGCCAGCAACGCAGAGGAGATCGAGATGGCCCTGAGCTTCGGCGTCACCGTCCTACCCGACCCGCCCTATCAGCGACTCGTCGAGCTGCTCGCGCTCGCAGAGTCGCACGGCTTCGACTACGGCTGGACGTACGACTCGCACCTGCTGTGGCAGGAGTCCTTTCCCCTCCTGACGCTCGCGGCACAGGCGACCAAGACCATGAAGCTGGGCCATTGCGTCACGAACCCCGGCACGCGCGAGCCGACCGTGCTCGCGTCCGGGTACGCGACGCTGCACGACATCTCGAACGGCCGCATGGTGATGGGCATCGGTCGCGGAGACTCGGCGCGCCGCACGATCGGCCAGCAGCCCGTTCGCGTCGCCGAGTTCGAGCGCCGGCTCGAGATGATCCGGGAATTCATGAACGGCCGCGAAGTGCACTGGAACGACAAGGACCTGCAGCTCAAGTGGGTGCGGCCAGAGCTTCCCGACATCCCCATGTGGGTCGCGGGCTACGGACCGAAAGCGCTCGCCGTCGCGGGCCGAGTCGGCGACGGCGTCATCATCCAGCTCGCCGACCCACAGATCATCCAGTGGATCATGGAGACGGCCCGCGCCGCCGCGGCCGAGGCGGGACGTGACCCGTCGCGGCTCAAGTGCATCGTCTGCGCACCCAGCCACATCTCGGACGATCTCGCCGACGCACGGGAGCAGGTGCGCTGGTTCCCCGCAATGGTGTCCAACCACGTCATGGATCTGATCGAGCGCTACGGATTCGACTCGGAGCTCCCTTCCGCCCTCACCGAGTACGTGAAGGCCCGGAAGTTCTACGACTACAGCGAACACTCCCGCGTCGGCGCCAAGCACGGTGAGTTCGTCACCGACGAGATCTGCGACCGCTTCTGCGTCCTCGGCACGGCGGAACAGGCGACGGTCAAGCTGAAGGAGCTCGAGTCGGTCGGCGTCGACCAGTTCAACATCTACCTGATGACCCACGGCCAGGAGGCTGTGCTGCAGGCGTACGGCGACTCGATCATCCCTCAGCTCGCCGGCGTGGCCGCGTAGTCGGATGACATCGGGCAAGGACGCGCTCGCCGACCGGCTCGCACACTCGGGCGGGGGATCGAAGCAGTGGAACAGCGTCGCGGCCGGGTGGGCCCGGCAGCGCGGCTACCTGTGGAGCGTCTCCCGCGACGTCGGCGAGCGTCTGGTCGCGACTCTCGACCCCGTGCCGGGCGAGACGATCCTCGAGCTCGCCGCCGGCCCCGGGGACACGGGTTTCGAGGCAGCCTCCCGGATCGCCCCCGACGGCCTCCTGATCTCGACCGACGTCGCACCAGACATGGTCGCGACCGCCCGCGAGCGCGGCCGTGACCTCGGCCTCGTCAACGTCGAGTATCGGGTTGTCGACGCTGAGGCAACCGACCTGGCCGACAGGTCGATCGACGGAATCCTCTGCAGGTGGGGCTTCATGCTCGTGCCGCATCCCGCACGAGCGTTCGAGGAGTCGTTCCGTGTCCTTCGGCCCGGAGGCCGGATGGCGTTCTCCGTCTGGGCCGAGCCCGATCGAAACTCGTGGGGCACGGCGATCGGGCGCGCGTTGCTCGCGCTCGAGTTGATCGAGCGCCCGGACCCCGACGCGCCCGGTCCGTTCCGGCTCGGAGACGCGACTCGAGTCCGCGAGCTCGTCCTCGCGGCGGGATTCGACGAACCGGTCATCGAAGACGTGCCCGTCACGTGGGAGCACGAATCGTTCGACGAGTATTGGGACGTGACGTCGGATCTGTCGTTCCTGCTCGCAACCGCGCTCGCGACGCTCGAGCCAGACACGATCGACGAGGTGCGAAGCCGCACGGCGGAGAGCCTGCTGCCGTACACGGGCGCGAGCGGCAGGCTGTCGATTCCCGGGCTCACCCGGAACGTTCTCACGCGCAAACGGTGAACCGCGGGCGAAGTCTCGCCCCTACAGAATCGTCTTCCCCAGCGCGCTCGCCACGAGCTCGACGGCGAGCCCGGCGGTCGTGTTCTCGCGGTCGAGGATCGGGTTCACCTCGACGACCTCGAGCGACCCGAGCAGACCAGACTCGGCGACGAGCTCGAGCGCGAGGTGCGCCTCGCGATAGGTGAGCCCTCCGCGCACCGGGGTTCCGACGCCCGGGGCGATCTCCGGTTCGAGCACGTCGAGGTCGAGCGAGACGTGGACGAACGCGGCGCCGCTGACACGGTCGATCGCCTCGTGCAAGGCACGCTCGATGCCGATCCTGTCGATCTCGCTCATCGTGAAGACGCGCGCTCCCGAGCTGCGCAACAAGCCCTGCTCCGGCGCGTCGAGCGACCGCACGCCGACGAGCGCGACCCGCTCGAGGTCGAGGGCCGGAAGCGTCAGCCCAGGGTGCGCGAACTGGTCACCGGCCAGCCCGAGCGCCGCAGCCAGCGGCATGCCGTGCACGTTGCCCGTGGGGCTCGTTCCCGGTGTGTTGAGATCGCCGTGCGCATCGACCCAGATCACGCCCCCAGGTGCCCCGTGGTGTCGGGCCAGGCCCGCCAGCGTGCCGAGCGCCACCGAGTGGTCACCACCCAGGACGAGCGGAAAAGCACCGTCGACGAGCGCCTCCCCGACGAGTGCGGCGACGCGGGCGCAGGCGTCGAGGATCTCCGGGAGATATCGCGCCCGTTCGTCTGTGACGACGGTCCCCTCGGGATGCGCCGTCTCGACGTTGCCGTGGTCGCGCACGTCGCAGCCCAGCGCGCCGAGCCGTTCCTCGAGGCCCGCGTAGCGAATAGCAGACGGCCCCATGTCGACCCCGCGGCGGCTCTGCCCGAGGTCGAGCGCCGCCCCGATCACGGCCACCTGCCGAGCCTGCGTCTCCGTCACGAGCGCGAGTCTACGTAGCGCGGCGGTACCCGGAAGCCTCCACGAAAGAATGGCGAGGGCCGGAATCGAACCGGCGACACCACGGTTTTCAGCCGTGTGCTCTACCGACTGAGCTACCTCGCCGCGGCCTGCCAGTCTAGCCGTCTGATCGTTGCTTCCGTGCGTGTGCGGTTGCGGCCGGAGGCCGGTTCATCCGGCCGGGAGGCCCGTTCTCGAGGTGTCCCATGCGTGTGCGTGAAAGAAGGGGCCCCGTGGGGGAAATATGGTTTCCCCCACGCCAAAAAGAGACGTCCGGGCCGGTGTGACCGTGCCGCGAACGTCTCTCTAGGTGCGAGCCTATACCACCCGGGTGGCGCCGAGGTGACGTATGCGAACCGAGTCGCCCGGTTGCGCGTGCAGCAGCGCCGCAGCGTTCCCGCCGGTGATCGCCACCGACATGTTCCGGTAGCTGTCCTCGTAGAGGATCACGTCACCCGCCCGTGCGTCGACGAACGTTCGGGCGGCCACTGCGTAGTAGCGCTCGCCGTCGTGCTCGAGCTCGACGCGCGTCCCGGCCACGATGCCCGCGCGCTCGGCGTCGTCGCGCGTGAGATTGAGCGCGATGTTGCCGAAGCTGTCGACGTAGAGCGTCGTCGCCTCCACCAGACCGTCGGAGAGGCGCGGTGTGGGAAGGTCGAGTCGAACCAGCTGCTCGGGGTCGATCGGCGGCCCGAGATCGGCGAGGGCCCCACCGGCAGCGAGATGCGCAGCCGCCGGGGCGAACAGGTCGCGCCCGTGAAACGTCCTCGAGATCGTCTCGAGCGCGTAGGCCGGATTCGCGAGCTCGTGCGCGTCCTCGATGCCGGCCCGCTCCGCCGCCGGGATCAGCAGCCCGTTGTCGGGGCCGACGAACAGGCGTCCGTCACGGTCACGAAGCGCCAGCGGACGCCGCGGCCCACCGACCCCGGGGTCGACGACCGCGAGGTGAACCCCCACCGGCATGTACGGCAGCGTGTTCGCCAGCACGAGCGCACCCTGAAGCACCGCCTGCGGGGGAATGCCGTGCGTGACGTCGATGATCTCCGCCGACGGAGCGATTGTCTTGATCACCCCGTGACAGGTGCCGACGAAGTCGTCGCGCAGCCCGAAGTCCGTCAGGAAGCAGACGAACACGTGCTCGAGTTTACGACGGCGCGACGCGCTGGACGGCGGCGGCGATACCCGCGGCATCGTGCCTCGTCGCCTCGGCCAGCACCGTCAACCCGGCGGCCTCGGCGGCCCGAGTCGTCTCGGGCCCTATCGAGACGACGGGCAGCCCGGCCTCCAGCGACGCGAGCGCGCGGGCAGCGGAGGGCGACGCGACGACCGCCAGATCACCGGACGGCACATTCGCCGGCCGCAGCTCGCGCGTGGTGTAGAGCGGCAGGAAGTCGGCGCCCAGGGTCTCCACGATCAGCCGGCGAGCGCCCTCCGCTCCCGCGAAGAGCACGCGACCGGCCGGCCGAGGAAGCTCGGCGAGCAGTCCCTCCTGCGTCGCCGTCTCCGGGATCAGGTCGACCTCGCCGAAGACGTCGGCGGTGGCTCGGCCGATGGCTGCGACCCGCCGCGGCGTGCCGACCATGCGACGTCGCAGCTCGGCTGCTCCGTTCGCGCTGGTGATCACGACCCAGTCGTAGCCGGAGACGTCGATCGGATCGTCGCCGAGCAGCGAGATCTCGATCAGCGGACACACGTCGACCTCATACCCGCGCTCCGCAAGCAACTGCACGAGATCGCCGGACTGCTCCCTCGAGCGTGTGACGACGATCCGTGTCACGCGTGCGCCGCCGCTGCGGCGACGAGCTCTGCTGCCAAGGCGTCGGGATCGTGTCCGCGTGCCCGCGCCACCCAGGAGCCGTCCTCGTCGGCCACCAGCGCTCTCAACACCGTGCCGTCGTGGTGTGCAGCGACCGGCGCCAGGCAGCCACCACCGATGCGAGCGACGCATCGCCGCTCGAGCTCCACACTGCATCGTGTTGCCGCATCGTCCGCCGCGGCGACGAGGTCGGTCTCCCCTGCCCGAACCTGGAGCGCGAGAGCGCCCTGCCCGGCCTCGGGAAGCAGCTCCTCGGGATCGAACCGGTAGCCGATCTCGGACGCCACGCCGAGCCGGTCGAGCCCGCATGCCGCAAGGACGACCGCGTCGAGACCCCGTTCCCTTCGCTTGCGAAGTCGCGTGTCGATGTTGCCGCGCAAAGGCTCGATCAGCAGCGACGGCTCGAGCGCCAGCAGCTGCGCGCGGCGTCGCGCCGAAGCCGTGCCGATCCGCATTCCCGGCCGGAGCTCGCCCGCACCGCAGAGGGCGTCGCGAGGGTCCTCGCGCGGTGTGTAGGCGCCGACCTCGAGGCCGTCGGCATCGACAGAGGTCATGTCCTTGGCGGAGTGGACGGCGACGTCGATGCGACGCTCGAGAAGCGCCTCCTCGAGCTCCTTGACGAAGACGCCGCGGCTGCCGATCTCACCGAACGGTCGCGTCCGGTCGCGGTCTCCACTCGTCGTGATCGGAACGAGTGCGATCTCCACACCCGGCCGTCGCACCGCTTCCGCTGCGCGCTCGGCCTGGGTGAGCGCGAGCCTACTGCCGCGTGTACCGACGCGAAGCAGCACGGCAGCGACGAGTCGACGCGGTGCGCGAGCGACCGCACTCGGCAAGACCGCGACGCCGAATCCGGACGAAGACGGTCGGTGCCTGCACGGGCAGCGGACGCGTGTAGGCGGGCGTCGCCGTCACCGTGGCCCGCCCTCCTCCCCTTCGAGCCCGAACAAGTGCCGCACGACATCAGCATAGATGAGCCCGTCGGCCGCAGCGGCTGCCTGCTTCAGCCTCACCGTCGGGAGATGCAGCAGCTTGTTGACGATCTGCGACGTCACAGACTCGACCAGCCGCCGCTCGCTCTCGGAGAGCCTGCCGAGCCTGCCTTCGGCCTTCGCCAGCTCGGCAGTGCGAATCTCCTCTGCGCGCGCACGCAGCGACGCGATCGCCGGGACGACGGCGAGCGACGCCTGCCATTCCTGGAAACGTTCCGCCTCGGCGGCCACGACGCGCTCGGCCCGCGCAGCTTCGACCCGCCGACCGGCGAGCGACGCCTCGACGACGGCTTCGAGGTCGTCGATGTCGTACACGAAGCAGCCGTCGAAGGCCGCCAGATCCGGATCGACGTCGCGTGGAACGGCGAGATCGACGAACAGCAGCGGCCTTCCCCGGCGAGCGCGCAGATCGCCTCCGAGAGTCCCCGTCGTGAGAACGAAGCCCGGCGCACTCGTCGAGGCGACGACGACGTCGGCGTCGCGGAGCTGCGCGCCGATCCCCTCGAGATCCACTGCCCGCGCCGACAGCCGCCCGGCCAGCTCGTCGCCGTGCGCGGCAGTGCGGTTTGCGACGACCGCGATCCGGGCGCCTCGCGAGAGCAGGTTGCGCGCGGTCAGCTCGCTCATCTTGCCGGCACCGACGAGAACGACGCGGCGGCCGTGCAGATCGTCGAACACCTGCTGCGCCAGGGCCGCCGCGGCAGCCGGAACCGAGGCTGGGCTCTCTCCGATCGCAGTCTCGACACGCGCCCGCCGACCTGCGTGCAGCGCCTGGCGGAAGACACGATCGAGCAGCGGCCCGGTCGCGCCGGCCTCGAAGGCGGACTTCACCTGCCCGAGGATCTCTCCCTCTCCCGGGACGAGCGAGTCGAGCCCGGCAGCGACGCGGAAGAGGTGCAGCGCGGCAGACTCGTCGGCCAGCCGGTACAGCACGGGAGCGATCTCCTCTCCGCGCTCACCCGCCAGCTCGAGGAGGGCGCTGGTCGCATGGGCCTCGAGCTCGCGATCCTCGGCGGCAGCGACGTAGATCTCCGTGCGGTTACAGGTCGAGAGGACGACAGCCTCGTCGTCACCGGCAACCGACCGCGCGAGCGCCGCCGCCCCTTCGAGCTCGACTGCAACCCTCTCGCGCAGCTCGACAGCGGCGCGATGGTGCGAGACACCGACGAGGGCGAGCTTCACGATCTGCGGCCCGTCCCGGTCATGAGGCGAAATGGGTGATGGGAAGGACAACGGCGACGAAGGCGACGACGCCGGTCAGCAGCGTCGCGGCGCGCCGGCCGCGAAGCCCGACCTCGCGGCGAAGAGCGAGCACGGTCGCCACGAGCAGCCAGAGGACGAGCGTCACCGCCATCGCCGCGTCGAACTCCCCTGAGCGCAGGCGGGCGAGCCCGAGAACGATGCCGCCGGAGAGAAGCCCGAGCGAGACGGCGGCGACCCTGGCCGCAAGGCGGTCCAGCGTCTCGAGCGGCGGCATCCGCAAACGGAAGAGCCGCGAGTCGCGTCGCTTCAAGCTCCGCTCCTCCCAGAGGTACAGGGCCGACATCGCCGCGGCGATCGTGAGGCCGGCCAAACCCGCGAGCATCAGGCCGACGTGGGCGCCGAGCAAGGCGCCGGAGTGAACACCGCCCTTGATGCCGGTACCGCCGCCCGCCCACGACGCAATGAGCAGCGCGGCGGCAGGGGGCATGACAAGCGCGCCGAGGAGGCGGAAGCGCACATTGCAGCCCCACATCAGATACGCGCCGACGACCAGCCAGACGAAGAGGTTGAGCGCCCCGGCCCAGGTGCCCCACGGAAAGCCGTCCGCCCGCAAGGCCTGTACGACCAGCAGCCCCGTCTGGGCGAGCCAGCCGAGCCGGACGCCCCAGATGGCGAGCCTGCCGCGGAGCAGCGGGGTGCCGAGCCCACCGGCATACGCCAGCGCGGCCTCCCCGTACGCCACCAGCGCGGGCCAGACGAGGAGCTCAGCCATCGTCCGACGACCGTCCCGGGCCGGTGCGGCGCGCCAACGCGGCGAGCTCCGCGGTCTCGCGGTCGAGGCGCACGAGCTTGGCGCCGATGATCGCGACCCACACGAGCACCGCGAGCAGCACGACGGCGTAGACCGCCGCAACGTATTTCTCGCCCGAGCTCATGCGGCGGTCAGCGCCTCGCGGAGATCGCGCAGGTTGGCGTCGATGCGCTTGCCGAGTAGCTCGATGCGATACATGACATGCGCGAGCGCCAACAGCGCTGCCCACGAGACGCAGAACGCGGCGAACATCGTGTGTGTCATCTGCGCGCCGTGGCGGGTGAAGACGGTGGGGTGGATGAAGTCGTTGGCAAGCCTGATGGCGAGGAAGCTGACGGGAATCAGCGCCACACCGAAGACCGCGTACACCGCCGACAGGCGTGCCCGCCTCGGCCCCGGCTCGAGCGAGAACCGCAGCATGAAGTACGCGCAGTAGAAGAGAAACAGGACGAGAAAGAGGACGAGCTGGTTGGAGCTCCACGTCCACCAGATGCCCCACGACGCCTTGGCCCAGATCGAGCCCGTGATCAGTGTCAGCGCCCCGAAGATCGTTCCCTGGTGCACGGCCGTGTAGCTCTCGAGGTCATAGCGCTCCTCGCGCGTCCAGAGCAGACGCAGCGCCTTCCAGGCGCCCGTGCCGAAGCACGCGTAGGCCGTGAGCGCGATCGGCACGTGGAAGTAGAAGATCTTCTGGGAGATGCCCTGATCGGCGTCCTCGGGGGCGACGAAGAAGACCATCACCATCGCGGCAGCCATCAGCCCGACCGCGCCGAAGGCCCGTGCCGGAAGGCTCTTAGCAACGCTCATTCGGTCACGACATATTCGAAGGATGCCCACGACAGTATGGAGAACACCCCGTCGTAGAGCGCGAGAAAGAGCAGGTATTTGCCGCCGTGCGGCGAGACGCTCGAGCCGACCCCGCCCACGATCAGGGGGATCGCTAGCGGCAGGAAAAGGAGGGGCAGGATCAGTTCGCGCGTTCGGCTGGAGGCGGCCATCGCCGAGACGAGCGACCCGACGGTGCAGATCCCGATGTCCGCGAGGGCGACGCCGGCGAGCGCTGTGCCGCGGAGCGGGGCGAAGAAGAGCGCAAAGGCGGGCAGCGCCACGACCTCGGCGGCGACGAGAAAGGTGAGAGTCGCGAGCGCCTTGCCGAGCCAGATGGCGCTCCGGTCGCAGGGCGCGAGCACGAGTCCGTCGAGCGCGGCGTTCTCGCGCTCGGGCACCCAGGCCCGACCGAGACCGAGGAGCGCCGTGAACACGAGCGCAACCCACAGCAGCCCGTAGGCGGGCTCGTGTCCGGTGCCGGCGGGCAGCGCGAAATGGAAGACGACGAGTGTCGCCAGCACGAACAACAACATCGCCGGCAGCGTGTCCCGTGCCCGCAGCTCGAGCCGGAGATCCTTGCGCGCGAGGGCCGCGACATCGGCGGCATAGGTGCTCATGCCAGCGCCAGCCTCGTGTCCGCCAGCGCATCGATGCGACCGGCGTCGTGGGTCGAGACGACGAGCGTGCGCTCTTCCGCGAGCATCTCCAGCTCGCGGTCGAGAACACCGGCGCCCTCGTCGTCGAGTGCCGTGTACGGCTCGTCGAGCACGACCAGCTGGGGATCGTGGAGCAGCGCACGGCAGAGCGCGAGCCGCTGCGTCATCCCGCGCGAGTAGCCCGAGACGCGCTGGTTTCGCGCGTCCCAGAGCCCGAATCGCTCGAGCAGCATGCCGGTACGCTCGCGGCGCTCCGGCACGCGGTAGAGGCGCCCGTAGAGCTCGAGATTCTCGAGTGCGGTCAGATCGCGGTAGACGAGCGGCTCGTGCCCCACGAACCCGAGCCCGCCACGGTCGACCCCGACCTCGAGGACACCGCCCGTGGGGGCCGCGAGACCGCACACGAGCCGCAGCAGTGTGGTCTTGCCGCTTCCGTTCGGTCCTGTCACGAGGAGGCAGCCACCCTCGTCGACCTCGAACGAGACTGCCCGCAACGCCCAGGCGCGTCCGTAGCGCTTCTCGACGTCCCGGGCGCGGATCAGCACGCGAGGCTCACACGGAGTCCAGCAGGACGAAGACGAAGAAGACGAGCGAGATGACCCCGTTGACCGTGAAGAAGGCGGCGTCGAGCCGCCTGAGGTCGTTCGGCCGCACGAGCAGATGCTCGTAGACGAGAAGACAGGCGACCACCCCGACGCCCAGCCAGTACCACGCACCCGTGCCGAGCCCCGCCCCCGTGGCGGCGAGGAGGGCGACGGCGCCGAGATGGAACGCGCGCGCGCCTGCAAAGACGCCCGTCACACCCCACTTGGTCGCCCAGGAGTGCAGACCTTCGCCGCGATCGTGATCGAGATCGAAGAGCGCGTAGAACATGTCGAAGCCGGCAACCCAGAGCACCACCGCGCCCGCCAGCGTCCACGCCTCCCAGGGAGCCGAGCCGGCCACGGCGAGCCAGGCACCGACGGGGGCCAGGCCGAGGCAGGCGCCGAGCCAGAGATGGCACAGCCAGGTGATGCGCTTGAGGTACGGGTACACGCCGAACAGCGCCACCGGGATCGGCCAGAGCCAGCGCACCACGGGGTCGAGCTCGAAGGCGGCGATGACGAAGAGCGCGAGCGCGGCCACGCACAGGGCGACGACCTGGCCGCGAGAGAGGGCGCCCGATGGAAGCTCCCGTTGCGCCGTGCGCAGGTTGCGGGCGTCGACCTCGGCGTCGATCAGCCTGTTCAGGCCCATGGCGGCCGTCCGTGCACCGACCATCGCCAGCGTGATCCAGAGCAGGTCGTGCGCGGACGGCACGGCTCGCTCGGCCAGGAAGGCGCCGGTGTAGGCAAACGGGAGCGCAAAGACGGTGTGTTCGAGCTTGACCAGCCGCGCAAACAGGCGCGGCAGCTGCACGGCGGCGGCGGTCACGTCTGCCGATGCTCTGTCGCGGAATCGCCGGCGGCCAGGTCGATCGCGTGCTTGAGAGCGGGCAGCAGCACAGCGAACCCGTCCCGGCAACCGCCCGGCGAGCCGGGCAGGTTGACGACCAGCGTCGCTCCACGCAATCCGGCCCGGCCACGTGAAAGCAACGCGTGTGGCGTGCGCTCACGCGCATCGGCGCGGATCGCCTCTGCCACCCCGGGGGCATCGCGATCGAGGACGCTTGCCGTCGCCTCGGGGGTGACGTCCCGCGGAGCGAAGCCGGTGCCGCCGGTGGTGAGAACAACGTCGGCAGCCTCCGCCAGTTCCCGGATCGCGCCGGCGATGGCCGCGGCATCGTCGGGAACGACCCGCCGCTCCACGTCGAATCCCTCCGCCCCGAGCAGCTCGGCGAGAAGGTCGCCGCTGCGGTCGTCGCGCGTGCCTTCGTGCACCCCGTCGGAGACTGTGAGGACGGCGGCTCTCACGAGACGGCGTCCTTGGTCTTCGAGACGAGCGTCACCTCCGTGACGACCATCCCCTTGTCGACCGCCTTCGCCATGTCGTAGACGGTCAACGCCGCCACTGACGCCGCCAGCAGCGCCTCCATCTCGACGCCCGTCTGCGCGGTCGTCTCCACCGCAGCCTCGATCTCCACCGACTCGTCTCCGAGGGTGAGCCGGACGTCAACCGACGAGATCGGCAGGGGATGGCAGAGCGGGATGAGCTCATGGGTTCGCTTGGCGGCCATGATCCCGGCAATCTGGGCCGTCACGAGCGCGTCGCCCTTTGGCAGCTGCGTCAGGCGGGCAACCGTGCCGGCCGCCATCCGTACCGTCGCGGAGGCAACGGCACGGCGTCGCGTCACGGGTTTCGCACCCACGTCGACCATGCGGACACCGCCGGTCTCGTCCACGTGAGAGAGATCGCTCATCTGCGCCCGAGCGCGCGCCGACCCAGCGCGACGAGGCCCCGCCGCTGCCGCCACAGCACGCGGGCGCGCGCTGCAGCGCCGCGCCCGTACACGACCCCCGCCGCAGCACGGAAGCCGTCGGCTGCGCGGTCGTCGTACGGGAACCACCACGGCGGCGAGACCCTGCCGGAGTCGGCGTCGCTGAACTTGACATGAGAGAGCTCGCGGAGCCCGTGTTGCGCGTGCGTCCGCCCGAACCCGGACTCCTTGCGGCCGCCCCACGGCGCCTGGCATGCCCCGTACGAGTAGGCAACGTCGTTCGTCCAGACAGAGCCGGCCTCGAGACGGCTCGCCACGGCGCGGGCCTTGGCACGGTCGCGGGTCCAGACGCTGGCCCCGAGACCGTACGTCGACGCATTCGAGCGCCGGATGCCGTCCTCTGCGTTGTCTATCTTGACAATAGTGACGACCGGGCCGAAGATCTCTTCGCCGCTGATGCGAGCATCGGGCTCGCC
>Ga0066710_100000923_pt1 | contig 20127 bp, 19 predicted proteins | sample GraSoiAngelo_159_FD_79666 | JGI IMG/M metagenome (GOLD analysis project Ga0066710, IMG submission 79666) | Grasslands soil microbial communities from the Angelo Coastal Reserve, California, USA - 14_1009_16_40cm | ecosystem: Environmental > Terrestrial > Soil > Grasslands | place: USA...
ACCACGCATTGCGGTCGTTCTTTGGTGTCACCGGGCAATTCGCGCATCACGTTTCTCCTCGCGTCCTGGCGGTTGCCCTGGCCGAGATTCGCTTCCGCAAGCTTGTAATAAGCTCCAGCGCGGTCGGGAGCGTTCAACGTGAGCAGGGTCTCAAATTCGCGGACGGCAGGAGCAAACTGTTTCTGACCGAGCAAAATATCACCGAGCTTCTGATGTCCTTCAAGATCGAGCGGCCGGATGTAAACCGTACCTTCCAGCGCGTGCCGCGCGCCCGCGATGTCACCGTCTTCCTGGAGCAGTTCGGCAAGCTTCAGGCTGGCCTTATACCCGGTCTCCGAGTAATTCAGGAATTGTTTCAGAGTATCAACAGCAGCTTTCTTGTTCCCCTTTTTAAGATACGCATCGGCGAGGGGCTCGTATGCATTGTGCTCGTCGCTGTATTCGGGATACATCTCGACGGCGCGGCTCAATGTTTCGATCGCCTTGTCGGTGTCACCGCTGGCCAGCGCTTGCTGCCCACTGCTGATGAGTTCCGTGAACGGCTTGACGTCCAGGGATTTCACTCTCTCATCGACCCATTTGAAAAATTCCGTATCGAATTCTTCGAGAGTCCGATTTAACGCTTCTTTGAAAACATCGGCGGTGCCCTTACCTGCTTTGTACAACGTGAGCATCCGTTTGATGGCCGGAAAGCCGAACTTCTGCTCAATGTAGTCACAAATCAGCGACGCCTGATAATACGAAACCAATACTTGCGTGGGATATTTCGGACGGATGAAGCCGTTATTCAAGTCTGCTGTGCTCAAGAGTTTCTTTTCTTTAATCGCCGCCAAATAGTCCAGCTTCAGATCGTCTCCCCATCCGGGATACGCTTTTCGTTCTTCGTATACCGACAAACCCTCGGAAAACCACCGCGGAATTTTGTGATCCGTAATCTGAAGTGTGATGACATGCGCGAATTCGTGCCATAGCGTGCTGCCCCAGTTAAAGGTATCGGGCTTGCGCGCCGACGGGGAATCCATAACGAACAGTTTCCCGAAGCAGACGCCGAGCGCCCCGATACCCGGTAAACCGAGCGTGCGCACCGCGAAATCGGCGTGGTCCGGATACATTTCAAATGTGATCGGACCTTGAGGCTTGAATTCATATTTTTCGGACAGCGTCTTGTACGCCTTCTCGAGAAGCTCCGTTACGTACGGCCGCAGGATGGCGCTTTCTTTCTTGTGAAGTTTGATTTTGAAGTTTGGGACCTCGTAACGGTCAAAATTGGCAAAGCTGTCCAACAGCGTCAGGGTGTTCACATTCCAAACGTTGAAAGGATCACCTTCGTAGGCTTGTTCCAGCGTTGCTTTGCCTTCGTCGTCCTCTCCGAGCCTCAACAAATTGATTCCGAGCACGCTCATCGCGTTCCAATCGCGTGGATTCAGGCGAAGCGCCTCGCGTGCGAAATCCACAGCCTCCTTGTAAAGCCGCAGTGAAACGCAATTGTCGGCGATGGTGTCGTACAGACTGCTGTAGTACGGATTGATCGCAAGGACTTGAGCGACGTACTTGTCGAACTCGCTCTTATTGCTCTGGAGGAAGTTGATCGAAGCCAACAAGCTGAGCGCTTCCACGGACCGCGGGTTCACGGCAAGCGCTTTGGCGATGTCTTGTTGGGCCTTGTCGTATTGTTCCGAATCGATGTCTTGCTCGGCCGTGAGCAAGTGCCCTTCGACGAAGTTTGGGTTCGTCTTCAACGCGCGTTCCAGCTCAGTGCCAGATCGTTCGGGGTCCGTCATGGCAAAATTTCTGGCCATACCGAGGTGCGCTTCGGGCATGTTGGAATCGATCTTCAGGGCATCTTCATAGCTTGCGAGGGCTTCGGGCTCGTTGTATTTCTCCGCCAGCAGATCGCCCCAGGCCACGAACGCTTCGGCATTGCGGGGATTGCCCTGGGTCGCGAGTTTGAAGACGTCGTTGGCGTCATGAAAGAACTCGGTTGCCCACATCGCGCGAGCGACGTATGCAAGATCGTTTGGCGAACGCGTGCTTCCGTTCTGGAAATTCGCAATCAGCTTGTCGTAGATCGCCTTTGCCTCATCTCGCTTGCCGGTATTCTCCAAAACCTTGGCTTTTTCGAATTGCGCAGCGACGGCAACATTCGGAGCGTTCTGAATCGGATTGAGATGCGTTAGGGCCTGATCGAAATTCCCCGTCAGATGATTGACGCGTGCAGCCGCGAGCCGCACCGGGGCAGCAGAGGCATTCCGAGCCGCCCATGCCTCGAATCGATCGCGCGCCTTGGCGTACTCGCCCTGGCGAATCCACGCGGAGTAAAGGCTCTCGACCACCTGAGCGTCGACGTTTCCTCCGGCAACCGCCGGCTCCAATGTGGCCGCCGCTTCTTTGTACTTGCCCGTTCGCGCCTGCTCAATCGCGCCAGGTATGTCGGTTTGCCACAGAGCCCCGCAACTGAAGAGAAGAAAAAGCAGACATCCGGCGAACAATTTCGAATTTCGAATTGCGAATTTCGAATTTAGGCGTAAGCGCCTGAGAAATTCGCAATTCGAAAGTCGCAATTCGAAATTCTTCGTCATTTCTTCTTCTCCTGCCGGCTGATTTCCTGGTTCTTCAGCGCCAACTGCACCAACAAGTCTTCCAGTTGCTTCTCGTATTCGGCTTCAGGTGTGGACGCTTTATTGACGCGCAGGGTTTCGATTTTTTGTTCGATATCCTTCTTTTCGTTCAGTAATGCCTGGAGCCTGGGATCACTGGCGACGATCGGCCGGTCGACCTGGAAGCTCGTCGAGCGGGCCAGCAGCGGCGGATCCTTGACGTTAGCCCCTGTCTTGTCCGCTCCATTGTCCGCAATCTGCGGATGCTCGGTCGCCAGCCGCCCTTCTTCTTTATAGAAACGTTCCACAGCTGCCGATGCGTATTTGAATGCTTCCCAGACCGAAACTTTCTGGTCCTTATCCTCATCTGCGGACGTGCTCTGGAGCGCCTCGAGGAAGTATTCGTAGAAAACCGTATCGTTCCCTTCCTGACCACTGCGCGTGGCCGTGACGACGACTCGATTCTTTCCGGCGAACTGCTCGATCGCGCCTCCGCTGGCGCTGGTTCCGTTGACAATCACGGTCCGGCCAACGGTGAGTGTGGATAAGAGCTTGTTGTAATCGGCAGCAGTGAAATCCGGACCACTGATATTGAACTTGTACTCCCCTTCCCCGCTCCCGTGGCCGATGAAGAACAGAAAGAAGGAGTCCGTTGCCTTGAGCTGCCGTTTGAGCGTTGCGAAGGCAGCCCGGACGTCGTCTTGAGTCGTCTTCTTGTCCGATAGCAGAATGACGCGGTCCGGTGAGAATCCGAATTTTTCAACCAGCACTTTTTGTGTGCCTTCGGCCCACTTCGTGAATTTTTCTGCGTGCTCGGGACTACCGGGAACACCGCTGAGGATGAGCGCGCTTGAATCGGCCGATGCTGCAGCAGGCAAGAACAGGATAAAGCTGAGCAAAAGACGCAATTTCATGCCAGACCCTTCTTTTTCCTCCAGAACCACTCGCCCGCCAGTGTGAGACAGAGCAGCATGAAGAGGAATGGGACGTCCCACAGCTCTTTCTGCTCGACAAATGACGTTTCGCCGGTCACGTATACGGCGTCCTCCGGGACGTCCCCGATTTTCGACAGCGGATAATAGCGCCCTCCTGTCGCAGATGCGACGGACTGGAGGAACCGCGTATCCAACAGCGCGTCGTAATACTCGACGGGCCGATCCTGAACCTGGAAAGCCGTGCGGTTCTTTCCGAGGTTTTCCGAGCCCTGTGCCGCGTTGACTTCCACCTGGTAAATGCCAGGCTCGCTGGCATTCAATTCGGTTTGGTAGACGCCTTCCTGCGACCCATTCCAATCTAACGGAAGCGACTCGGTGACGCCGTCCGGATTGGTGACCTTGACTACGACTTTCGCGTTGTTCATCCGGTCAAAGGTCTTGTTCGAAACTTCCGCGTCCAACCGAACGGTTTCGCCGGGGAGGTACGTGTCCTTATCGGAACTGATCATCACCGAATCGGGTGAAGTATTGACGAGCCAGCGCAGAATCTGCTTCCAGAAGAGCTCGTAGGTCATATCCTCGTGATCCATTTCCATCTGCCAGCGCCAACTGCTGCCGCTGGCAAAAGCCATGGTGCGGCCACGCCCATACCTCTGATATGCAAGCAAGATCGGATCTGTAGGACCTTTTTGCTCTGTTTGGCCGCGAGCAAGGACAATGCCACCGACCTTCTGGTCGAGTGTTTTGTTGAAGTCGTTCAGAGGAGGCAGCTCCGACCATTGTTTGATGTTGGCGTTCGCATCGGCCGAAAGTTTCATCAACGGATGTGTTTGCCCATAGGGGGTAACGGCAAGCTTGAGTTTGCCGATGACAGGCGTGCGATCCTCCTGCGACATTTGCACGGGAAGAATGTCGGCGATCGGACTATTCTGATAACGCCCGCCTGCAAACGAATTTCGACCCCCCATCATCAGAAATCCGCCGCCGCGATTGCTGACGAAGTCCACGACCATCTTCAGTTGATCCTGCGTGAAGAAAGTGGACTCGATGCTGCCGAAAATGAGGCCCTTGTACTGGAAAAGCTCTTCGCGCTTTTTCGGGAAGCCCTCGGCCAGCATCTCTTCCTTGTCGATGCCTTGACGGTAGAACTTGTTTTGAGAGGAACGCAGCAAGGTGACGAGCCGGATATTCGGATCGTCCTGAATGGCGCGGCGCAGGAATTTGAACTCCCACCGCGGTTCGCCTTCTATATAGAGGATCTGCGGGTGATCATTTTTAATCTCGACCAGTGCGTCCAGAGTATTGTTCTCGGGGATACGATCGTCCTGCGCTTGCAGTGAGAAGGAAAACAGCCGGGTCCCTTCATTTTTGACAGGGAGATCGATCGATTTTTCGGCGATCTCGCCATCGGGCGGCAGAACGACCTCTTGCGACTTCAAGAGAACACCATTTTCGCGAACGTACATGGTGGCTTTCCTGCCCGAAAAACCGTAGCTGCGATAGGACACGTCAACAACGGCTGTCGACTCCTTCAATGTCTCGCGCGGCGCAGCAACCTTCACAATCTCCGCATCGCGGGTGATGCTTTCCGAGCCCACACCGACCGTATAGAACGGGATACGGCGGGCTTCAAGACGGGAGAGCGACTCGGTCCACTGCTTTGAAGCATTGTCCTTTCCGTCGGTGATCAACACCACGCCTGAAAGCGGTACGGATCCGAGCTCCTGATACAGCAGGTCGGTTGCCGATTCCAGCCGCGTGCGCTTGCCCGTGTAGGTCAGCCGTTGCATGTGCTCGATGCGTTCGGCATCACGGTCAAAGCGGTAGATTCTTACCTTGAACTTGTCACTGAGCCGCTTGAAGAAATTCGTTGACTCGAGCTGTTTCTGCAACTGTTCGGATCGCGACACCTGGCCGTCATCCTTGATGTTCATACTTTCCGAGTTGTCGATCACGACGGCCATGTAGCTTTCCTGGGGCAGGACGGTCGAGATATTCAGTACCGGCCGGAGGAAAATGAACGCCAGCACGCTAAACGTGACGGCCCGAAGCACCAGCAAACCGTTCGAGTATTTGTCGCGCGCAACATTCCGGTAGGCGTAGTAGGCGCCCGCGGCGGCGGCAAGCACGAAAAGGATGAACCAACCAGGCGAGCCTATAAGCTGAAACGCCAGCCGGCCCTTTTCATAGACGATGGGTTTGTATTTGAAGAAGAATTCAAAAACGCTCATTTAACGACTTAAGTTGGACTAACGACTCCGAAATTTGTTACGTAGATGCGGGCCAAAACCCGTGACTACGCCTTGAGTCAGCGGTCATTCTCATTCGTTTTCTGCTGTCAGATCGGCAAGCGGCCATCATTCTACTCGGAAACGAGCCGAAACTTCCATAACGTTAAATCCGGGACTTGGAGTTGCGTGAGCGCTATCTTCGGCGATGGTGCCCCCTCGCCGGACATCCGGACACGCTGCGTTTCGGAAATACCTGCTTCAGCGCCCTCGGCCGCCGCTATGGTTTCCGTTACCGCCAATCTCGACTCCAGCCTGCCGCAGCGCCTCGATCAGCTTGGACTCCGACACAAACTGATGAGCGTGAATCCCCAACTCCCTGGCGGCACGCACATTTTCGGCGCGGTCGTCGGTGAAGAATAGCGCTTCAGGCGCACAGCCTGACCGCCGGATGGCATGTTCAAAGATCTCCGGTTCGGGCTTTAGCGAACCGACCTGGTAAGAAAGGATGTGGTGGTCAAAATAATCGAAAACGCGATATTTCGCGCGAATGAACTCGACATGCGCTTCATTGGTGTTGGAAACCAAAATGAGCGGATAGTTCCGCTTCAGCGCCCTCAGTAAATCTTCCGAAACGATCAGACCCGGCAAGAAAACAGAAGACCACGTGCGACAGAATTGCGGTAACTCCATTTTCAGATTTGCCGTTTCGCACAGATAGGTGTGAAATTCACTGGTCGAGATCTCTCCCCGCTCATAGCGCGAGATCCAGGTCTCGTCCCAGAGGACTTGTTCAAACCTGTCCCGCGATATCGAGCAACAGGCGTGCAGAGCCTGGACGCCGGTTTCGAAGTTGAAATCGATGAGGACCTTTCCGAGATCGAAAAGTAACGCTTGCATCTTCACTCTTGAATCTTAACATCGAAAACGGAATACTTCGGACATGCCAACACGTATCCCGAATGAGTACATCAGCAGAAGAGATCGCCGCCAGGCCGCGCCCGAAACGACTTTCCGAGAGGCCGAATATATCGATCGTCTTTCCAAGAACCGCACACCTGTCGTCGTGAAACTTATCGATGGGGAGGAAGTTCGCGGATGGATCGAATACTACGACAAGGATATCATCCGCGTCACGCGCGACACGCAGCCGAACCTTTTCATTTACAAAAACCGCGTGAAGTACCTCTACGAAGATCCTGCGAATAACAGAGGCCGAGAAGCGAGAGCGTAAACACAAAGACACAAAGGCACAAAGACACAAAGAAAGGCCGCTTAAATAACTTTCAAAAGCGGCCTTTCTTTGTGTCTTTGTGCCTTTGTGTCTTTGTGTTTACTCTAACGTTCCCGGACCGCAATCACGTTATAAGGAAGAGCCTGGTTCGCGGCTTCGATCATGGATGTGTTGTACTGGATTCCGCTTCCACGGGCCCCATTGAAATCCGCGGTGATTTCGCCACGTGAGCTAAGAAGCGTGCCAAGCGGGTTGGCTGAACTGCGGTCATTGGCCCGGGTACGCGCCAGAAATAATCCGCCGTTGATGGAGCCGTCACCGGCGCCATTCCAGTGAAACGAACCCTGGCCAATGACTAGGATCAGGCCGTTCCAGGTAAAGCTACCCATCACCCACAGGTCGCCGCGCACAAGGAGCATGCCATAGCCAACGCCAGGACCGAGAATGACATCGCCGTTGACGACCGCAATTCGGTAGTCGGCCGGCATGCCATAGGTTCCGATTGCGGTAGCGCTGCCGTAAGCGGGTCTGTACGTATCTGACGCATTGGCCATGAGCGTCGATACCAGGTCTTCCAGACCGCTTACCGTCTTCAATCTGGATTCCATTTCGTCTTCGCTATTTGCGACATCCGGGCTAATACCGGATACGCCCGAGTAAGTACTCCGGCGATCCGGCGGCCCCATCAGTGCACTCGCGATCCGGTTAATGTCGCTGTTGTCCACAATACCAACGGCGTTTTCGTTTTCTCTGGCTGTGGCCGCGTCGTTTCCGTCGATCTTCGCGAGCATGGAGTTGGTGTAATCAAAGCCCCCGAGGGGCCCGTCGAAGGTCATGGCTGCGGGCAGCCTGGGAAATTTTGACTTCTTAATTGTGACCTCGATGACTTTTCGTGTGCCCCGCATGGCAGCGAAACTCAAAAGAGTCAAAACTTGATTGTGATCCACCGGCGCCGCCATACCGTCCGCATTGTCATTGCGCAGCCAAACGTGGTAAGTGCCGATGGTTCGTCCCGAACTATCCGCCAACGGCTGGCCAGTGGCTCGTAGCGTCGCAGCCGATGGAAACAAGGGCTCGTCATCACTGGCCAACAGGAGTCTTAAGTCCGTAGAAGTCGAAAGCGTGCCGTTGGGTCCGGCGGCGGCTGTCAGCAACTCGGTGGGCGTGCCGGTGGACGCCCGCAGCAGTTCCCTTCCGAGCTCTATCCCTGCTTCGGCCAGATAAAGACCTTGAGTGCTGGCTTTGTAATTCTCGCTAATCCAAACGTCGATTGTTGATGTCGTGAGAAGAGCACCCCCAAGGACGGTGAGGAATGAAAGAAATAGCAGTGCAAGGATCAAAGCAGCGCCCCGGTCGGACTTCATACGAACTCCTTCCTTGGGCCTGACCAAACCATAGCGCCGAATCGCGGTGCGAAGCAAACTTTAAAGAGCGCTTTTTGAACGCGGTCATAAGACCGCCGCCTGGAGTTTGGACATTTTAGTGATTGCTAGTGATTGCTGACGATGCTGTTCCTGCCGCGGAGCGGCTTAAGAACGTAGCCCCGGGCGCAAGCCGGGGTACCCTGTCGGGAGACGCAGAGCCCCGGAAGAGGCGAAAGATCTGAGGCCGTGTCTTTCGCCCCTCCGGGGCTGAGTTCAACGCCAACACCAACCCCGGGCTTGCGCCCGGGGCTACGTTCTTAAGCCGCTCCGCGGCAAGCGGCGGTCATAAGACCGCCGCTACATGGAAAACATTAGCGGATGCTTACCGGCATCTGGCCGGTTCAACTGCCGGTTCCAGGTTGAAGAATGCCTTTTGAACGGCTTGACTACCGTACATTTGTACGGTATAAAACGGGCATGCTTACGGAACGTCAACAATCGATCCTGAATTTCATTAATGAATACGTGGAAAACAACGGTTTTCCTCCCTCGGTACGTGAGATCGGCCGGCACTTTGGAATTTATCCAGCGACGGTTCAAGACCACATTACAGCGCTGGAACGCAAAGGCCAACTTCAGAAGAAGCGATTTCAATCGCGCACTCTTTCGGTTCCCGCGTCCTTGCGCCGCGAAGGCGGCATTCCGATCGTCGGCAGAGTTGCGGCCGGGGTACCGTTGCTGGCCGAGGAAAATGTCGAAGACGTGATTCATCTTCCGAAGGATTGGGCTCCGCCGGGTGCTTTTCTGCTCAAGGTTAAGGGTAGCAGCATGGAAGGCGCCCACATTGTGGATGGCGACTATGTCCTGGTACATCCCCAGCAGTCGGCCTGGAATGGCGAGATTGTCGTCGCACTGATCGGCGAAGAAGCGACGGTCAAGCGGTTCTTTCGCACCGATCGTGGCGTCACATTGAAAGCCGAAAATCCGAAATTCGATCCCATCGAGATCGACAGGAGCGAAGCGGCGCGGTTCAGCATCATCGGACGTGTTGTGGGGGTGCTTCGCGTCATGAAGAAATGATCTGAGCCGCGTTCACTTTCTCAGAAGGACGTAAACAGCGCCTCCGCCACCGTCGCATCGGCGCGCGGAAGTGTATGCGACGACGTGCCGGCTCATGCGGCGGGTGCACAACCAGCGTTGAATGTTTTCTTTCAGAACCGGATGATGTTTGTGGGAGTGGCGGCCGCGGCCGTGAATCACACGAACACAGGAAAAGCCCGCCCGGACAGCTTCCAGCAAGAACTCTTCAAGAATGAAACGCGCGTCGGCAAGATTCAAACCATGTAAATCCAGATGCGCTTGAATGGAGAAGCGTCCGGATCTCAGGTCATCGAGATAGAGACGTCCGTGTGGATGCACGGAGCCTTCGATGTATTCGGCTGTCTGCTCAATCTCGACGCTGCCCTTACGCACAAAATCTTCCAGCGCGCGCAGCGCATCCTGTTCGTCATCCTGAGCTTGGATTTCCATTGGAGGACGATTGTGAAGAGGAACTGCGCTCCATCCAAGCGAATGCACATCTTTCATCGCATACCCAAACAGTTCGTCATCGGACAGACCCGCTGGAAGAGTCTCCACTGGAAAGTCCCGGGTTTCACCGTTCGGACGTTCGGTTGGATTGGGAGCAGCATCGACGGCGGGCTCGGCTGCCAAATGAATGCGTCCTTGCTTGACCCATTGTTCGAGTATGGCGAATGGCCTATTCATAGAAGAACCTTGTCGTCGAACACGCTGCTTAGACGCTTACCGGAACCGATTTGTTATCGGCATGCGCCGGTCCCGCCCGAACGCGCGCGGTGTGATCTTCACGCCGGGCGCGGCCTGGCGGCGCTTGTATTCATTGGTGTCCACCATGTGAATGACACGGCGAACAAGCTGATCATCGAAACCCATATCGACCATTTCGGAAAAGCTGCAGTCTTGCTCGACGTACGCTGTCAGGATGGGATCCAGCACTTCGTAAGGTGGAAGTGTATCCGTGTCGAGCTGGTTTAGGCGCAGTTCCGCAGACGGCGGCTTCTCGATAATCGCCCGTGGAATACGTTCACGGCCTGCAACCCGGTTGCAGTGCTCTGCCAGGCGAAACACGGTGGTTTTCATCACATCTTTCAGTAAGGCGAAGCCGCCAACCATGTCGCCATAGAGAGTACAGTAGCCGGCGCTGACCTCGCTCTTGTTTCCGGTACTCAAGACCAGCCAACCGAACTTATTCGAGAGAGACATCAAATAGGTTCCACGGATCCTTGCCTGGAGGTTCTCTTCCGTGACATCCGGCTTCGCATTCTTGAATGCTGTTTTTAAGGCGGCGTTATAGGCATGGAAGACCGGAGTGATGGGAAGGGTCAACCGCTCGATGCCAAGGCTGTTTCCGAGCCGTTCCGAATCTTCGACGCTTCCTCTCGAAGAAAACTCCGATGGCATCAAGACCCCGATGACGTTTTCACTGCCCAATGCATCCGCCGCGATGCATGCGGTTAGCGCTGAATCGATGCCACCGCTGAGCCCGAGCACGACTTTTTTGAATCCATTCTTCAGAACGTAGTCTCGGGTTCCCAGAACCAGTGCCTGGTAGATCTCCGCATCATCGGAGAGTGGTTCGGATTCTTCGACGGCGAGTAATCGGCTGTGCCGAGTGCCGCGTGATGCGACCGGAAAGACTTCCGGCTGAGTGCCGGCGCTCCATTTCTGCTGGCGGCGGCGAGGATCATGCAGTCTTTGTCTAAAAACGGATTCGACGTCGAGATCGACAACAATGAGATCTTCTTCGAATTGCCTGCCGCGCGCGATGATCTCGCCGTTCTCATCAAAAACGAGGCTGTCGCCGTCGAAGACCAACTCATCTTGACCGCCGACAAGATTGTTGTACGCCACAATCACCGTGTTATCTGCCGCTCGAGTCGCCAGCATGCGCTCGCGCCACCGCCTTTTACCCGCGTGGTACGGGGAGGACGAAATGTTGATGATCACCTCGGCTCCGCCCGCTAGAGCTTGCAGGAACACCGGGCCATCGGGATACCAGATATCCTCACAGATGCTGACCCCAACGGTGGCATCACCCATCTGGAGGACCGGGCACCGGTTGCCCGGCTGGAAGTAGCGAAACTCGTCAAACACGCCGTAGTTTGGCAGGTACATCTTGTGGTAGGTCGTGACGATCTTCCCATTCTGGGCGACGGCCGCGGCATTAAAGATGTCATCCTGCCGATCGACAAAGCCGATGACGGCCGTGATGTCGTGCGTTCGACGGATCACGGTTTCGAGCGCATTGAGATTAGAATCGATAAATTGAGGTTTGAGCAGCAAATCCTCGGGCGGATAACCCGTCAATGCCAGCTCCGGAAAAGTGACGATGTCGGCATCCACATCGCGGGCGCGATCGATCCACTCCACAATCTTTTGTGCATTTCCGTGAATGTCGCCGACAACGACATTGATTTGCGCCATGGCCAAACGCAACTGAGCCGCGTGTTTCATGAGAGGGCCGCGTTAAAAAGTAATGCCACGGCTATCGTAACAGAACGCCGAAGCTTCAGGCCACAGATGACGCTGGTTTGATTCCGGTTGACCGCCCAAACCCATGTCTGGCGCGGATTCCACGCCTATTTACAAAACATCGCTCGATATGGTCCAATTGCCACCTTTCAGCCAGGAGGAGGTATCGATGGCGCGCCTTGCTCAAGATGTGATCGTGATCTCTCGGCCCGTCCGAACTTTTCCAAACGGCGATTATTTTTATGTGCAGTTATCGAGAAAACACAATCGCTACGATTGCCAATTGAAGATGGCCAGGGACGGGAACCTTGAGAAATCCGTCACCGTGGCGAGATCGCAAGGAAAAACGATCCGCGAGGTCGAAGACGACTGCTACCGCAAAGCGGTGGAACGCTGTCCGGGGTTCCCGCGCCCGCCATATTTGAAGCGAGGTTCCAGGTTGGCGCGGGTGGAATCGGGTTTCCTCTCCGCTTTCAAAGAACCGGTGAAGGGCTAGCCGCCCGTTTTCTCCCGGTCCTGGCGGTTTCTCACACCATACAAGTCCTTTGGACAGCGTCGACCCAATCCGAATCTGCTCCGGCAGCTTAATTGCACTTCTCGTAAGCGAAAGCTTTGGCTATAGAACTTGGCTCGAGGGAAAGGGGCAAACCATGGCGTTAAAGAAACTTCGAATGATTTGTGCCGGCGGAGACAAGACTCTTGCGGAATGGGATACGGAGACCGTCAGTCCGCAGCGTCTAGCCGAAATCGAAAAAGAGTTCAACGATAAGGTAGTTCAAGGTTGGTTTGCGGCGGATATATCCGACAAACGCAATGTCCTGATTCGCGAATTCGACCCGGACGCGGAGATTCTACTGATTCCCAGAGTCCAAGGCGGCCTGTAATCGACAGGCGGGCTTCCGCTCGCGTGAGAAAGAGTCTTGGTGAAATACCCATGGCCACGCGGATCCAGGAAAATTTTCCTTTGCAGCGGCTCGATGTGTTTTCGCATCCCACCCAAGACGATTACGAGCGTGCCAAGGACAAAGCGCGTCAACTGCTGCGGTCCGTCTTGCCGGAAAGCGCCTGGTCGGAACTTGAGGAAAAGGGCGTCATCCAAGTGGCGGGCAAACGTGGGACCTACGTGATCTCGCCCTATAGCCAGACCGAGATCCGCGATTGCTGCTCCGGCCGATGCATTGCCTATGCTTGCCTTCAGCTTTCGATCCCAGCACCCACCTACGACCGCATGGTCGCCGAATACCTGTTAATCAAAAATGCCGAAGAGGTTTATTGGAAAACAGCCAACATTTTCTCCCGCAGCGGCAACGAATTTGGAATCGCGACACTCTTTCTGATCGCTTTCGACATCGCCCTGTTTGTCAACCTTTTGCTCGAGGTTCTAACGGTTCATTAGGGAGCTCTCCCCCTTTGCACGGGGGAGAATGTAATGTCCCCCTTGCAAAGGGGGACGGCCGCGAAGCGGCAGGGGGTTGGTCACACACGGCCGGCATGGCCATCCATCTGCCGCCCCTGCCAGACCATGCAAACTTTCCACACATTTGGCGGTCAAACTGCTTTGAGACCGCGATGCTCAACCTAGCAGAGTCTTATACCCTAGAAACAAAAACGCCGGCCATCCTAGCCGGCGTTTTGCACAACCGAAAAACCCAACCTCCACCATCCTGCCTTCCCAACCGCCGATCTAAACGCCGGCGGCGGACTAGAGCAGGTCCCCCACTACTGAGACGGAGCACGTCTTTTGTTTAAGCACGGTGGTAACCAAAGACCACAGCCCTAGTTTCAATAGTTTGCCACCTGACTTCCTGCCGAAAATTCATAAAACGGAATTACTTTTCCAGAAAAACGGAACGGCCGGCATTGACAAGTGCACGACCCGAGCGTCTACTACCCTGTCGTGCTTTCGAGAGGGGTCGAAGCATGCCCAATCACAAACAGCGGAAAAAGAAAGACGGTTTAAACAAGACGAAGAAACTCCAAGCCATGCGCGCGAAAGAGGCGCGGGCCAAGCCTGCACCGAAACCGACCGCCACGGGCAAACCCGGACAGACCTCAAAATTTGAATTGGTGCAGGATCGGCCAGGCGCGTTGCGGCGAGCGTGAAAACCTGTTAGCTTCATTCAAACGGTGGTTTCATACTGAAATCTCCTGCCTGGACAGTACGTCTGACTTCCGAAATTTCTTGCTAAGGAGTCGTTTATGACGCGTGCGGCCAGGGACCCCTATCGTCTTCTCCGCGGCGAAATCCTCTGCCGTTGGCAACATTTAACGGTCTCCGATGTTGAGCAGTGTTGCTCAGATCGGTCGAAACTCGTTGACATGCTCCAAAGCCGATACGGTTTCGTCAAACGTCGAGCGGAGAGAGAAGCGGAGCTATTTTTCTGCGAGTTTCAGAATCGGCTTCGAATGGCCTCGTAAGCGGTTTAGATTCCCTTCGCTAAAGATCATCTCCCTTCGCCGGCATTCGTCAAAGAGGCTCTGGGAAGAAACAATGTCTTCCGGCGCCCACACTCCTGGTTTGTTGATGGTGCCGGCGGCAAGCATTTGAGCCACAATCGAAGCGGGGCAGGCCGTATCGATGTCGCTGGCGCTCGCCAGCCACTCGAGCTTCGATCGTGCATGGCAGTCGAGCGTCACCGTTCGGCCGCCACCGCGAATGATGACACGTATGATTTCATAATCATTGGGCGCTTCTCTCGGCGCGCGCGGCAAGGCTTCGAAGTCTCGGACGGTCCAGCCGGCGCGAAGACGCTTGAGGATTTCGCGAACGAACGCACGGTCGAATCCCACCTTGAAGTCCGCATACCGAAGACCTTGACGTTTGAAGTGGTGCGGCAGGGTGGCGATCTCGCTATGCCGTGTCGTGACGACCCACACCGCGCCCACTGGCAAACCAAAATCCACGCGCTCCCAACCCGACCGCGGTTTAGCCCGAACGAATCGCCCGCCGCTCCATTTCCAAGGCGGAAGCGTCAACTCTTCGATGATGGTCTGGGCAGCGTATGGAAATGCGAAATCGCCTTCACGCGCGTTGAAATCGACTCCCGCAATGCGAATACGGATCGAATCGATTCGTTCCAGTTTTGCAGCCGCAGCGGCAGCCATCACGTTCGTCAGGCCAGGCGCGCAGCCCATTCCGATCACCGCCGTTACTCCTGCTTCCGTAAATTGCCGGCTTAACCGCAATTGGCGGCGTGTCCAGACGAACAGTCCTCCGAGATCAAGATATGCGACTCGCGCCTGCAAAGCGGCTTTCATGACATTGAGATTGAATTGGTGGCGAGTGCAGTTGATGACAACCGAATATCCGCGGAGAACTGCGGCCAGACGTGCCGGATCGCCCGCATCCGCGACTGTGGATGAGACGCGCCCGCTGCGGTAGCTCTTGGCGAGACTGAGGGCTCGTCCGCCATCGAAATCCGCAATCAGGATCGTGTGTTTCGAACTCGATTCGAACAGATCGCGAACAATGATCCGGCCGATCGCGCCCGCGCCGCCCAGAACGGCGAAGCGCGGCGCGGTTCTGCCTAGTACCATCCGATAGGCCGTTCGCTGAGATTGATGTGGACTTGCTTGGTCTCAAGAAACTCTTCGACGCCGTGCAAGCTCAATTCTCGCCCGTGACCGCTTTGTTTGTATCCGCCCCAGGGGGATTCGACGTAACACGGCTGCATCGTATTTACCCACACGATGCCGGCCCGCAAGCTCTTGACGACACGCAGGCATCGGAAGATATCCCGCGACCAGACGGCAGCGGCAAGCCCATACGGGGTATCGTTGGCGATCTCCAGCGCCTCATCCTCATCCTTGAAAGGAATGCAGGCCACCACAGGCCCGAAGATCTCCTCACGGGCGATTCGGGCCTTGTTGTCGGCTTCGAAGATCGTCGGCTCGACGAAGTAGCCATTCTGGAGTTCCTTCGCTGTGGGCCGGCCGCCGCCCGCGACGAGCTTCGCTTCTTTGCGTCCGATTTCAATGTAGCTTTCAACTTTTTCCAAGTGCTCTTTGCTGACCAGCGGTCCCATTTTCGTCTCGCGGCTCATCGGATTGCCGAGGCGGATTTTGGTGGTCATCTCTTTCATCCGGCCGACAAGTTCTTGGAACAGGTCCTGCTGAACGAGAATGCGGGAACCCGCGGAACAAACTTCGCCCTGGTTAATAAAAATGCCGAAGAGAGCGCCGTCGGTTGCAGCTTCCAAATCCGCATCTGAAAAAAAGATGTTCGGCGATTTGCCTCCGAGCTCCAGAGAGACCTTTTTCAGATTCGAATCCGCAACGCCTCGCAGAACGTCACGCCCCGTCTCCGTACCGCCGGTGAAGGCAACTTTATCGACTTGCATCGATTCAACGATGGACCGGCCCGCCGCCGGTCCGTCGCCAGTAACAATATTGAGTACTCCCGGCGGCAGATCCGGAATTCCTTCCTGCACCAGCCGCGCGAATTCGAGCGTGGTCAGTGGCGTCTGCTCGGCCGGCTTGAGGACCACAGTGCAGCCGGCAGCGAGCGCCGGCCCCAGTTTCCAGGCGGCAAGCATCAACGGATAATTCCAGGGGACGATCAGGCCCGCGACGCCGACGGGCTCACGAAGCGTCAAGTTGAGAGCGTTGTCGGGGACCGGCAGCGTTTCCCCGTGAATCTTTGTCGCAAGCCCACCGTAGTACTCGAAGCAGCTTGCCGTGTCGCTCATGTCAAATTCGCTTTCGACGATGGGCTTGCCGCAGTTGAGCGTCTCCAACTCGGCTAGCATTGCGGCGTTCTTGCGCACGATGTCCGCCATCGCAAATAGAATGCGCCCGCGTTGCTGCGCCGTGAACCCTTTCCACGAACCTCGATCAAAGGCCTGGCGCGCGACGCCAATCGCCTCGTCAATATCTTTCTTGCCCGCCTCCGGCACAAGCGCGATGGTCTCCCCATCAAATGGGTTAATGACTTCACGGGTTTTGTTCGAACTTACCCACTCGTTATTCACGTAGCTGCGATAGGTTTTCATGAAGATACTCCACTCCCACGCGCGTAAGACGGCGAGCCGTCCAGTTTCATAAGGAGGAACTTACCACTCACTTGCAGTGAACACAAAGACACAAAGGCACAAAGCCACAAAGAAAGGCCGCATAAATAACTTTAGAGCGGCCTTTCTTTGTGGCTTTGTGCCTTTGTGTCTTTGTGTTCACTGTAGTTTGGGATTGCGGCATTCCACCGATTTCGATCCTTTCGATCTTTCCAGGCTTGCGTATCGGCGCCGCAAGCTTTATTTTAGTGCGAGCATTCCAAGAATTTTTCAGGAGGCCAACCGTGAAAAGCTTCGTCGTTGTATTGCTCTTGGCGCTGAGTCCCGCACTCTTTGCTCAGCAGGCTGTGCCGGAAATACCGTTTGACTCCGTGCCGAACTTCTTCAAGCTACCGCCGGATCTGCATTTCGGCGAGGCCTCCGGAGTTGCCGTCAACTCGAAAGGACACGTCTTTGTGTTCAACCGCGGCAACACCACGGGACCTGCGTACGCGGCGACGGCTTCGCAGATACTCGAGTTTGGCCCTGACGGCAAGTACATCCGCGAGATCGGCCATAACCTCTACGCATGGTCGTACGCGCACACCGTGCGGGTCGACAGAGACGATAATCTCTGGGCTGTCGACAAAGGGTCGGATATGGTCGTCAAGTTCAATCCCGAGGGCCGGGTTGTCATGGTGTTCGGCCGCAAGAAAGAGGCTTCCGATGAAGCCGGCCCGTGGACGCGTGTCAATCCGCCGCGGCCTCCCGTGGACGGCCAGTTCAGACAACCGACCGACGTCACCTGGGACACGCAGGGCAACATCTTCATTAGCGATGGGTACATCAATTCGCGCGTAGCAAAGTACGACAAGAATGGCGATTGGGTGAAATCATGGGGCGAACCGGGCAGCAAGCCTGGCGAGTTCAACACCCCGCACAGCATCGCTGCGGATGCCAAAGGGAATATCTACGTCGCGGATCGCGGGAACCTCCGAATTCAAGTGTTCGATCCTGACGGCAAGCTCCTACGGGAAATCAAACTTGACGTGCCGCTCCCTCCCGGCGCGCGTCCATGGATGGGTCCGGTGCCGACGGCCGAGACTGCCGGAAGCCAGCACCAGGGCGCTCCCTGGGCCGTCTGTATCACGCCCGGTCCGAATCAAGTGCTGTATGCTGCCGACGCGTTCCCCGGCCGCCTGTACAAGCTGACGCTGGACGGAAAGATTCTTGGCGTCCTCGGCCGTGCCGGCAGGCAGCCCAGGCAATTCGGCTGGATTCACGAAATCGCGTGCCCCTCTGAAAATGAACTCTACGTTGCTGAGATCGTGAATTGGCGTGTGCAGAAGTTGGTCCTGCATCCGGAAAAAGTCCAGACGAAGACCTCGAACTGATTCGTGACGTTCACTTCAGCGATTAGCCGCCATGACAGAGAGCACAACCGCTCACTTCGCTGAACTTATGTGTGCCGCGCAGGCGGGCGACGCGGACGCGTATATTCAACTTCTCAACGAAATTACGCCGCGTATACGCCAGATCGTCCGCCGTCAGCGGAGATTCCTAGGAGCCGATGATATTGAAGACCTCGTGCAGGATATCTTGCTCTCCGTTCATGCAGTCCGCGCAACATACGATCCGCAACGCCCGTTCATGCCATGGCTGCTCGCCATCACACGAAACCGCCTCGCCGATAGTGCGCGGCGATACGCGCGCGGCGCTGCGCGCGAAGTCCACGTCGAAAACTTCGCCGTAACCTTTGCTGACGATCGTGCGAATACAGATATCGATACTTATGGCGATTCGCAGGCGCTAAGGCAAGCGATTGAGGCTCTGCCGCCCATGCAACGCGGTGCAATCGAAATGTTGAAGCTGGGTGAAATGTCGTTGAAGGAAGCTGCACATGCTTGCAATACGACTGTAGGCGCCTTGAAGGTCGCAACGCACCGTGCTATGACTGCGCTTCGTAAGATGGTGGCAAAAGAAAGATGACCAGAGAGACCGAACAATTTATTCGCCAGCTGGCAGAAAACGTGCGCCCCGTGCGGGCGCTTGCGCAGCCATACGTCCGAGCCACCGTCTGGCTTGGGCTCTCGGTATGCTACCTTGCCGTCGTGCTGCTTCTGACGCCACGGCACGATCTCTCACCTAAATTGTCCGAGCCCCTATTCATCATCGAACAGTTAGCCGCGCTGGTAACTGGCGTTGCGGCTGCTGTGGCCGCCTTTGCCACAGTGATTCCGGGGCATGATCGCAGATGGGTCATGCTGCCCCTATTGCCGCTTGCGGCTTGGTGGGCCAGCCTGGGACCCAGTTGCATTCAGGAGTTGAATCACTTCGGGCTCCGCGCCTTGCCTATAAAGCATGATTTAAGGTGTTTCCCTTTCATCGTGCTGCTCGGCGCGATACCGGCCGTTGCCATGGCGGTAATGCTTCGTCGAGGAGCGCCCCTTACTCCTCATCTAACGGCGGCTCTCGGCGGTCTTGCAGCCGCCGGCCTGGGAAACGTTGGTGTGCGGCTCATTCATCCTGAAGATGTCACTGTGATGCTGCTCGTTTGGCATGTAGCCGGCGTTATCGCACTTTCAGCTCTTGCCGGCCGCGCCGGTCATTACTTCTTCAACTGGCGTTCTTTACAGCGTTGGCCGGGTTCGATCAGCCACGCTTCAGAAAATAGCGCTCGATAAGATAATCCAGCGATAGCGGGCCTGGGCCCCGCGTCAGCAGGAAAATGAGAATCGATCCCCACAGCACGTGATCCGGCCATGCGCTCGGATAGACAAAGACCTGGATCACTGAGATCATGCCGAGCAGAGGCAATGTCGCCAGGCGCGTCGCCAGACCAAGGAACAGAAGCGTCGACGTTGTGAGTTCGTTGATCATGGCAATTCGCGCAGCCACCGCCGGAGCGAGGAGCGGTACTTTGTATTCGTCTTCAAACAGCTTGACGGCGAACTCGAACGACTTGTATTTCAAGAGACCCGAATTGAAAAAGACGAGTCCAACACCGATTCGCATTCCTAGCTGGAGTATAGGAAGAGGAAACCGGCCAAGCCATTCCCGCGCAGCAACGAACCATGCACGCAGTCCCCGGCTGCGGGGCAGAGCATGTTCTGTAGTGGTCATGTTTTGCTTCCTTCAGCGCCCTGCGTCACCGCAGTGATCAACCCCGCAGCAATCAGTGCCGCTAAAGCCTGACCAGGATCAAAGGCGGCCTCCAGCTCAAGTGCGC
>Ga0066710_100000925_pt1 | contig 20122 bp, 15 predicted proteins | sample GraSoiAngelo_159_FD_79666 | JGI IMG/M metagenome (GOLD analysis project Ga0066710, IMG submission 79666) | Grasslands soil microbial communities from the Angelo Coastal Reserve, California, USA - 14_1009_16_40cm | ecosystem: Environmental > Terrestrial > Soil > Grasslands | place: USA...
CCGGCCGCGGCGTCGCGCAGCGGCGCGGCGCCCGCGAGCGAGCGAGCGAGCGCGCGCTCGAACCACAGCATCAGCACCGGCACGATGTGGAAGAAGACGTAGCTCACGTGGCCCGCGTTGAAGCGCGCCGCGAAGCAGCCGCTGAACACGAACACCGCCGCGCCCACCGCGGCGCCGAGCCGGCTGTGCGTCCAGCCCGCGAGCAGCCGGTAGAGCGCCGCGAAGCCGACCAGCGTCATCGCGATCCAGATCGCGAACAGCGCGTAGTTGGTCGGCAGCAGATAGCCGAACGCACTCGGCCACAGCCGCGCCCAGCTCTGCGGATCGGCGAGCTCGGGGTGTCCGCCGCACACGGTGAAGTTCCAGATCGGGATCGTCCCGTGCTGGAACAGGTGCAGCCGCAGCGACTCGATCATCCCGCCGAACAGGTCCCAGTCGGCCCAGATCGCCAGGTCCGAGAGCCGCTCCGGCGACTCCCAGACGCGCTGCGCACCCGGCGTCACCCGATCGCGCTCGGCGCGATCGAGATCTCGATCGATTTGTAGGTCGGCGTGTGGCTGCCGTCCGCGACGCTGTCGAGTGCGACGAGCGGGTTCGCTTCCGGGAAGTAGGCGGCCGCGCAGCCGCGCGGCACGTCGTAGGCGACGGTGCGGAAGCCGCGCACGACGCGCGTCTCGCCGCGGAAGTGGCTGGTCAGATCCACCGCCTGTCCTTCGGCGAGCCCGGCCGCCGCGAGGTCGTCGCGGTGCACCAACACCACGCGGCGGTCGCCGCGGATCCCGCGGTAGCGGTCGTCGTGCCCGTAGATCGTGGTGTTGAACTGGTCGTGGCTGCGCACCGTGGTGAGCCGGAAGCGTCCCGCGGCGACGGCGTCCTCGGGCAACTCGTGCACGGTGAAATGGGCGCGGCCGTCGCGCGTGGCGAAGTGCCGGCGGCGCGCGCCGCTCGGCAGCACGAACCCATTCGGCTCGCGCACCCGGCGGTTGTAGTCGTCGAAGCCGGGCACGACGCGCTCGATCGCGTCGCGGATCCGGTCGTAGTTCGACGCGAACAGCTCCCACGGTACGGCGTGGTCCGTGCCGAGCACCGCGCGCGCGAGCCCGGCCGCGATCGCGACCTCGCTGCGCAGCAACGGCGAGGCCGGCTCGAGCCGCCCCTCCGAGCGGTGCACGGCGCTCATCGAGTCCTCGACCGTGACGAACTGCGCGCCCGCGTGCTGGACGTCGCGCTCGGTGCGGCCGAGGCACGGCAGCACATAGGCCTCGCGCCCGCAGTGCAGATGCGTGCGGTTGAGCGTCGTCGAGATCTGCACGGTCAGGTCGCAGCGCTCGAGCGCGGCGGCGGTCTGCGCGCTGTCGGGCGAGGCGACCGCGAAGTTGCCGCCCATTCCGATGAACGCGCGGACGCGGCCGTCGCGCATCGCGCGGATCGCGGCCACCACGTCGGCACCGTGCGCGCGCGGCGGCGCGAAGTCGAACTCGCGCGCGAGCGCGTCGAGGAATGCAGCGCTCGGCTTCTCGGTGATGCCGACCGTGCGATCGCCCTGCACGTTCGAGTGCCCTCGCACGGGGCACGGCCCGGCACCCGGCACGCCGATGTTCCCGCGCAGCAGCAGCAGGTTCATGATCTCCTGCACGTTCGCGACGCCGTGCGCGTGTTGCGTGATTCCCATCGCCCAGCACGCGATCACGCGCCGCGCCTGCACGTACTCCGCGGCGGCTTTGCGCATCTCCTCGACGGCGATCCCGCTGCGCGCGGCGAGCGTCTCCCAGTCGCGCTGCGCGATCGCCGCGCGCCATTCCGCGAAGCCGGTCGTGCGCGCGGAGAGGAACGGCCGGTCGAGCACCTGCCCCGGGCGCCGTTCCTCGTCCTCGAGCACCGCCTTCGCGATGCCCTGCAGGAGTGCGACGTCGCCGCCCACGCGCACCTGGAGGTAGAGGTCGGCGATCGCGGTGCCGCGCCCGAGCCACGCGAGCGGCTCCTGGGGATGGCTGAAGCGCACGAGCCCGCGCTCGCGCAGCGGGTTGATCGCGACGATCCGCGCGCCGCGCCGCTTCGCAGCCTGCAGCGCGCTGAGCATGCGCGGGTGGTTCGAGCCCGGGTTCTGGCCGATCACGAAGATCGCGTCGGCGAGCGCGAAGTCGTCGAGGCCCACCGTGCCCTTGCCGACGCCGATCACGGGAGTGAGTGCGACGCCGCTCGACTCGTGACAGAGATTCGAGCAGTCGGGCAGGTTGTTGGTGCCGAAGCAGCGCGCGAACAGCTGGTACAGGAACGCGGCCTCGTTGCTCGTGCGGCCCGAGGTGTAGAACACGGCCTCGTTCGGATCGCGCAGGCCGCGCAGTGCGGCTGCTATGCCCGCGAATGCATCGTCCCACGAAACCGGCTCGTAATGGTCCGCACTGGGCGCGCGGCGCAGGGGCTCGACCAACCTGCCCTGCTGCTCGAGCCAGTGATCGCTCTGCTCGAGCAACTGAGGGATGGACCAGCGCGCGGTGAACTCCGCCGAGAGGCGCTTGCGCGTGGCCTCGTGCGCGACCGCCTTCGCGCCGTTCTCGCAGAACTCGGTCGCGGCGCGGTCGCGCGGATCGGGCCATGCGCAGCCGGGGCAATCGAAGCCGCGCACCTGGTTCACCTGCGCGAGCAGCTCGGCGCCGCGGCGGACGCCCGGGCCCGCGATCACGCGCGCGAGCGTCGAGGAGATCGCCGACGCGCCGCCCGCTGCCGCGCGGTCGGCGGGATCGTCGCTCACGCGCTCACCACGCGCGTGGTGTTGCCGTACACGTTGAATCCGGTTCCGCGCAGGAAGCCGATCAGCGCGATCCCCGCGCGCTCGGCCAGTGCGATCGCGAGCGACGACGGCGCCGAGACGCCCGCGACGGCGGGGATCCGCGCGGCGAGCGCCTTCTGCACGATCTCGAACGAGATCCGGCCCGACACGAGCAGCGCGTGCCCCGACAGCGGCCAGCGCTTCTCGGCGAGGCTCCAGCCGAGCACCTTGTCGACGGCGTTGTGGCGGCCGACGTCTTCGCGCGCCGCGAGCAGCCGGCCCCCGGCGTCGAACAGCCCGGCCGCGTGCAGCCCGCCCGTTCGCGCGAATCCTGGCTGCGCGCCGGCGAGCAACGGGGGCAGCGGCGGGAAGAACGCCGCCGGGAAGCGGGCCGGATCGTCGATCGGCGGCGCGCAGGCGAGCGCGTTGTCGATCGTCGCCTTGCCGCACACGCCGCAGCTGCTGCTCGCGTACAGGTTGCGGCGCAGCGCCTCCCAGTCGATCGCCACCCCCTCGGCCAGCACGACGCGCACCACGTTGTCGGCGGCCTCGGGCCCGCGCACCTCGCGGCAGTGGCGCACGGAGATCACGTCTTCGCGCGCCGCGATCACGCGCTCGCTGAGCAGGAAGCCGAGCGCGAGCTCGGCGTCGTGACCCGGCGTGCGCATCACCACCGCGAGCGGCGTACCGCCGATCTGGATCTCGAGCGGCTCCTCGCGCGCAGCGGCGTCGCGGTCGGCGCGCGGCGCCTGCGCGCCGAAGCGCACCACGCGCACCTCCGCGATCGATTCCGCCGGATCGGGATCCCTGCTCACCGCGCCAGGATAGCCGGGTACGCGGGTCGTTGACGCACCTGCGGCCGCTGCCTAGCATCGCTCGCCCGTGACGGACCGCCGCTCGGTCGACCCTGCCGGCATTGCTCCGTCGCATGCGACCCGGCGCTCGCGCCTTCTCGCTGCGGTCGGGTGGGCAGACCTGTGGGTCGGCGCGGTCGCGCTCGCAGCCGCGGGCCGGATCCTCCGGCTGATCGACCGGCACGCCGTGAACGTGCCGTTCTGGGACCAGTTCTCGCTCTACCAGGCGCTCGCGCGCGACACGAGCGCGTGGGGCCTGTTCCGCTGGCAGCACGGACCGCACCGCCAGGGCCTGCCGTTCCTGCTCGTCGCCGCGCTCGCGCGCGCGACCGACTGGAACGCGCGCGGCGACGCGTTCCTGACCGGCGCCCTCTCGTGCACGGCGGCCGCGCTCGCGCTGTGGCTTCGCCGGCGCCTGTCCGGTCCATTCCACGCGGCCGACGCCGCGATCCCGCTGCTCGTGCTCACGCCCGCCCAGTACGGGATCTTCATCCACACGCCGAACCCGTCGCACGGCGCCGGTCCGCTCGTGCTGCTGCTCGCGCTCTGCCTCGCGTTCACCGCGGAGCGGCGCGCGCTGCGCTACCCGCTGCTGGTCGCGATCGACTTCGTCCTGGTCCACACCGGCTTCGGGATGATCGCGGCCCCGCTCGTCCCCGCGCTGCTCGGCGCGTGCACGCTGTGCGACGCCCGTTCGAGCGGTGCGCGCGCGGCGGTGCTGCCAGCCGTGTGCGCCCTGCTCGCGCTCGCGAGCGCCGCGCTCTTCTGGGTCGGCTACGACACTCGCGACCTGGCGGAGGTCGCGGCGCCCGCGCCGTTCGCCGCCTACGCGCTCTACGTCGCGCTGATGTTCGCAGACGTGCTCGGTCTGAAGGGCGGCGGCGTGCTCGCGCTGCTCGGCGGCTCACTCGCCGCAGTCGCCGCGCTCGCGGTGGCCGCCGAGCAGCTCGTGCGCCTGCTGCGCGCAGATCCCGGCGCGCCGCGCCGCATGGCGGTCCTCGCGTTGACCTCGTTCTCGCTGCTGTTTGCCGCCGCGACCGCGTACGGTCGGATCGCGCTGGGCTTCCCGGGCGCGCAGTCGACGCGCTATGTGCCGCTGCTCGTGCCGGCGTTCCTCGGGGTCTATCTGCGGCTGCAGGAGGTCCGCCGGCTTCGGCTGCGCGCCGCGCTGCTCGGCGCAAGCGCACTCGCGATCGCGCTCGCCGGAGTCCCGATGCGCGCCTCGGAGGCCCGCTTCATGGAGCACCTCTCGCGCGGCAAGCGCGCCTGGGTGGCGGCCTATCTCGCCACGGGCGACGTCGCGCAGGCGAACGCGCGCGCGGGCCTGCGGATCTTCCCGTTCGACGATCCGGGGGTGCCGCAGCTGCTCGAGTACATGCGCGAGCGGCGGCTCGGCTTCTTCGCGGGCGTTCAGTCGCCCTCGGCCGGCGGCGCGCTCAGCCCCTCGAGGTGACGCCGCGCGCGCTCGGCCCGCGCCGGTTCGCCGTGCCCGACCGACCACGCGAGGACGTCGCGCCAGGCCCGGATCGCGTCGTCGTGGCGCCCCGCGCGCTCGTAGGCGAGCGCGAGATTGTTGCGGCTCGAGATGAAGCGCGGACGGATCGCGATCGATTTCTCGTAGCTCGCGATCGCGTCGTCCCAGCGCGCGAGCTCTAGGTACTTGTTGCCGAGGTTGTACCAGGCCATGTGCAGGCTGTCCTCGCCGGTCGGGAGATGCGCGAACGCGGTCAGACCGAGACACGCGATCCCCGCGAGCGCGAGCGCGCGCACGCGCCGCGCTCGCGCCGCGTCCCAGAGCCACACCAGCGCGTAGCCCGCGAACACGAAGAGCAGCGGAACGCACGGCATCCGGTAACGGGCGAGCACGAAGAAGATCAGCGCGGCGACCAGATAGACGGCGAGCATCGCGTGGAGCGGGAACAGCGCGCGCCAGCGCCGCGCGGAGAGCGCGATCCCGAGCAGCCCGAACGGCGCGACCGCGCCGAAGCGCAGGAGCGGCAGCCGCAGCACGGCCGAGAACTCGCGCTCGATTTCGATCGCGCGGATGTTCCACACCTCGCGCGCGTTGAAGAACAGCGCGAGCTTGCGCAGCTCGAGCGCGAGCCAGCGGCCCGGCTCGGCGGCGACGAACGCGAGCGCCTCGCGCGCCCAGAACGCCGACACCTCGGACGGCCGCAGTTCCCGCCCCGCGCCTGCCTCGGCCGCGCGCGTGAACGCCTCGCGCATCGCGATCGGATTGTCGACGCGGCGCCCGATCCGCGGCGGCACCCAGGTGCCGTCCGTGTACGCGTTGTTGCCCATGTAGAGGTTCGCGCCGCCCGCGTTGTTGACGAGCACGAAGTCGCCGCTCGCGCGGTAGTTGTGGATCGTGAACGGCGCGATCAACACGGCGACGCCCGCGGCGAATAGCGCCGCGATCCGCGCGATCTGTGGTGCGGCGAGCCCGCCGGGCCGCAGCGCGAACAGGCCCGCAAGCAGCGCGGGTGCGAACAACAGGTCGGTCTGGCGCGCGAGCGCACACAGGCCGCACAGGAGCCCGCACGCGAGCCAGCGCACGGGCGTGGGATCGCGCAGCGCGCGCACCGACAGCCAGACGAGGAGCAGCACGAGCGGTACCTGGATGTTCACCACCAGCAGCGTGCCGCTGTAGAAGATCAGCATCTCGTAGCCGGCCGCGATCGCGGCGGCGACCAGCGCGGTGCGGCGATCGAAGCACTCGCGGGCGAGCAGACCGACGAGCGCGACGCTCGCGACGCCGAGCGCACACTGGACGGCCTTCACCGCTGCGGGCGTCGCCCCGCCGATCGCGTACACGAGCGCCATGAAGTAGGCGTAGAGCGGGCCGAGGAACAGCACGCCGTCGTCCGGGGCCAGGCCGGCGAGGATCCGGCGCGCCCACGCGTCGTAGAGTGCGCTGTCGACGTCGTGCAGCGCGAAGAATGGATCGTGGGCTGCGATCTCGCGCAGATGGGCGATCCGCAGCGCGGCGGCCGCGAGCAGAATCACGGCGGCGGCCCATCGACTGGAGAACGCCTGTGCCCGCGCCAACGCGCGGCATTGTATCGACCCCTGTCCGCCTAAGGACAGTGAAACGGATCGCCGATCCCGACCGCGCGCAGCGGGCCGTGCAGCGCGACGCTCACCGCCCCGTCGCGGCCCGTCCACGCCATCGGCACCGCGCGCCGCCCGAGCCGCGCTTGCACCTCGGGATGGGGCATCCCGAACCGGCTGCGGCACGGCGCGGACGCGATCGCGAGCCGCGGCGCCACGGCGTCGAGGAGCGCCGCGGAGCTCGAGCCGCGGCTGCCGTGGTGTGGCAAGAGCAGCACGTCGGCGCGCGCGTCGGGCTCGACCGCGAGCAGCTGGGCCTCGGCGCGCGCGTCGATGTCGCCTGGCAGGAGCACGCGCGCGCCGCCCGGTGTGGAGACCCGCACCACGAGCGAGCGCTCGTTGCGCGAGGCGCGCCCTTCGCGCGGCGGCCAGAGGGGGTCCACGGTGAGCTCGCCGATCCGGCGCCGCGGGCTCCCGCGGCCGGCCTCGCGCACGCGCGTGCCCGCATCGCGCGCGGCCGCGAGCACAGCGGTAAAGCCGGGATCCGCGCGCGCACCCCACGGCAGCCACAGCTCGGCGACCGCGACCGCACGCAGCACGGCGGGCAGCCCGCCGCGGTGGTCGAGGTCGGCATGCGTCGCAATCACCAGGTCGAGGCGCGCGACGCCGAGCGCGCGCAGCGCGGGCACCACGCGCCGCGCGCCTGCGTCGAAGTCGTCGCGCGCGGGGCCGCCGTCCACGAGCAGTGCTCCGCGGTTGCCCTGCACGAGCGCGGCGTCGCCCTGCCCCACGTCGAGCACGACCAGCCGCGGCGGCGCCGGTGAGGTCGGCGCAGGCGGCGCGGCGGCGAGCAGCGCCGCGAGTGCGAGCGCCACCGCGGCGCGCACGGGAGTTGGCCGCGCGATCAGACCGACCGCCGCGAGCGCAGCCGACGCAATCCACCACGGCGTGGACGGCGCCGCCTGATCGAGCGCGGGCAGTGCGCGCGCCACCGCGCCCAGTACGGAGACCGTCGCCGCCGAGATCGCGCCCGCCGCGCGGATCACCGCTCCCGCGCCGGGCAGCTCCGCCGCCGCCGTCACCGCCGCGACGAGCGCCGCGGGCAGCACGGCGCACTCGAGCCACGGCAGCGCGATCGCGTTCGCGGCGAGCGCGGCGCTCGACACGCCGCCGCCGTGCCACGCGACGATCGGCGCGGTCGCGGCGATCGCGGTCGCGCTCGTGCGCAGCGCCGCGGCGATCCGCCGCTCGCGCGCGGCGGGCGGCCGCAGCGCCCAGGCGAACGCGGCCATCGCGGCGAACGAGAGCTGGGCGCCGGGCTGGAATAACGCGTCCGGCTCCACGGCGAGGATCCACAGCGCCGCCGCCGACAGCGATGCGCCCGCGAGCTGCGGGCGCCGGCGCGCGACCGCGAATCCCGCTGCGAGCACGACGAGCACCGAGCGGCGCACGGGCACCGCCCAACCCGCGAGCGCCGCATAGCCGAACGCCGCGATGCACGCGGGGGCGAGCGCGAGGCGGCGCGTGTCCCAGCGCGCTGCGAGCCACGCGGAGCGCCGCAGCCCCGCGCGGCAGAGCGCGTAGACCGCCGCGCTGACCCAGGTCAGATGAAGCCCGGAGACCGAGAGCGCGTGCTCGAGCCCGAGCCGGTGGAACGCCTCGCGCTGCTCGGCCGGCAGCGCCTCGGCATCGCCGAGTGCGAGCCCGCGCAAGAGACCGGCGCCCGCGCCGCCTGCGCCAAACGCCACGGCGATCCGCGCGCGCGTCCGATGCAGCCACGCGCGCGGTCCGGCCGCGGGCGCGGTCGCGGCGGCGAGCGATCGATGCGGCAGCGCGCCGCCCACTGCGAGACCGGCGCGCCACAGCCGGCGCAACGGGTCGCCGTCGCCGGGGTTGCGCGCCCAGCGCAGCGGCGCGATCCGCAGCCGCGCGCGCAGAGGATCGCCGGGCAGCCACGCGTCGAGATCGTCCGGCTGGGTCGCGAACACGCGCAGGCGCGCGATGCCGGCACCGCGCACCGCGTCGAGCTCGATCCAGCGCGGCGCGATCGCCGCCGAGCGGCGCGCGACCACGCCCTCGACCACGACCTCGCGCGGCTCGCCGGCGGACGCCGCGCGCGCCTGCGCGAGCCGCGCCGCCTGCGCGTGGAGGCCGACCGCGATCGCGACGAACACCGCGGCGTGGGCGCGGAACCGGCGCGCGCGTGAGAGCAGCAGGCCGGCCGCGGCGGGCAGCGCGGCTGCCCAGACCGGGGCGTCGCAGCGATCGGCCACTGCGATCCCGAGCGCCATGCCTGCGACCAGCCAGCCCGCCAGGGCGGCACCTCGCAGGACCGGGTTGCGACCACCCTAGCAGACCGATCCAGGACGAGAGATCGGAGCTCGCTCCGCGTCCGGAGGGCAACGGTTCGACTGCGCTCGCCTTCGGCTCGCGGCGCGCGCTTGCAGCGGTCGCCGACCCTAGTGCAGCGTGCGCGATGGCTCCAGCGCGGTCTGCTCGCGCAGCCGCGACAGGTACGCGGTCAGCACGCGCAGATCTTCATCCAGCTTCTGAAGCTCGGCTGCGAAGTCCTCGAGCATGTGCTGCAACTCGGGCGATCGAGCGGGCTGACGCGCGGCGCGCTGGCCGAGGATCACGCCCTCGAGCAGCGCGCGGTACTCGCGCTCGGGCAGATCGCGCGAGAGTCGCGCGAGCCGGTCGGCGAGCGGCGCGGCCTCGTTCGGCGAGACGCCGAGCTGCTCCAGCTCGCCGCGCAGTGCGTCGGCGGGTGCTCGGCGCGCGCTGTCCGGCTTGTTTCGCATACCCAACGGATTCGCAAGATCGATGCCACCGTCCGGTCGCGCGCGATTCCGCCCACAATCGGCTGGAAACGCTCGATTTTCCCGCTGCGCGGCGAATCGGCGCCGCGCCCGCGGCCCGGGTCGGTGAGGACCCGTGCGGCCCCATCTGGGAAGCGGTTTTCCCTAAGGCCCTAAGAGGAGATCGAAGGCCTGCTTCGAGTCCCAGTACTCCTGGAAGCGCTCGATCTTCCCGTCCCGCAGCTTCACGAGGAACAGATAGTCGTTCACGTAGTCGCGGCCGCGCCGCGTCTTGCAGCACATCGTGAACTGGTAGACGACGTGATCGTCCTCCGCCTCGAGGTAGAGCTCGTGCGGGTGCGCGATCGTCTCGGGGATGTAGCCGACGTCGAGCTTCTTGCCGCTGTCCGCGACGTTCTTCACCGCATCCCAGCCGACGTGAAAGATCGTCCGCTCGTTGCCGGGGATCGGCATCGAGCGCGTGGTGATCCACGTGACGTCTTCGGTGGCGAGCGAACGCGCGAGCGCCGGATCGCTCCACAGGCTCGCGAAGAAGGTTTGCACCACATCCTTGTTGGTCATCTCAGGCCCCCTCGAACCGGTTCCAGCGCAACACCTCGGCCACGGGCTTGCGGTGGGCGGGCTCGAAATGGGTCCCGAGCGTGTAGGCGACGGGGAAGAGTCCCGCCTGCATGTAGTGCGCATACGGGATGCCGAGCAGCTCGGCCGTCTCGCGCTCGCGCCAGAGATGCCCGGTCGTCCACGCGCTGCCGAGCCCGCGCGCGCGCAGCGCGAGCATGAAGCTCCAGATCGCCTGCAGGATCGATCCCCACTGGCTGGCCTGGAAGAAGACGTTGGCGCCGCGGTCGGTGCGGCCCGCGATCAGCGGCACGAGCACGACCGGCACGCGGTGGAAGTTCTCGCGCAGGTGCGCGGTGGACGTCTCGATCCGGTCCGCGCCGGGCACTGCGGCGCCGGGATAGCCCGCCTCGCCGAACGTGGCGATGAAGTCGTCGAGGCCCTGGTTGTACAGGCGCGCCAGCTCGCCGATCGTCGCGCGGTCGTCGACTGCGATCCAGCGCCAGCTGTTCATGTTGCCGCCGTTGGGCGCCTGGAACGCGATCGCGAGGCACTCCTCGATCAGCGCGCGCGGCACGGGCTTCGCGAAGTCGAGCCGCTTGCGGACCGTGCGCGTGGTGGTGAGCAGCTCGTCGGGGGCGAGGTCGAGCAAGACGTTCTCCTCAGCTGCGAGGATCGTTCGCGACCGCCGCGAAGAAGCCGGCGATCGTCTGCGCGTCGCGGCGCGAGACGCCGGGCACGCTCGCGAGCACCTCGATCGGCGCCTCGCGCACGGCGCGCAGCGAGCCGAGCGAGGACAAGAGCGAGCGCCGCTTGCCGGGGCCGATCCCGGGCAGCTCCTCGAGGATCGAGGCGAAGTTCTGCTTCGAGCGCAGCTTGCGCTGGAACTCGATCGCGAAACGGTGCGACTCGTCGCGCACGCGCTGGAGCAGGAGCAGCGCGCGCGAGCTCGGCGGCAGGAGGATCGGGTCCTTGCGCTGGGGCAGGAAAACGCGCTCGGCTTTCAGGCCGCCCGATCGCCGCACCCGCCCACCCGATGGCCTTCGCTCGCCTTCGGCTCGCTGCGCGCGGCTTGCGGGAGATTCCTCGTCGCGCTCCTTCGCGAGCGACGCCGCGTTCGCGGTGAGGCCCGCGTCCGCGAGCGTCGCACTCACGACCGCGAGCTGGCCCTTGCCGCCGTCGATCAGCAGCAGGTCCGGCAGCGGCTCGCGGTCCGCGCGCGCCAGCCGGCGAGCGATCACCTCGCGCAGGCAGGCGTAATCGTCGTCGGGCGGCGCCTCGCGGATCCGGTAGCGGCGGTAGTCGCTCTTCTCGGGCTGGCCGTCGACGAACACGACGCGGCTGCCGACCGTGAGCGTGCCGTGCAGCGTCGAAATGTCGTAGCCCTCGATCCGGCGCGGCGGTCCCGGCAGTCCGAGCTGCTCGCCGAGCTCGACGAGCGCGGTCGCCACGCTCTCCTGCGCCTCGAGCCGGTGCGCGAGGCCGAGCTCGGCGTTGTTGTGCGCCATCGCGAGCAGCTCGCGCAGCGCGCCGCGCTGCGGCACGCGCACCGCGACGCGGCTCGCGGCGCGATCGGACAGCCAGCTCTCCAGCGCGCCGCCGTCGTCCACCGCCGCCGGCGCGACGATCTCGCCCGGGATCGGCCGGCCGCCCGAGACCGCGTAGTACTGGGCGAGGAACGAGCTGATCACCTCGCCGTCGTCGAGCGGCACCGCGTCGAGCGGATAGCCCTGCGCGCCGATCACGCGGCCCTCGCGCACGTGCAGCACGTGCACCTCGGCGTCGCCGCCGCGCCGCGCGAGCCCGAACACGTCGCGGTCGGCGCGGCGCAGGCCCACGATCTGCTGGCGCTCGACCGTGCGCTCGACCGCCTCGATGCGGTCGCGCAGCCGCGCGGCCTCCTCGAACTGCTCCGCCTCCGCCGCGCGCGCCATCCGGTCGCGCAGAGCGGTGACGAGCTCGGTGGAGCGCCCGCGCAGGAACATCGCCGTGCCCGCCACGAGATCCGCGTACGCCGCTTCGTCGACGCGTCCGCAGCACGGCGCGAGGCAGCGCTTCATCTCGAACTCGATGCACGGGCGCCCGCGCCGCGCGTAGTCCTTGAACGTGCCCTCGCTGCACGACCGCAGCGGGAAGATCCGCCGCAGGTTCGAGAGCGCCTCGTGCATCGCGATGCTCGACGTGTACGGCCCGAAATACTCCGCGCCATCGTCGGCGAACTTGCGCACCTCGCGCAGGCGCGCCCACGTCTCGCGCGCGTCGAGGCGTAGCGCGAGGTACTGCTTGTCGTCGCGCAGCCGCACGTTGAAGATCGGCTTGTGGCGCTTGATCAGCTCGTTCTCGAGCAGGAGCGCGTCCTTCACGCTCGGCGTCACCACCACTTCCACGTCGGTCGCGCGGTCGAGCAGCTTCGGGATCGAGACGCGCCCGTCGCCACCCAGCACGTACTGCTTCACGCGGCTGCGCAGGTTCTGCGCCTTGCCGACATACAGCACCGCGCCGCGCGCGTTCTTGAACAGATACACGCCCGCGGTCGTCGGCAATCGTTCCGCCCGCTCGGCGAGTGACATGGGGAAAGCCTATCCGATCACTCCAGGCCCAATCGGCCCCTATCGCGCAGCCTCCAATGGCGGGGCCGGGCGCGATGATTTGTCGCGGAGGCCCGGGCGCAGGCGAGCGGGCAGCGCGAACGTCCCGGCGGACCCCGGCTCGAACGCCGCGCGGCTCCGCCCCACTGCCGAAGCTCGGGCCGGAGCGACAAACATCCGCCCGGCCCGGGCAACACAGTGCCGCTACCCGAGCCGCAACCGCCGGCCTTCGAGTGCCTTGATCCGGTCGCGCAGGTCCGCCGCCCGCTCGAACTCCAATTGCTTCGCCGCCTCGCGCATCTCGCGGCGCAGCGTCTCGATCTTCCGCGCGAGCTGGTGGACCGGGATGTCGCTCATCACCTCCTCGTCGGTCGGCACGGTCACGTAGTCCTGCTCCCAGATCGACTCGCGGATGCTCGTGATCTTCTTCGTGATCGTGCGCGGCGTGATCCCGTTGGCCTCGTTGAACGCCTGCTGGATCTCGCGGCGCCGGTTGGTCTCGGCGACCGTCTGGCGGATCGACTCCGTCTCCCGATCGGCATACAGGATCACCCGGCCGTTCACGTTGCGCGCCGCGCGGCCGATCGTCTGGATCAGCGAGCGCGTCGATCGCAGGAAGCCCTCCTTGTCCGCGTCGAGGATCGCCACCAGCGCCACCTCGGGGATGTCGAGCCCCTCGCGCAGCAGGTTGATCCCGACCAGCACGTCGAACTTCCCCTCGCGCAGCTCGCGGATGATGTCCATGCGCTCGAGCGTCTGCACCTCGCTGTGGAGGTAGCGCACCTTGACGCCGAGCTCGGCGTAGTAGTTGGAAAGCTCCTCGGCCATCCGCTTGGTCAGCGTGGTCACGAGCACGCGCTCGCCCCGCTCCGCACTGACGCGGACCTCGCCGAGCAGATCCTCGACCTGTCCGGCCGCGGGGCGGATCTCGACCTTCGGATCGACCAGACCCGTCGGGCGGATGATCTGCTCCACCACCACGCCGCCCGAGCGGGCGAGCTCGTAGTCGGCCGGCGTCGCGGACACGTAGATTCGCTGCGGCGCGCGCACCTCCCACTCCTCGAAGCGCAGCGGCCGGTTGTCCAGTGCGGACGGCAGCCGGAAGCCGTACTCGACGAGCGTCTCCTTGCGCGCGCGATCGCCGCGGAACATCCCGGCGATCTGCGGCACGCTCTGGTGGCTCTCGTCCATCACCACGAGCAGGTCGTCCGGGAAGTAGTCGAACAGCGTGAACGGCGTCTGGCCCGCGTCGCGCCCGTCGAGCCAACGCGAGTAGTTCTCGACGCCGTGACAGAAGCCCATCTCCTCGAGCATCTCGAGATCGTGGAGCGTGCGCTGCTCGAGCCGCTGCGCCTCGAGCAGCTTGCCGCTCGCGCGGAAGCCGGAGAGGCGCTCCTGCAGCTCCACGCGGATCCCCGCGGCGGCGCGCTTCAGGGTCGTGTCGGTCGCCACGTAGTGGCTGGCCGGATAGATCATCGCCTTCTTCGGGCGCGCCAGCACGGCGCCGCGCAGCGGATCGATCTCGGCGATGCTCTCGATCTCGTCGCCGAAGAACTCGATCCGCAGCGCGCGCTCCGCCTCGTACTGCGGGAACACCTCCACCACGTCGCCGCGCACGCGGAACGTGCCGCGGTGGAAGTCCAGGTCGTTGCGCTCGTAGAGCATGTCGATCAGGTGGCGCAGCAGCTCGTCGCGCACGCACGGCCGCCCCTGCTCGAGGTAGGCGTGCATCGAGCCGTAGTGCTCGGGCGCGCCGAGTCCGTAGATCGACGAGACGCTCGCCACCACGACCACGTCGCGGCGCGTGAGCAGCGAGTGGGTGGTGGAGTGGCGCAGCTTGTCGATCTCGTCGTTGATCGAGGAGTCTTTCTCGATGTAGGTGTCGCTCGACGGGATGTAGGCCTCGGGCTGGTAGTAGTCGTAGTAGGAGACGAAGTACTCGATCGCGTTGTCCGGGAACAGCTCCTTGAACTCGGAGAACAGCTGCGCGGCGAGCGTCTTGTTCGGCGCCATCACGAGCGTGGGCCGGCCGATCTGCTCCACCACGCACGCGATCGTGAACGACTTGCCGCTGCCGGTGACGCCGAGCAGCGTCTGGTGCGGGTCGCCGCGCCGCACGCCCTCGACGAGCTCGGCGATCGCGCGCGGCTGGTCGCCAGTGGGCGCGTACTCCGAGACGAGCCGGAATCGCTCGGTCACGGCACCGGCTCGAGCAGCACGACGGCGAACGCCGCGATCCCCTCGCCGCGGCCGAGATGGCCGAGGTGGTCGGTGCTGGTCGCCTTCACGTTCACGCGGTCGGAGGGGGCGCCGAGCAGTGCACTCGTCACCGCGTGCAGCAGCACGTCGCCATCGGAGTGGCCCTCGAGCCCGCGGTCGTGCGGAATCAGCACCCCGCCGAGCACGAGCGGGCGATCCGGCACGAGCGCGTGCGTGTCGAAGCCGTGGCCGATCCGCATCCCCGTCATTCCGATCGCCTTCGCTCGGCCAGCTGCTGGTCTTCGCTCGCCTGCGGCTCGCTGCGCGACGTCTGATGGCCTTCGCTCGCCTTCGGCTCGCTGCGCGCAACTTGCGGTTGCACTCGCTGCGCGAAACTTGCCGACCGCGCTCCGAGCGCGCGCTCGGCGGCCGCGAGGTCGCCGGCGTCGGTGATCTTCCAGTTGTCGGGATCGCCCGGCACGACGTGCACGGATACGCCGAGCGCCTCGACCAGCTGCGCGCAGTCGGTCGCGGTGCGGCCCTCCGCGCGCGCCTTGTCGAGCGCCTCGCGCAAGAGCCCGATCCGGAACACCTGCGGCGTCTGTGCCGCGAAGCACTCGTCGCGCGGCGGCGTCTCGACCACGACGCCCGCGCGCACGCGCTTGACCGTGTCGCGCGCGGGCACGGCGAGCAGCGCGGCGCCGTGGCGGATCGCGGCGTCGATCACGCGCGTGACCGCGGTGGTTCGCACGAGCGCGCGCGCGGCGTCGTGCACGGCGACGAACTCGACCCCGTCCGGCAGCGCCGCGAGCCCCGCGGCCACCGAGTCCTGGCGGCGCTCGCCGCCTGCCACCGCGGCGAGGAGCTTCGGGTGCGCGGCGTCGCGCGGCGGGTCCATACCGGCCGGCAGCACGGGCAGCACCGCGTCCACTCGGTCGCTCGCCGCGAGTGCCGCGACCGCACGTGCGAGCAGCGTGCGGCCGCAGAGCGGCACGAACGCTTTGGGCAGGGCGTGCCCGAGACGCTCGCCGCGCCCGGCCGCCACCACGATCGCTGCGACTCTCATGAACGCAAGATAGCCGAGCGAACTACTCATTTCGGCGCTTCACCGCGCCGAAAGTCATTGGTAGAGTCCCGCACGCTCTCCAGGGAGGCCCCCTCGAATGCGAGTTCGCGCTGATTGGTTGGCAGTGCTGACATCGGCCTTCTTCGCCCTCGCGCCGATCGCCGCGCATGCGCAGGAGCCGGCGGACGAGCCGCTGGATCAGGTCCAGGAGCCCGCGGCGGAGCCCGCCGAGGAACCGGCCGCGGAACCCGCCCCGGAGCCCATGCCCGAGGTCCCCGCACAGCCGCCGGCCGCCGCGGCCAATCCGCCAGCGCCCGCGCCGCTGCTCCACGGCACGCTCGAGCTCTCGCTCCAGGACGCGATCCGGATGGGCCTCGAGAACAACCTCGACGTCCAGGTCGAGCGCTATGCGCCGATGATCGCCGACCTCGACGTCTCGGTCGCGGAGGGCGCCTACGAACCCGAGCTGTTCGCCGAAGGGTTCTACAAGGACACCCGCACGCCGAGCGCTTCCACGCTCTCGGGCGTAGATCCCTCGATCACCTACTCGACGGAAGGCCGCGGCGGTCTGCGCGGCATCCTGCCGCTGGCCGGTACCGAGTACAGCGCGCAGTTCAGCGGCTCGCGCAGGATCTTCAACTCGCCGTTCCAGACGCTGTCACCGGAATACGACTCGGGCTGGTCGATCAACCTCACGCAGCCCCTGCTGCGCAATCTGATCTGGAACGAACCCTGGACTCGCGTGCGCAGCACGCGCCTGCTGCTCGGCTCGAGCGAGGATGGATTCCGGCGCGCGGTGATGGACGAGGTGCAGAGGATCGAAGATGCGTACTGGGAGTTGATCGCGGCCGAGGAGGCGCTGCGCGTGGCGGACAAGAGCCTCGAGACCGCGGCGGCACTGCGCGAGCAGGTCAAGACGCAGTTCGAGGTGGGCGTGGTTTCGAAGGTGGAGGTCACCGAGGCCGAGGCGGGCGTCTCGCAGCGGCAGGTCGAGCGGATCCGCGCGGAGAACCAGTATCGCAACCAGCAGGACGTGCTGATCGCCCTCGTGCTCGGTCCGAATCTGCGCGCGAGCTCGACGCTCGAGATCCGGCCGACCGATCGGCCCGACGAGTTCACGCCGTACGAGGTCGACGTCGAAGGCGCCGTGGGCCGGGCCTTCGAGCACCGGCCCGAGCTGGCCCAGGCCGCCAAGGACGTGGAGCGCTCCGAGGTTCAGCTCGCCTTCACGCGCAACCAGCGTCTGCCGTCCCTCGACGGCGTTTTCAGCTTCGGGCAGTCGGGACTGTCGGGGAATCGCGGTCGCCATTTCTGCAACCCGACCGAGGCGGCGAGCTCGATTCTGGGATGCTCCTCGGCGACCCTGACCTCACCGAATCTCCACCAGGGACCGTTCGACAACTCGTACAGCGACTACAACCGGTCCCCCCAATCCGTCGCGGGCGCACGCCTCACGATTCCGATTCCGAACCGCGGCGCGAGCGCAAACGCGTCGAAGAGCGAGCTCGAGCTCGCGCGGGCGCGCACCAGCGTACACCGGCTCGAGCAGCAGATCATCATCGACGTGCGCAAGGCGGCGCGCGACCTGGAGGCCTCGCAGGAGGGCATCGTGGCCGCGCGCAGCGCGCGCGCGGCGGCGGCGGAGCAGCTGCGCGCCGAGCAGATCCGGCTCGAGTACGGCGAGTCGACCCCGTTCGACGTGCTCCAGCGCGAAGAGGCGCTCGTTGGGCGCGAGCGCGACGAGATCGGCGCCTTCCGGGCCTATCGCACCTCGGTGACCGCGCTCGACCGCGCCCAGGGCACGATCCTGCGCAACCGGAACATCGATATCGCTGACGTGGCGCCTCTGCGGTAGAGTGCGCGGCGAGTCCCCCACCGGAGCGAAACAGTGAGTCTGTTCGGGAAGAAGGACGACGAGCGGGAGGACGCGGTGGACGCGTTCGACACGCCGTCCACAGCGGCGCAGCGCTTCGAGCCCGCGCCCGCCCCGGCCCCGCGCGGCCGGGAGCGCGAGGGAAAGGGAGACATGGCGAACATCGGCAAGTCGATCACGATCAACGGCGACCTCACCGGCGAAGAGGACCTCGTGATCGAGGGCAAGGTCGAGGGCAAGGTCACGCTGCCCAACAGCCAGCTCACGATCGGCGCGAACGGCTCGATCAAGGCCGAGGTCCAGGCGAAGTCGGTGGTGGTGATCGGGCGCGTGTCGGGCAACGTGCGCGGCACCGAGCGCGTCGAGATCCAGGCGACCGGCATCGTGGAAGGCGACGTGATCGCGCCGCGGCTGGTCGTGGCCGAGGGCGCGGTCGTGAACGGCTCGATCCAGATGACCTCGAAGCCCGGCGCCGCCGCGCACAGTCCATCTCCGAGCGAGCCGCGCCGCGCGACCGGCACCGCCGGCTAGCGCCGCTACGCCGCCGCGGTCTTCGCGCGGGCCTTCTTGCCACCGCTCGGGCCGGGCTTCCCGCTCGCCTTCGCATCGCGGGAATCCCCGGATCTCCCCGACCCCGCTGCGCCGCCGAAGCGCTGCTCGAGGAAGAGCAGGATCGGCGCCGCGACGAAGATCGAGGAGTAGGTGCCCACCACGATCCCGATCACCATCGCGAGCGCGAACCCGAAGATCACCTCCCCGCCCAGGAACAACAGGCACAGCACGGTCGCGAGCGTGTTGAGCGAGGTGAGCAGCGTGCGCGAGAGCGTCTCGTTGACGCTGCGGTTCAGCACGTCGACCAGGTTGTGCTTGGTGTGCAGGCTCATGTTCTCGCGGATCCGGTCGTAGACGATCACCGTGTCGTTCAGGCTGTAGCCCATCAGGCCGAGCAGCGCGGCGAGCACGGACAGATCGAACTCGAGCTGGAAGATCGCGAAGATGCCGGCGGTGATCGCCACGTCGTGGACGAGCGCCACCACCGCGCCGGGGCCGAAGCGCGAGCTGAAGCGGTAGGCGATGTAGCCGAGGATCGCGAGCGTCGCGATGCCGAGCGACCTCAGGCCGTCGCGGCGCAGGTCGTCGCCGACCTGTGGACCGACGTAGTCGACCGACAGGATCTGCAGCCCACCGAGGTGCTGCTTCATCGCGAGCGTGAGCCGGTCGATCACGGCGGTGGTGCCCGGGCTCGTCGCGATCTCGCGCGTGGCGTGATCCACGTCGGCGAGCTTCTGCTGCTCCTCGGGCGCGAGCGGACATTCCGCCTCGTTCGCCGGCCCGACGCGGTTGAAGCGGATCAGGAACTCCGGCGCGCTGGTCTCGCCGTAGCGCACGACGGTCGGGTCGAGCACGCCGCAGCCTTCGGCGAGCGTGCGGATCACCCCCTCCTCGGCCTTCCCTTCCGTGTCGAAGCGCACCGCCACCTCGGTGCCGCCCGCGAAGTCGATGCCGAAGCGCATGCCCTGGACGGCGATCGCGACGACGCCCGCGATCAGCAGCGACGCCGAGATCGCGTAGGCGATCCGGCGGTGGCCGATGAAGTCGATCTGGGTTCCGGGCGGGATCAGTTCGAGCACGGGGTCTCCGTCAGATCGAGAGCGACGCGACGGGTCGCGCGCCCGGATAGGCCTGGTACATGAGACGCGTGAAGACGAGCGCGGCGAACACGCTCGTGATCACGCCGACCGACAGCGTCACCGCGAAGCCCTTGATCGGCCCCGTGCCGTATTCGAACAGCACGAGCGCGGTGATCAGCGTGGTGACGTTCGCGTCCATGATCGTCCAGAACGCCTTGTTGAAGCCGGTCGCGATCGCCGCGCGCGGCGTCTTGCCGCCGCGCAGCTCCTCGCGGATGCGCTCGAAGATGATCACGTTGGCGTCGACTGCCATGCCGATCGTGAGCACGATTCCCGCGATGCCGGGCAGCGTGAGCGTCGCCTCGAAAAGCGACATCACGCCCATCAGCAGAAACAGGTTCGCGATCAGCGCGGCCGCCGCATACACGCCGGACAGCTTGTAGTAGACCACCACGAAGACGACGATCACCACGAGCCCGAGCGCGGCGGCGTGGAGGCCGCGCGAGATCGAGTCCGCACCCAGCGCAGGGCCGACCGTCCGCTCCTCCTCGATCCCGACCGGGATCGGCAGCGAGCCCGAGCGCAGCACCACCGCGAGGTCGGCCGCCTCCTGGGGGGTGAAGCGCCCCTCGATCTGGCCGCGCGATCCGATCCGCGACTTGATGTTCGGAGCGCGGTAGACGCGGTCGTCGAGCACGATCGCGAGCTGCTCG
>Ga0066710_100000926_pt1 | contig 20118 bp, 16 predicted proteins | sample GraSoiAngelo_159_FD_79666 | JGI IMG/M metagenome (GOLD analysis project Ga0066710, IMG submission 79666) | Grasslands soil microbial communities from the Angelo Coastal Reserve, California, USA - 14_1009_16_40cm | ecosystem: Environmental > Terrestrial > Soil > Grasslands | place: USA...
ACGCTCCCCCGGCTCGCCCACGACCGCGAGCGGCTCTGGCAAGTCGAGCTGGTGCCTTTCGTCGCCGCCGCCCGGGCGGGGCTCGCTTCGGTGATGACGGCGCACATCCGCTTCGAGGCGTTCGATCGGCTGCCCGCCACGCTGTCTCGCGAGGCCATGAAGCTCCTGCGGAAGGACGTCGAGTTCCAGGGCGCATGCATCTCGGACGACCTGGAGATGAAGGCGATCGCCGACACGTACGGGGTGGTGGACGGCGCCGAGCTGGCCATCGCCGCCGGAGTGGACGCGGTGCTGGTCTGCCACACGCTGACGCTCCAGCACGACGCGATCGAGAGCATCGCGCGCTCGGCCAACGCGGGTCCGCTGGCGCGGGAGCGGCTCGCCGAGGCCGCTGCCCGCATGGAGAAGCTGCTCCAGTTCGCGCGCCCGGCCTCCGCCGTCGAGCCGTCCAGCGCGGCCGCACGCTGCGGAACCAAGGAACACCGCGACTTCGTCGCGCGTCTGCTGGCCGCCCCCGCCGTCGCGAGCCAACCCCGCGATCCCACCGAATGGCGCCGGGCCTAGGGGCCTCGTCCAGCTATCGGCGGGTGAGGGCGCCTTCGCCCAGCAAAGCGAGAACGCCGAGGAGGAGGAGGCTGCCCCACAGAGGAGTGCCGCGGGCGCCTTCGGCGGCCTGCGCGCTCGAGGCGACCTGCGCGCTGCCCGCGCCGCCCAGCTGGGCCTTGAGCTCGGCCTCGTCGACGCGGCGCAGATCGCTTTCCTTCGGATCGAGGCGCGTCACGAAACCCAACGCTGGCTCGTCGCGTACGGCGCCACCCAGCGGCTGCAGCTGGACCCGATAGAGCCCGGGCTGCGGCGCCGGCACCGAGACGGAGTCCTGCGCCTGCGGCGAGGCCTTCTCCCTGCGCAGCGGCAGCGGCGAGCCGCCCGGGCCGATCACCGCGGCGATGCGGGTCCCCTGCGGAGCGACGACGGTGCGCTCGTTTCCCACTTGCGAGGGCAGAGGAGCCCTCTCCTCCAGCGACCCCGCCAGCCAGCTCACCGACTGCTGCAGGACGGGCAAGAAGCTCACCCGGACTGGCCAATCGGTCCACGCATGCGAAACGGTGCTGGTGTACAGCAGCACGCGCCCCTGGCCGTGTTGCCCCTCGACCAGCGCCGGGGCGCCGTCGTCGTAGGAAAGCAAGGCGCGCGAGCCCCCCGACGGATCCGGACGCAGGAGCGCATACTTGAAGGTGCGCGCGCCGAGGAGACCCTCGCGATCCGCGGCCGAGAAGACGCGGAAGAGCGGGTGCGTCCACTCGACCACGCCGAAGCGGGCGGCCTGGTCCGCGCCGCGCGCGTCCGCCTTGCCCGAAGGGTCCGCGGCCGTCTTGATCAGGTGCAGCGGCCGGGGCAGCAGATCTCCGAGCGAGTCGTTGTACGCGTCCGGCTCGACGTGGTCCCCGAGGGAGATGAAGAGGCCCACGCCGCGGTGCGAAACCAGCGCACGGAGCTTCTCGCTGAATGCCTTCGGCGGAGCGATGACGTCGAGCAGCAGGATGACGTCGTACCCGTCGAGCGGAGCATTGATCGCCGCCTCGGCATCGAGCACGGTGGGGGCGACGCGGCCGCCCGTGCGCGCCGGGGCAAGCGCCGCCTCGACGAAGAACGCTTCGTCCCGGGTGCGGAGCGCGGAGGGCGCGCCGTCCACCACCAGGACGCGCAGGTCGCGCGGGACCTCCACCGTGAAATCCTGCGCATCGTCCTCGTCCAGCCCCTCGCCTTCCGCCCGGGCGATCTCCACCCGTCCGGCGACGGTCCCCGGGGGCAACACCGCGCCGAGCGTCTTCTTCGCCGTGCCGTGCGCGGGGACGTCCACGAATCCCTTGGCGAGCGTCTGCTGCCCGATGCGCAGCGCGACGGGCAATCCGGCGATCGCCGCCGCGGAGTGGTTGGCGACGGTCGCGATCACGTCGTACCCGCGGGCCCCGAGCGAGGCGGCCGGCTGCACGGCCGTGGCGACCACGGCCGCGTTGGGGAGCTCGCTTCCCTGCGCCGCATCCACCAGCACGACGTTGGGACGGACCGGCTGCGTCCCCGGCGGGGCTCCTGGCGGAGGCGGAACCAACGGCGGCGGCGCATCGAGCCGCAGCGAGTGGGCGGCGAGGTCGGTGAAGGCGACGATGCGCTTCCCGGCCACCGGGCTCTCACCGAGCGCGCGTGCAGCGGCCGCCAGGCAACCGGTGAGGTCGGAGCCGAGATAGGTCGGCTTGGCGTCCTCCAGGACGTTCCGGACGGCCACCCGATCGAAGCCGGGCGCTGGGAGTGGCGCGGGATTGCCGGCGCAGAGCGCGACGGTGGCCGGTTCGTCCGGGCCGAGCCGCTCGAGGGCCGCGAGCGCCTCGCTGCGGGCCCGGCCGAAGAGCGTCTGCGAGCCGCGGCGGTAGCGCATCGACAAAGACGCGTCGACGACCAGCGCGGTCGCCTGCGGACCGCGAGCCACCGACGCCTGCGCACCGCGCGGCTCGATCGAGGGCCGCGAAAGGGCCAGCGCCACTCCGGCGATGAGCAGGCAGCGCAGCGCGAGCAGCAGGATCTGCCGCAGGCGCAGCCGCCGCACCCGGCGCTGCTGCGAGCGCAGCACGAACTCGATGGCGCCGAACGCGAGCGGACGCGGCCGGCGCCGGTTGAAGAGGTGCACGAGGATCGGCAAAGACAGCGCGAGAAGGCCCCACAGGTACGCGGGGTGCGCGAAGACCAGCCGGCCCACTACGCGCTTCCTTCGCGGCGCGCGAGCAGCTCGAGCAGCACGCGGTCCGGGGCCCGGTCGGTGGGAATCTGCACGTAGTCCACGTCCGCGCGGGTCAGCTCGCGCCGGGTGTCCTCGAGGAAGCGGCGCAATTCCTGGAGATAGCTCTCGCGGATCTGCCGCGGCTGTGCGTCGATCTGGCGCTCGTCCTCCATGGAGAGGAAGCGGGTCGGATCGTCGAAGGGGAAGTCGATCTCCTCGCGGTCGAGCAGGTGGAGGAGCAGGACGTCGTGCCGGCGCCCGCGGAGCATCTTGAGCGCGGGGAGGCTCCGCTCGGTCGGGTCGAACAAGTCGCTCAGCACCACCACCATTCCGCGCCGGCCGGCCTTCTCCGCCGCGAAGTCCAGCGCTCCGGAGAGGTCGGTCGGACCGCGCCCCACGGCCGCATCGAGACGGCGGAGCACCTCCTGCACGTGGCCCGTGGACGCGGCGAATGGAAGGAAGCTCCGCACGCCGGACGGCAGCCGCTCCGTGCTACCGGCGTCCGCGTCCCCGGCGACGATCAGTCCCACCTGGTCGCCCTGCCGCACGAGAAGGTAGGCGAGCGCCCCGGCGCAGACAGCGCCGTACTGGAGCTTGGTCATCGCGCCGCGGCCGTAGGCCATCGACCCGGAGCCGTCCACGACCAGCAGCGCACGCAGGTTCGTCTCCATCTCGAAGCGCTTGACGTAGTACTTGTCGAGCTTGGCGTAGGCGCGCCAATCGATGTGCTTGATCTCGTCGCCCGGCGCGTACTCCTTGTGCTCGGCGAACTCCACAGACTGCCCGTGCACGGGGCTCTGGTGCAGCCCGGTGAGCACGCCTTCCATCACCTTGCGTGCGCGCACCTGCAAAGGTCCCAGACGCGCCAGCAGAGCCGGATCGAGCGTCATGCGCGCGCGTCGCGCAGCAGCTGCGCGATCACCGCGCGCGAGTCCACTCCCTCGGCCTCGGCGTGGAAGTTGGTGAGCACGCGGTGTCGCAGGACGGGCTCGGCCAGCGCGCGCACGTCGTCGACCGTCGCGGCCGGGCGCGCATCGAGCGCGGCGCGCGCCTTGGCGCCCACGATCAGCGCCTGCGAGGCGCGCGGACCGGCGCCCCAGGCCACGTGATCGCGCACGTGCTGGTCCGCGGTGTCGGCGGGGCGCGTGCGGCGAACCAGATCCACCGCGTAACGGATGACGTGCTCCGCGGCGGGAACGCGCAGCACAAGGTCCTGGAGGCTCCGGATCTGCTCCGGGGCGAGCACCTTCTCCAGCAGCGGCTGGGCGCCGGAGGTGGTGGCGCGGACGATCTGCACCTCCTCTTCGGCGCTCGGATAGCTCACGTCCACCATGAACATGAACCGGTCGAGCTGCGCTTCCGGCAGCGGGTACGTGCCCTCCTGCTCGATCGGGTTCTGCGTGGCGAAGACGAGGAACGGCTCCTCGAGCGGATAGGTGCGCCCTCCCGCGGTCACCCGGTGCTCCTGCATCGCCTGCAGCAACGCGGCCTGCGTCTTGGGCGGAGTGCGGTTGATCTCGTCGGCGAGGAGCACGTGGGCGAACACCGGTCCCGCGACGAAGCGGAAGGCGCGCCGCCCGGTGGTGTGGTCCTCCTCCAGCACGTCGGTGCCGGTGATGTCCGAGGGCATCAGGTCGGGGGTGAACTGGATGCGGTTGAAGCTGAGCGAGAGGGCCTCGGCGAGCGTGGAGATGAGCAGCGTCTTCGCCAGCCCGGGCACCCCGACGAACAGGCAGTGGCCGCGCGAGAAGAGCGCCACCAGGAGCTGGTCGATCACCGCGGCCTGCCCGACCACGCGCTTTGCGATCTCGGCGCGGATGCGGCCGCGCGCCCGGCCGAGCTCGGCGATCAGCTCGGCGTCCGACGCCTGGCCGGTGGTCTTCAGATCCAGTGCTTCGCTCATGGAGACCCTTCCTTGGTGTCCTTCTGCGCGGGCCGTTCGCCGAGGGCGAGCGCGAGCGCTCGTTTCTCGCGCTCGAGCAGCGCATCGTCCTTCAGTTCCTTCGCAACCGCCATGTAGACGTCGTGCAGCTCCGGGTCGAACGGGTCGACCGCGATGCCGGCGTCCAGCGCACTGCGCGCCTTGGCATGCTCGCCGCGCTTCGCCAGCACCCGCGCGTAGAGGACCTGGGCAGCCTCGTCCTGCGGGTCGCGCGAGACGGCCGCGGCGAGGGCGCTCTCCGCCTCTCCGAGCCGTCCGAGCTGGATCTGCGCGAACGCGTATCGGCGCGCGAGCAAGGGCACTTCGCGAGACAGGCGCGCGCGCGCCTTGCCGTACTCGAACGCGGCGGCGGCCCAGCGGCGTCGCGCGAAGAAGATCTCCCCGAGCCGCACCGCTCGTTTCGCCTCCGGATCGCTCGGCCGTTCTTCCGCCGACTCTGCTCCCGCCCCCTTCTTCTTCGCATCCTCCTTGAAGACGAGCTTGTGCGAGGCGAGGGGGCGCGCCGAACCGGGCGCCTGGGTAGCGGGCTCGCGGCGTGGCTTGAGCACGTCGGCGCGCCACTCCTGCTCGAACTGCGGGAACGGCTTGCCGTACGCCTGCGCCACCGCGTTCTCGTCGGAGAAGCCGCTGGCCATCGCCGCCACCAGCTCCGTCAACGCCTGCTGCCCCCCGCGCTGATGGAGGAGCTTGATGGCGGACTCCACCTCGGCGAAGGCGAGCGCCGCCATCTCCTGGGTGGGCAGCTTGGCGATCGAGGGATGCATGGCGGCGAACGGGATCAGCTTGCGGTCCCGGGCCGCCCTGGTGAGCAGCGCCGTGGACATCTCGTCGACGGCCAGCCCGGGTGCGCCGCGCCAGCGCGTCTCGAGGAACTTCGCCAGGCCCTCCTGCAACCAGATGGGCACCGCGTTCCGTACTTTGCGGGTGACGAGGTAGTGGACGAACTCGTGCGAGAGGGTGTCCAGCCACGCGTAGCCGCGCAGGAGCGCGCGCGGCGAGGTGATCATCAGGCGGCTGTACTTGCACAGCGCGATGGTGCCGCTCGCTTTGATCTCGGCCACCGTCAGCGGCGAGACGCGGGCCAGCGCCTGCGCCGTCTCGTACACTTCCACGCGGACCTTGCCCGGAGGCGAGTAGCCCAGGTCCTGCGTCAGAGCGGCGTGCGCCTTCTCCAGCGCTTCAAGCGCGTAGGGAACCAAGAGCGCGTCCTTCCCCGGCCGCGTGTACATGACGAAATGCGCGCTCTCGTGGGCCTCGTCGCCCTTCACCTCGTCGGCGGCGGCCTGGGCGAGCTTCGCCTGCGCCTCGAATCCGTCGATCCGCCCCGCACCGCGCGAGCGCGCCTCGCCGAACGCGGTCACCGACTCGGCGTACTTGCCCTGCTCGAAGAGCACCCGCGCGCGGAAGTACGCCGCCGGGATCGAGCCCGGATCCTGGGACAAGAGATCGTCCAGACCGCGCTGCGCTCCCTCGATGTCCCAGGCCTCGAGGTCGGTATCGATCCGCTCCGCCAGCTGCGGCGTCGTCCGCGCCGCGGCAGACGGTCCGGCGAGCCCCACGGAGACGACGAGCAGAAGCGCCCAGCGCGAGCCGCCGCGAGCCGCGAGGCGCAAGCCGCAAGCCGGCCGCTTCACTTGACCAGCTCCTCGTAATACTGCTTCACGCGCTCCTGGTACTTCTCCGGGGCCTTCTGCTTCATCGCGTCGAGCAGCTCCTTGCGGAACTCCTGCGGCCCGCGCCCAGCCTCGGCATCGGGGATCTCGACCTTCTGCGTGTCCATGTCGCCCGATTCGTTCTCGCCCTGCTCGCCGGACGGCTCGCCCCAGGGCATCGGCATCCGCGGCCCGCTCTGGCCCTTCCCTCCGGCCTGCTTGGCCATCTGCTGCATGGCGTCCTCGAACTTCTGCAGCTGCTCGAGCGCCTGCTCCTCGCCGGCCTGCGCGCCGCGCGGCTCGCCCTGGCCCAGCCTCTGCTCCGCGCGCCCCATCCCCTCCTGGGCCTGCTGCAGCATCTGCTCGTGCTGGGGTCCGAAGATGGGCACCTTGCGGCCCACCTCGCCCAGCTGGTTACGCGCCTGCTGCAGGTCGTCGCCGATCTTCTTCTGCTCGGCTTGCTGGCGGAGCATCTCCTCCATCTGCTGCGGCGTTGACGGCTCGCCGCGGGGCATCGTCTGCTCCAGCTCGCTGACCACGTCGCGCAGCGGCGGCGCGGCGCTTTGAACACCCTTCATGCCGCGCTTGACCGCCTCCGGATCGCGCACGAACCCGGGGTAGCGCTGCGCGAGCTGCTCTTCCATCCCCAGCCGCGCCTGCAGCGTCTCCACCGCACGGAGGCTGCGCTCGGCTTGCTCCAGCGCCTCGGAGAAATCGCCGGACTCGAGCGCGCGGGAGAGATCGTCCACCCGCGACTGCGCCGCCTCCAGCACGTCCTCCAGCCCCATCCGTTCCGCCAGCTTGGAGTCGATCTGCTTCACGCCCTGGCGCGCCTGCTCCACCTTCTCGCGCAGTCGCTTCGCGAGCTCCTTGCCGCCGCGCTGATCGAACCGCTTCTGCTGCTGCGCGCCCATCTCCCGGCGGAGCTGGGCGGTGCGCTGCTGCAGCGCCTTCTCGCGCGCAGTGATCTCGCGCAGCTTCTGGGCCGCCTGCGACAGCTTCTGCGCCTCCTCGGAGTACTGCCCCCCCTGCTCGTCCTGGGCGCGCTGCGACAGGCCCTTCTCCAATTTCTCCAGATCCTGGCCGAGCTGGTCGAGCTGCTTCAACGCGTCGTCCACCTTCCCGCTCTGCAGCTTGCGCTGGATGTCGGAGAGCTGCGAGAGCAGGTCCTGCTGCCGCTCGACGTTCTCCATCGCCTCGGCGTTGAGGTGCTCGTCGCGGATGCCGCGCGCCATCTCCTGCATGCGCGCCATCAGCTCCTGGATGCGCTCGCGCATCCGCTCCACCTCGGAGAGGATCTGCCGCTTGGTCTCCTCGTCCGGCGCCCTGCGCAGCTTGTCCGCCAGCCGGGCCAGCTCGCGGCGGGAGGCGGCCAGCTCCTTGCCGATCTCCTGCATCGCATCGAGCCGCGCCTTGTCGAGCAGATCCTGCAGGTAGAGGATGTCCTTCTCCTCTTCGACGATCTCGGCTTGCAACGCGCGCGCGAAGTTCCGCTGCGCCCCGTCGAGCCCGGCGGATCCGCGGGAGAGCGGCGCGCGCGCCAGCGAGGTCCGCCGCACCGCCGGCCCCAGCGAGCTCGCGGCGTAGCGCAGCGCTCGTCCCACCTCGCGCGGCGCCAGCTTGTCCTTGATGAGCGCGGTCCCGGCCGCCTGCAGCTCCGAGACGAGCTGCAGCGCGCCTTGGTCCTTCGCGCCGGTCGCCGAGTACCAGCCGGAGGCATCGGTAGCGGGCGCGGGCTTCTCCTCGATGCGGTCCGCCGCCAGGGCCACCAGCCGTTCCCAGAGGGCCTGCGCGCGCAGCAGCGCCTCGCGGCTGTGCTCCGCCGCGGAGAACACCTTCAGCACCTGCGTGGCTGACGCGCCCCGCTGCGGCCCGTCCACCGCATCGTTGTCGCGGGCTTCCACGGCATACGTGAGCTTGTCGCCCGCGCGAAGCCGCAAGGGCGACAGCTCCCACGCGTAGGTCCCCCGCAGCCGCCGCGCCGCCTGCGCCGGCGTCTGGAGCACCACGCGCTCTTCCTTTCCGCCCGCGAGCTGGAAGAGCAGCGCCACCTGCGAGAGGCCGTAGTCGTCCGTCGCCGACCAGTTGAGCACCACCCGGCCCTGGGGGTCGACTTCCAGCGTCTTCTCCGAGGGAGCTTCGATGGTCACCTGGGGCGGCTGATCGGCGACGATCTCGACCGGTCGCTCGGGGCCCTGGGCGAGGGTGCGACCCTTCGCGTCGAGGAAGCGGAAGCTCCAGCGTCCCGGCTGGGCCAGCGTCAGCGAGCCCGAGAGTTGCCGGCGGCCGGGACCCTGCGCGAGCAGCTTGATCGGCTTGCCGTTCATGACCGCGACCGCCTCGGCCAGATCGCGGTCGGCGCGGGCGGTGATGTGCGCCTCGGTGCCGCGCGGCGCGCGCAGGTCTCCCGCGGTCCCTTCCTCGGTGCGGGCGGGCAGTCCGGTATATTGTGGGTACAGGTAGGTGATGGTCAGATCGCCGACGATGGGAGACAGCTCCGGCGGGGGCGCGGCGGCGTCGCCTCCGCGCAGCCGCGAGAGCCCCAGCGCCAGGCGGCGCGGCGCGGCCAGCTGGAAAATCCCGGCCACGATCAGCGCCCCGGCGAAGACCGCCAGCGGAAGCCCGGCCGAGCGCAGCGGAAGCTTGCGGCGCACGTCGAGCGAACGGGCCTGGTCCGCGGCGCGGACGTGCAAGAGCGAAAGAAGGTCGCGCGAGATTCCCGGCTGCTCCGGCGCGCGCGACAGCTCGACGCTGGAGAGCAACTCCGACGAGCCCAGGAGGAGCCGGGCCAGCGCCACGTCGTCCCGCGCCGCCGCGCGCTGCAGCGGAGAGCGGAGCGAGAACGCCACCACGCCCGCCACCGCGAGCAAGAGCAGCACCGCGGCCACGCCGCGCGCCACCATCGCCGGAGCGAACGAGCCCAGGAGCGCTCCGGCGCACACCGCCATCACCGCGCCCGCGGCAAAGAGCGCAAAACCGCGCAGGACCGCGAGCCCGCGCGCGCGCCGGCGCGCCCGCCCCAGCCGGGCGTCGATCTCGCGCCGGGCGGTCAGCCCCTGCTCGGCCAGCGCGGACAGCCGGGAGGAAAGGAGCCCGCCCAGCTCGGGGATCTCGGGTATTGGCTGCGGGAGTTGCATCGGACCGGCCAAGGGTGTGGGTCTATCTGCGGGACTCAAAGCCCGCACGATCATCGTAGTCTAGACAAAGACCCAGGGCTTACATTCCCGCACGGCCGGCGGACGGGCAGGCGTCGTGAACCTCGCTCCAATGAATAGAAGGCCGACCGGGCGCGTCGCATGACCGAGAGCAGGAAGCCGGCCGGGCGGGGCGCTGATCCGCCGGACGACAGATCGCTCGTCCGGGCCGCACAGGGCGGCGACGCGCAGGCGTTCCGGGGTCTGGTGGAGAGGTACCAGCGGCGCGTGTACCAGCTCGCTCTGGGAATGGTGAAGGACGCGGACGAGGCGATGGACATCACGCAGGAGACGTTCGTCAGGGTGCACCGCTACCTGCCCTCCTTCAAGGGCGACTCGTCGTTCTTCACCTGGACGTACCGAATCGCGACCAACCTCTGCCTCGATTCCGCGCGCAAGCGGGGGCGGACCGAGCGGGTGGACCTCGACGAGAGCGACGCCGAGATCGAGGCGCACATGGATCCGCCGTCGGCCGCGCTGGCGGGACCGCACCGCGCGGCGCTGAACGCGGAGCTCAAGTCGAAGATCGACGAGGCGCTCGCCGGGCTCTCCGAGAACCACCGGGCGATCTTGTTGCTGCGCGAGGTGGAAGGGTTGAGCTATGAAGAGCTGGCCCGGACCCTGGGCATCCGCAAGGGGACGGTGATGAGCCGCCTCTTCCACGCGCGCCTGAAGATGCAGCGCAAGCTGCGCGAGTACCTCGCGGACGAGGTGAAGGACGAGGGGGAGGGCGAGGGATGAAGCGCCGCTGCGAGGAATCGGTTCCCCTGCTCGGGCCCTGGATCGACGGCGAGCTCGCCGCCGAGGACAGCGCCTGGCTGGCCGAGCACGTGGGTTGCTGCAAGGCGTGCAGCGCGCGCAAGGCCCTGCTCGAGGCGCAGCGGGACGCGGTGCGCGAGGCGGTGGTGGGCAAGGCCGCATCCGCCGACCTCTCCGGATTGGCCGACGCCGTCCTGGCGCGCTTGCAAAACGATCAGTCCCCCGCCCCGGTGCTGCGCCTGCGCGTTTGGGGCACGGAGACCTGGAGGGCGCACCGCACCCGCATCTCCGCCGGCGCGGGGCTGGCGGTGGCGGCTTCCCTGGCCCTGGTCGCGATCTTCTCGCCCCTGCGTCGCGACACGCCGGGCAGAGGACCGCTGCTCGCCGATGCGCGCGGACCCAATACCACCGTGGAAGAGGTCGACTTCGAGAGCCACGAAGGCGCCGTGCTGCAGGCGGGACAGACCACGGTGATCTGGGTCGATGACGACGGTCCGGCGGTGCTTCGATGAAGGCAGTGATCGCCGCGCTCGCCGTGCTCGCGGCCGAGAGCGGATCGGATGCGGGCACGGCAAAGGACGCCTCGCGGGTGCGCATCACGGTCCGCGCCATCGCCGCGACTGGCGGCGCGGAGTGGACCGACCCCAAGCTGGCGCCGATCGCACCGAACCTGGCGGAATTCGCCAAGGATTTCCGCTGGCGAAACTTCCGGCTGCTGAGCGAGGATACCTTCGATCTGGCCTACCAGAGCGCCGCCCAGATGGAGCTGCCGGGCTCGCGCAGCGTGCAGGTCACGCCCCGGCAGCTCTCGCCCGACGGACGCATCAAGGTCCACCTCGAGCTGCTCGGCGAGCACCCCTCGCACGCGCGCAAGCTGCACACCGACTACAGCATCCAGCGCGGTGGCACCATCTTCGTCGGCGGGCTCCGGCTCGACCCGGCGAAGCCCGACGCCGGCACGCTGCTCGTCGCCATCACCCAGGGAGTTGAGTAGAGGCTTGGTGGGCATGGCTTTCCGGCTGACGTCGAGTCGCGCGCGTGACATAAGGGCGCCGCTCACGAAAGGGAACCTCCATGAACCGCCTCGCACTCGCCGCCTTGATCGCCGTTCCTCTCGCCGCGCGCGCGCAGGCGCCGAAGAGCGACGACGAGAAGACGCTCTACGCCATCGGCTACATCACTGGCGGACGCGTACAGTTCCTCAAGCTCAAGCCGGGCGAGCTGAAGACGGTCGAGCAAGGGTTCCACGACGCCGCTGCCGGCGCGAAGCCCAAGGTGGAGCCGGAGGAGCGGCAAGAGGCGATCAACAAGCTGGTGCAAGGGCGCTCCAGCGCCGCGGCCGACAAGGAGAAGAACGCCTCGAAGGACTTCCTCGCCAAGGCGGCGCAGGAGAAGGGCGCGGAGAAGACCCCCTCAGGCCTGGTGATCCGGATCACCCGTCCCGGCAATGGTCCCAGCCCGAAGGCGACCGACAAGGTCAAGGTGAACTACGAAGGGCGCCTGATCAACGGAACGGTGTTCGACTCGTCCTACAAGCGCGGCCAGCCCGCCGAGTTCCCGCTCAACGGCGTGATCAAGTGCTGGACCGAGGGCGTGCAGCGGATGCACGTCGGCGAGGAGGCGGAGCTCGTCTGCCCCTCCGACATCGCTTACGGCGACCACGGGCACCCCCCTACCATCCCCGGCGGGGCCACGCTCGTCTTCAAGGTCGAGCTGCTCGGCATCAACGGGCAATAACCCGATACTTCCTCGCTATTTTGCTCGGGGTGTGCGCAAGTCCTCCCCGGTCGCGCTTGCTTCACTCCGCGCGGCCTGGGGAGTTGTCATGAAAACTATCGGTATGACGGCGCTGGCGGCGCTCGCCGCGGTGGCGCTCGTCTCATTCGCGTCGCACGGCGAGAGCAACGAGAAGACGGGTTCGCTCACGCAACGATTGCAGGGGAGTTGGACGATGGTGTCCAACGTCCTCGATCAGGACGGAAAGAAGTCGGAGCCTTTCGGCCCGTCTGCGAAGGGCGGCGTGATCTTCACCAGCAATGGCCGCGTCATGCTCATCATCACGCGTGCCGACGTCCCCAAGTTCGCCTCGAAGAACCGCACGACGGGCACTCCGGAGGAGAACAAGGCGGCAGTGGCGGGCAGCATCGGTTACTTCGGCACCTACACGGCGAACGACGCGGACAAGACGCTCGTCATGCGCGTCGAAGGGAGCACCTTCCCGAACTGGGCCGGAACCGAGCAGAAGCGGACCATAGAACTGTCGGGAGACGAGCTCAAGTTCATCAATCAGAATCCGTCCATGGGCCCAGGCACCGTCACGGTAACGTGGAAGCGAGTCAATGAGGCCCGGAAGACGGCATCGACGGCCGACACGCGCCAATAGGACGGAAGGCGGGGTAGCCGCTTCACGCAAGACGTGCTCGGATCCCCACGGCCGCGTCGCCTGATGGGCGCGGCCAGGGGGAAGCACATGCAGACGAACATTCGAACGACGTTGCCGGCGCTCGCCGCACTGGCGCTGGTTGCTTTCGCTGCCGGCGGGGCGGGCAATCAGAAGACCGGCAAGCTCAAGCAGCAACTGATCGGCGCATGGACCATGGTGTCCGACACCGTCGACCAGGAAGGTACCAAGGTCGCGCCCTTCGGGCCGAGCCCCAAGGGCAACATGATCCTGACGAGCGACGGCCACTTCTCCATCGTGCTCACGCGGCCGGACGTGCCGAAGTTCGCCTCCAATAGCCGCACGAACGGGACCGCGGAGGAGAACAAGGCAGCGATGCAAGGCGGCATCGGCTACTTCGGGACGTATACGGTGAGCGACGCGGACAAGACGGTGAACCTCCACGTCGAGGCGAGCACGTTCCCCAACTGGAGCGGCACCGATCAGAAACGCATCGTGGCGCTCTCCGGTGACGAGATGACGGTCACGAACCCCACGCCGTCGATCGGTCCGGGGACCGCGACGCTGGTGTGGAAGCGGGCGAAAGAGGCGCGGCAGACGGCGCAGCGCTGACCTCTGCGACAGGCGGCGCCACACACGCGCAGGGAGTGTCGGAGGGCCGTGCTACCGATGCACGCGCTCTACGGCGATGCTTGACTTGCGGATCCGGTGCTGTACAAGAATTCAGTGATCGCGCCTCGCGCGCAAAGGAGGGAACGAGTGGCGAACGCGGAGAAAGAGAAGGCCATCGAGCTGGCGGTGAGCGCCATCGAAAAGCAGTTCGGGAAAGGTTCCGTCATGCGGCTGGGCGTGGACGAGCCGCTGGTGCAGGACATCCCGGCCATCTCCACCGGCTCGGTCTCGCTCGACCTCGCGCTCGGGGTCGGCGGCGTTCCCCGCGGGCGCATCGTCGAGATCTACGGGCCGGAATCGTCCGGCAAGACCACTCTCACCCTCCACGTCGTGGCGGAGGCGCAGAAGAACGGAGGGGTGGCCGCCTTCATCGACGCCGAGCATGCGCTGGACGTCGGCTACGCGCGCAAGCTGGGCGTGCGCACCGAGGACCTGCTCATCTCCCAGCCCGATACCGGCGAGCAGGCGCTGGAGATCTGCGAGATGCTGGTGCGCTCGGGCGCCGTGGACGTCATCGTGATCGACTCGGTCGCCGCGCTGGTGCCGCGCGCGGAGCTCGAGGGAGAGATGGGCGACCAGCACATGGGCCTGCAGGCCCGGCTCATGTCGCAGGCCTTGCGCAAGCTCACCGCCACCATCTCCAAGTCGAACACCACGGTGGTGTTCATCAACCAGATCCGCATGAAGATCGGGGTGATGTTCGGCAATCCAGAGACGACCACCGGCGGCAACGCCCTGAAGTTCTACGCCTCGCAACGCCTCGACATCCGCCGCGTCGGCGCCATCAAGGACGGCGAGACGGTCATCGGCAACCGCACGCGCGTCAAGGTGGTGAAGAACAAGGTGGCGCCGCCATTCCGCGAGGTCGAGTTCGACATCCTCTATGGCCAGGGCATCTCCCGCGAAGGCGATCTGCTCGATCTGGCGGTGGAGAACAACATCGTCGAGAAGAGCGGCGCCTGGTTCAGCTACGGCGGCGAGCGCATCGGGCAAGGACGCGAGAACGCGCGCGACTTCCTCAAGGCGCACCCCGACACGCTACGCGAGGTGGAGGTGAAGCTGTACGAGAAGTTCGGCATCGTGAAATCGGCGCCGCCTCCTCCGCCGGTCGAGCTGGACGAGAAGCGCGCGCGGGTGAAGGCGGTCAAGTAAGGCGCAGCCGCCGGGCGTCCGCGGCCGACCCGACCGCGGACGTCCGGGATGCGCCGTGGTGTGCGGCCCGGCCCCGGGGCTCTGCTACAATCGTCGGAGATACCGAGGGGTGCCACATCGAGTCGCTTCTTCACCAGGGCCGGCAGGCGGAGCTGCCGGTGGGCAGCACGGACTGGCTGCTCGCCGTCGTCGGCGCCGTAGCAGTACGCGTCACGAAAGGTCCGCCCCACCGCCTCGGCCTCCACGAGCGCCGCGATCGGCTGGAAGTCATGCTGCGCGCCTCGGGGCTCGCCTACGGGACCGGGGCAGTCGATCCCGCCGTGGAGCTTCCGCCCGACGCGGTGCCCGGCGCACGCGCGTTCGCCCACTTCGTCGCCGGGCTGGTCCGGCTCTGCGCCAAGGCAGCCGCGCTCTCGGCCGCCCCGTACTTCGTCGAAGGGCCGGAGCTGGCTCCCGACGTGGCGATCGACGCGCGACGCAACCAGCTTCTCGCCGTGCTGGGCGCTGTGGCCGGACGGACCAAGGAGTCCGCGCGGCTGTTCGCCGCCCCGCTCGCAGCGAGGGTGGCGGCCGTGCAGCGGCTCGCCGCGAAGGTCGCCACGCGCCTGTCGCGCCGGTACCTCGCGCTCGGCGGGCCGTTCGCGGGGATCCCGCTGCACAACGGCCTCTGCGCGATCGAGGTGCGCACCTGCGCGAGCGTGGCGCTGGCGGCTTTCGCGCACGGACGGATCTCGCCCGCCGCGACGCGGATCGCCGATCGCGCCGCGCTCGTGTGGCGCTGCGTGCTGGTCGAGCTGCTCTCCGGCCTCGCGGCCGGGCAGGAGAACGGCAGGGAAGTGGCGCGCAGCATGGATCAAGTCCTGCGCGCGCAGAAGCTGCCGGCGCCCGAGTACCGCCTGCTCCAGCGCGCCCGCCGCGATCCCCGCCCGATCGAGCGCCTGGCCCCGGCGATGCAGGCGCCCGCGCTGCGCCGGTTCGCGATGGAGCAGGTGCTGCTCGCGGCACTGGTGGACCGCAAATTCGACGCGGGCGAGATCGCCTTCGTCGAGCGCCTGGCGGTCGCGCTCGGAGTGGAGGCCGAGGAGTTGGCAGCGCTGGAAGTCCAGGTGGACAACTTCTACCGGCAGAACCGCGACGCGCTCACCGCGCTCCGGCTGGCCGAGACTCCCGAAGGACTGGCCGACGCGCTCACCAGCCGCCTGCAGGCCGCGGTGGCGGACAACCTCGACCGCATCCTCCAGGAAATCCGCGAGACGGGCGAGCTGGCGCAGCTCCTTGCCCGCGCCAGCGCGGGGGCGACGCTTACCGCCCCGGAGAAGAAGAAGGTCCGCGCGCAGCTCATCGACGTCGCCAAGACCATTCCCGCGCTGGCGATCTTCGCGGCCCCGGGCGGAATGCTGCTCCTGCCGCTCCTGGTGAAACTGCTCCCTTTCAACCTGCTCCCGTCGAGCTTCGCGGACCCGCCACGCCGCGCGGGCGAGCTGCCCCCCGCCCTGCCGGAGCCCACCCGGAAGGCAGGCTCGTAGATCGACGTAGCGAGCACGATCTCCGACAAAATCGTCGCGCCCCCCTACCGCGCCGCCCGCACGAATGCTTAGCGTGCGCTCATGAGCTACCGCATCCTCGTCGAGCCGACGGCTGCGCAGCGGCTGCGCACGTTTTCTTCGCACGTCGTGCAGCGGCTGGGCCGGCTCCTGGCGGAGCTCGCCGATCTGGCCAGCATCGCGCCGCCGCCCAGTCTGATGTTCGCGCGGAACCCGGGGCCCGAGGCGAATCTCCTCCGCGTCGAGGTGGAAGACGTGACGGTCTGGTACCGCGTCGACAAGCGCGAGGAGACGCTCACGGTCGTCGAGGTCGCCTCGGGCGCCGACGATCAGCCGGACGCGCAGGCAGGCTGAAACACGAAGGCCCGGCCTGGCGGACCAGACCGGGCCTCGGGGCTTTCGAAGCGAACGTTACGACAGCTTGCGCACGTTCTGGGCCTGCAGGCCCTTCGGACCCTTCACCACCTCGAACTCCACCTTCTGGCCTTCGGCCAGCGAGCGGAATCCCTCCGCTTTGATGGCGGTGTGATGGCAGAAGACGTCTTCCCCTCCGCCGTCCTGGGTGATGAAGCCATAGCCCTTCGTGTCGTTGAACCACTTCACGGTACCAGTCGCCATTCGAAACAATCCTTCTTGTTCGGCTGCGGTCTGCAGGCCGGCCCCGAGCTTTCCCGCTACGGTGCGCGCGTCCGTTTACCGGGACGCGACAGGCAGGTCAAGGGAACATCCGGTCAGCCGCACGTCGGCGGATCGGCAGCGCCCGCCCAGGCCGTCATGGGCCGGCGCCGGGCATCTCGCCGATCGGACGTATGAGCACTTCGCGCGGCTTCGCCCCGTCCGCCGGTCCGACGAGGCCGTCCCGCTCCATCCGCTCGATCATGCGGGCGGCGCGATTGTAGCCCACCCGCAGCTTGCGCTGCAGCAACGAGATGGAGATGAAGCGCATGTCCGAGACCGCCGCGATCGCTTGATCGTACAGCTCGTCCGGACCCTGGTCGTCCTCGGGAACGCCGTCGCCGTCCTCGGCGCGCGGCTTGAGGATGTTCGGGTCGTAGACCGGCGCGCCCTGCGCCTTCCAGTGCTCGACGACGGCATGGATCTCCTTCTCGTCCACGAAGGGTCCGTGCACGCGCGTCAGCGTCGAGGTCCCGGGCGGCAGGATGAGCATGTCGCCCATCCCGAGGAGATTCTCGGCGCCGGGAGCGTTGATGATGGTCGCCGAGTCGTGCCGCGAGGCGACCTGGAAGGAGATGCGCGCGGGGAAGTTCGCCTTGATCACTCCGGTGACCACGTCGGTCGAGGGCCGCTGCGTGGCGACCATCAGGTGGATGCCGGCGGCGCGCGCCATCTGCGCCAGCCGCGCGATGTACGTCTCCACCTCGCGAGAGGCGACCATCATCAGATCCGCCAGCTCATCGATGATGATGACGAGGTACGGCAGCTTGCGCAGCGGCTCGTGCGTCGCCACGTGCGCATCGGGCGCGACGCCTTCCGGGACGTCCGGCGCCTCGCCCACGGCGATCCTGCGCTCGTTCTCGCGCATCAACTGGACGGCGGGATTGTCGCTCTCCTGACGTGCCACTTCCCCGGCAGCCGCGGCCTGCTGCAGCTGCGGGATGGAGAGCTGCGGATCGGTGAGATCCACCACGCGCTTCTCCTTGGCCGGCTTGTGCGCGCGCCGCGCGGAGTCGCCTTCCTTCTCCACCTTCTTGTTGAAGGAGGCGATGTTGCGGACGCCGCACTCCGCCAGCAGCTGGTATCGGCGCTCCATCTCCTCCACTCCCCAGCGCAGCGCCATCGCAGCCTTCTTCGCGTCGGTAACCACGGGCAGGAGCAGGTGTGGAATGCCCTCGTAGATGGAGAGCTCGAGCATCTTGGGATCGACCATGAGGAAGCGCACCTCCTCGGGCGAGGCGCGCAGCAGCATGGAGACGATGATCGCGTTCACCGCGACCGACTTTCCCGAGCCGGTGGTCCCCGCGATGAGCAGGTGCGGCATCTTCGCCAGGTCGGCGATGTAGGGCATTCCCTCGATGTCCTTGCCCAGGCACATCGCGAGCTTGCTATGCGATTTCTGGAAGGCGTCCTGCTCGGCGAGCTCGCGCAGGACCACCATCTGCCGCTCCTTGTTCGGTACCTCGATGCCGACCACGCCCCGGCCGGGGATCGGCGCGACGATGCGCACCCGGAGCGCCTCCATCGCCATCGCCAGATCGTCGGAGAGCGAGGCGATGCGCGATACCTTCACGCCCGCGGCGGGCAGGAACTCGAACATGGTGACCACCGGCCCCGGGCGGATCTGCGTCACCTGTCCCTGGATCCCGAACGAGGCGAGCTTCTGCCGCAGCTTCTCGGCCGTCGCGGTGAGGCCTTCGCGATCGATCGGCGCCGCGGCGGTCGCCTCGCCCGTGAGGATGCCGATCGGCGGCGACGTGAAGCTCTTCCGGCCGCCGTGCAGCGTGAATCCCGCGCCGGCGCTCTCCTGGTCTTCCTTCCGGTCCTCCTTGCGCGCGCCGGCGCGCGGAGGCGGCTTCGGCTCGACGATGGTTGGCGCCATCGGCAACGGTTCGGCGGGGCCCCTCGGCGCCGCGGCCGGCGGCGTCGAAGCGCCGGCCTGCTTCTTCGGGCGTCCAGGGTCCGAGCCGGGAGGGACAGGCAGGCGCGGGTCCTGCGGCGCCTCCTCGTCCATCCCCGGGCGGAGCGCGGCCTGCTTGTTGCGCGGCTCGAGCGTGATGCGGACATCGGGATCGGGCTCGAAAGGCTCGAGGTCGTCGTCCTCTTCGCCCTCGGCTTCTCGGACGCGCGAGAGCGCCTCCGTCGCGCCTTTGACCGCGCGCGCGCCGCCAGCGAACCCCAGCCGCCCGGCGGCGAACGCCGCGCGCAGCGCCCAAAGATCGGTGGCGACCACCAGCGCCGCGGCGCCGATCGCGCCGATGAGCACCGCCGCGCCCCAGGTGGACAGCGCCGCGCGGGCGCCGCCGGCGATCAGTCCGCCCAGGAGGCCGCCGGGAGCGTGGCCCTGGACCCGGGCGCGCACGCCGAGGTGCACGAGGGCGATGAGGGAAAGAGAGAACAGCAGCCAGGAGGCGCTGCTGGAGAAGGAGAGGCGCGGCCGTCCGACGATCAGCGCCGCCGCCAGGAAAAGGAGGAAGAGGGCAGCCGCGTACGCGCCGACGCCGGCTAGATCGAGGAGCGCGCCCGCGATCGTATACCCGACCGGGCCGGCCCAGTTGGCTCCCGGCGCCCGCGGCCCATAACTCCACAAGCCGAGCAGTGCCACCACCGCGGCGCCGGCCAGCAGGATGCCCGCCACAGGCCGCTTCCAAGCCGTCTCTTTCGGCCGCCCAGCCGCCCTTCTCGCGCGCGCCACGCTGCCTCCCTCCCCCTACAGCGCAACAGGACCACGCAGGGGCAGGCCCGACTGTAAGAGCGGCCGGCATTCCGTCAATTTTAGGCTCGCATCTGGCGCTTTCGCCCCGCCGACACTCACCTTTTCCAACTGCCGCCGGACGGCCGGGCTCCTCTCGTACCCGCCTTTACAGTAGAATACGGTCCGCTTACGCTCCCCGCTTTTCACCACCCGGCCCGACCCCGGGCCCGGGGAGAGTTCGCGCCGGAGGGGACGCACCATGGACGTTCGCTGCGACAAGTGCCAGGCGCGGTACCGGATCGACGATGCGCGCGTCGGCCCGCAGGGGCTCGCCATGCGGTGCGGCAAGTGCGGGAACACCTTCCGCGCGATCCGGGAGCTGGTGCAGCCAACTTCCCCGCCCCCGAGTGCATCCCCGCCCGCGATCGCTTCGGCTCCGGCGCCCGTGCCAGCGATTGCGAAGCCGGCCGCGGCTCCCGTCGCGACGAGGACCGCCGCGACCCGGATGGCGACGAAGCCCGCGGCGGCTCCGGCTGCGGCGCCGATCCCCCCCGCCGCGCCGCCGCGGGGTCCGCGCGCCGCTCCATCGGCGCAGCAGCCGGCGCCTTGGCCTTCGAAATCAGCGGGCGGCCCGGCCGCAGCAGTGGTTGCGCCGCTTG
>Ga0066710_100000927_pt1 | contig 20116 bp, 25 predicted proteins | sample GraSoiAngelo_159_FD_79666 | JGI IMG/M metagenome (GOLD analysis project Ga0066710, IMG submission 79666) | Grasslands soil microbial communities from the Angelo Coastal Reserve, California, USA - 14_1009_16_40cm | ecosystem: Environmental > Terrestrial > Soil > Grasslands | place: USA...
AGGAGCTCGAGATCGTGCGGCCGTCGATGGTCGTCTGTCTCGGAGCAACCGCGGCCCAGGCGGTCATCGGACCGAGCTTTCGGGTCAGTCGCCAGCGCGGCGAGATCGTCGAGCTTCCTTGGGGAATGCCCGCGACGGCCACGGTTCACCCCTCGTCGATCTTGCGTGCGGATCCCGATCGCCGCCACGTTGAACGTGACGAGTTCGTCGACGACCTGCGCGCGGTTGCGCTACACCTGGCCCGGTAGCACGCGCTTGCTTCGGGAACCGATCTGCGGGCCCGACCGTCGGAGAAGACATGGCGATTGCCCGCTGGTTTGGCGCGCGGCTGATCGCCGCCGCGGCCATGGTGAGTTCCGCCCTCCTGCTGGCGGTCTTCGGCGCGAGCGCGCTCGCGAACCCGGCCGGCGCGTCGTGCGTGGCGCTTCCTGCGCTACCCGATGCAATCGCGCAAGCGCGCTTCGTCTTTGTCGGTACGGTGCAGTCGACCACCGACGCCGACCGCACTGCGGACGTCGCCGTGGAAGAGATCTGGAAGGGCCCGTCATTGCCGAAGCGGGTCGAGGTCCGCGGCTCACCGGTGAGCGATCCGGGCGCCCAGACGTCGGTTGACCGACGGTTCGAAGCGGGCCGTCGCTACCTCTTCGTCCCGCTCGACGAGCGCCGCGGCTCGGCCTTTCAGGACAACGCCTGCACGTCGACGACCGAATACACCCCGGCGGTGGCGCAGTACGCGCCCGACAAACCATCCGCCCACCCGCGCGCCGCGTCGCCGGAATCGAACTCGGACCGGTGGTTGTGGGGTTCAGTAGCCGTAGGCGCCGTCGCGCTGGTGATCACGTTCTCGCTGCTCTTCTGGAGCCGAACGACCGCGAGGCGGGTATCCCGTCGAGCAGTGAGGCGGGGGCCGAGCGCCCCGGCGCCGTAGGCGCCAAGAGCGGACAGCTGGAGCCGAACGACCGCGAGGCGGGTATCCCGTCGAGCAGTGAGGCGGGGGCCGAGCGCCCCGGCGCCGTAGGCGCCAAGAGCGGACAGCTGGACCCGACGGACGCGGCGAGCGTCAGGCGTCGGACGGCGCGCCCGAGTCCGCGGCCGCGCCGGGCCGGAGGTGGCGATCGAAGAACTGGACGATGCGCTCGCGCGCGTGTTGGGCGGCGGTTTCGTCGTAGCCGCCGCCGATGAGCTTGCCCATGAAGGTGAACATCGTGCTGTCGTGCTGGTTGAGAAAGGAGTGCCCGGCGGTCGGGTACGTCTCGATGTCGGGCTCGACGCCGGCGGCCTCGCACGCCCCCCGAAGACGCTCGCCCGCGCCACGCAGCGTGCGGTCCTTCGCGCCGAAGCTGCCGACGATCGGGCACGCGCCCCGGAGGTACTCCGCGGCGTCTTTCGGGACCATCCCGTAATTCACGCTCGACGCCCCGAAGCCATGACCCGGTGCCAGCAACAGCGCGAATCCGCCACCCATGCAAAAGCCGATGACACCGACCGGGCCACTGCACTCGCTCTGTCCGATCAGCCACAGTCGAGTCGCGTCGACGTCGTCGAACGCGGGTCCGCGGCGCGCGCGTAAGTCGCGAAAGGTCTCGCGCAAGCATTTGAACTTCGCGCCGCGCCAGAACAAGTCAGGTGCGATCGCGAGGTATCCCGATCGGGCGAGCCAGTCGGCTTGCTCGCGCGCGTCCTGCGACATTCCCAGAGCGTCATGGATGACGACGACACCCGGCCACGGCCCCGAGCCGGCCGGGCGGGCCAGGTAGGCCGGGATCTCACCGGCCGAGGTGGGGATGGTCACGTTGGTCACGGGCGTTTACTAGCGCGCCCGGCCTTCTTGTGCACGGATCCAGTTGACGAGGTCGTCGGTGTCGCCCTCCGTGTGCTCGGCGTAATAGGCCTCGACCCAGCGGAGGATCTGCTCGTCGGTGAAGCCGTCCGCCCGGAGTCGATCCCGCGCCTCGTTCTCGAGCAGACGCTCCGGCTCGACGTCTTCGATCCGTCCGGTCGGCACCGGTACGCCCGCGTCCCGCGGGCTCTCGGGTACGACGTCGTCGGGCGCGGAATCGCGGGCGCGTTCCCTTTCCTGCTCGCGGTCCGCTTTGTCAGCAGCTGCGCTCATCGACCACGCGCGCTCGTCGAATCGGCGGCGCGCACGTCGTCGAACACGATGAACGCGGCGATGCCGAGCGCGCTGCCGACGCCCGCCAGCCCCTCGTAGCTGAGCGGAATGTCGAGCTGCGATTCGGGCACCAGCGCGCTCGCCGCTTCGGACATGACCCCGACGACCCGACGCCCGGGCTCGGGGTCGCCACCGATCGCGCTGATCACCTCGCGCAGCGGGGTACCCATCGCGACCTCACCGACGGCATGACGACGGCTCGACCCCGTGACGGCACAGACGACCGTTCCGGGCGACTCGTCGGTCCCGACAGAACGGAACCACGCCGCACCGTTGCCGATGATGCCGGGGACGTTCGCGATGGTCTCGACGTTGTTGACGAGCGGCAGCGTCGGCACTCGCCCGACACCCTGCTGGGTATAGCCGTAGACGAACTCGCCGCCGTCGCTCACGATCGAGAGCTCGGCGTCCGTCGTCCAGCCGGCGCGCCCGACCTCCCAGATCGCAATGTCGAGGAGGGCCGCCTCGGCATCGCACGTGGGTGGGACGGCGAAGACGACCTCGTCCGCACGAATGGCGCGCGCCGCGAGGACCGCGCCTTCGAGCACCGCGTACGGGTTGCGCCGCAGAATCGTGCGGTCTTTCAACTCGCCGAGCTCGCCGTCGGCGACCGTGACGATCACGCGCGGCGAGCCCGCATCTGCCGGCGCGGTCGCGACCGCGCGCCACTTGCGGCCCGTCGGGAAACCGGCACCGCCGCGTCCCCGAAGTCCCGACGCTTCGATCTCGTCGATGAGCGCTCCGGGCGACACCGTCGCCGCGGCGCGCAGCGCGGTGCCGCCGTCTCGCTCCAAGTGGGCGGCCAGCCCTTCGACCGGTTCGAGGGGAAGAATGCGCGCGGCCTCACTCATGTCTCCCGATTACCCGCTCCGCCCGGGTCGTACGCCTTACCGGTCAGTAAGGGGACAGCGGGCCTTCCCGGCGGGGGTCAGCGCGAACCGGAGGAGCGGCCCCTCGGGATAGTCGCGGATCGTCGTGAGCTCGAAGTAGCGGCGCAGGCCCGGAGTGGACTCGTAGGGGGTCTTGCCGCCAGAGACGAGCGTGAAGAACGCGCCGTACAGGTCGTGGGTACATGCGGTACGGGCGAGCTCGTCGGCGTGCTCGGGTCGGTGGCTCAGACCTGGCACTTCCTGCGCGAATCCGTACAGCACTGGCTCGCGCCGGCTCACGAAGGAAATCACGCCGGGAAGGTCGCTCACGATGAGCGCTTTTCGATCGACATCGCGCACTGCGCGGGCGAGCTCGGAGTTCGTGAAGTACGGCGACGCCAACGAACGCGGGATTGCACCGTTGTTGTCAGCGTCGCGCGTGAACCAGATGCCGGTCGCGAGGAGACACCCGAGGAGCGTGGCGCCCAAGGCGACCCCGACCGAAGCGCGCGCCCGCGCGGGCGCGGTTCGCCACACGCGCTCGAATAGCGAGATCAAGACGACGACCCCGGGCACGACCATTGGTGAGAGCACGCGTTCTTCGACGTCGCTGCCGGTCAACTTCTCGGAGAGCAGTGCGATCGCGAGGTACACGACCAGGAATCCCGTGAGCGCGAGGTAGGTACGCCGCGGCACACCCAACGTCGGCCTGCGTCGCGTCCACAACCACGCGGCCACCCCCGCAACGACCAAGACGATGACGAAGTCCGCTCGTTCGGCCTGCGTCGTCGCGGCGGGCAGCACGAGGCGGCCGATGCCGTCGACGGTGTCTTCGGCCAGCGCGCGCACGGTGGCGCTGCTCGTGCTGTCGAGGCGCGGGCCGAGAAGCTCGCCGACGTCCACCACGTTGCGGATGAGCCACGCGACCGGCACCACCGCGGCGACGCCCGCGAACAGCCCGACGCGCTGGACGACGACGCGGAGCCGGGCACGGCGCAGGACCCACGCGAGCGCGATCGCACCGGTTACCGGGAGCGCGAACGCGGCGTAGCGCAGGAGAAAGGCAGGCCAAACGACGAGCGCGGCGCCGATCAGCGCCCGCGTATCGGCCGGGGCGCGCTCGAGCGCGTCTTCCAGCAGAAGGAGGAAGCCGAGCACGCACACGATGAACAGCGGGTCCGACCAGACGTGGTCGGCGATGTCGAGCAGCCCAGGGGAGAGTGTGATGATCCCGGTGCCGGCGAGCACCAGCCACGGTGACGACACGTGGCGACCCAGCAGTGCGAAAGCGAGCACCACAATGAGCGCGAACGCGACGGCATTCGTGTAACGAGCGGTCGTCAATCCGTCGACGCCGAGCGTCTCGCCGAATGCCAACACGGCGGGATAGGCGGGGGGAAAGACCGCCTCGGGCTCTCGCGTCCAGTCGACGATGCCTCGCCCGTGAGCGAGGTTGTGCGCGATCGAGAGATAGTCGGCAGAGTCCGGACTCACCGCCGGTCCGGAACGGGTTGCGACCAGTGTTGCCGCGAACGCGACGGCCGCCAACGCCACCGCGACGAGCCACCAACGGCGGTCGAGCCGGCGGACGGAGTCGCGCGCCGGCACTGTCGGGGTTCGCGCGGTTGCCGCTTCCTCGACGATGGCCATCGAGGTAACGCTAACTGCGCTCCCGTTGGCGCCCACGCCAGACTCGCCGAGCGACGCGTGTCGCACCGAAGTCGTCGACGGAAGACCGCGCCGATGCGGTCAGCGCCACTTCCAGTCGGGAGCCCGCTGCTCGTTGAACGCGGCACGCGCTTCGCCGGCATCCTCGAAACGAAGCAGCTTGTCCGTATAGAACTGCTCCACCCGGTAGCCCGCTGCGAACGGCATGCCTTCGCTCTGGTTCATCGACAGCTTCGCCAGCCGCAACGCGATCGGGCTCTTGGCGGCGAGCACCGATGCGATCTCGCACGCCGCGTCGAGGAGCTCCTCGCGCGGAACGACGCGATCGACCACTCGTAACGGTTCCAGTTCTTCGACAGGAATGGGGATCCCCGTGAAGAGCATCTTCCGCGCGATGTGCGGTCCGAGCATGCGCACCGCGTGCGCGCTTGCACCGAGCAGTCCGACGTTGATCTCGTTGAGATGGAACGTCGCGCCGTGGGCAGCAACGACGATGTCGCAGAGGCTTGCAAACACGAAGCCGGCCCCGATCGCGGGGCCGTTGATCGCGCCGACCACCGGGACCGGACAGTGGTAAAGCGCGTCCATCGCGCGGCGCGCGACTCCACCGGGGTCGAGAAAGTCCGACGGGGGTCCCGAATCGAGCAGCGCTCGATCGGCCGCGTGCGCCTTCGTATCTGCTCCGGCAATGAAGGCGCGGTCGCCGGCACCGGTGAAGATCACCACTCGCACGTCGCGGTCGTCGGCGATGGTCGAGAAGGTCCGGGCGATCTCGTCGAGCGTTGCTCGTGTCGTCGCGTTCACAGGTGGGCGGTCGATCGTGACTGTCGCGATGTGATCTGCGACTTCGATTCGCAGGTCGCCCATTGCGCTCCTGTTGGCTCGCCCGCAATGACCGGCCGTACCCTAATCCTCCAAATTCCGAAGGAGAGCGGCGGTGACGGAGTCCGACTTGGGAATCGACAGCGTCGTCGGGAACGGCGTGCTCCGCATCACGATCAACCGGCCGCAACGACGCAACTCGCTCGACCGGGACGCGACGCATCGCATGGTGGAGCTCATCGACGCGGCGCCCAGTGACGAGTCGGTCCGGGCAATCGTCATCACCGGCGCCGGCGATCACTTCTGCCCCGGCGCGGATCTCACCAGTGCCAACGAACGCGGCGACCGCCGCCCCCGCATCGGTCATCTCGAGCGGGCACTCGCGGCGGGCGCGCACCGGCTCATCCAAACGATCTGGGAAACCCAGCTTCCTGTCATTGCGGGTGTGCGAGGGGTCGCGGCCGGACTCGGATGCAACCTGGCGCTGGTGTGCGACTACGTCGTCGCGGCCCGCTCGGCGTCGTTCTGGTACCCGTTCGCGGCTCGGGGCTTCACACCCGACAGCGGCAGCACCTTCCTGTTACCGCGGCTCGTCGGTACGGCGCGCGCCAAGCAGATCCTCATGCTCGGGCGCCAGATCGACGGCGCCACTGCGTTCGAGTGGGGGATGGTGACGGAGCTCGTGGACGACGGCGACCTCGACGCCGCGGTCGACCGGATCGCCGCCGAGTTCGCGGCGGGCGCGACCGTCGCCGTCGGTCTGACGAAGTGGGCCGTCAACCACGCGCTGGAGCTCGACCTTGCACACGCGATGCACCAAGAGGCCATGGTGGAGGAGCTCGCCATCCGCTCACCCGACTTCAAAGAAGGCATCGCGGCCTTCCACGACAAGCGCCCGCCGAACTACACCGGCCGCTGACTTGGCGGAGTCAGCGCAAGCGGTTACGGGCGCGCAACGCGTCCAGCGTGGCTTGCCAGGCACGGGGATCCCGCACCGCCCACGCCGCGCCGTCCGTGCCGTTCGGCGTGTAGAAGGTCACGGCCAGGCACGGGGTGCGGGTGGCGCGTGATTGCCAGGTCTCGATGACCGTCACCGCAAGCACGTCGTCGATGAAGATCGTGTTGCGCTGCCCGCGCGCGCCGGTGACGTACTCGATGGTGCGATCGCACAGGACAAGGGTGCCCTTCCGCGCGGCCCACCTGCGGCCGGACGCCAGCCCGAGAAACTCGGCCGCGCCGAAGAGATGCTGACGGCGACCGTCGAGCACCGCCTCGAGGTCGGCTCCACTCAGAGGACCCGATCGACCGAAACCGGGCAACGTCCAAGTTGTTGTCACATGACCCTCCGGGGCAAAGGGGGCGGGCGCATCGCGCTCGCCTCTTATTGATCGGCAGAACGCCACCAAAAATTGACCGGAGCGGCAAATTGTCGGCATCGCTCCGCCGCTCCCGGAAGCGCTTCATCACGCCTTCACCGGAGCCGCGCGAACATCCTCCGCCGTGCGCATTCTCGTGGTCGAGGACGACGCGGCCCTCGGGTCGGTGATCACGCGCGGGTTGCGGGAAGAGGGCCACGGCGTGGACCTCGAGGGGACCGTCGGCGGCGCCGAGGCGGCGCTCGACCTCGCGGAGTACGACCTGGTCGTGCTCGACCTCGGGCTCCCCGACGGTGACGGCGTCGCGATCTGCGACCGGCTGCGGGCCGAACAGCGCCCGACCCGCGTCCTCGTCGTCACTGCGCGGGACGCGGTGAGCGACAGGGTGGCCGGGCTCGACTCCGGCGCCGACGACTATGTCACCAAGCCGTTCGACTTCACGGAGCTCGCGGCGCGGGTGCGGGCGCTGTTGCGTCGCCCGGCTGCGACCGGGTCGCCCGTCCTCGAAGTCGGCGACGTGCGACTCGACCCCGCCGCGCACCGCGCCTGGCGGGACGCGGTGCTCATCCCGCTCACCGCGCGCGAGTTCGCGCTCCTGCACTACCTCATGACGCGCCAGGACGAGGTCGTCAGCCGCACCGACATCATCGATCACATCTGGGACGCGCACTACGACGGAATCTCGAACGTGGTCGATGTGCACGTCGCGAGCTTGCGGCGCAAGCTCGACCAGCCCGGCCGGCCTGCACCGATCGAGACGGTCCGGGGAGTGGGTTACCGCCTCAGCGGCTAGGCCCGCTCGCACTGCCGCTTGCCTTCGAACGCGCGAGGATCATCAGGGTGCGGCTCGGTTGGGTCCGGCTACGCCTTGCGCTGACGTTCGCGCTTATCACGGCGGTCGCCGTCGGCGTGATGGCGTTCTTCGCCATCCGCTTCGGCACCGCACGCCTCGAGGACCAGGCCGAGCGCGACCTACGCGACCAGGTTGCCCGTGTCGTCCCCCGCATCGACCCACGCAACATCTCGGCGCTTCCGGCCGACGAACCCGACACCTGGCTGGTCAGTACTGCCCGCAACCAGCAGCCCAAGAAGCTCGGCGCCTCGAAGATCGAGCCGCCGCTGATCTCGATCGCCACGGACGCCGTACAGGGCGGCCCGCAGCAGCAGCGCTATTCACAGAACGGCAGCGACTATCTGCTCTACGCGCAACCGCTCGGCCGGTCGGCACCGCGACTCGTCATCGTCGGCGCCCGTCCGCTCGCGGCCGAGCAGTCGGACGCCGACTCACTCCGCCTGCGGATCGGCCTCGCGGCGGCCCTGGTTGTCGTGTTCACGCTGGTCGCGGGATTCTGGCTCGCCGGTCGCTGGCTGCGTCCGGCGCGCCGCGCGCTCGAGCAGCAACAAGAGTTTCTGGCGAACGCCGCGCACGAGCTGCGGACGCCGATCGCCGTCATCCAGGCTTCGGCCAGCCAGGCGTTGAGCCGTCAGCGACCGACCGAGGAGTACGTGCTCGCGCTCGCCGAGATCCGTCACGCGGCCGAGCGGGCCGGTCGAAGCGTCTCGGATCTCTTGGACCTGGCGCGCTTCGACGCGCACCAAGCGGTGCTGCGCCGCGCGCCGCTGCGCCTCGACCTGCTGGCCGAGGAAGTCGCGGCGTCGGTTCCCACGGAGGACGTCGTCGTCGAAGTCGTACCCAGCGATCCCGTCGTCGTGCCGGCGGACTACTCGCTGCTGCGGCAGGCGATCGACAACGTCGTTCGGAACGCGACCCGCCGGGCCTCCCACGTCGAGCTCGAGGTCAGCGGGTTTCGCAAAGACGTCTGCGTCGAGGTCCGCGACGACGGCCCCGGCTTCCCCGCCGACCTCCTTCCCTCGGTGTTCGAGCGCTGGCGTTCGGGCAACGGCCGGACCGACCGCCGGGGCTCGGGGCTTGGACTGTCGATCGTCCGCTCGATCGTCGAGGCGCACGGCGGTCACGCCGAGGCCGCCAACCGCCCCGAGGGCGGCGCGATGATCCGGCTCTGGCTCCCGCGAACACGACACTGAGGGTGGAGGGCGTGGACGGATCAGACACTGACGACGTACACGGCGAGGTCCCGGAAGGCGTCGGCCCGGAGGTGTTCCGCGAGCGCTTGGAGCAGGTCACCCGCGACGACGCGCAACACGGTGCTCAGATGCGGCTCCAGGAAAAAGACGTCTTCCTCGAAGACATCGAGAGCATCGAACAGGAGCCCGGCGGGCATGGTTCACGGGTCCGGCTCCGCAACGGGCTCATCATCGGCGGCGTCACGGGCGCGGCGATCGTCGCCGCGCTGGCGACGATTCGCTACCGCCGCCGCCGTCACCGCTAGTGCGCGCGCTCCGTAACGGAGTGGGGTGCAAGACCTTGTGCGGGGCGGGCGTACCCTGGATGCTGACTCTATGAGTGAGCCCAACTCCCGCAGATCGGCGCCCATGTTCATCGACGGCTTCGTCCATCAGCTTCCCGACATCGACCCGGCCGAGACCGGAGAGTGGCTCGACTCGCTCGACGCAGTGATCGACAGCCGGGGGCGCTCGCGCGCTCGCTACATTCTCGCCCGGCTCATGGAGCGGGCCCGCGACCAGGGCGTCGGCGTCCCGGCGATGGTCACGACCGACTACGTCAACACGATTCCGGCTGAGCAGGAGCCATGGTTCCCGGGTGACGAGGACATGGAACGCCGTATTCGCTCATACATCCGGTGGAACGCGATGGCGATGGTGGACCGGGCCAACCATCGGTTCGAGGGGCTCGGCGGCCACCTCGCCACGTTCGCATCGGCGGCTGCGCTCTACGACGTGGGCTTCAACCATTTCTTCCGCGGCAAGCGCGACGGCGGGTTCGGGGACCAGGTGTACTTCCAGGGCCACGCCGCCCCCGGGATCTATTCGCGCGCCTTCCTCGAGGGACGCCTCACCGAAGAGCAGCTCGACCGGTTCCGGCGCGAGGTGTTCGGCGGCGGGCTTCCGTCGTATCCGCATCCTCGCCGCATGCCGGACTTCTGGGAATTCCCGACGGTGTCCATGGGTCTCGGCGCGCTCAACGCGGTGTACCAGGCGCGCTTCAACCGTTACTTGCTGCACCACGAGATCGTCGACACGAGCAAGGCGAAGGTCTGGGCGTTCGTCGGTGACGGCGAGATGGACGAGCCCGAGTCGCTCGCCGGGCTGTCCCTCGCGGCGCGCGAGCAGCTCGACAACCTGATCTTCGTCGTCAACTGCAACCTGCAGCGCCTCGACGGGCCGGTCCGCGGGAACGGCAAGGTCATCCAGGAGCTGGAGGCGACCTACCGCGGTGCGGGCTGGAACGTCGTCAAGGTGATCTGGGGTCGCGGGTGGGACGAGCTCCTCGCCCGTGACGTCGACGGCGTGTTGGTGAACAAGATGAACACCACGGTCGACGGCGAGTTCCAGAAGTACACCGTCGAGAGCGGCGCCTACATCCGCGACCACTTCTTCGGCCCGGACCCTCGGCTGCGCCGGATGGTCGACCACCTGACCGACGAGGATCTGCAACGGCTCCCCCGCGGCGGCCACGACTATCGCAAGGTGTACGCGGCCTACAAGATGGCCGTCGAGCATCACGGGAGCCCGACCGCGATCCTGGTGAAGACGGTCAAGGGCTGGTCGCTGGGCTCCGAGATCGAGGGCCGCAACGCCACGCACCAGATCAAGAAGCTCGGCCCCGACGAGCTGAAGCGCTTCCGTGACCGGTTGCGCCTCCCGATCCCCGACCAGGAGCTCGACGACGGCGTTCCTCCCTACGCGCATCCGGGGGCGGAATCGCCGGAGTACGAGTACCTGATGGCGCGCCGGCGCGAGCTCGACGGCCCGTTGCCCGACCGCGTGGTTCGCAAGAAGGCCTTCGCGTTGCCGGGGCGCGAGGCCTATGCCGACATGCTGGCCGGGACCGGCGAGAAGGTCCGTGCGAGCACGACTACCGCGTTCTCGCGCATGCTGCGCAACCTCCTGCGCGATCCGAGCATCGGCCGGCGCATCGTCCCGATCGTGCCCGACGAAGCCCGCACCTTCGGCCTCGACGCGCTGTTCCGCGAGGTGAAGATCTACGCGCCGTTCGGCCAGGTGTACGAGCCGGTCGACGCCGGCCTACTGCTCTCGTACGTCGAGGCTCGCGAGGGCCGGATCCTCGAGGAGGGCATCACCGAGGCCGGCTCGATGGCGTCGGCGACGGCCGCCGGGACCGCGTACGCGACGTGGGGTCAGCCGATGATCCCGTTCTTCATCTTCTATTCGATGTTCGGGTTCCAGCGCATCGGCGACCTCATCTGGTCGTTCGGTGACCAGCGCGGCCGCGGATTCTTGTTCGGCGCGACGGCCGGCCGGACCACGCTTACGGGCGAGGGGCTGCAGCACTGCGATGGCCAGAGCCAACTGCTCTCGACCGCGATCCCGAACTGCCGCGCGTACGACCCGGCGTTTGCGTACGAGCTCGCGGTCATCGTGCGTGACGGCATCGCGCGCATGTACGGCGAAAACCCCGAAGATTGCTTCTACTACATCACGCTGTACAACGAGACCTACCCGATGCCGGCGATGCCGGAGCCGAGCGAGGGCGCGAGCATCGAAGACGGCATCGTGCGCGGCCTGTACTTGTACCGACGGTTGCCGGACGAACGGCGCCATCGCGCGCAGATCCTTGCGAGCGGTACGTCGATGCTCGCGGCGCTCGATGCGCAACGCATCCTCGTCGACGAATGGGACGTCGCGGCCGACGTTTGGAGCGCGACGAGCTACAAGGTCTTGCGTGAGGACGGCATGAGCGTGGAACGGTGGAACCGTTTGCACCCGACCGAGGCGCCGCGCGTTCCCTACGTCACCGAGCAGCTCAGCGGCACCGAAGGACCGATCGTCGCGGTCACCGACTTCATGAAGATCGTGCCCGACCAGATCGGACGGTTCGTCCCGCAGCCGTTCATCCCGCTCGGAACGGACGGTTACGGCTTCTCGGACACCCGGGTCGCGCTCCGGCGCCACTTCGAGGTCGACGCGCAACACATCGTGATCGCCGTCCTCGACGGGCTCGCCCGTGTCGGCGACATCAAGAGCGACGTGGCCAACGAAGCGATTCGCCGTTACGACATCGACCCGGATCGCCCCGACCCTCGGACCGCCTAGCCAGCCCCGAACTTACGAGGCTTGACGGCCGCCCTCGTCGACGCGTAGCGGGTCGTCCTCGTCCCAGTCGTCGAGCTCGTCGTCGTCTTCGTCGTCCCAATCAGCGCGCGGCGCGTCGCTGTCGTCAACGTCGGCGAGCGTGCGATCGCTCTCGGCGAAGAGGCCGTCGTCGTAACCCTGTTTCAGCTCGCGCGCCTCACGGAACCGGCGAGCGCGTCCTTTCCTCGGCACGTCCTCACCACTCCTTGGTCCCGCCCCGGGAACGCCGAGATCGGCGCAGCGGGAGCGGCCTCTCGTTGGACCGTCGCTCGCCCCATGCCCTCCGGACCCGCTTCCGGGCCTCGAGCTGCCGGCCAGGTACACCATTCTCCCACGCGGCCGGAGGGTCGCGCGTCAACTAGTCGAGATTTCTGTACGGCTGGTTTCCGTAGCGGTCGAGGTGGGTGACCCGCTCCACCGGCTGCCGGGTCGGGGGCCCATATCGGCCTCGAGGCCACCCGAGCGGGATAGCGGCGACGGGGGTGACTCCTCTCGGCAGGCCCAGGGTGCGGCGGGTGAGGGAGACCGACCACACGGGCAGCGTGGTCAGCGTCGCCCCGAGGCCGAGAGCGCGGGCGGCGAGCAGGAGGTTCTGGACCGCCGGGAAGATCGACCCGTAATACGACGACGCCGCCACCCGGGGGACCGGAAGGTACGGACCGCGCATGCACGGGACGATGATGACGGGCACCTCTTCGAAGTGGTCGGCCTGCCATTGCACGGCGCCCATGATCCGCCCGACGGAGAGATCGCGCCGGGCCCGACGCACCTCTCTTCGTTTGTAGACCGACCACGCCTGGCGGTTGAGCCGCGCCAGTTGATGCTTCACCGCCGGGTCGCGCACCACCACGAACGCCCAGTCCTGCTGGTTGCCGCCGGTCGGCGCCTTGACGGCGAGCCGAAGGAGCGTGAGCACGGTGTCGTCGTCGACCGGATCGGGTAGCAGGCGACGGATCGCGCGCTGGGTTTCCATCGCCTCGACCAGCGGCATGCGCAAGCCGTTCGCGACCTCGTCGAAGCTCGGCACCGTGCCCCTCCCACGACGCGTCGGAAACGCGACCGGGTGAGGCTACTGGCACGACGGCCTCGCTCTCATCGTCCTCTCACCGGCGGTGTGAGATAAAGGTGCGCTGACCGGTGGGCCAGAGGCCCTCACGCGTACCCGACACCTTCCTGGGAGCGACGGATGAAGCGGCTGAAGGCATTCCTTGGTTTGGTGACACTGTGCGCCGTCGGCGTGGGTGCGGCACCGAGCGCCGCATCGGGGATATCGGCCCACCCCCCGATCACTCGAGTGCGTGCGGGGACGAGCACCAACTGGTCGGGCTACGCGGCCAGCGGATCGGCAGGAAGTTTCACCAACGTCGCGGGGACCTGGACCCAACCATCCGTGCAGTGCAACTCCCAGAGCACGTATTCGGCGTACTGGGTCGGAATCGACGGTGATACCACTTCGACGGTCGAGCAACTCGGGACGGAAGGCGACTGCTCAAACGGCAGTGCGCGCTATTACGCGTGGTTCGAGATGTACCCACATCCTGGGTACTACGCGCCGATCACCGTCACGCCGGGTCACAGCTACCACGCGTCGGTGAGCTTCGTCGGTGCGGGCTCCTATCGGCTGACCCTCGCGGATACGAACACCGGACAGTCATTCGCGACGACGCAGAAACTGCCTTCCGCGAAGCGTGCCTCTGCGGAGGCGATCGTGGAGGCACCCTCGAGTGGCGGAGTGCTGCCGCTTGCGAACTTCGGCACCGCGACATTTGCGGGGGTGAGCGCCAACGGCGCGGCGCTCGCGACGTTCAATCCCGAACCGATCACCATGGTCAACAGCAGCGGTGCGGTGAAAGCCGCGCCCTCGGCCATCTCGGGCGGAAACTTCTCCGTCAAGTGGTACGCGTCGACGTAGCGCGCAGCATCGGTCGGGGCCGCTATTTTTTGGGTCCCGGGCGATTAGCTCAGCGGGAGAGCGCTGCCTTCACACGGCAGAGGTACGGGGATCAACACCCCGATCGCCCACGATGTTTATGCAGGTGAGCGCACCTTTTTCCGGGTCGAGTTTCCTGGCGTGCGGATGTCGTGACACCGACTGGAGTCAGACCATGGCGTGCTTGAGGCGCTGATTCACCTTGTCGAGGATGGCTTGTCCTTGAGTCTGATCGAAGGGTTGGGTGCCATTGGTGAAAAACGACGCGCTCAGTTCGGCGCGTCCTTTGAAGATGCCGACCTGCACCACGGTGAGGGTAAACGGCTGACTGTTGGACGTGCCGGAGACCTGCGTCTCGATTGCGGTGGAGTAGCTGCCGTAGCGTTTCACCGTGACCCGCTGCGCGCTCACGTCGGTGACACCCTGGCCCGAAAGTGCCGCCTTGGCGACCTGGGCCAAGCAGTCCGCGAAGCGAGCGTTGCTCGCGACCGCGCGGTCCGTCTTGGCGATCGCGGCGGTCTTGACGAAGTCCACTGAGGACTTGATCAGGCTGCCGTCTTGGGAGTTGGTCAGGTCGGGACCGGCGAGGTGTGCGGTCACGACCCGCTTCGAGACCGACGTGCCGACACAGGCGGCAATTTTCGGGAACTGTTCGCTGCTGGGAGAACTCTTCGCCACGGTGTAGCTACTTCCGGCGTCAGCCGGTTTGACGACAAGCTGTTTTGCTGTGGTTTTGTCTGAAGCAGACGCGGGTGCCGCCACAACCCCGAGGGTGACCACGACTGCGACTCCGAGACCCAGGACCCGCGAATCCATCGCCGCACCTCCGATGACCGACGGTTTCGCACACCGTATCGATCACGCGGCACGCCACTCGCACCGCGAATCGTCGGGGACGGCGATGACAGCGAGCATCTTGCGTAACGTCATCAGGCGATCGCGGACTCTTGGTGTGGACCTCGGGCGAACCCTGCGCACCCGAGGAGTGCGCGTTACTCACGAGCGATTTGCAGTCTGGTCAGGTTGAGGTCGTCGAGGACGGGCGTTGGGGTCCGTATGACACGATCGTGAAATGGATGGACTCCGATGGCGCGCCGCGGTACTTCCTCGTCGAGCTGGTCACGGTGTAAGGCCGGGGTGATGCACCGAAGTGTGGTCGCGGGGGTTTGGACGATCGCAGTGGGAGCCGTCGTTTGTTGCGCCGGCGCCGTGCCCGCGGGTGCGGTGTCGTCGGGTGGGGCTCCTTGGTGCGCGGGGAGCACGAAGACAGCGGCGATCAGCGCGATCAAGACGGCGTGGGACTACGTCTTTGACGGCGCGAAGCGTTACAGCCTCGATCAGCGGGCTCACTACATCCACCGCCTCGATCGGAATCAGCGGTTTCTTGCCGACTACCAGGCCAGCGCCAAGAAGCACGTCATCGCCGCGGCGATCACTACGGTCAAGATCAACCACGTCACCTGTCGAACTATGACGAAGGCCGACGTGGACTATGACCTGGTCATCAGCGGGATCGTGGCGAGGGTGTGGCACGTCGGGGTCTGGCGGTACTCGACCGTGGGGCGTGGAAGGTGAGTGCCCGCACCTATTGTGAATACCGCGCGCTCGGGGACTCGACCGTAGGCAGGAGTCCATGGTGTGGGCCGATCCTGAAGAAAGCAGGCGAGGCTCCTCCGCCGCCGACGAGCCTTGCGCGTCGTCGTGGCGGGTAGCGTTCTTTCCCTCTTGCACTACGGGCAGGTACTGGTCACGTCACCCGTCGAGGCATTGACGTCGATGCCCCAGGATGCTTTGGGTTTCGCCTTGAGGTAGTCCTGGGCCACGAGGGTCGGTACGTCGGCCCAGCGGCCGTTGTTGGCATAGAAACCAACCGCTGCGGCCTGGACGGTTTGCGAACTGGCGGTGCACGCCTCGCGCTCGCCGGTTCCTTGGAACGCGCCGATGCCCAGGATCACAATCGCCGCCAGAATCCCCAAGATGAGCACCACGACGAGCATTTCGATGAGGGTGAGGCCTTCCTGCGCGGCGTGGCGGCGCGCGAACGTTGTCTTGTGCGGGCAAGACGCGGTGTGCCAGCGTGAGAAGCGGTCGTGGGTCTGGGGGGAGGGGCTATGCGGCGGTGGTCGGGTATTGCCGGGATCGTCTTTGTGGTGTTTGCGGTGGTGTCGCGTCTGGTGCGGGGCAGCGTGCCCGATCCTGAGAAACGGGACGCGCTCGCCAAGTTCACCAAGTACTACGCCCACAGCTCCCACACCAAGGCGGCGGTCGCCGCGGTCGTGATCGGTTTTGTCGCGCTGTTCGCCTTCGCATGGTTCATCGGCGGCGTCTGGAGCCGGCTACGGACCGCGCAGGCAGCGACGACGATCCCGTTGATCATCGTCGCGATCGGCAGCGGTGCGTTTGTCGCATTGGGTATGGCCGAGCACGTCCTCTCGGACGTGGTCGGGGTCACGCTCAACTTCTCGACGGGCTACACCCTCCATAAAGGCTTCGACGCGGCGACGGCGCTGGTGCTGAACGAAGCCGGGCGGGCCGCGTTCTTGGGGGCGATGCTCGCCGTCGGTGCCGCCACCGCAGCCACCGGCATCGTCATCTTGGCGACGCGGGTGCTTCCCGTCTGGCTCGCCTGGGTTGGCTTCGCGATCGCGGTGCTGTGCCTCCCGGCGATTCCACCCCTCACTTTTGTGGCCGCGATTCTGCTCGCGATCTGGACGTTGGTGATCAGCGGCCTCATGGTCCGCGCCGACCCCTCCGAGGTACCCACCGCGGCGTGAGGTCTCGCGCCAGTGATGCGAGATGTGGCCGCGCAAGCGTTTCGGCCGCTCCCGGTGAAGTCGAGCGGCGGATTCACGCGACCGCCCAACAGCGATCAACCGGAAGGCGATGAGAGAGGTGACGGAGTGTCGCTGGATCGTCGCGGTGCTGCCCGTGACCGTAATCGTGAATGTCGACGTCTGGTTGGCCGTGGGCCACGTGCACGCCGAGTGCACAGAAGTGCACACGATTTTTCGGCGGTTTCATCTCCGCGAAGCTCAATGCCGCTCGAGTCAACATGCGTTTAGGCAGGTCAGCGACATAAAGTGACCGTAACATCGAGAAATGGAACCCGGCGAAAAGGGCTCGCCTGCTTTCACGCGGCAGAGGTCACTGGTTCGAAACCAGTATCGCCCACGCCGAATTCTGGAAGGAACGAGACGTGGCCGGCGAAGCGCTTGAACATCTCAGTGACGACGAGCTCTGCGCGCTAGCGCTTGCTGCTGATCCGGATGCGGCGCTCGACGTCGATGCCGTGTGCCTCTGGGACTGGATCGATACCGGCGGAATTCACCCGCTACCGGAGTGGTACATGCCCGCCCCGTTGCCGGGGCCCCGCCGCTTGGCAGGTTGGCGTCGCCGACTCATCCGCGTCAACGTCGGGCTCATCATTGTCTCGTTCGTGACCATCAACGCTTTCGGGTTGTGCAACACGTATGGGCAGCTCCACTTTTAGATCAGCGTTCCGCGCGGTCGGTCGATTCAAGACGGGCGATTCAGAGGTCACTGGTTCGAAACCAGTATCGCCCATGATGTTTCCGCAGATGAGCGCACATTTTTCTGGGTTCCTTCATACCTAGCAGTCGGCGATCGGCGAGTTCAACCGCGCAGCGAACGGCGACGTGAACGCCGCCGTCGATTTCACCGCCCACGGCCAACGGAACAGTCGGCGCTGCGAAGGCTGCTGCGAGAACCTCGGCCATGATGGCGCCACTGGACATCGGTGCGAGTTCTGGTCAGTCCGCGGGCGGAGGAAGAGGTACGCGACGCCCGCGGGCAGTCGTCAGGTCAGCTGCCGGTGCGGGCCCACCGGTCAGGCTCGGCGGGAGCCGGGCTCTCGGGTACTTCGGGTGGGGTGAGTGGGCGCCGGATCGGCAGTCTCGGAGATGTCTTCCGGTTCAAGCGCGTGTCCACGCAGTTCCGCTGGGATGGCCTCGTCGGCGAGGTCACGGACCTGATCAAGCAACGTGCCCCGCACCTGCTGGAAGTCACGCCAGACTTTCGCCACGCGCTGTGCCGCGTCGGGCAACTTGTCAGGGCCGAGCACCAACAGGGCGACCACCGCGATGATCAGCCAGTGCATCGCTGAAAAAGCACCGTCAAACGGCACGGGTGGCTAACCCTTGTTGCTGCTCTTGTCAGCGTCGAGTTCGGGGTCGCCTGACTCGGTGTCGGTGCTCTCATCGAGTCCCTTGCGGAACTCTTTGGAGGCTTGGCCGAGCGAGCGCGCCAATTTCGGGATCTTCGAGCTGCCGAACAGCAACGCGGCGACGGCGATCACGAGCAGGAATTCCCAACCGGCAATCTCGCCCAGAACGGGCGGCATCAGCGCCCCCTTCCGTGGTGGCTGCACCACGGTATCGGTCCAACACCGTGGGCGAGCAGTCGGACACCGCCCGCAGACGTCTTGTAGAAGCGAATGTGAGTCAAGTGCCGCGCCCAAGCCGCCCGACTGTGCGCCCGCTATGGGGCGGCGCGGGTAGCTGGTCGGTGGAGCCTCAATTTTGAGGACCAGCGCGGGGTGCTGCGACCACCGGGCTCAAGGTGGAGCAATCGATCGAACATAGAAATTCGGTGTTGGTGAGCGAGGACAGACAGTCTGTCATCGCATGTCCACCGCACTGGTGGAGGTAGTGAGCACGTATCCGTAGTCTTGGAGCGCACCGATGATTCCGGGTAACGCGGCGATGGTCTGTGATCGGTCGCCGCCGCCGTCATGCAAGAGCACGACACCGCGCCGCCGCACCGAATCGAGAACTCGGTGGGTGATCACATCGACACCGGGGCGTGTGTAGTCGCGAGGATCGACACTCCATAGAAACGCTCGCAGACCCAGCCGCGCCGCGATAGCCACGACGGTCAGGTTGATCGCCCCGTAGGGTGGCCGAAACAGAGTCGGGGTAACCCCAGCAGCCGAGCGGATCGCGGCCGTGCCGTTTGAGAGTTCCGCGGTGATGCCGTCGGGAGACAGCTTGGTGAGATCCGGGTGGTGAAACGTGTGGTCACAGAGCATGTGGCCAGCGTCGCGAATCGCGCGTACGAGGTCGGGAAAGGCGAGCGCTGATCGGCCCACGAGACAGAACACCGCCCGCACCCCACGCTGGGCGAGGATCTGCAGCACCGGGGGTGTCCACCGCGGATCGGGGCCGTCGTCGAAGCTGAGGGTCACGACCGCGTCGAGCAGCGGGACGGGCGCTACGGGTGCGCGGATGACTCGATCCGCCACGGTCTCACCGCTGCGCGCACCGTAGGTTTCTTCGGTCTCGCCGTCCACGCCGCCGCTCCAGAGGCCATGAGCGACCTTGTCGTGGTCCGGATAGGGGATCCGCACGTCGCGGGTCGCCAGCGGTTCGATCGCGTCCTGGCCGTCAGACACGACAATGCGTGCCCCATCGGAGAGTCGCGCATCGAGACGCATCCGTCGGTTCCCGACCCGCACGACTGCCCGCACGTAGTGCGCGTCGAGGATGCGACGCGTCATGACCGACCAGAGTCTCCCGTCGCGGGGCCGCACCCCAGCGGCAGTGAGCGCCCGCTCGACCGTGGCGGGAGCCCGGACCTGTACCGCTCCGCCATCAACCCGGACGTCGATCGTCGCGGACCCTCGCGCCAACACCACGAGCAGGAGTCCTGTGACCCCGGCGACGCACACGCCAACCGAGATGAGCCGCCGTGTACGTCGCGCCTGTCGCCGCACGCGCCGTAGTGTGACCGATCCATCACCGCGTAGTCGCGCGGCCGGTCACCGCGACGTTCCAACCGACGGACCATCTCAACGGTCTCGGACGCGGGCGATCGGCGCCGCCTTGCGACCTGGTATGAGTCGACGTATTGGAAGAACGATCGAGTGTCCCGAACCGGCGACGTTCGGAGACCCGGCCCTGTGGTGGAGGTCCGTAGTTGCCACTACTTCGAGGGTCCGTCTGGGATTAAGTTCAGTCTCCGCCACGTCGAGAGGGGGGTCGGGTCGTGAGACGAAGACTCGGTCGCCTCGTTTTCGTTGCTCTCTTGGCGTCTGCGGTTGGCGGTGCGAGCGCTGCTCCGGCGG
>Ga0066710_100000928_pt1 | contig 20107 bp, 19 predicted proteins | sample GraSoiAngelo_159_FD_79666 | JGI IMG/M metagenome (GOLD analysis project Ga0066710, IMG submission 79666) | Grasslands soil microbial communities from the Angelo Coastal Reserve, California, USA - 14_1009_16_40cm | ecosystem: Environmental > Terrestrial > Soil > Grasslands | place: USA...
CCTCGTCGCTGTACGCCTTGAACTTCGCGTCGAACTCCAGCTCCACGGTCCGTGGTCGCGGCAGGTCGATCGTGATGACGCGCGCCAGGCGCCCGGGCCCCGGGGTCATGACCACGACCTTGTCAGCGAGCAGGATCGCCTCGGGGATCGAGTGCGTGACGAACAGAATCGTCTTGCGTCGCGCTTCCCAGATTCGCAGCAGCTCGAAACCCATCTCTTCGCGGGTCATCGCGTCGAGCGCGCCGAACGGCTCGTCCATCAGGAGAAGGCTCGGGTCGGGCAGCAATGCGCGGCAAATGGCGACGCGCTGTTGCATCCCGCCCGACAGCTCCCGGGGAAGCCGGGTCTCGGACCCGGCGAGGCCGCTCAGCGCGAGCAGTTCCAGCGCACGATGCCGATAGGCTTTGGGATCCAAACCGAGCATGTCAGCGGAAAACAGCACGTTGTCGAGCACGGTGCGCCAGGGTAGGAGCACCGGATGCTGAAAGACGATCCCGACGTCGGGAAAGGGGTCGCGGACGACGGTGTCACGCACGCGGATGGTCCCGCCACTGGCCGGCGTGAGACCCGCGACCAGCTTGAGCAGCGTGGACTTGCCGCAGCCGCTCGGCCCCACCAGCGTGACGAACTCGTTCTCGGCGATGTCGAGCGTGATGTCCGCGACAGCGAGGACAAGGTCCCCGCGACGGGTCCGGTACGTCTTCTCCACGCCCTGGAGTCGGATCAAGATCCCGCCGGGTGGGCGGCGAGCACCGCGCTAATGTTTCGTCGGCAGGAGATCGTTGGTGTAGATCTCCTCGAGCGGCACCTTCCGCTTGAGGCCGAGATACTCCGTGTACGTGTCGCGTGTCTTCTCGAGCCTCGCGGGCTCGAATTGGCCGACCGCGACCGTACCCTTCATGACTTCCTCGGCATAGACGAAGCGGCTGGCCACCTGCGCGGCGCCGAGCGCGCCGTCGGGATCGACTTCAGGATGGTGCTTCACGACGTACTTCACGCCCTCGTCGAAGTGTTTCTGCCGGAACGCATAGTCGGCGCCGCGAAGGGTGGCGCGGAGGAACGCCTTCAGCGGCTCGGGGTCCCGGGCGACGGTCTCGTCGCGCGCGACCAGCGAGGTCGAGCTGAGGTCCAGACCGAGATCGGCCCACGCGACGAGCACGCGGATGTCCTGGTTCGACTGCTGTGCGACCTTCCGGATCCTCGCCTCGTGGACGACGAAAAACGGCACGGCGTCGGTCTGCCCGTTGATGAGGGCCGGCGGCATCGAGGCCGCGTCCATCGTCACCCACGTCACCGAGCTCGGCGCCAGCCCCGACAACCTCTCGAAGATGGGCCAGAGGATCTGGTGGCTGTTGCCGGGCGAGATCGCGAGCTTCTTCCCCGCGAGGTCCTTCGGCGACTTGATGGGCGAGTCGGCGCGCAGGAAGATCCCGTGGGGCGGCCGCCGGTACCAGAGCGCGATGCCCTTCACCTTCGCGTCGGTGTTGGCGCGCGCGGCGATGACGGTGGAGATGTCCGCGATGCCGACGTCGCCCTGGCCAGCGGCGATACGCTTGACGGTGTCCGCCGAGCCCTGGCCGCGAACAATCTTCACGTCAAGCCCCTCCTCCCGATACCAGCCCTTCTCGAGTGCGGTGTAGTGGGGCACGTACTCGCCGGTCGGCACAAAGTCGAGGACGAGGGTGTACGGTCTCACCGACGTCTGCGCGTCGACGAAGCACCAGACGGACAGCACGACGCCGACTGCGAGCAGCGAGACGCGCCCCCCGATTGTCCGTCGCATACGAGAGTCCTCGGGGCGAGAGCCCGCCGTCATGGCTCATTTCTCCCCGAGCGCGCGCCGGAGCTCCGTCGTCACGCGCGTGGCTTCCGCCATGATGAACGCGATCTCGCTGTTGGTCGTGATGAAGCGCGCGCCCTTCTTGATGTACTCGACCTGCCGTGGAAGGTAGCGGTCGCCGCCCATCCCGGCGATCTTGCCGTTCGCCACGGTGGTGGCGATCACGCGATCGATCGCCTTGGCGCCTTCGGGATCGCCGAACTGGCCGGGCTTGCCCATCGCGGTCAGGAGGTCGTTGGAGCCGATGTGGATCACGTCCACGCCGTCGACCTTGGCGATCTCTTCGACATTGTTCACCCCTTCCGGCGTCTCGATCATGCACACTACCAGGGTCGCGTCGTTCAGCGCCGACACGGTCTGGCTTGCGGGCACCGGGCGGTAGTCGAACATCGGGTATGCGCCCGCGGCCGAGCGTCGGCCGACCGGGGGAAACTTGGCGCGAGCGACCGCCCGCCGCGCCTCGGCGGCGGTGTTGACGTCCGGGTAGACGATGCCCATCACGCCGTTGTCCAGCAGCACCTGCACGTCCTGGTCGTCGACGCTCTTGACGCGGGCGAGCGGCGTGATGCCGCACCCGAGCGCGGTGTGCGCGATGTGCGCGATGGTCTCCAGGGTGAAGATCGCGTGCTGGCCGTCGATGAAGATGAAGTCGTGGCCGGTGGATTTCGCGATGCGCGCGATGTCGCCCGAGCGTGCGAGGCGCACGTTCATGCCGAGCGCCACTCGGCCGGCCTTCATCATCTCTTTCAGCGGGTTCGTGAGGATCGGCGCGTCTGCCATGAGCTCCTCCTGATCGGAGGAGTTTACCGCTATCGGTGGGCTGTCCGGTTGCTCAGTTTGCCATCACCGCGCGCCGGCGAGCCCACGCGCGGAGGGCGTCGATCTCCTCCCGGCGCGTCACCGATAGCGGTTTGGTCGACGTCAGCTCGTCGAGGAGGATCTCGGTGCTGAGCTCGACCGAGCGCGAGAACGCCGTGTAGAGCCCGGAGATGACGGCCTGCTGGATCTCGGCGCCGGTGAAGCCGTCGGAGCTCGCGGCCAGCCGATCGAGGGCGAACGCAGCAGGATCGCGCTTGCGCTTGCGCAGGTGGACGGCGAAGATCTCCTTGCGATCCTCGGCGGTCGGCAGGTCCACGAAGAAGATCTCGTCGATGGCGATCAGGGGGTAGTGCGACTGGATCATCAGCTCGAGGTCGCGGAGCGGGGCCATCCCGCATTCGAGAATAGCAGGAACGTGTGAGGAAACCGGCGTACGGCCGGCGACCCTGGCGTCCCCGCGTATAATTGCGACCGCATGCCAGACTTCCACGCGGTCATCGTCGGGGCCGGATTCGCAGGGCTCTACATGCTCCATCGTCTCCGCCAGCTCGGGCTGTCGGCGCGCCTCTTCGAGGCGGGCGACGGCGTCGGCGGCACGTGGTACTGGAATCGCTATCCCGGTGCGCGCTGCGACGTCGAGAGCATGGACTATTCGTACTCGTTCTCGGACGAGCTGCAGCAAGAATGGAAGTGGAGCGAGCGGTACGCCTCCCAGCCGGAGATCCTGACGTACATCAATCACGTCGCCGATCGCTTCGATCTGCGGCGCGACATCCGGCTCGCCACCCGGGTGACGGCCGCGACCTTCGACGAGGCCGCGCGGTGGTGGACGGTCACGACCGACCGCGGCGATCGCGTGTCCGCGCGCTTCTGCATCATGGCAACCGGGTGCCTGTCCACGGCCCAGGTGCCGAACTTCCCGGGGCGGCAGAGCTTCAGGGGCGCGACCTATCACACCGGCCGCTGGCCGCACGAGGGCGTCGACTTCACCGGCCAGCGCGTGGGGGTGATCGGCACCGGCTCGTCGGCGATCCAGTCGATCCCGATCATCGCCGCTGAGGCCGCCCACCTGTTCGTCTTCCAGCGCACACCGAACTTCAGCGTCCCCGCGCGCAACGCGCCCCTCGACCCGGACTTCGAGCGTCAGGTGAAGACGTGCTACGCCGACTTCCGGCGCCAGGCGCGCGAGTCCCGCGTCGGCTTCGTGGTGGAGCGCAGCGAGGGCTCGGCGCTCGCAGTGACGGCCGACGAGCGGCGGCGCGAGTACGAGAAGCGCTGGAACCGCGGCGGCCTGGGTTTCACCGCAACCTACGTCGATCTCTTGACCGACAAGGATGCCAACGATACGGCCGCCGAGTTCTGCCGCGAGAGGATTCGCGCCGCGGTCCGCGACCCCGAGGTCGCCGATCTCCTCGCGCCGAAGGACTACCCGGTCGGCACCAAGCGCATGTGCGTCGACACGGGCTACTACGAGACGTTCAATCGCGACAACGTCACCCTGGTCGACATCCGCCGGGCGCCGATCGAGGCGATCACACCCGACGGCCTGCGCACGCGGGAGGCCGAGTACGCGCTCGACAGCATCGTGTTCGCCACGGGCTTCGATGCCATGACCGGCGCGCTGCTGAGCATCGACGTCCGCGGGCGGGGCGGCCGCACCTTGAAGGACGCCTGGGCGGAAGGACCGCGCACGTACCTGGGGCTCGCGATGTCCGGCTTTCCCAACCTGTTCGCGATCACCGGCCCCGGCAGCCCCTCCGTGCTCAGCAACATGATCGTGTCCATCGAGCAGCACGTCGACTGGATCGCCGACTGTCTCGACCGCATGCACGCGCACGGTGACGAGACGATCGAGGCCACGGCCGCCGCGCAAGAGGCGTGGGTCGCCCACGTCAACGAGATCGGCCACGCCACGCTCTATCCGCGCGCCAATTCCTGGTACATGGGCGCCAACATTCCAGGCAAGCCGCGGGTCTTCATGCCCTACATCGGCGGAGTCGGCGCCTATCGGCAGATCTGCGACGGCGTCGCGGCCAAGGGCTACGAGGGGTTCACGCTCGCTCGCGGGTAGTGGGAGAGCTCCGAATGGAGTTTGATGTCACGCCGGCGCAGAAGGAGCTTCAGCACCGCGCCCGGTGCGGACGCTCGGCATGCTCGAGCTGGGTCTCGACCCCGCCGACGTGCTGCCGCCGTTGAAGACCGACCGCCCGGACAGCGGGCCGGTCGTGCGGTAGTGGTCTACTGCGAGCGTGATGGCTTTCGCACGAGCGCCGATGCAGGCTACATCGTGGGCACGGTGCCGCCGTCGATCACGTACTCGGTGCCGGTGATAGAGGCAGCCCGCGGTGACGCCAGAAAGGCGACGAGGTCCGCCACCTCTTTCGGGCGGGCGGGACGTCCGATGGGGATCCCGCCGAGCGAGTCCATCAAGCTCCGGCGAGCCCCTTCGTAGTCGGTGCTCGTGCTCCTCGCCAGCTCCGTCACCAGACGCATGGCCGCGTCGGTCTCGACCCAACCCGGAGAGACCCGGATGACGCGGATGCCCTTGGGGCTGACTTCCTTGGACAGGCCCTTGCTGTAATTCGAGAGCGCGGCCTTTGCCGCCGCATAGGCGATGGTCGCGTCGGGCAGGGCAATTGGCCCTGAATCGACGTGATATGGATGATCACGCCTGATCCCTGGTCGAGCATCGCCGGGAGCAGTGCGCGATCCAGCCGCACCGCGGGAAACAGGTTCAAGTCCAGTGCGCGGTGCCATTGCTCGTCGTCCAGCACTGCAAATCCACCCGCCGGCGCCGATGAGCCGCCGACGACATGCACGACGACGTCGACGCCGCCGAGTCGATCGCGAACCGCGCGCGTCACGAGCGCGCAGCCGTCGGCGGTGGCCACGTCCGCCGCGACGAACAGATCGGTGTCCTTGAGGTTGGCCGGCGCCGCTCGAGCGGTGGTGAGAACCCTCACTCCGAGCTCGCGCAGTCGAGCGACCACCGCCGCGCCGATTCCCTGCGTGCCGCCCGTGACGAGCGCCCGCTGTCCGTGTAGATGCAGGTCTTCGCTCACGAACGGCTCAGTCCCTTGTTCGGGTTGATCAGATACTTCTGGCCGGTGGCCTGCTTGCTGTAGACGGTGATCTCCTCGATTCGCAGCGCCTCGGCGAGCGAGACTTCTTTCGTGTAGGCGCTCGCGAACGTGGTCTTGATCTCGGCCGCGACCCTCTCCCGGAGCTTCTGGGCGGCCTCGGGCCCGATCTTCTGCATGAAAGCGGTGAGGAGCCAGCCGCCGATGCCCCAGGCCATGCCGAAGGCGCGATTGAACTCGGTCGGCCCGCGGTCGAGCCCGCCGTAGATGTAGACCTGCTTGTGCGTCGTGGATCCGTAGCGGCTGTATTCCTTCGCCGTCTTGCTCGCCGCGATCTCCATCGCGGTGAGGATCTGTCCCGCCAGCTTTCCGCCGCCGATCGCGTCGAAGGCCACCGTGGCGCCGGAGGCGGAGAGCGCCGCCGTCAGGTCGTCCATGAAGGTCGGCGAGGCCGAGTTGCACACGTAGGTGGCGCCGATCTTCTTCAGGAGGTCCACGTGCTCGGGCCGGCGCACGATGTTCACCAGGGCGACGCGGTCCTGAATGCAGATCTTGTTGAGCATCTGCCCCAGATTGGAAGCCGCGGCCGTGTGCACGAGCGCCTTGTGACCTTCGCGGCGCATCGTCTCGACCATCCCGAGCGCGGTGAGGGGATTGACGAAGCAGTCGGCGCCCTCGGCCGGTGTGGTGCCCGGCGGCAGCACCAGGCACTGCGCGGCCTTGATGGTGCGGTACTGCGCGTACATGGCGCCGCCGAGGATCGCGACGGTCTGGCCCATCAGCGCTTGCGCCGCCGGATTCGCGCCCGCCTGCACGACCCCCCCGGCCCCTTCGTTGCCGACGGGCAGCGACTGCGCCAGACGCCCCGCGAGCGCCTTCATCACCGCCGGGGCGATGCTCGCCGTCACGACCGGATTGTCGGCCGGGCCCGATGCCGTGGCGGTGCTCAGGTCGGCGCCGGCGAAGAGCAGCCCCTGGTCGGAGGGATTGATGGGCGAGGCCCCGATGCGGACGACGACCTCGTCAGGTTTCGGCTCTGGTGTGGGGACGGTGGCGAGCGATATCTCGACGATGCCTTCTTTCTTCACCGTCGAGCGAAGCTGAAGTCCCATGCGCGTGCCGTCTGCCATATATCGTCTCCGTTCAACGCCGCTTCGCTCCCTTGCGGCCGGGCCGGTAGCCGATCGTCGGCTGTGTCCCCGCGTCCGCGGCGTGGACGTGGGTCGCTTCCGTGGCTTCCCGGCGCTTCGCGGCGAGGGCCTCGGGCGGGGGCGTGGCGGTAATGAGGCAATGCTTCGCGCTGCCGATGAGGTCGCGCCGACCGGCGTCCACCAGCGCGCGGTACACGACGAACCAGTTGCTTGGCTCGAAGAACTGCATCAGCGCGCGCTGCGTCTGACGGTCGCGCAGCTTCGTGACGGTGTCGACGGGCGCCATCGTGAGCGGGTCGACGCCGGTGTGGTAGATGCACGTCGCGATGTCCATCGGCGCCGGGATGAAGTCCTGCACCTGCCGCGGCCGGTAGCCGTGCTGCTTGAGAAAGACGGCCAGCTCGATCATGTCCTCCACGCGAGAGCCGGGATGGCTCGCGATGAAGTAGGGCACGAGGTACTGCTCCTTGCCCGCCCGTTCGCTCGCTCGCTGGAACTTGTCCGCGAACGTCTCGAACTCGTGGTGGCTCGGCTTCTTCATCAGCGCCAGGACCCGATCGGACTGGTGCTCGGGCGCGACCTTCAGGTGGCCGCCGACGTGATGGGTTACCAGCTCGTCGACGTACCCGTCGTCGAGGTTGGCGAGGTCCATGCGGATGCCGGACGCGATGTGGACGCGCTTCACGCCGGGGACGGCGCGGGCTTCGCGCATCAGCTCAATCGTCGGGGCGTGGCTCGTCCCGAGCAGCTTGCAGATCGTCGGGTGGATGCACGAGAGGCGTTTGCAGACCGCCTCGACCTCCGGCCGCGTACAGCGCATCCGGTACATGTTTGCGGTGGGCCCGCCGAGGTCACTGATCGTTCCCTTGAAGCCGGGCTCGGCGGCGATCGTCCGCACCTCCGCGAGGATCGAGCGGGGGCTCCGACTCTGGATGACGCGGCCCTCGTGCATCGTGATGGAGCAGAAGGTGCAGCCCCCGAAGCAGCCCCGCATGATCTGCACGGAGTCCTTGATCATCGTGTGGGCGGGAATCGGCTCCGCGTAGCGCGGGTGCGGCCGCCGCGTGTACGGCAGGTCGTAGATCGCGTCCATCTCCGCCTCGGCGATCGGCAGGCACGGCGGATTGAGCACGAGCACGCGATCGCCGTGAGCCTGCGTCAGCCGCCGGGCGTTGAACGGGTTCGTCTCGTGATGGAACGCGCGGGTCATGCGCGCGAAGGCCATGGGGTCGCGCGTCACGTCCTCCAGCGACGGGAGCGGGAGCGTCTCGCCGGGCCAGCCGGGCAACGCCTCCTTGGCGCCGAGCAGATAGGCCACGCCGCGCAGGTCGCGCAGCGCCGCCACCGGCTCCCCGGCGGCGAGCCGGCGGGCGATCGCGACGATCGTCCCTTCGCCCTTGCCGAACGCGAGCAGGTCCGCCTTGCTCGTGACCAGCATCGACGGCCGCACCCGATCGGACCAGTAGTCGAAGTGCGCGATGCGCCGCAGCGAGGCCTCGATGCCGCCGATCACCACGGGCACCCCGGGGAACGCCTCGCGGCAGCGTTGCGCGTACACGGGTGTGGGACGGTCTGGACGCAGCCCGATCCGGCCGCCCGGGGAGTAGGCGTCGTCGTTGCGGCGCTTCTTGTTCGCCGTGTAGTGGTTGATCATCGAGTCCATGTTGCCGGCCGAGACGGCGTAGAAGAGCCGCGGCCGCCCGAGCGCCCGCCACGCGGCGGCGCTCCGCCAATCGGGCTGCGGCAGGATGGCGACCCGGAAGCCGTGCGCCTCGAGCACGCGCGAGAGCACCGCCATCGCGAAGGAGGGATGGTCCACGTAGGCGTCGCCCGTGACGAAGACGACATCGGGCGCGTCCCAGCCCCGCGCGCGGAGCTCGTCCGCCGCCGTGGGCAGCCAGAGGCCGGGGTTGGAGCTCACCCGATCATCCTACGCGCGGGCGGGTGGGGCGCAAGGCCTCCAAGCGCACTCCGGCTAGCCCCTCGGACATGCCGCAGCCCGCGAAGCACAGCAGACCGAGAGCGAGCAGCAGTAGACGCACGGAACCTCCTTTCTCTGACGGTCGCCCGGCGACAGCCGTTCGCCGTCGTCTCGAGGGTAACCGTATTGAATTTCGGAACTGTCGCGGTGCCCAGCCGTGCCGCTACTGCGTCCTCCCGATCGTGCGATACAGCTCCGCGACCGGCACCATTCGCCCGTGCAGCGGGAGCAGATCGCCGACGTCGAGCTTCAACCGCGCGATGTTGTCGGCCAGCGCGACGTTGTACGGGCTCGGCGGCGTCGGCGGCGTCGCGTTCGGCGGCACCGGCGTGTACGCGTCGGCCTGGCTCAGGAGCTTCTCCTTCGGTAGGTACACCATGAGCATGCCGTCGTGGTGCAGGATGCCCTGGATGCGATAGATCTCCACGGCTCGCCCGCCGTCGGTGAGCGTGCGCCGGTCGCCGACGCCTTCCACCGTCGGCTGGCGCCCCGACTTCGACTGCAGGTCCGGTCGCACGGTGGCGGGCGCGCCGAGCGCCTCCGTGAGGAACGCGCTGTTGACTTCCTGCGTGATCACGGTCACCCCCTCGGCGACGAAAGCCCGCAGGCCGCCCGCGTGGTCGAAATGATGATGGCTGTTCACCACGTAGCGGATCGGCTTGGCCGGCACGAGCTTGCGCGTCTCCGCGATGACGGCGACCGAGCGCGCCTCGTTCAAGGGCGCCTCCACGACAATGACATAGTCCTTCATCTCGATGACGACGCTGTGATGCGTGCTGCCCGTCAGGTACCACACGCCGTCGGCCACCTTCTGCGTGGTGACCCGCGCGTACGGGTTGGGGTCCTGGCGCACCGCGTCCGGGGCCTGGATGTCGACCACGGCGTTGGGACGCACGTCGGTCACGAGGAGGTCGAGAGTCGGGTAGCCGGCGGTCGTCTCGCGGATCCGCGTCGGGAACCTGACGCCGCCGAAGTCGCGATAGTCCCAGTAGTCGATCACGACCGGGATGTCGCCGACGACCGCGTTCGGCACCAGCCCCTCGACCCGCGCGATCAGGTTGTCCTCGCTGAGGGTCGCCTTCAGGCTGAAGCGGTTGGGCACGGTGAAGGCGATCGTCCGGCCCTGCTGCGCGACGTTGCGCGCCATCGCGGCCTTCACGACGCCGTGCGGGGTGGCCCACAGCTGGAACTGGCGATCGGCCAGCGCGATCGGCGCCGACACCGGCTGGTCGGCCACGATGTTCCACGCGATGTCGCCGCTCACGATCAGGTTCAGCCGCTGCTCGCCGCGGAGGGGCTGCTGGCCGCCGGAGCGGGGCGGATCCAGCGCCTGCGTCCGCACCTGTTCGTCGCGCAGCGACGCCGTGTCGTAGTTCACCGAGCGCGTGTGGCTCTTGACGTTGTACTCCGGCCACGGCAGCCCGGGCACGGCGCTCTGTCCGACCGCATAGACGCCGCCGGTCCCGGTGTATTGAATCGACTTGACCGTGGACGCGCCCAGCGCCTTCGCGACGTCGTTCAGGTCGGCGTAGGCGTTCGGGACCGAGGCGGCCAGCGGCGAGACCAGCAGAACGATGGCGGTGATCAGTCCGAGGGCGCTGTGCATGGGGCTCTCCTTTCGAGGGGGAGGACTCGAGGCGGGATTGTAGCACCGCGCTGCGGCTCGACGCGTCCACCCCAAGAGGGAAGCGAGCCTGATCTAGAGCGTCCGCACGATCAGGGCGGCCCCGGTGACGAACAACGCTGCGCCGATCAGGCGGGCTATCGTCGGCGGTGACACGCTCCCATGCACGCGATTGCCGACCCATACACCCGCCCACGCCACCGGAAGCAGGAGCATCACGACGAGCCAGAGTGCACGGGAATAGAGGAGTCCTGCCAGGGCGAACGCCAGGACGCGAAACCCCACGTTCACGATGACCATCTGGGAGATCGTGGCCCGCTGGACCGCCGGGTCGGGGATTCGGCCGGTGATGTAGACGCCCAGCGCGAGCCCCGCGAGCGTGAACGGCACGAGCGTCAGGAGCTCACGCGGATCCGCCTGCCTGGGCGTGTGAAATCCGAGCGCCAGCCCCGAGCTGAGGTCGAGGACGACGGCCAGGGAGAGGACGAAGGTCAGCGGCAAGACATGGGCCAGAACCGGGATCGTGATCGGGGAGGCGCCGAAGCCGGTGGCGCCGACTCATCGGGAGCCAATCGTCACGCCGGGTGCCAATTTCGTCGCAGGAGATGTCAAACAGCCCACGGCAAGCGGTCGTGATCGTCGTCGAATCAGCATCTTACGCGTCCGGCCGGAGGGTTGCTAACGGTAGATGCTCGTACCGCCACGCTTGGACACGAGGAGGGGCGAATGTTTGAGCTGATCCAACAGATACCCGAACCTTGGCGTCAGCTGGCGGACGTGCTGATCGCGCCGCTGGCGTGGATCCCGCGCCTGCAGCACACGCTCTGGGACTTCTTCTTCGCGCCGGGCCCCCTGTGGCTCGTGATCTTGAAGTACCTCTTCCTGGTGTTCCCGGCCCTGCTCGCTATCGCGGCGGTCTGGTGCACCCAGCTCTCCATATATACGCTGCCCTTCCGCTCGGGCCGCGCGCAGTTCATCCCGACGATGATGCTGACGTGGTGGGATGCCGTGCGCGCCGTCTGGCTCTACTGGGTCGGGATGTTCCGGTTCGTCGCGGTGGTGCTGGGCTGGGTGGTGACGTTCAGCACCTTCGTGGCCAAGCTCGTCCTCGAGGTGATCCGCCAGGTCGCGCTCATGCCCTTCACGATGACGGGCCGCATGACGGAGTCCTACTTCCGGCCGGGCGTGCCCTGGATCGCGTTCATCTTGCTCGTCTTCTGGTGCGCGCTCGAAGCGGCGATCTTCACGTACACCCTGATGCCGACCGTGACCGAGCTCCTCGTCGACATGGTGGGCGGCGACTCAACCGCGCGCTATACGGGCCCCATCCTGTATTTCTTCCTGCTGCTGCTGGTCATGGGCAGCTTCGCGTGCGTGCAGACGTTGATGGACGCCATCAAGAAGCGGGAGTGGAAGTACATCGTCCAGATGGTCGTGGTCGAGGCGTTCGTGATGTTCTTCGAGGTCATGTTCCTCTACCGTGAGCTCATCGACGCGCTGACGCCGTGGATCGCGCAGCAGACGGGTATGAAGCTGGGCCTCGGGGTCACGCTTGCCCTGTCGTCGTTCGGATGGATCGGTATCCGCGGCATGACGTGGTTCCTGTTCGGCCAGTTCGGGACACCGTCGATGCTCGCCTTCATCTCGCGGCGGCCGATGGCGGACGAAGGCGAACACCGCCCTGCCAACGGCAAGCCGGCGCCGGCCTGGTGGCGTCAGCCGGTGGAGGAGCTCAAGCGCGAGATCGAATGGCTCCACGCCAAGAGTGAAGAGCTCCTCGACTACCTCGTACTGCCGGTCCTCCAGATCGCGGCGGCGGCGGTCAACTTCGGGATGGTCCTGGTGTCCTCCCGGCAGGTCTTCTCGCTGCCCTTCAAAGACGGCAGCGAGGTCACGCAGACCTGGCATATTTTGCAGAACTTGCACCTGCACACGCCGCCGCGGAAGCCGGCCACGCTATGAGTCGCCGAGGCTTCTCGCTCGCCGCTCGCCTGGTCGCCGCGGCTCTCTTCAGCGCCGCCGTCGTGGTCTCGGCGGCGGAGACGGAAGACAACAAGCCGCCGCGGTCGACCTTGTTCGTCGGCCTCGACACCAGCGGATCCTTCCGAGCCGCATATGACGACGCGCTCACGTTCGTCGCCTACTACCTCTACGGTCACATGCACGAGCTCGGCGGCCTCTCGAAGCCGCGCGATCTCTTCGTGACGGCCATCGGGGGGAAGGACAACAACGAGCCGAAGTCCTTCCACCCGATCCACGAGTTCAACAACAAGGACGCCAAGCATATCGAGGCGGACCTCAGAAAGTGGTTCCCGCCCACGGACACGCTCACCGATTTCAACGTCTTCTTCCAGCAGGTCGCGCGCCACGTGAAGGAGCGCAATCTGGTGCTGGCGCCGATCACCGTGATGGTGGTCAGCGATGGCATCCCCGACGTGCCGAGCGGGGCGATCAAGTCGGGCACGCCTGCCTCCTATCAGCAGATCGATCTCAGCCCCCTCGATTATCTTTCGAAGAGCGTCACCGTCCGCCTGGTCTACGCGAGCCCGAAGGTCGGCGACAACTGGCGCAAGCTGGTCAAGCGCGACCGCGTACGGTTCTGGGCCGTGGAGCACGACGTCATGAAGGGCTGGCGCGCGCAGATGAAGCCGGACACCGACCTCGCCGCCCAGGACCGCTTCTGGAAGTGGGTCAGAGACAACGTGGATTACCGCGTCCGGCGCGGCGTCTAGCCCTCCCAACCTTCCTCGAGACCTCGCCATCTCCGCGCACCCCCGGTAGCCGGGCGCGCCTCCTCGTCTAGCCGGCGGGAGGATACTTGGTGTGGGCGTCGCGGAATCGCAGCCCTGCGGCGGATCGATCTCGGCTATGCTGACGCCGCGCGCCGAACCGATCTCTCGGGAGGTGACGCCGTATGCGCCCGGCATGGCAAGCCCTGACCGCCCATCACGAACAGGTCAAGCACCTGCACCTGCGCCGGCTCTTCGCGGACGACCCCGCGCGCGGCGAGCGCATGACGGCGACCGCGGCCGGCATCGTCCTGGACTACTCGAAGAATCGCGTCACGGACGAGACCCTCCGGCTCCTGGTGCGGCTGGCGGAGGCATCCGGGCTGCGCGAGCGAATCGACGCCATGTTCCGGGGCGAGAAGATCAACGTGACGGAGCGGCGCGCGGTCCTGCACGTGGCCCTGCGCGCGCCGCGGGGGACGTCGATCATCGTCGACGGCGAGAACATCGTGGACCAGGTCCATGCCGTGCTCGACGCGATGAGCGGCTTCGCGAACCGGGTACGGAGCGGCGCGTGGACGGGACACACGGGCAAGCGCCTGCGCAACGTCGTCAACATCGGCATCGGGGGCTCGGACCTCGGGCCCGTGATGGCCTACGAGGCGCTGAAGCACTACAGCGATCGCGCGATGACCTTCCGGTTCGTGTCGAACGTCGACTCCACCGATTTCGTCGAGGCGGTCCGCGACCTCGACCCGGCCGAGACACTCTTCGTGGTCTCCTCGAAGACCTTCACGACCCTCGAGACGATGACCAACGCCCAGAGCGCGCGCGAGTGGCTCCTGGCCGGATTCGGCGGCGACGTCAAGGCGGTGGCGAAGCATTTCGTCGCCGTTTCGACGAACGCCGCGGAGGTGGCCCGCTTCGGCATCGACGTCGCGAACATGTTCGGGTTCTGGGACTGGGTCGGCGGGCGCTACTCGATGGACTCGGCCATCGGTCTGTCGACGATGCTCGCGATCGGCCCGGAGAATTTTCGGGCCATGCTGGACGGCTTTCACCAGATGGACGAGCACTTCCGCACCACGCCCTTCGAGCGCAATCTGTCGGTGCTCATGGGCCTCTTGGAGATCTGGTACACCGACTTCTTCGGCGCGCAGACGGTGGCGATCCTCCCGTACGAGCAGTACTTGAAGCGCTTCCCGGCGTATCTGCAGCAGCTGACGATGGAGAGCAACGGCAAGCAGGTCACGCTCGACGGCAGCCGCGTCGCGTACGACACCGGTCCGATCTACTGGGGCGAGCCGGGGACCAACGGCCAGCACTCGTTCTATCAGCTGATCCATCAAGGAACCCGGCTCATTCCCTGCGACTTCATCGCGTTCGCGACACCGCTCAATCCGCTCGGCCGGCATCACGAGATTTTGCTGGCGAACGTCGTGGCGCAGAGCGAGGCCCTCGCGTTCGGCAAGACGGCCGAGCAGGTCGAGGCCGAGGGGACCCAGGACTGGCTCGTGCCCCATCGGGTCTTCGACGGCAACCGGCCGTCGAACACGATCCTGGTCGAGCGGCTCACGCCGCAGTCGCTCGGCGCGCTCGTCGCGCTCTACGAGCACAGCGTGTTCACCCAGGGCGCCATCTGGCGAATCGACTCGTTCGACCAGTGGGGCGTCGAGCTCGGCAAGGTGCTGGCCCAGCGGATCATCCCCGAGCTCGAGAGCCCATCGGAGCCGCGGCTGGCGCACGACGGCTCGACGAACAACCTGATCCGGCGCCTGCGGAAGATGAGGATGAAGCCATGACGTCTCCGGGTTTCGGCGAAGCGTTCGAGGCGGCTCGCCGATGAGCGCGCGCCATCGAGTCGTCTTCCTGGTCGACGTGGACAATACTCTTCTCGACAACGATCACATCGCGTCCGATCTCAAGCGTCACCTCGAGCGAGAAGTCGGGCGCGAGCGGCAGGAGCGATACTGGGCCATCTTCGAGGAGCTGCGGACGGAGCTGGGCTACGCGGACTACCTTGGCGCGCTGCAGCGGTATCGCGTGGAGCATCCGCGTGATTCCCACGTGCTCACGGTCTCGGCGTTCATGGTGAACTATCCGTTCGCGAACCGGCTCTATCCGAACTCGCTCGACGTGCTCGAGCGCTTCCGCGGCTGGGGACCGACCGTCATCCTCTCCGACGGCGATGCGGTGTTTCAGCCGCGCAAGATCGAGCGCTCGGGGCTTCGAGACGCGGTGGAAGGAAACGTGCTGATCTACATCCACAAGGAACGCGAGCTCGACGATGTCGAGCAGCGCTATCCGGCCGACCACTACGTCCTGGTCGACGACAAGCTTCGGATCCTGACCGCGGTGAAGCGGGCGTGGGACCGTCGAGTCACGACGGTCTTCCCGCGGCAAGGTCACTACGCGCACGACCCGCGCGAGCTGGCCGTCAATCCGCCGGCCGACGTGACGGTCGAGCGCATCGGCGACCTTCTCGCCTACGACCTGCCGGCGCTGCTCGCCGCGGCGTCGCCGGCGATCGGTCCCGCCGCCGCCAGGACGTGATCCGCAGGGAGCCACAAGGAGGCGTCATGGACGACAAGGAGGTTCTCGGCCGGATCAACGAGCTCGCGCGCGAGGAGCACGAGCTGTTCGAGCGTGAATCCCACGGGAAGGTGAACGACGCCGACCGCGAGCGGCTCCGACGTCTCGAGGTCATGCTGGATCAGTGCTGGGACTTGCTGCGCCAGAGACGGGCACGCCGGGCAGCCGGTCGCGACCCGGACGACGCACGGGTTCGCGACGAGAAGACTGTTGAGGGCTATACGGCCTGACGCATGAGTGACCTCATGCCGTCGGCCGACGTCGCCGACTGCCCGCCCGGGCCGACGTCCGCCGCCCGATCTGCTCCCGGACTACGAGTCGTCCATCGGCGCGATGTCCAGGTCGCTCGCGCCGCTGTGGGGCCGTGAAAATAGCGACCCGGCCCGCGTGGCACAGGTCACCCCCCAGAGTCGAGCAGATCTTGGAAGCCGACATGGCCGGCGCGGCCGCTGTCGCACGCGCATCGAGCGCAGGCCCGATGCCCGAACGAGCGGGCACAACGCCCGAATCGATTCGCGACGGCGAGCGAACTGCCCGCGCGTCTAGAACGTAGAGCCCATGACGTGACCGGCTAGCGATTCCACAACGGAACGTCGCGTTCCGCCGTGAAACGCTCTGAGGGCTTCCGCGGCGCCGATTTGACGGTCTGTTCGCTCGGCCGACGTTGGTCACTTTTTTGCACGTGCCTTCGACGGTGACAACGATGGGCTGGCTAGACTTGAGCGAGTACCTGCTGATCGAAAGGGCCGCGGGAGACCGCCTCGACGAATTTCGTCGCGCAGCGATGTCGCGACAACCGAGAGCGGCGGCCCCGTCGTCCTCGCTGCGGACGATGCTCTACGCGTCGTCCGCGCTCCGCGCCAAGCCACGCGACATCGATCGCGATATCGACTACTTCGGCGATTCGGTGTTGCGCCCGCGGTAGCAGCGCGAAGGCGAGCGACCGTCCCGGCCGCCCCGGCGGCGGCAATCCTCAGCACGTCGTAAGCCTTCGGTCCAGAACGCCATGCCCGAGGGGCGCACGGGAGTTTTGCGTCGCGCCGACTTCGGTGTCTCAGAAACAGCGGGGGGAAAGGGGATGCTCCGGACGTTGGGTGGACAGGTAGACGATGCCGGCCTGGTGGCCGCGCTGCGCCGAGACGAGCCGGACGCCGCCGTTCAGCTCGTCGAGCGTTACGGTGAGCGCATCTATCGGCTGGCCGCGCGCATCACCGGTACGCCGGACGACGCCGAAGAAGCCGCCCAGAGTGCGCTGGCGACGGCCGTCGACACGATCGACACGTTCGGGAGCAACTCGAGCTTCGGCGCCTGGATCGACCGGCTCGCCGCGGGCGCGGCGTACCGCAAGCTGCTGACACGACTCGCAACGACCGGGCCCAGAGAGACCGACGAGATCGTGCTCGAGGACGTGCTACCCCCGCTTGACGGCGGCGGCCTTCACTTCGAGCCGATGCGCGACTGGTCGGATCGAATCGACGCGCGGGAGCTGCAGGGTGAGCTGCGTCAGATCCTGACCGATGCGGTCGACGCCCTGCCGGCCGACTTCCGGGTTGTGCTGGTCCTCCACGACGTCGAAGGCATGGCGAACGCCGACATCGCCGAGGCGCTCGGCATCGGCCCAGACGCCGTGAGGACGCGCGTGCACCGGGCTCGGCTCTTCGTACGCAAGCGCCTCTCAGAGCTCGTCGCCGCGTAGTTGCCCCGGCGGCGTCACGGACTTTGTGACGGCGCGGATTCGCGTCGAGCCGGACCGGGCGCGCACGAGGAGAGCGCGGTCAGAATGCGATCGCGCCGCGCCCGCTGAATCGGCTGGCGCGCGAGCCACTCACAGAAGCCGCCTGAAGGATCGATCGCCCACTCGGCGACCTCCGCGGTGACGCGCATCCCTTCGCCGAGCTTGCGGTCGGCAATGAAACCGAAAGTCGGGACGAGCGTACGAGCCAGCGCGGCGGCGACGGGGCTGTCGATGTAGACGTAGGCCACGAGCCTCGGGTTGACCGCCTGCTGTTTCGACTCGAGGTCGAGGACCGTGAGGGCGCTGCCGCTGATCGTGCCGAGAAAGGGCCCGGTGTGCTCGCCGCGGGAGAGCATGACGACGCGTTGCGGCTCGCGTCGAAGCACTTGAGCGACCCCTCGGGCGCCGTCGCCGTCGCTGGCCACGTAGTGGTCGTCGTCCACCGCCCGAATCTCGAAATTCGCGACCTTTCGGAAGCGCGCCGCGGCGGCCGTCACCTCCGGCGTGTCCAGGAACGCCATGTAGACATCGAGAGGGACGTGCGCGGGACGCCCGTTGACCGTGCGGCGCAAGGTGGGCTCGCTCCAGACGCGCTCGACCGCCGCTGATACGTCGGGCGCGAAGGCCTGACGCGAGCCGAGCAGCGACGGCCAGGGCTCCGGCGACGCGGCCCCGACACCCGCTACGAGCGTCAGGCAAGCAGCGGCGAACGCCGAGAGGGCCCGTGACGTGGAGCGAGGCGGCATCCGTAGACTCCTTCAGTTCGCTCTTGAGATGACGGTCGCCGGCCGGACGGACTCCGCACCCTCGATTCGGAGGAAATCTTTCGCGCCGCGGAACCGAAGCGGCCGATCCCGTCATCCCAACCACGCGCGCGGCTCTGGCTCGCTGTCGATTTCAGCTCTCCCGGAGCGACTATCCGGTGTCCGCGGCCGTTCGCCCGCGACGGGAGGGGCTATGAAGTACGTCTTCCTGGTCTATCTGGTCGAGAAGGACATGAATGCGATGACCAAGAGGGAGTCGGACGCTTGCGTCGACGAGAGCCTGGCCTACGACGACGCCCTGCGAAAGACCGGCCATCTCATCGCCGCCCACGCGCTCCAGCCGGTCGAGACGGCCACTACCATCCGGGTCAGGAACGGCAAGGTGTCCGCCACCGACGGCCCCTTCGCCGAGACGAAAGAACAGCTGGGCGGGTTCATGCTGATCGAGGCTAGCGACCTGAACGAGGCGATGCAGCTGGCGACGAAGATCCCGATGGCCCGCCACGGCAGCATCGAGGTGCGACCAATCAGGCAGATCCGGCCCTGAGGGGGATGCGATGAAGTTCATGTTCATGATTTATCACGACGAGAACGTGCTGAACGCGCTGCCCGAGGGCGAGCTGCAAACCCTGATCGACTCGGCGCTCGACTACGACGAGACGATCCGAAGAAGCGGCCACTACATCGTCTCGGACGCCCTGCAGCGCTCGCGAACCGCCAGGACCATACGGGTCCGCGGCGGCAAGGTCGCCGTTACCGACGGTCCCTTCGCCGAGACGAAGGAGCAGCTCGGCGGGTTCTTCCTCATCGAGGCCAAGGACATCGACGAGGCCTGCGAGGTCGCCTCGAGGTTTCCGCCGGCACGCATCGGGATCATCGAGGTCCGCCCGGTGCTGGAGCTGACGCACTCCTGAGGCCGACGGTCCGCCACATGAGCGAGCCGACGGCCGACCGCGCGCGCGAGGCGGTGGACGCGGTGTACCGGTCCGAATCGCGCCGCGTCCTGGCCACTCTCATCCGCCTGCTCGGCGGCTTCGACCTCGCCGAGGAGGCGCTGCACGAAGCCTTCGCCGCCGCCGTCGAGCGGTGGCCGCGCGAAGGCATGCCGGCCAACCCGCGGGCGTGGCTCGTGTCCACCGGGCGGTTCAAGGCCATCGACGCCATGCGCCGGCGCGCGCGGTTCGACGCCTCGCAGGCGGAGCTCGCCGAGCGTCTCGAAGCGGAGGCCGGTCGCAGCACACCGGGGGAGGCCGAAGACATCGCGGACGACCGGCTCCGCCTGATCTTCACGTGCTGCCACCCGGCCCTGCCGCCGGACACCCAGATCGCGCTGACCCTTCGCGAGGTGTGCGGCCTGACGACCGAGGAGATCGCGCGCGCCTTCCTCACCGCGCCGCCCACACTCGCCCAGCGCATCGTTCGCGCCAAGGCGAAGATCCGCGACGCGCGCATTCCCTACGAGGTCCCAGCCCGGCCCGAGCTGCCGGAGCGTCTGGACACCGTCCTGCACGTGATCTATCTGGTCTTCAACGAGGGCTATTCCGCCTCGTCGGGCGGGTCGCTGACGCGGCCCGATCTCTCGAGCGAGGCGATTCGGCTGGGACGGCTGCTGGTCGAGCTGCTCCCGGAGCCCGAGGCGCTCGGTCTGCTCGGCCTGATGCTTTTGCACGAGTCGCGGCGCAGCGCGCGCACCTCGCCCAGCGGCGACCCCATCTTGTTGTCGGATCAGGACCGCTCACTCTGGGATCGCGCGCAGATCGCCGAGGGCGGCGCGTTCGTAGAGCGGGCGCCC
>Ga0066710_100000929_pt1 | contig 20106 bp, 20 predicted proteins | sample GraSoiAngelo_159_FD_79666 | JGI IMG/M metagenome (GOLD analysis project Ga0066710, IMG submission 79666) | Grasslands soil microbial communities from the Angelo Coastal Reserve, California, USA - 14_1009_16_40cm | ecosystem: Environmental > Terrestrial > Soil > Grasslands | place: USA...
CGCGCTCATCGCCCCCACCACCAACTCGTACCGCCGCCTGGTCCCCGGCTACGAGGCCCCCATCAACCTGGTCTACAGCCAGCGCAACCGGTCGGCCTGCGTCCGCATCCCGATGTACTCGCGCTCCGAGAAGTCGAAGCGGATCGAGTTCCGCACCCCCGACCCGTCCTGCAACCCCTACCTCTCGTTCGCCGCCTGCCTCATGGCCGGGCTGGACGGGGTCGCCCACAAGACGGACCCCGGCAAGCCGATCGACAAGGACCTCTACGAGCTGCCGGAGGCGGAGGCGAAGAGGGTCAAGCAGCTCCCCGGATCCCTGGACGTGGTGCTCGACGCGCTGGAGCAGGACCACGACTTCCTGCTCAAGGGCGACGTCTTCACCCCCGACCTCATCGAGACCTGGATCGACTACAAGCGCAAGAACGAGGTGGATGCGATCCGGCTGCGCCCGCATCCGTGGGAGTTCGCGCTGTACTCGGATATTTGACGTAGCGGGGCGGGCGGGCGCTGCACGAGTGTTTGTTGCCTACTCGCTGCGCGGCATGCGCAGAAGCTGGGCGCTCGCGATCACGCGGTCCGCGCGTCCGGCCGACGAGACGCCTTCAAGTCCAAGCTGGTCAATGCGCCATCTGACCCGGCGCCGGCTCGTCGGGGCGGCACGGCGCGTGCTGGGCGTCAGCTCCGTGCACAAACAATTCGTCGTCGCCACCAGCATTCGTACCGGCCTGCTGATCGCTCTCGCCACCCACGCGCTCGCCTCTGATCCGTCGCCTGTGCCCACGCCCCACGAGGGCCGCGGCTTCGTGTTCGGAATCGGCCTGGGTCCTTCCCAGATGCGCTTCGGCGGCGCCGATGGTCTTGCCCTGGTCATAGGCGGACCGACGGGAACGATCCCCCTGTTGGGGGGCGAATCCCTCGTAGCCAGGTCCGGTGAAATCGTACCCCTTGCCCTCGTACTTCCCGGTGCCGATGGGGTCGTGCCCATCCCGAAGAGCCAGGGGGGTGCCGCCGTGTCGCTGCAGTTCGGATGGTCGTTCTCGCGGCGGCTGGCGCTTCTGGCCGATGTCGAGGCGAATGGCGGCTGGGACAATTCCTTCAACCACGTGGTGGGTGGCCTGCCGGTGCGGTATTCCCCCGTCTGGCGCCTGTGGGTGCAAGCGGGGCCCGCCGCCGGCGCGGTGAAGTACGGCTTCTCGAACTCAGTGGTCGACTTTTCCGGGACGGGGAAGGGCTTCCTGGTCGCCGCCGGCGTGATCCTGGTGCGAAGGCCGATGTGGCTGCTGGACCTGCAGGCTCGATCGCTCCCCCTCTGGTACGAGCGATTCAGCGCCACGAGTCTGTCCGTGCAGCTCGGGATCATCCGGAGACGATCCTAGCGTGCGCTCATGGCTGCGCGACGGCTAGCGGCCGCCGCCGACGGGCGTTCCGGGCGGGCGCGCCTGTCGTTGCGCCTGTCCGTTGTGCCTGTCGTTGCGCCTTGACGGTAGCGGGGCGCGCGGCGTAGTGTCCTGCTCATAGCCCGGGCCATGGATCTTTTCTCCTGCGACGTCCTCGTGGTGGGCGGCGGGGGCGCCGGCCTGCGCGCGGCCATCGCGGTGGCGGAGTCGCATCCCCGGCTGCGGGTGGCGGTGATCTCCAAGGTCTATCCCATGCGCAGCCACACGGTGTCGGCGGAGGGGGGAGCGGCGGCGGTGATCAAGGCCGGGGACAGCCAGGACGCCCACGCCTACGACACGATCTCCGGGGGCGATTGGCTGTGCGACCAGGACGCGGTGGAGGCCTTCGTCCGGGAGGCGCCGGAGGAAATGCTGAGGCTGGAGCACTGGGGCTGCCCCTGGAGCCGCGAGCCCGACGGGCACGTCGCGGTGCGTCCCTTCGGCGGGATGAAGGTCGAGCGCACGTGGTTCGCGGCCGACAAGACCGGCTTCCACATGCTCCACACCCTCTTCCAGACGAGCCTCAAGTACGATGCGATCCAGCGCTACGACGAGTGCTTCGTCACCCGGCTCCTGGTCGACGAAGGGCGCTGCCAGGGACTGGTCGCGATCGAGCTGGCCACCGGGAAGGTCCTGGCGATCGCCGCCGGGGCGGTGATCCTCTGCACGGGGGGCTGCGGCAAGGTCTTCCCCTTCACCACCAACGCCAACATCAAGAACGGGGACGGCATGGCGCTGGCCTACCGGGCGGGCGCTCCGCTCAAGGACATGGAGTTCGTCCAGTACCATCCCACGGGCCTGCCCTTCACGGGGATCCTCATCACCGAGGCCGCGCGGTCCGAGGGAGGCTGGCTCCTTAATAAGGATGGCTACCGTTACCTCCAGGACTACGACCTGGGCAAGCCCGAGCCCCGGCCCGTGCTGCGCTCGATGGAGCTGGGTCCCCGCGACCGGCTCTCCCAGGCATTCGTCAAGGAGCAGGAGAAGGGACGCACCATCGAAGGTCCCTATGGCCACTACGTCCACCTGGATGTGCGACATCTCGGCGAGAAGCTGATCGACCGGAAGATCCCCTTCGTCCGGGAGCTGTGCCTGAAGTACATGAACATCGATCCGGTGAAGGAGATGATCCCGGTCCGGCCGGTCGTCCACTACATGATGGGTGGCATCTCGACCGACATCGACGGGGCCACCCCGCTGGCGGGCCTCTACGCCGCCGGCGAGGCGGCCTGCGTGAGCATCAACGGGGCCAATCGGCTCGGCTCGAACTCCCTCACCGAATGCCTGGTCTTCGGCGCCCGCGCCGGCCAGGCGGCCGCGGAGGGCGCGGGCCAGCGGGGCGAGCCGAGTCCGGCGCTCGTCGCCCAGGCCCAGGACGAGCAGCGCCGGATCGAGGAGAGGTTCTTGCACGGGACGGGAGGAGCGGAAAAGATCGCCACCTTGCGCGCCGAGATGCACCAGACCATGGAGGCGAGCGCGGGCATCTACCGGACGGAGTCGACGCTCAAGGAGGCGGCGGGGACGCTGGAGGGACTCCAGGAGAGGCTCCCCGACGTCGCGCTGGACGACCACAGCCACACCTTCAACACCGAGCTGACCGCGGCCCTCGAGCTGTCCTACATGCTGGACCTGGCCCAGGCGATCGTGCAGTCCGCCCTCGAGCGCCGGGAGTCACGGGGTTCGCACCAGCGCACCGACCATCCCGGGCGGGACGACGGGGCGTTCCTGAAGCACTCCCTGGCCTATCGCAGCGCGGACGGACGGCCGCGCGTGGAGTATCTGCCCGTGAAGATCACCCGCTGGCCGCCGGGGCAGCGGGTCTACGGGAGGTAGTCGGACATGCCGCCGACCGTGACGACCGTGACCCTCGACGTGGCCCGCTATCGCCCCGAGCAGGAGTCGGAGCCGACCGTCCAGTCCTACGAGGTCCCCTTCCGCAAGGACTGGGTGGTGCTCGACGCCCTCAACTACGTCAAGGACCAGCTGGACGGCTCGCTTTCCTTCCGCTGGTCGTGCCGCATGGGCGTGTGCGGGAGCTGCGGGATGACGGTGAACGGACAGCCCCGGCTCACCTGCGCGGCCTTCCTGTCGGCCGAGCCGTCCGGGCCCATCCGGGTCGAGCCCTTGCGGTACTTCCCGGTCGTGCGCGACCTGGTGGTGGACATCACCGACTTCATGCGGAAGCTGAAGAAGGTGAAGCCCTGGATCGTCCGGAACGAGGAGAAGCCGCTGGCGGAGGGCGAGTACCGTCAGACCCCCGACCAGCTCGACGCCTACAAGCAGTTCAGCATGTGCATCAACTGCCTGCTGTGCTACTCCGCGTGCCCCATCTACGGCTTGGAGCCCAGCTTCATCGGCCCCGCGGCCATCGCCCTGGCCCAGCGCTACAACATGGACTCGCGGGACGAGGGAGCGCGCGAGCGGCTGCAGATCCTCTCCGAGCACGACGGCATGTGGCAATGCACCTTCGTGGGCGAGTGCACGAAGGCGTGCCCCAAGCACGTGGACCCGGCGGGAGCCATCCAGCAGTACAAGCTCACGAGCGCCGCCCACTGGTTCAAGACGCTTCTCCCGTGGGGGATGAAGTGAGCGCCGGCAGCCATTACACGCCGTACCATCCTCGGTGGTATCGCCGCCGGGTGTCGGTCTGGTGGTGGCTGCAGAGCCGGTCCTATACCGGCTTCGTCCTGCGGGAGCTGACGAGCGTCTTCGTGGCCTTCTTCGCCCTGATCCTGTTGGGGGAGGTCCGCGCCCTGGGCCAGGGGCCGGACGCCTATGCCCGGTTCCTCGCCCGCTTGCGGTCGCCGCTCTTCGTGACCCTGGACGCTCTGTCCCTGGCCTTCCTCCTGTTCCATTCGATCACCTGGTTCAACCTTGCCCCGACCGCGATGGTCGTTCGGGTGAGGGGCAAGCGGGTGCCTGGCCTCGTCATCGCCGGGGCCAACTACGCGGCCTGGATCGTGCTCTCCGCGGCGGTGGCCGCGATCGTGCTGCGAGGCTAGATGGCCCGCCCGATCACCCCCTTGCTGTGGCTCCTCTTCAGCGTGGGGGGCACCGTCGCCGCCCTGCTGTTTCCCGTCCATCTCTTCCTGAACGGGCTCGCCCTCCCTCTGGGGTGGCTGCCCGCGCCCGGCTATGCGTCCCTGCGCGCCCTTGTCGAGCACCCCCTGGCCCGGCTCTATCTCTTCGTCCTCATCTCGCTGCCCCTCTTCCACTGGGCCCATCGCTTCCGCTATACGCTCTACGATGGGCTGCAACTGAAACACCTGACCGCGCTCATCGCCGTGCTCTGCTATGGCGCCGCCCTCGTCGGGAGCGCGCTCGCCGCCTACACGCTGTGGAGCATCTCCTAGCGGGAGCTCCCGCCGGAGGCCGTCATGTTCGAGCTCAAGCCGATCACCGACGACGCCATCCCCCGGGCCCTCGAGAAGGCCGAGCGCTATCGCCTCCTGAACGAGCCGGGCGAAGCCGAGAGCATCTGCCTCGACGTGCTGCGCATCGACCCCGAGAACCAGATGGCGTTGGTGGTGCTGCTGCTGGCCGTGACCGACCAGTTCGAAGGCTTCGCGGTGGACGTCAGCCGGGCCCAGGCGGTGCTGGGCCGGCTGCAGGGCGAGTACGAGCGCGCCTACTATGCGGGGATCATCGGGGAGCGCAGGGCCAAGGCCCAGCTCAAGAAGGGCGGCCCCGGGTCGGGTTACGTGGCCTATGACGGTTTCCGGGAGGCGATGACCTTCTACGAGAAAGCCGAGGCCCTCCGTCCGCCCGGAAACGACGACGCGATCCTGCGCTGGAACGCCTGCGCCCGCGTCCTGATGGACCACCCCTCCATCCGGCCGGGGCCGGAGGAGAGGGTCGAGCATCCCCTGGAGTAGGCGGCGGCGGGCTCCCCGATCCCGGCGGGTCCGGGCCGGGATTCGAGCGTTCCCGGGCCCCAACGCCGGGATCCGATGGTAGGTTGGATCCAGGGAGCGAACGCGATGCCCGACGACGCGGCTCTGGTCAGCCGGCTGCGAAGCGAGGCGCGGCCGCTCGCCGGCCTCCGGGACGATTACGACGAGCTGCTCGAGCTCGCCCGCTCGGCGCGCTTCGTCCTCATCGGCGAGGCCTCTCACGGCACGCACGAGTTCTATCGGGAGCGGGCCGAGATCACGAAGCGTCTGATCTCGGAGGCAGGCTTCTCGGCGGTCGCGGTGGAAGGAGACTGGCCGGACGCCTACCGGGTCAACCGGTACGTGCGCGGCGCTTCCCGGGACGCTTCGGCCGACGAGGCCCTCTCCGGCTTCAAGCGCTTCCCGACCTGGATGTGGCGCAACCGCGACGTGCTCGGCTTCGTGGAGTGGCTGCACGAGCGGAACCGGACCGGCGCGCCGGCGGCCGGCTTCTACGGCCTCGACCTCTACAGCCTCTATGGATCGATGGAGGCGGTGCTGGGCTACCTGGACAGGGTGGACCCGGATGCGGCCGGCCGCGCCCGCTACCGCTACGGCTGCTTCGAGCACTACGGCGAGGACACCCAGACCTACGGCTATGCGGCCGGCTTCGGGCTCGCCGAGTCGTGCGAGCGCGAGGTGATCGAGCAGCTCGTCGAGCTGCGCCGGCACGCCGCCGAGTACGCCCACCGTGACGGATGGGTGGCGCGCGACGAGTACTTCTTCGCTGAGCAGAACGCGCGGCTGGTCAGGAACGCGGAGCAGTACTACCGCGAGATGTTCCGGGGCCGCGCGTCTTCCTGGAACCTCCGTGACCGGCACATGGCCGAGACGCTGGAGGCACTGGCCCAGCACCTCGAGGCGGCCTCACCGGCGAAGGTCGTGGTGTGGGCCCACAACTCCCACCTCGGCGACGCCCGGGCCACCCGGATGGGCGAGGAGGGGGAGCTGAACGTGGGCCAGCTCGTGCGCGAGCGCCAGGGCGAGGGGGCGGTGCTCGTCGGCCTGACCACCCACGAAGGCACGGTCACGGCCGCCGACGACTGGGACGGCCCGGCCCGCCGCAAGGCCGTGCGGCCGTCCCTGCCCGGCAGCTACGAGCGCCTGTTCCACGGGACGGGCCGGCCGCGCTTCTACCTGCCGCTGCGCGGCCAGCCCATCGCGGACGAGCTGCGCGGGCCGCTCCTGGAGAGGGCGATCGGCGTCATCTACCGGCCCGAGACGGAGAGGGTCAGCCACTACTTCGAGGCGGACCTCCCGCGGCAGTTCGACGCCGTGCTCCACTTCGACCGCACGACGGCGCTCGAGCCGCTGGAGCGATGGCCAGCGGCCGAGCCGCACGAGGTCCCCGAGACGTTTCCTTCCGGCGTCTGAGCCCGGTCCGTCAAGGACTCAGGGAGTAGAGCAATCTCCCTGGACCGGGGCGCCGGGATCCGGCAAGCCGTGGCACACGAAATCCTCCGCGCACGCCGGATCGTCCGGTCCCGAGCACGGCGATGTCGTGGAAGGGTTAGGCTTGTGGAGCTGGACGTTGCCGCCCCCGTTGCCGTCGTTGGCCAGCGGCCGCGTCGAGACGAGGTATCCGTTGTCGAGTCGGATCCCGAACTCGTCCTTGCAGGCGGCATTGCTCCCTTCCCCGTTGTCGACGAGTCGCACGCGGAAATAGACGGTTTCCCCGGCGTTGGTCCGGGCGACCCCGCAGATGTCGCGGGAGTTCGGGAAGCTACCGTCCATCAGGTACCCGGTGATCTCCGTGCTGTCCACATGGTAGGGGCTTTTGCTGCCCGTGTACGGGACCGCGTCGTGGTCCACGTAGTTCACGTGGCCCCACCAGTCACCGTTCTTGCACCCGCCGTGGGCGCCGAAGTTCGCCCGCGCCCCGTCGTCCTTGAAGACGAACCCGCCGCTGGTGATGAAGTCACAGGGAGCCGGAACGACGTGGGCGCTCACCGGGGTCGCCGGGACCAGCAGCAGTCCGGCCACCGTGAGAGCTCCCAACGTGAGAATGAAGACGACCGCTCTAGACATGACGTTCCTCCTCACTGGCCTTCCGGAAAGCTACTGGATCCCCGCGGTCGCGGATGCGACCACGACGTCGGCCACGCCCGACACGATGGCGTGAAGGGCGTTCACCGTCGTCCCGGCGGCGGAGACGGTCTGCTCGTTGATGACCACCTGGCCGCCCGGAATCGAGACCGTCTGGTTCGGCTCCCCGGTCACGTCGATCGGCACGCCGTTGATCGACAGGTTCGCGAGGAGCGAGCTGCCGCTCCCGGCGGCCCCGAGGGACGCCGACGCCGTGGACATGACGACGTCCGCGGATATCGGGATGCCGGCTACGCTCAGGCTGAGGCTGGCCAGGGAGGCCTGGGAGACCACCTGGTCCGGCCAGCCGACCGTCACCGCGTTCAGGACTTCCCCGCTGAAGACGGACGGAATGCTCCCCGTCACCAGCGTGGCGTCGAGGCCGTCACCGGGGCCGCCGAGGGCTCCGGTGCTTGCGAGCGTCGTCGTCGTCCCTCCCAAGAGGCCGAACGTGGTCGCCCGTACGACCTTCGCGTTGCCGACCAGGGTCTGCGCGCCGCCGCTCGCGGGCCATGCCCACAGACCGGCCGCCATCACGGCGGTTGCGATCAGGCTCCATCGGACAGACTTTGTTTGCCGCATGCTGACCTCCGCACTCGAAGATCGGAGGCCGGAGGGCGAAGGACAATCGGGCCGCCCCTGAATCCGTCATCCGGGTTTTCCGGAATTCCGGGTTAGGGCAGGACCTCGTCGAAGCTGCGGACCACGGGATGGGTCGCCTCCGGCCGCACCCTCGGCTCACGTACACAAAGTGTCGCGTGCAGACCCGCGGCCTCGGCCCCCGTCAGCTCGGCGACGACGTCGGACAGGAAGAGCACGTTCCCGGGCGGCTGGCCGAGCGACGCGGCGATCTTCCGATAGCTGTCCGGATCGCCCTTGGCGCCGCTCGTGGTGTCGAAGTAGGCGCGGATGAACGGCGTGAGGTCGCCGGCCTCGCTGCACGAGAAGAGGAGCTTCTGGGCCAGCACGCTGCCCGATGAGAAGATGGCCAAATCGCGGCCCTGCCTCCGCCAGCGGGCGAAGGCGCGCGGGACGTCGGGATACACCTGGCCGCGCAGCTCGCCGGCCCGATAACCCTCTTCCCAGATGCGGCCTTGCAGAGACTTCACCGCGGTCGACTTCCGGTCGCGGTCCATCAGCCAGTGTAGGTAGGCGGTCGCGGAATCGCGCTCGGCGGCCGGCGAGCCGTTCCGCCACGGAGGCGGCGAACGGCCTTCTCGCTCGTCCTCCGAGTGCTCGGCGCGCAGCCGGAGGAGGTCTTCGCGGAGGGCCGGCTCCTGCTCGTGCCGGGCCAGGAAGCTCGGCAGACGCTGGCGGGCGTAGGGGAAGAGCACGCGGGTGACGAACTCCACCGGCGTCGTCGTCCCCTCGATGTCGAGGAGGAGGGCGAGGATGCGCGGCGGATCCGGCACGTCAGCGCGCGGCGGGCGGGGGCGGGAGGTCGCCGGGGCCTAGGCAGACCGGCTCGTAGCGGCGGTCCACTCCGCTGTCGGTGTATCGCGGCGTCCAGCCCGACGGGTCCTGGAAGAGGCGGATGGCGCGGATGCGACGGTCCTCGCACAGGTCGAACCAGTGCCACGTCCCCCGCGGCACGCGGATGAGGTCGCCCGGCTCCACCTCGATGGCGAGGACCGCGCGGTCCTTCGGGTGGATGTGGAAGATGCCCCGCCCGTCGATGATGAACCGGACCTCGTCTTCGTCGTGCCAGTGCTCGCTCCGGAACCGGGCCAGCATGCCCTCGAGGCCGGGTGTCGTCGGCTTGACGTCGATCACGTCGGCGGTGACGTAGCCCCCCTCCGCCTTGAGCCGCGCGATCTCGCGGTCGTAGGCGGCCAGGACGTCTTCCGCCGGGGCATCGGGAGCCACCGGGTGGGAGGGCTCCCACCGCCGGTACTCGATCCCCACCTCGGCCAGGCAGCGCCGGACGGGCTCGAATCCCGCCACCGTCCGTCCCTCGTCGGGAAGCTTCACCTTCGCCATGTCCGCTTCTCCTCTCAGCCCTCCGGGCGCATCGAGCGCGACCGGCCCATGACCTCGAGCAGGAACTCCAGCACCTCGAGGTGCCGCGCCGCTTCGCCCAGGTCGCGGCCCCACGTGTAGAGGCCATGGCGCCGGATGAGGAAGCCGTGGGACTGCGGATGCCGGTCCAGCGTCGCCTTCACCGCCTGGGCCGAGCCGGCCCAGTCCTGCGAGTTCTCCACGATCGGCAGCCACTCGCGGTGCTCGTGGGTGGACACGCCCTCCAGGCCCTTCAGCATCTCGTAGCCCTCGATGGCCAGCCCGCCGGCGTCCCCGTGCGCGTCGGAAAGCAGGGTACTCCAGGGCGAGTGCGTGTGCAGCACCGCTCCCGCGCCGCGCGCGCGCACGACCGCCAGGTGCAGGCTCGACTCCGCCGACGGCCGGCCCGAGCCGCCCAGGGGCCGCGCGTCGCCGTCGATCTCCAGGACCTGGCCGGGGTCCAGCCGTCCCTTGTCGGCGCCGCTGGCGGTGATGGCCAGCCGCAGCGGCTCCCGGCTGAGGACCGCGCTGAAGTTGCCGCTCGTGCCCAGCACCCAGCCGCGGCCGTGGGCGAAGCGGCCCAGCTCGGCCAGGCGCAGGGCCAGCTCGGCAAAGGAGGCGGACACCCGGCCATTCTCGGTCCCTCAATTTCCGCTTGCAAATGCCCCCGATCCGGAAGATGATCCGCTCCACGCCTCCAGGACAGCGGTCCTCTTCCGAGGGGACTCCCTCCTCTGTCACGGCTGGGCGTGGACCCTTAACCAAGGCTTCGCTCCCGGCACGCGAAGGGAGGAAGGTGATGACGCGTGAAATGGTCACCCGGGCCTTCGGATGGAAGAGCATGGCCGTGGCGGGCGTCCTGCTCGTCACGATCGTGGCCGGTGCGCCGGCCGCCCGCCAGAGGCCCAACGACGGCCCCGCCGACGGCGCGCGCGCGCCCATGCCCAACGCCAGCGACTCGCGCCTGCTGCGGTCCCACGATTGGCTGAGGACCGTCCGGGACGACCCGGGCGGGCCGACGGTGGAGGTCCGGCTCGACGACGTCCTGGGAGGGCTGGGCCGGGGAGTCGTCCTCGACCGGCCCGCGCTCGGCCGGGTCGTCCGGGAGGTCGTGGGCTCGGACGAGGCCGTGGACGGGCTGCGCGTCGGCGAGCTCCTCGACCGCGTTCCTCGCGTGCGGGTCAGCTCGCAAGGCCTGTCGATGGTGATCGGCCGGCGGACGCTCACCCAGATCGTCCAGCACGTGGCAGGCCGGGGCGGCGTGGACGACATGACGGTCGGTGAGGTCCTCGACGGCGTGGCCGGCGCGCAGCTGACCCACGACGGCATGGCCGGCCTCCTCGACCAGGACGCCACGACCTCCCTCCTCGGCGCCATCCTGCCCGGCGCGCAGCGCGTCGACCATTCCCGGGACGCGCAGGCCCGGCGGCGGCAGGCGCTCCAGCGCCTCTACGGCCGCGTCGTGGACCTCGTGCGCCAGGTCCGGCGAGAGGGCTTCGCCGACGCCGACCGCAACGCGGTCTACGAGGAAGCCCACAAGCGATTGCTGGCCGAGCGGCAGCTCGCCGCCATACCGCTGCTCGACGGACACCTCCGGCTCGAGGAGGAGCTGGCCGCCGCCCAGGTCGGGACGTCGAGCCGGGCGGAGCGGATCGCGTCCCGCTGGGAGGCGCGCCGCAAGGCCTTCGGCGCGCAGGTGGTGGAGATGCTCTTCAGCCGCGACGAGGCGATGGAGCGTTACGAGGTCGACCGGCTGGCCCTCGCCGCCGACCTGTCGTTGTCCGACGAGGACCGGGCCCGCAAGCTCGGCGAGCGCCGGCAGGCCCTCAAGGTCGAGCTGGCCGCGCAGGGCAGCTACGTGAGCTTCCCCGACGAGGCCCGTGACGCCCCCGACCTTGCCGCGGCGGGAGAAGGGAGGCCGCGATGAGACGCCCGGCCTTCTCCCCCTCCCGTTGGCTCCCGCTCCTCGCCTGCGTGGGCCTGTTCGGCCCGACGCCGGCGGCGCAGGCCACGACCCCGTGCGACACGGACCCCAACCGGGTCCTCTTCACGCCCACGGTCGATCCGACCTCGCTCAACAAGCTGCTGTCCCGGCTGGGGAACCAGACGCTGAGGACTCCGAACACCGCGCTCACCCTCCCCGGCGTCTGCGTCAACCACCAGATCCCGCTGTCCCTGGGCGTCATCACCCTTCCCCTCGGCAGCGCCCCGTTCACCGTGACGCCGTCGCTGGGTTCGATCCAGGTCGACCTCGACCTCCAGGGACCGTTCCAGATCGGGATCGACGGCGGGCGCTACAAGGCCGTCGACTGCGATTCCGCCTGCCAGATCGACATCCCCTACCTGGGCAACATCGTCAACGGCTGCGAGATCGAGGCCGGGATCGTGGGGCCGATCCTGAGCGGCCTCAACGCGTCGGTCTCGTGGGACGACATCCACGTGACCCAGGTCGCCGACACGTGCGTGCTCGGGGACTGCACGGCGGTGCACCCGCTCGAGAGCTCGCGGGTCACCCTGACGAACTTCGACGTCGACCTGACCGGCTTCGGGTCGTGCAAGGTGTGCCTGCCCGATCCGTTCCCGTCGGCCTGCTTCGACCCCTGCCAGGGCATCGACCCCGTGATCGAGCAGCTCCTGGAGCCCGTCCTCGAGAGCCAGATCTCGAACGCCTTCGTAAACCGCGCCGGAGAGGGCACCCTGATCAACGTCTTCTCGAACCAGATCACCAAGGACTTCGGCTGCATCCCCATACCCGAGGTGCGCAACTGCCGGAAGGGCACGGGCGTCGCCCAGGCCGGTCTCGTCCGCGGGCCGAGGGACCACGGCGTGAACGCGCTCTTCTATTCGCTGCCGCTGGGCGTGGCGGGAGTGCTGGCGCTCAGGCTGCGCCGGCGGGCGGCTCCGAAGGTGCCGCCCGGGTAGAGAAGGACGGCGGCGGCGCCGGCGAAGGCCCCGAGCAGGACGCTCGCGAGCTGGGTGAGGCTCAGCACGAACGGTCCGCCGAAGCTCAGGAAGATCCGGGGATCGCCCCGCAGCGTCTCGTGGAAGAAGCGGAACGCCGGATAGAGGATCAGGAAGGTCAACGCCAGCTGGCCCTCGAAGCGGCGGCGCGTGCGCATCCACCAGAGGAGGGCGAAGATCGCCAGCACCCCAGCGGCGTCGTAGAGCTGCGCGGGGTGCGAGCGGATCCCGAAGTTGACGTTGCTCGGAGCGCCACCCGCCACCAGGCCGAACGCACTCGTGGTCGGCCGCCCGTAACAGCAGCCGTTCAGGAAGCATCCGATCCGGAGGAAGAAGAGGAAGGGCAGCCAGGCCACGGCCAGCGTGTCGGCGGCATCCCACGCCCGCAGTCCCCGGAGCCGGATGTAGACGAGCCCGGCCGCCGCGGCCAGCAGCAGTCCCCCGTACATCACCATGCCTCCCCGGTCCCACACCGCCAGCAGCGACCACCAGGGCTCGTCCACGTAGAGGGGGAGGTTGAAGAGCAGGCTGAGGCCGCGCGCGCCGGCCACCCCGGCCGCGAACGCGATGACGGCCAGCGTGAGCATCGCTCCCGGATCGAGACGCCGCCGCTGGATCTCGCGATAGGTCAGCCAGAAGCCGACCGAGCCGCCCAGGGCCAGCATGAGCGCATAGGAGGACAGCTCGATCGGCCCCACGTCGAGAACGGGCTTCATCGTTCCCGCCGGCCCAGGACGGCGAAGTTGTCGCCGGGGTCCCGCAGCACCCACTGGAAGTGGCGGCCCAGGGCCGGATCGGACCGCCACCAGGGTTCCAGGATGCTCGCCCAGTCCACGACGAACTGGATCGGCGATTCCAGCACGTAGGCCTGGTGGCGCCGCTTGCGTATGGCGCTCATCGCTTCGGGATTGACCTTTCCATCGAGGTTGATCGTACGGTCGTGGAAGAACCCGAGCGTCCCGGACTGGAAGGCGCCCACCCAGGTCTCGGCGCTCACGTGGCTTTCGACCCAGTCCACGTTGCGGAAGAGTGGGCCGCCCCGCCAGGGCCCCCGGACCAGCAGTCCATCCCTCAACACGAAGTTCCCGAGCAGCAGCGACGCGAGCAGAGGCAGGGCGAGGCGGGCGCGGGAGGCGGACAGGCGGGTCCAGAGCCCGAAAACGAGCGCACCCCATCCCAGGGCAAAGAAGGGCGACAGGGGGAAGAGGTAGCGGCGCAGGAAGTAGGGCGCATCGAAGAACGGCACGTAGAAGGCCAGCAGACCCGCCGTGAAGAGCGACGCCATGAGCATCACCGGTCCCCGCCGCGGATCCCACGTCCGCCGCCGGAGCGCGGTCCGGGCGGCGATGAGGGCGAGGCCCAACCCACAGACGGCCACGAACCAGCCGCGGTGCTGGACCGGGTCGAACTCGAACGAGGCGACCAGCGTCGCCTGCTCGAAGAGCGCCACCGTGGCCGCGCCCAGGTTGGCGGCCAGCTCGCCCGTCCGCAGATGGACGTAGCCGCTGGTGGGGACGATGCTGCCGAAGCGAAGCAGGTTGTAGAGGAGCCAGGGCAGGCTGACCGCGGCCGCGGCCACCGCCATGGCGGCGGCCTCGGCCAGACGCCGGCGCAGGCTCGTTCCCCCGCCCGCGGTCGCAAGGTGGGCCAGACCCGCGGCCGCCATCAGGAAGACCGCATCGTTGCGGGCCCAGAACGAGACGCCCAGCAGGACGCCGAGGGCCAGGCAGCGCGGCCACGGCCACGGTGAGCCCGCCGCGTGCCCGCGCGCGAATAAGAGCGCGACCATCACCACCGCGGCGGTGTAGAGGCCCGTCTCGAGCATGTTCATGCTGTGAGACAGGACCAGGGGGCTCGTGAACCAGACGCAGGCCCCCAGCCGGCTGGCGGCGCGCGCCCCGTCGCCGGGACCCAGCACCTCCCGGCCCAGACGGTCGACGAGGAACACGGTGGCGGCGGCGATGGCCGTGGAGAAGACGATGAGGAAGCGCACCGCGGCCGCCCGGTCGCCTCCGACCAGCCAGAAGCACGCGGCCTGCAGCAAGGTGGCGAGCGGCTGGACGCCGTTGGTGGGCAGCGTCCCCGCGGCGGAGGTGAGGCCGCGGCCGAGGGCGAGGTTCCGGGCCACGGTCAACATGAGGTAGCCGTCTTCGCTGGGGAAGCTGCGGAACATCTCGGCGTCGGGGAAGGCGACGGCGCGCAGCCGAGCGAAGAGCCCGAGCAGGAAGAGGCACGCGGCGAAGATCCGCAGCCCGGTCACGGGGAGGCGACGTAGCCGAGGGCCCGCAGCTCATCGAGGAGCTGGGCGTCGACGGGGGAGGTCTCCACGCGCCAGCTCGCCATCGTGCCCCAGCTCGGCACCGACCAGACGGGATGGTGGGAGCGGAATTCTGCCGTGAAGAGATCCGTCCGGGCCTGCCCGGCGAAGTCCTCGCCGGGGGGTAGACCGAGGGCGTACAGGACGGTGGGGGCAAGGTCCAGGACCGAGATCCCGCCCGCCCGGGCGCCCGGGGCGAGATCGCTGCCCCGGGCGATGAAGATGCCGTTCGTGTGCTCGTCGTGGGTACCGGAGATGCGGTTGATGTACATGACGACGTCCTGGTAGGCCTGGCCTCCCGCGCGGACGGTGAGGGAGGGGTTCTCCAGGCTCACCTCGGCCGCCATGTCGGCCTGCGCGGGCAGTTGCGAGCGACTGATCCGGAGCACGGGTTGGCCCGACTCGTAGGTCAGTCCTTCGAGCGCCTGGGCCAGCCGGTCCAGCTCCGCGCGCGCCTGGTCCGGGGGGACCCTGCCTCCCGGCTCCCGGCCGGCCAGCGAGAGGCGCAGCCGCTTCAGCCGCGCGTGGTTGGGGCTGTCCACCGGATAGGCGACCGAGCGGGCGAAGTCCACCGCGTCGCCCTTGCGCACGAGGAAGCCGAGGTGCTCGAGCAGCCGCTCGGTGTTCACGATGACGAAAGGCTGCTCGGGGCCGGACACGAAGCCGTGGTCGGACACGACGAAGACGTTGCTCCCGGCGGGGCACGCCGAGAGGAAGTCGCCCAGCGCCCGGTCGGTCGCCTCGTACACGGCGGGGATGACGTGCGACCAGCGAGCCACGTCCTCCGGGGTCGTGCCGGGATATTTCTCCGGCTCGAGGAACTTCCAGTAGCGGTGGCTCGCGATGTCGACCGTGCGGAAGTACACGAGGAAGAGGTCGAAGCCCAGCCCGACGAGGCGGCGCGCCTCGTGGGCCATGATGCGGTCCCGAAACGCCCCGTCCTCCATCCACGGATCGGGGCTGGGCAAGCGGCCGCCCAGGTCGGGGTACTCGTTGCGGGCCTGCTCCCGCTCGCGCTCGAGGGCGGGGAGATAGCTCGCCGGGTGGACGATGCGGTCGACCGCGAGATGGGCGCGGTCGGTCACGACCACGCCCTGGATGTCCTCGGCCGGCCAGGAGGCCCACCAGCCGAGCACGGCCGTGCGCAGGCCGGCCCGCGAGGCCATGTTCCAGAGCGCGGGCACCCGCCGCACGGCGGACGAGACGGGGACCATGCCGTTCCCGCCTCCGACCACGAAGTCGGTGACTCCGTGCTCGGGGGGCGTGCGGCCGGTAGCGATCGTCGTCCAGATCACGGGCGACGCGCCGTAGGCGGTCTTCAACACGGCCGACGTGCCGGCGTCGGCCAGCCGCCGCAGGTTCGGCAGCCGTCCCTCGTCCCACAGGCGCCGGATGACGGTCCATTCGGCGCCGTCGATGCCGACGACCACGACCGGGGGACGGGTGCGGTGGCGCGGAGGGAGGGAAGGCAGGGCCGGCCCGTCGGGGCGGACCCACCGGCACGCCCACGGCAGCAGCGCGAGGAGGGCCAGGCTCAGGTGTCGTGCCCCCCGGCGCGGGTTGGACGGTCGCGAGGCCATGGGCGATTCAGGTCCGGTGCTTCTGGGGCGCGGCCACCGCGGCGGGCAGGGCCGGACGCGGCGGCGGCGTCCGGCGTGGAGCGGCCTGCGTGCGGTGAGCCTGCTGCTCCGCCCACAGGTCGTCGGCGATGAGGACCTTGTCGAGGAACACCTTCAGGAGGATGCACAGGTAGCGGCGGCCCATCTCCCGGATCTTGAGGTGGGAGCTGCCCCACGTGCGGCCGGACCACCGGATGGGGATCTGCGCGATCGAGAAGCCGCGGACGAGCGCGCTCAGCGACATCTCGATCGTGATGTTGAAGTGGCTGGCCCGGTAGGGGCCGCATTCCCGGACGACTTCGGCCCGATAGGCCTTGAAGGCGTTGGTGAGGTCGTTGAAGGGCACCCAGAACATGAGCTGGACGAGCCGGTTGACGATCCGGTTCGCGACCAGCTTCCCGAGCGGGTAATGGTCGACCGAAGCTCCCCGCACGAAGCGCGACCCGAACACGCAGTCGTAGCCCTCCTCGATCTTCCGGTAGTAGGCGACCACGTCCTCGGGCTCGTCGGAGAGGTCGGCCATGAAGATGACGATGACGTCGCCGGTCGCCGCCTCGAGGCCGGCCCGGATGGCCCGTCCGAACCCGGCCGGCGGCGGCGGGCTGAGGCAGGAGATCGCGGGATCCTCGTCCGCCCGCGCGCGAACCACCCGCTCGGTCGCGTCGGTGCTGTTGTCGTTCACGACCACGATCTCGTACGGGATCCGGTGCCGGTCGCGCAGCGTCCGGGTCAACTGGTCCAGGCAGGGCCCGATGTTGTCCTGCTCGTTGAAGGCGGGGATCACCACCGACAGCTTCAGGCCGCCCGCCGCCGCGCCGTCGGCCGGGCTCAGGCCCCTACTCGGCACCGCAGGCCCTCGCAGATCTCGGCCATCATGCGCTCGAGGTCGTAGCTGTGATCCCACCCGGGGTAGTGCTCCCGGAAGCGGCGGCTGTCGCTCACGTACCAGATGTGGTCGCCGTTACGGTTCTGGTCGACGTAGCACGTCCGCATCCGCCGGCCCACCACCTTCTCGGCCAGCTCGATGGCCTCGCGGACCGAGCAGTGGATGCGGCGTCCGCCGCCCGCGTTGTACACCTCTCCCGGCCGCGGCCCGCGCACGAAGTGGAGGAACATGTGGGCCAGGTCGGCGGCGTGGATGTTGTCGCGCACCTGCTTGCCCCGGTAGCCCACGACGGGATACTCGTCGCCGGTGATCGCGCACTTGACGAGGTAGGACAGGAACCCGTGCAGGTGCGTGCCCGCGTGGTCGGCGCCGGTGATGCAGCCGGGGCGGAAGCACACCGTCGCCAGGCCGAAGTAGCGGCCGTACTCCTGCACGAGCACGTCCGCGGCGAGCTTCGAAGCGCCGAGGAAGCTGTGCTTGCTGCGGTCCACGGACATCGTCTCGTCGATGCCGTGCGCGAAGTAGGGATGGTCGTCGGCGAGCTCCCAGCGCGTTTCCCGCTCCACGAGGGGAAGCCGGTTCGGCGTGTCGCCGTAGACCTTGCTCGTGGAGGTGAAGACGAAGGCCGCGCGCGGGCAGTGGCGCCGGGCCTGCTCGAGCAGGAGCAGGGTCGCGCGGGCATTGATGTCGAAGTCGGTCTCCGGCTCGCGGGCCGCCCAGTCGTGGGACGGCTGGCCCGCGGTGTGGATCACGCAGCGGATGTCCCGGCCGTAGGTGGCGAAGATGCGGGCGATCGCCTCCCGGTCCCGGATGTCCACGTCGTGATGGGTGTAGCCGGGCAGGGTGGCCTCGAGCTCCCGGCGCTTCCAGGCCGTCGAGGCCTCGCCGCCGAAGAAGACGGCCCGCATGTCGTTGTCGATGCCGGCGACCTGGAAGCCGTTCTCCGCGAACAGCCGCACCGCGGCCGAGCCGACCAGACCCGCCGAGCCGGTGACGAGGGCGACGTCCATTGGCGATTCCCGGGCCGCCGCCGGCGGCCCATCGGCACGAAAGCGTGGGAGGGTCCGATAAGATAGTACGCCCCGCATCGGCGCGTCAACCGGCTCGACGGAGGGCCGCGAACGGAGTCATGCCCTTGCCCCGCGTCCGGCCCCTGCTGCCCGCCCTCATCAACTTGGCCATCGTGGGCGTGATGATCGCGCGCGGCATCGGCCAGAGCCGCGAGCGCTACCGGACCGAAGGCAACCGGCTGGGCCAGGCCAACGACGTGATCCGGAGCTTCTGCCAGGCCGCCGCGCAGTTTCTCGCCACCCGCCAGGCGTCCGACGGGTCGTGGGACGACGGTGGCGCCGGGGCGTCGTTCGCGCGGGCCGGCCAGCCGGGACGGGTCGCGCCCACGATGCGTGTCCTCCTGGGAGTCCGGGCAAGCGGGTACGCGGGCGAGCCGTTCTACCGCCGCGGCCTCGGCTTCGTGCGCCGGCACCAGGAGCGCCTGCGCGGATGGCTTCACGGCGACCGCGGCGGCGATCCGGGCGATCTCGAGCCGACGGTGGACGCGCTCGCCATGGGGTCACTGCTGCTCGGGCCGGAGCCGGACGGAGGGGCCGAGCTGCGGTCGATCCTCCGCGCCCAGCAGACTCCGCGGGGGCTCTATCGCCACGGCCTCGGCCCGCCGGGCGCCGCCGCCGGCCGGCGCGTCCTCGTCGGCGACAACGTCCTGTTGCTGGGCGTCCTGCCCGCCCTGGGGATGGACACCACGGAGCTCGCCGCCGCCATCCGGAGCGAGCTGGACGAGGTCCCGCCGGCTCCGCCGAAGACCTGGATCGTCCTGGCCTACCTCGGCTCGCTGGCGGCCCCGACGGGCGGCGCCGAGGCGCACGCGCTCGTCGCTCGTCTGCTCGACCGCCTCGAACCCTCCCGGCTCGGGCCGGTGGCCGCGCTCGACGACGTCGCGCTTTCGGCGTACCTCCGCGTCCGCGCCGACCAGTGCCTGCGCGACGCCGACGCCTGCAACGACGTCAACGCCGCGGTGGCCGCCCTCCTCGGACGTCGCCAGGGCGACGGGTCGTGGCTGGCCCCGGCCGTCGCGGCGGTCGAGGGCGGCGGGATCGAGCCGTCCTCCACGGGATCGGCGGTGGAGACGACGGCGCTGGCGCTCGACGGCCTCGCGACCTACCGGCGCATACTCGACGGCCGGGCGAAGGGAATGCTCGGGGCGTCCCCGGCCGACGCCGCCGGGGCGGTCCTGCGCAGGTAGAGCCTCTGGGGGGCGCCCCGGGGCCCGACCCGGGGACGGAAGCTGCCCGGTAGCGGCCCCGCGTAACGGTAGTGCGCCCGCAGCGTTTCGATGAACCGGTAGTCCTCGTAGTCGATCACGACCGCCGAGAAGCGCTCCCGGGCGAACGCCTCCTGGAACGCGGGGACGAGGGTCTCGATCACGGACGGGATGCCGCTCTGCAGCGTCGTCAGGCGGTAGCCGTCGTGGGCGAAGCCCACCTTCCCGGCCAGGATCGGGAGGTAGCCGTGCATGGGCGTGTAGACCTCCCCGGGCAGCGCGCGAAGAGCGGCCACGAAGGCGTCGCCGTCCCTGACGTCCTGCGGGGTGGGGATGTGGCGGGCCGGATCGTAGGCCAGGAGGCGCAGTTGCAGGGCCGCCACGGCATAGAGGGCGAGGCCAGCCGGCTGCCAGCGGCCGCGGGCCGTACCGGCGTCGTGGAGGGCCAGGCCGAACAGGATGGCGAGCATGGCGTGGGCCGGCTGGAGCACGTTCAGCCAGCCGCCGCCGTGGAGGCGCGAGATCCAGGACGCCCCCAGCATGCCGACGGTGAGGGTCGAGTAGAAGACGAACCCCGACGCGCGCCCGCCCCACGCG